>ENA-UAIC01000102-UAIC01000102.1-human-gut-metagenome-genome-assembly--contig:-NODE-102-length-30467-cov-6.805110_pt1 | contig 30467 bp, 28 predicted proteins | sample MGYA00244413_ERZ654377 | MGnify/ENA primary metagenome ERZ654377 (study PRJEB26926, sample SAMN06165148) | human gut metagenome | biome: ENVO:00009003; feature: ENVO:2100002; material: ENVO:00002003...
CGAGATACTGATCGGTCTCGTGGGCTCGGAGATGTGTATAAGAGACAGGGTATTTCCAAAGCATTTTCCACTTTAGCTAACGATTTATCCACCCACGGTTACAATGTCACTGCTATATTTACAGACAAAAATACTTCTCCTTTTTTCCCTTATGACAAGCAAATTCATCTTTGTAATTTAGGTCTTCGGTACAAATGGGATATATTAACAAAAGCTAAAGCATTATTTTCTTTTAGCCTTACAGAAAAGCATAAGATTAAATACTACGGTTACGGACAAAAATTAGCCCCTAAAATCGCTCGAATTATTAAGAAACAAAGACCCGACATTATCATTTGTTTCCAAATACGCGCCGCATTGATTATAAAAAACATACTCAAATGCGATATACCTACTATTTTATCTTGCCACAGACCACCTATAGAAATTATTGAAGATAATAAGGGCCTTAATGTTTTAGAAAACTGTGAAGCAATACACGCATTATCCCCCTGCCAGGCAAGCGCTATTTCAAAAGAAATACAATGTCAATATATTTTCCCTATAGGAAATATCGTTCCGCAATACGACAACTCAGATTTCCCAAATTATACCAGCAAAAAGATCATAAATGTCGCTAAATTTTCCACTGATAAGAACCAGTTGCTTCTCATTGAAGCATTTAATCAACTTGCAAAAGAAAACCCTGAATGGACCATGGACATCTGGGGCAGTTCCACAGTTCAACCGGTTTATTACAAAAAATGTCTTAACTTAATAAAAAAACATGGCCTAACTAACAGAATATTTTTTTGTGGAACAACCAACCATATTCTTCCCCGATTAAAATCAGCTTCTATTTTTGCATTCCCCAGTATTTCTGAAGCCTTACCAATCGCATTACTGGAAGCAATGAGCATAGGCTTACCCTCGATCGGATTAAAAGATTGTGTTGGTGTAAATGAATTGTTGCAAAATGATATAAACGGTTATCTATGCGACAACACCGTCAAAAGTTTTGCTAATCAACTATCTATTCTTATGCAAAACCAGAATCTGCGAGAAAAGTTGGGGATAAATGCAAAAAAATATGTAAAACAATACTCACATGAAAAAATTTGGCAGGAATGGGACTCTGTATTAAAACAACTAATGCAAAGGAGAACGCATGAATAAAATTGCACTGCTTATTGCTACACATAAAAAATATTGGCTTCCTTCCAATCCTCTTTATTTTCCAATCCATGTCGGGGCAGAAGGAAAAGACCCATTGGGGCTTGTCGGCGATAATACCGGTAATAATATAAGTAAAAAAACCCAGACTACTGTGAATTAACCGGTTTATACTGGGCTTGGAAAAATATAAAGACAGACTACATAGGGCTCTGCCACTACCGAAGATATTTCGATTTTTTAAGATCGGATGACTTCTTTTTAGAGCACGAAGAGCTAAACCCAAACAACACACAAGAAATCGAAAAACACATACAAATTTCTTCAGAAAATCTAATTAAATATTTTACCGATGGATATGACATCATACTTCCAAAGGCATCTTATCTCCGAATAAGCTTTAGCGGACAATATAAAAGAGATCATGAACTTGCCGATTTGCACCTAGCTGCTCAAACTGTAAATGACTTATTTCCTGATTATAAAAAAAGTATAGATATCATCTTAAAAGGACACAAGATTTTTTTCAAAAATATGTTTATTTGCAATTGGGTACTCTTTGATAACTATATGTCTTGGTTATTTCCTATTTTGGATGAAATCGAGACAAGAAAAACAAAACTGCAGCTTCCGTATTATCCAAGGCTCTACGGCTTCTTATCAGAGCGCCTTTTTACACTCTATATTTACCACCAACATTTAAAAGTAAAAGAAATTCCCCTGCTTACTCTCAATGAATCCATTAAAAATCCTTACAAAAAGATCCTCAGCCCCCGAGCCATATTAGCAAGATGGGGCCTTCTAAATTGGTATTAACATCTAAAAAGATTTCCTGCAATGAGAGATGAATATATGATTGAGCCATAAAAAATTGTCTATTCCAACATAAATTCCACCATATTTATATTTTCTGGCCTTTTAAATATACATTATTTGTCTGATGCAGTTCCTGATAGATCATGCTTCCACACAAAAGTAAAAACGTATTTCTATCTAGCCGCATCATACTATCATCTATCATTCCATGCACTGCACATAAAGCCATGATCGTCAGAAAAAGGTAGTCTCTTCTTTTCCACCCTGCATAAGCAGCAAAAGTAAGAAATGCAAAGAATAAAGTCGCCACAATAAAACCATTATCAACATAATTCCTGATATACAAATTATCTATCCAATTATATTTTCCCGGTAATGGTTCCCCTTTTAGGGCAAACCCGCTGCCAATCCATTCTATCTTCTGATAAAATGGTTGAATTCCATAAATTTGCAATCCTTCATATCCTAAACGGAGACGTTCCAACAATAATGAATTTAGAAGGATTACCCACTGACTTTTTCCCCCATATGACAAAGTCACCGCAAAAGAGACTACCAGCCCAATCGGAAAACTTAATATGCTTAAAGAAAACCATTTATGCAGACGGGAAACATTTTTCTCCAAAAACTTTAAAATAGGTTCGCATACCAGAAAACAAGAGGCACATGCAAAGGATATTCTTCCATCACATTTAATATACACCAACATATTAAGCACGAATAACAATAATCTGCCACTATGCTTCATATCTTTGCGATATAAGTAGACGGCAAGCATTGTAATATTCATCAAATAGGCCGGCAAAAATAGTGGGTACCCAAATCCCATTGCCGTCCGAACCCTGCCGGTAAAAGAGTAATTCGGCAAGAATCCCATGTATGCGCAAAATACAATAAATAATACTACTGCCCCGGTAAAAAAAAGTGTAAATTTTCCTATCCGTTCAAAATTTATTTTTCTTGCTGTATAGACAAACAACATACATAAAAACATATTTTTGCTAATTATCGGTACCTTTAGCCAAATCAAGGAAAATATCCCTGCAGTAAAAAATGCCGTTATAATAAATGACTTTTTACTTCCTGTCAAATATTCATAAACCAGCAGAAGAACCGTCGACGTAAAAGTATATCGAAATGGATTATGAGAAGCAGCGCTGACATCCCATATTTCACTAAGCAACATAAAAGCGTAAGCAAACAAATAAATGCCATCTTTACTTTCTTTAAAGTATTTCTCATATTTCATTTTCAAATATGTTTTTATTTTTAAGTACATGCATTCTCCCAAATCTATTTCACCATAAAATAGCAGATATCTTTATCCTCTTATGCCACCTTTTAAGCGTTTCAGCACATTGCCGCCGATTTCCATATTCAGGTACGCATAGCAGTATGCATTTAAAATGAAGACGATTCCAAGCATCACCATGCCTGATGTGGTAAACATCGCTTTACCCGGATCCGGATCAAATCCGAAGACCGATGACAAGGGTGTCCATATCCAGCGAAGGAATGTGGTGAAGCGGTCAATCGCTCCGGTAAGGGCATCGGCAATGCCGAGAACATAAATAGAAAATATGATTTTATAAGACATTTCAAGTATATATGCAAGAATCGTAAGGCAAAGCGTTTTCCCGTAGGACAGTTTATGAAGAAATCCATAGCCCATGGCCATGCCGAGGGCACCCGCATAAAAGGCTGTCGTCAGTCCGATTTCAGGCCCTCCGATCATGGTAACGAGAATAACCACGCCCGCCGATGTGCCGAAGCCCCACTTCATCCCATGGAAATCGCAAATAACGGCAATCGGAATGGGGGACGCGGTCATAGTGACGAACACGAGAAACGGCGCCAAAAGTTTCAGCAGCACCAGGAGTGACGCAATGGCCGCCGCTGCCGCCGCTTCTGTCAGATATTTTGTTTTTCTCACTGATTCGTTCAATCTGTATCCTTTCCAAAAGAAGCCGCCAATACTTCTTTCTCCTGTTTTGTTTTCCGTTTCAAATAGAATTCACAGGACCGGGCATCATGACCGTTGTTCCATTCCCTGTACCACACAAGACGGACAGGCAGCCGGCCTTTCGTATACTTCGCGCCCTTCCCCGCGTTATGGACAGCCACCCGTTTTTCCGGATCATCCACGGTAAATCCCGTATAGAGTGTGCCGTCTTGGCAGCGCACCATGTAAGTAAAATATTTCTTTTCCATCTCTTTCTCTTAGCCGCAGGCGGCAAAAGGGCACCGAATTGTTTACATTTAGGTGTATGGTCTCCGCATGGTCACGCATGCCGTCGTCCCCGTTTCCAGACTGCTGTTTTATTACCCCTCTATTGTATACAAACAATAAAAGAAATGCCAGCTGCATTGATAGCAGCTGGCATTTCTTTTTTATTTCCACGTTTTTTCATGTCATTCGGATAACAGATTATTCACTGACATGGTGAGAAAAACGGTAAGAAGATAAAAGCTATCAGCTATCAGCTGTGAGCTGTTAGCCGTTAGCTGTGAGCCATCAGCTAAAAGTGCTGAATAACGGCGGATGGCAAGACGTCATTCTGAGTGTCAGCGAAGAATCTGCACCCATAATGAGGAAGTCGGTAAAATGTCATCCAAAGCGATAGCAAAGGATCTGCTGTTGTGATGAAGAAAGCGGTAAGATGTCACCAGCATAACAGATTCTTCACCTTGTGTCCTATTGCTGCTCCCCTTTAATAAAAAGTGCAGCAGGGGAAATGTTGCATTTCTCTTTGCTGCACTTATATGGAACTAATACACAAACTGGTATCAGACAGGTGAAAAACCGACGGCCGGAGGCTCAGTACCATTCATTGATCCAGTTTTTTTCAGAGGGAAGCATATTTTCCGCCGTTTCAAGAACTTTTTCACGCTCCGCACCTTCCAGCCATTCGATGCGCCCCAGATCCGACAACTCTCTCAAAGACAGCGCTCCAAAGAAAAGCTGGGCGAGGGCGCCTGCGGTCATGGTGAAATCCGGTTCGGGAATTTTATTTCCCAATTTCACGCCGGAAATATCTTCGATATGAAGCTTCAGTGTGTAAAATACATCATATTTCACGGCATAAATTCTTCCTTCCTTGGCGGAAAGGACGTAAATTCCGCTGTTTTCGGGAAGGAACTCATCCGCCAGCCGGAAAGACAGGAATCCTTTCATCTCTCTGCAGGGAAGTCCGTCAAATGCCATGACCGGATCCGTGACGCGTCCCATCATGGTTGGGAAAGAGGCATTATGTATATAGGTATGCTCCGCGCCATTCTGCCAGTAGAAAAATGCCCTGTCATCAAAAGGTTCATACCACACGCATTCATCCACGGAACCGCGGTGTCCAGCCATGTAAGCATAGAGTCCTTTCCGTCCTGCATCGGAGACGTACGCCATTTCCGACACGATGAGTTTCCTTCCGTCCAGATGGTAGAAAATATATCCGACCGCACCGTCCAGGTCATTAACGACAGCAATGTAACCGCCGTCACAAAACTGGGCACTGATGTGCTTCTTCCATGACGCCTCATCACGAAAAGCCCATCCGTTCCGCCCCTTCACATACCTGTCATAGACAGAGGCAAGAGTTTTCCATTCATCTATCGAGGCAATACTCCCTGCGGACTGCGCCCGTTTACCCAAGAAACTTAAATGCTCAGGCGCGGCGCTTCGTTTCCACTGGTGCGCATAAAATGAAAATCCCATAGGATAGTAATACGATGCCACCGAGGGCATGAGAATGACAGCGCCTTTATTTTCCATCCGCGCCATATGGAACGCGCCGCGGATCAGTTCAGTCGCAAGCCCTTTCCCTCTTGCAGCAGGATGGGTGGCTACCCCGACGATGTAATCCACCGGCATCTTTGCTCCGCGGATACATATTTCATAAGGGCGGCGGTGAAGGTTGCACGCTATTTTCTCTGCTTCTTCTCCCGCCAGTACATCTTCCGGGCGGTAGAGTTCCCTGAAATACCAGCGGAACCACGGGTCGTCCTCTCTTTCAAAACAGTACGACCAAAGCGCGCGTATATCCTTTTCATCTGTCTGACTGCATTTACGTATTTTCATAACCGCCTCAGAAACAACCGCCGTCTTTTACGACAACATCATACTTTTCCGCGAAATGATCAGGATTGTATTCCATTTTTGCCTGACGCAGACCGGGCAGCCCCATGTCTTCTTCACGATTTACAAATTCTGTTTCCGCAAATTCATGCATCAGGAAATCGCGGTTGATCGCCTGATACAGTCCGCGGATATTCGGATTTGCCTTTTCAAAGAAAATATGCGCCACCCGGGGATTGACCAGATCTCCGTTTGTAAAAGCTTCCACTTTCCCATAAATGCGGATAATGGCACCTTTTAATTTCAAAGCGTCCCAATTGGCAAAACACCGCTGCAGCGCTTCTTTTTCTTCTGCAATGTCTCCATGCCGTTCAAACCAGTCTTCGATCCCCTGCCATGCATCTTCCCTGTTTTCCGACGTGATGGACTCATATGTATAATCACCGTACTGGCGGAGAAAACCGTTCAGATGATTCTTCTTCATGCGGAGTTTCTTCCCCGATAAATTAATCATGTCTGCCGTACGGTACACATACTCCCAATTATCCCGATCCGCAGTGAATTCATATCGGTTCGGACAATGGGCCTTGATCTGTTCCAGCACCCACGGCGAAGCGGCTTTAATGATAAACGGCTTTCCCTCGCGCTCCAGACATTCATGGATAATCTCCATACCGCGGCCAAAAGACGCCCCTTCACCGGCAAAAGGAGGCATGAAGAACGTATTCTCTCCTTCCCCCGCACGGACGAATAAGATATTCTCCTCTACCGCCCACTGCGTATGGTACGCCTCCTGCCATAAAAAAAGCGTATTGAATGAACAGTCAATCCCCTCATAATGATGGACATGGAAGAAGCTGTCGATATACTCTCTTTTTTCAATTGTAAACGGTTTGAAGTCTATGATGAACATCTCCTTAAAAAATAACAGTTATATTGTAAATATTCTATCCTTTTTTATGCCTTTTGGCAAAAGCCGGAACGGACCTTCTAAGCCACAACATGGCATGCCGCTGAAATCAGAAGACAGATAAATACCGGCTCCGTCAATTTTCCGGTGCAGGAAAATAAATCTGCCGCAAAAGCAGTAAACAAACTTTTTACAAAAATAAAGAAATTCTTTCCCCCTCTCATTTAAACCTCTTTCTTGATAATGAGAAAACCGATATTATCAGAAACAGCAGATCCGGCTTTTTCCGATTTCCCATAAAATCACGCTTCACCGCGGCGAACATGATTTCCCCGAAACTTCATTCGCTGCGGGTTCCTTTCGATAAAAATTACACTTGTTCACATTATTCACAAACTTATTCACAGCTATTCACATCATGTGGATAAAAACAATCTGTTTTTTCTCTTTTCGCGATAAATCAAAACTTTTTTCCGCCTGTCCATCCCAAAAAGACACACGAACTGTTCATAACTGTGCATAACCGTTTTGCCATTCTGTAAATGAGAATGGAAAACATTCCGTATTTATCGTATATCTTTCTCACTTTCACTCTCACAGGATACCCCCGATATGCATGTGAATAACTTTCTCTCCATCTGTCCCCCTTTCTTCCAATTATCCATTTTTCTTCCCCTCTTGACAACGAATACGTGCAAAATAGAAAGAAAAAAAGCGAATAAAAGAATTCATTTCAAATCACCCCTGTATTTGTCCGCCTGCTGTGTACATAAGAAATAAAAACTTTCTAAACGAAAAAATGATTTCCTTCCGTTCCGACATCGGCAGAAATGAAAATCATTTTCTCGTTTTGTCTCTTTCATTCCATTTTATTTGCAAACTCCCATTTCTGCCTTTTTTGTGCTAAAATATGACATGTACACGCGTCCATAGCTCAGCTGGATAGAGCAGCGGTTTCCTAAACCGTGTGTCGGGGGTTCAAATCCCTTTGGGCGCACCAGAAATGCACAGCTGCCAAAAGGCGGCTTTTTTTATTTGCCTTCAAAATGTATTTCCTATCGGGGTAAAATCCTCTTTTTCGACCCATGTCGTTGTCTGTGGAGTCTTTCAGAGAAAAAATGATATAATATATATGGTAAATACTTTATAAATACTTTTTTACGGGGAGACAAATCATGGATACGGTACATATCAATTTAGGAAATGATTCTTATGATGTGATAATCGACTCAGGCATCATCGGCCGCCTGGGAAAAGAAACCGCCCCCCTGTCGGGTCACGGGCGCGCAGTCATTATCACGGAAGAAGGAATTGACGAACTGTATGGCCAGGATTTGAAGCGCCAGCTGGAAAAAGAGAACCTGAACGTACAGCAGATCGTTCTTTCTTCGAGCGAAAAGAGCCGAAGCCTTTCTGTCGTGAGCCGTGTATGCGAGGCGCTGGCAGACTTCGGGTTCTGTGCAGGAGATCTGCTCATCGGCCTTGGCGGACGTGTCGTCGGCGATGTGACAGGCTTTGTTGCAGCAACTTACCGGAGAGGGACTCCCTACGTGCAGGTGCCCACTTCTCTCCTGGCACAGATCGGCAGCGCCATCGGAGGGAAAATCTCCATTGATATCAATGGAAGAAAAAATCTCATCGGTACATTCTACCAGCCCAAAGCCGTGTATGTAGATCCTGCCATGGTCCGCACGCTGCCTGCCCGTTTCTTCCATAACGGCCTCGGCGAAGCGATTAAAATCGGCTGCGTGGCAGACAAGGAACTCTTTGAAATATTTGAAAAAGCCGCCTCTGACCAGGATATCCTTCGTGTTCTTCCGGAAATCATCCGCCGCTGCATTACCATCAAGGCACACTATGTGGAAATCGATCCCGAAGACAAAGGCGAGCGCCGTATCCTTGATTTCGGCCACACACTGGGCGGCGCGGCAGAGAGATACTACCGTTTCAATGATCTCCGCCTGACCCACGGTGAAGCGACAGCGGCCGGCATGTACATGATCACGAGCGCTTCTGAAATTCTGGGACTCACCAAGCGGGGTACAGCGGAACGGATCAAGTACGTCCTCCAGTCTATCGGCCTTCCCACCAATCTTGACGTCCCCCGTGATATTCTTGTCTCCCTTCTGGAACATGGAAAAAATGTAAAAGATGAAAAAATAGAAACACCCCTCGTTCTGGAAATTGGAAAAGGATATATTTATACGGGAGAAATTGAAACCTTAAAAAAATATATACAAATGGAATAATTGCAAACCTTCGAAAGAAATACCGGGAGTAAAAATAAACTTCCGGTATTTTTTTCGCCCTGTTTCTCATAACCTGTAAAACCTGTTCTCCATGGGGTGCTATGCTATAATGCAGACAATAAAACAATCTGCCTGAAAGGTATACTATTTTAAACCGGAAACAGGAGTATAAAAATGGATTTCAGCAAAATAACAGCGGCCGTTATCGGCCTGGGTCTGATGGGCGGTTCCTTTGCCATGAGACTGAAGGAACTCGGAGCGGCAGTAATCGGCATCAATCGGACATTATCGACGGCAGAGGCCGCCCTTCGGCAGGGCATAGTGGATTCCATCGATATCAGTGACCTGAAACACGCGGACATTGTTATATTCTGCACACCTGCCAAAGCGACACTCGCCTTTGTGAAAGATCACCTGCCGGACTTCCGCTCCGACGCGATTATGACCGATATCGCCGGCGTAAAAGGAAACCTTGCCGATGATATCCGGCAAATACTTCCGCCCGGCATAGATTTCATTTCATCCCACCCTATGTGCGGACATGAAGGTGAAGGACTTTCCCGGGCGGATCCGGACATTTTCCGCGGAGCAAATTATATCCTTCTTCCCGATAAAACGAACCGCCCAGAGAGTGTGGAACTGCTCCGAAACATGGCGCTGGCTCTCGGCTGCCGCCACGTGCCGTCAATCACACCGGAAGAACACGACCGCCACATCGCCTACACCAGCGACCTGACCCACGTCCTTGCGGCGGCGCTGATAAACAGCACTTCCCTGAAAGAAGACACAAAGTACTTTACAGGCGGATCATTCCGTGATGAAACAAGAGTAGCGGATATCAACAGCCCCCTTTGGACAGATTTATTCCTTGCCAACCGTGAAAACCTGCTTCTTGAAATCGACCGTTTCACAGAAAGCCTTTCTGCAATAAAAACAGCACTGGACAGGGCAGATAAAAATACCCTTCATGAACTTCTTGAAAAAGCAGGAAAAAGAAAACGGAACCTGACAACCGCCGATAAAACATAATCGGACGTAAGCTGCCGGCTCCTAAAACCGACAATTGTGAATCAGCTGCCCGCACCAGTAATGGAGGATACTCGCATGCCGTAGTGACTCAAACCGTAAAAGAATAGTTAGCTTATAGCTGGCAGCTCACAGCTGATAGCTTTTATCTTCTTACCGCTTTCCTCATCACAACAGCAGATCTTTCACATTCGCTTCGGATGACGCTTAACGTTTCCCTCATTATGACGCCTTTTCTCCAATTGTCATTCTGAACGGGGGGCAAGCATTCTGTTTGAAAAAGGTAGGAAGCAAGATAGTGACACGGAGTGAAGAATCTATAATCCTGATGACGCCTTATCGGCTACCTTACCACGAGTACAGATTTTTCGCACAATTCTGGCGGACACCCTGCCATGAGTTCCACTTTTACCGGACAACGAAAAAGGAGCAGGCACCATCAGCAGTGCCTGCTCCTTTCTTTTTGGAAGTTCCTTACTTCTTGGCAGCGAGAGCTGCTACCTGGGCCTTCAATTCATCCAGCTCCGATCTCATCTCTTTATTTTCCGCCTGCATCTTGTCATTTTTCTCTTTCAAGTCCTTAATCTGGTTCGCCATTTCCACTTTGGAGTAACGGGTATAAACGTCACCGCGTCCCAGCTTCACAGAAATCCCTGCATTGAGCATGTTCCTGTCATCACCCATGGTCCAGCCGAGACTCATCATCGTTCTTTCGTTCGGCCGATAGAAGAGGCCTACCGCCGCAGCGCTGGCGTTACGATAATTGCCGAAGCCTGCCGCGATGTCCCACTTGTCATGGGGGTCGAAGTCCAGCGGATGGAGGGCTGCCAGTGCTGCCGCCCCTGCTCCTACTTTACTGATCCGGTTGTCCAGAGTGCCCAGCTTTCCGTTCAGATTGTTGATAGTATTTCCCAGGTTGGTAATATTGGTTGTGTTCTTACCGACCTGTTTGTCCAGTATGGTCAGGTTGTCTCCGGCACTGTTCTCTTTCTTCACATAGTTGCCGTCATTCTTCACATGGGTTTCGTGGTACACCGTATTTCCGCTGACAATCTTTGTGCTTCCGTTTTCCACTTTTCCATCGGCTTTCACGTTGACCGTGTATTCCGTTCCGCCAAACGTATTGGCAGCTGTGTCAAGTGTCACATTTTCACCGGCTTTCACGGTGTTTTTTGTGTCTTTCGTAGCTACGGTAACTTTGTTTTCTTTTCCGTCACTGCCCTTTAACGTAATGGTGGTGGTGTTATCCGCGTTTTGTGTGCCGCTCATGGTATAGGTGGTATTGGTATCAATCTGTCCCGCGATGGCTGACAGATCTACGCTGCCTTTTACTTCATTTCCGGCGGTGTCCTTTATCTTCATGGACAGTTCTTTTCCGTTAAGGGTCAGCGCATTGTTGTCTCTTACCAAGGTATCATTGCCGTCTGCAACGGATGAGAGATCCACGCTGCCCTTTACTTCATTTCCGGCCGTATCCTTTACACTCATGGACAGGGTTTTACCGCTAAGGGACAGCCCATTGCTGCCACCTACCAATGTATCATTGCCATCCGCTGCTCCGGCTACCGCTTTTTTCAGCTGTGCCACATTGACGGCATCGGTATCTGTCGCGCCGGCCGCTACGTTCGTAATCTGGCGTGTATAGCCTTTCGTCTTGTCCCCTACAGAAACGGCACTGACAGTCGATCTCCAGGCGGCAGACGTATCGGTAGAAGCCGCCTTGGTAGAGGGGTCATAGCCGCTCACCCCCGCTGCTGTATCCGCCTTAGAAAAAGCTCCAATGGCTACGCCATTTTTTACCGCTGCACTGCTTGATACGCCTATCGCCACGGCATTATCAGCATCTTTTACAGTTGCCGAGGTTCCTATAACCACACCATAGTTTGAATTAACTATGGTGGAATTAGCACCTATGGCCGCACCATATTCTGAATCATCCACAGAGGAAAGAGCGCCCATCGCCATCCCGTACGGTGATGTTTTAACTGCTGCCTTTGTGCCCATGGCCAGGCCATACTCCGAATTCACAGCAGAAGAAAAGGGAGACAACGCGGCAGCATAATTTGATGCCGATATATTCGAACCCCATCCCAAGGCTACTGATGTTTCTCCATCCGCATTACTGTTCGCGCCGATCGCCATACCGCCATTGGTTGCTGCAGCATCATTGATATTTGTCCACTTAGTATCCACAGCCATGTATTTTAAGCCGATATCCACAACGCCGTTTTCCTGCTTCAATCTGATTCCATTATCAGCACGAAGCGTTACTGTATCATTCGGCTTTATAACTTTCTTATTGCCCTCCGCACTGCCTGTATTCGTCGGAATACCGGGTTTAACTCCGACTTCCAGTGTCCAACCGGGAATCGTATCATTTCCGTTGAGGTCAATTTTCGAACCGTCAATGCCATATTTAATGGTTTTCCCATCACGGTCTACAGTCAGGCCTTTATTGGCTTCCGCTACGTCAAAGGTAATTTCCGGCGCCGTATCTCCATTAAGAGAAATCGTTTCACCAACTGCTTCTCCGCCCTTCTTGATGATAAATCCCCGGCTAAGCTTAGTATCATACTTCGTATTCACCGTTTTCAGCTGCGCCACATTGACCGCATCGGTGTCCTGCGTACCGGCTGCTACACCTGTGATCTGGCGGGTAATTCCTCTTGAAACATCGCCCACGGAAACAGCGGCGGCCGTCGCTTTCCAAGTCCCTATAATCAGATTTCTCTCGCCAAGAGCGGAATTATACTTCGTTTCCGCATCCGTATAATCGGTCTTTGCAGCATTCATAGCCGTCTGCGCCGTATCCATAACCGTTTTGGCATCATCCATTTCCTTTTTGCGCGCCAAATCGTATTGATCGCCGGAATGCTCATAGCTGTGATAGGTCTGGTAGGCTTGTGTATATGCGGCGCTCTTCGCCAGGAAATCATTGACTTTTCCTTCATAGTCCGCTTTTTTCGCCGTGTAAGCAGAGGAGAGACCGGGCAAATCTCCGTTCAACTGTGCCAGTCTTGCCGTTTTTCCGGTTAAATTTGCTATTTCCGTATCGTTTTGGATATTTTGATTTGTGTCAGGGCTATAACCGTATACCCCGGCATCCACAGAAGAAACAGATTCGCTGCCGAGAGCTACACCGCCATTTTTCTGTACGTCCGTATTGTAGCCCAGCATGACAGCATTGCTGATATTGGCAGTATGCGTTTTAGTTGGAACGGTGGCTCTCACATTGTATGGAATCGGTCTCCCTGTATACCCTCCCGGCGTACCGGAAGAATTCCCCAAACTGGGCGTATAAGTCTTGCTCACGACATCTTCTTTTGTTGCCATAGCACCAAGAATGACATTATTTGTTCCGCCGGACATTTCATGATAATCGCCAATCACAACATCTGACGTTCCATCGGATATCTTATTTCCGGTTCCCACTACAGCCACACGGTTCACGTTGGTTCCTGTATTTTGGAATCCCGCCATTGTATTGTTGGCGCTGGTACCGTTTGCCGTGCCGTTCAGAACATTCCCCGTTCCGACGATCTGGGAACGCCGGGCATAATCAGAACGGTTTCCATTCCCTGCGATAAGAACAGATCCGCTGGTATTTGCAAAATCCCCCATCACTTTTGCCGCCTGATCCGAATACCCTTCCTGATAACCGCTGCGGAAAAGCAATTCTGTCATAGCCCCTTGCCCGAATGTTCCCTCCAGTCCGCTTGACATATCTACTGTAGCATGGGAAAGGATATTCCCTGAACCGAATATCATCGAATTGTCCGCATTATCCAACTTGTTCCAGGTACCGATGATGCTGCCCGCTATGCCATTTGAGGTGTTACCATTCGAGGTAATCTTGTTATTCACCCCATAAATAGAAGACCAGATATTCGGAAAAGAGTTGTCATTACCTTCAATGACAGAATTGTGCCCTGTCACGGTTCCTTCATGGCCCAGAGCCAGCGCGCTGTGCCCTACTGCCACATTCAATCCGCGGCCGCTTTGCGCATTATACCCTACGACGACACTTCCGCCGCCCTGCTCTCTTTTGCCGGAAGCCTTTTCTTCCGGTGTCATGGAACCGATAATAACAGATTCCTTAATCGTTCCAAAGGTTTGGTTATCCCCGATCACAATACCCGAGGTGGGATTGACCGTTTCGTTATTATTCCCGATGACAGTCAGGCTCTCATGCCCTGTCATGTAGGTGTCGTTGCCTTCAATTTTATTCCCCATGCCGATGACCAAGTCTGAAGTGCCGTTACGTGCTATACCATGGTATCCGGAAACAGTACCGGCATCCCGATTCGTGATGCTGTTATTATCACCGAATACATTTTGCCGGTCACTGTTTGTCACCGTGTTTCCTTTGCCGACAACTCGAACGTCTTCGCTGTCTTTAATGGTATTTTTCTTGCCGACAATCACGTCATCCTTTTCCTTACTGACTTCATTGTCTATTCCGACAACTGTAGAGTCAGTTGTATCGGTTACCGCATTGGGCGCTTCCGTATTTCCTACTATTACATTATCAACAGCCCCCGCGACGGAAGAGGTCAGCAGAAAAGCTGTCAATGCCGCTGCCAGCGCGTTTTTAGAGACTCTCACCCCCCCACTTTTTTTCGCTGTCCCCGCGATTTCCGAAACCACCACATAGCTGTTCTTCACTCGACTCCAAATGACTTTGTAAATGCGATTCATTTTTTCCTCCCATAAAAAACAATATAATTAAAAGCGCAATAAAAAGAAGCACCATCCCCAATGCTGCCGATACTGCCTTCACACCACCTTTCCCCGTGACACTTCATTTGCCTGAAAAGCCGGGTACAGAATCCGTAAACAGGAAAATTCCTACCTATTTCTCCCGCTTTCCTTTCAATACTTATTTTATTAAACAACCTCTGTTCTCATTATAACAAAAGATTTATCTTATTTCTATATAATATGTGCTGTTTTACGAATGCCTTTATTCACACCGCTTTCTCATCCACGGCCTCAATGTCTTCCGCTGTCATTCAGCACTTTTAGCTGACAGCTCGCAGCTTACAGCTCACAGCTCACAGCTGATAGCTTTTATCTTCTTACGGCTTTCCTCATCACGGATACAGATCCTTCACATTCGTTCAGGATGACGCTTTACCGTCCGTCATCACTCAGAACGGGGGCAAAAAAAGAATCTTCATTCTATTCTTTTGCGTCATTCCCCCAAGCCAGTATCCTCCGTCCGGCTTCGCCGGCCACCTCCTTATAAACAAGGAGGCTTACCCAATCCCTATTCTTCCCGTCAGAATCCCTTTCCTCAACATTGTAGCAGATCCTTCGCTGGCGCTTTGAATGACGCCTTACCGTATCCCGTCATTCAGAGCGGAAGTAAGAATGCTGTATGAGAATGAGGAAAAATCACAACATGACACAGAGCGAAGAATCTATTACTCTGATGACACCTTACGGTTTTCCCCACCACGGTGACAGATCCTTCACATTCGTTCAGGATGACGACTAACGTTCTCCTCATTATGACGCCTTAACGTCCGTCTTATACAAGGATCATGGAGTCGACCGTTGGAAGGAGCTGTAGCGCACGCAGCGCGGCTGAGGATACTTAATCGCCATGATGACTCAAATCGTAAAAGAATAGTCAGTTTGCAGCTGACAGCTCACAGCTGATAGCTTTTATCTTCTTACCGTCTTCCCCCAACATAAAAACCGACCCATTATTTGTATGGATCGGTTCTTTTGTTGGGATCAAAGGGTTCCTGTCGTTTTGAGCCGTGTCAGCGCACGCTGGAGAGCGAGTTTAGCACGGTCGACATCAATCTCTTTGCTCTTGGACGCGAGCCTGTCTTCCGCACGTTTCTTCGCGGCTTGGGCACGGGCAATATCGATGGTGTCCGCCAGCTCCGCCAGGGGGGCTACGATATTTACCTGATTGTCCTTTATTTCCAGGAAACCGCCAAATACGGCCACCTTTTGTTCCTTTCCGCCTTTAATGATGCGCACGGGGCACATTTCAAGAGCGGCTGCCAGAGGCAGATGGTTTTTCATGACGGCAAATTCGCCGTCTGCTGCACGGGCCACCACCATTTCCACGCCGGTTTCTCGATAAATCGGTCCGTCGGGGCTGATGACTTCCACGTGCATGGGATTCGTAAGGGTATCAGCCATGGCTTATTCCCCTTTCTTCATCTTTTCAGCCTTTTCGATCGCTTCATCAATTGTGCCGACCATGTAGAACGCGCCTTCAGGCATATCATCGTGCTGGCCTGCAAGGATTTCCTTGAAGCCGCGGATGGTTTCCTTCAGGGATACGTATCTGCCGGGGGAGCCCGTAAACTGTTCAGCTACGAAGAAGGGCTGAGACAGGAATCTCTGTACCTTTCTTGCGCGGGCTACGATGACTTTGTCATCATCGGAAAGTTCTTCCATGCCCAGGATGGCGATGATATCCTGTAGTTCTTTGTAGCGCTGCAGAATAGCCTGTACGCCGCGGGCCACTTCGTAATGCTCTTCACCCAAAACGTTCGGGTCAAGGATACGGCTGGTGGAGTCCAGCGGGTCTACTGCCGGATAGATGCCCAGTTCCGCGATGGAACGGCTCAGTACAGTGGTAGCATCCAAGTGTGTAAATACGCCTGCCGGAGCCGGATCTGTCAAGTCATCGGCCGGTACGTATACGGCCTGGATGGATGTGATGGAACCGTCTTTGGTGGAAGTGATGCGTTCCTGCAGTTCGCCGATATCGGTAGCCAGTGTCGGCTGGTAGCCTACGGCGGACGGCATACGCCCGAGCAGCGCGGATACTTCGGAACCTGCCTGTACGAAACGGAAAATATTGTCTACGAAGAGCAGGACGTCCTGTCCCTGTTTGTCGCGGAAATATTCAGCCATGGTCAAACCGGTGAGAGCTACACGCATACGCGCTCCCGGAGGTTCGTTCATCTGGCCGTATACCAGCGCAACTTTGGAAAGAACGCCGGAGTCTTTCATTTCTCCCCAGAGATCGTTCCCTTCACGGGTACGTTCGCCGACGCCGCAGAATACGGAGCAGCCGGAGTGTTCTGTCGCCACGTTATGGATCAATTCCTGGATAAGAACGGTCTTACCTACACCTGCACCGCCGAAGAGCCCGATCTTACCGCCTTTTGCATACGGAGCGATGAGATCGACGACTTTGATGCCGGTTTCAAAAATTTCGGTTGCCGGAGACTGGTCTTTAAAGGCCGGTGCCGGACGATGAATAGGCCAGTAGTCGGATGCCGGTACTTTTGTATCGTCATTGTCGACGGTCTGTCCGAGTACGTTGAAAATACGTCCCAGGCATCCGTCGCCGACCGGTGCTGCAATAGCACGGCCGGTATCTACTGCTTTCATTCCGCGTACCATGCCATCGGTGGAACTCATCGCAACGGTGCGGACTACGCCGTCACCTAAGTGCTGCATGGTTTCACAGATAACATCTACCGGAACAGTGCCTTCTTCATCTTTGACATGAATTGCGTTATAGATGGCAGGAAGTTCCTGATCGTCGGAAAAAGCGATATCGACGACAGCGCCCATGACCTGTACGACCTTGCCTACCTGTCCCTGCTGTTCATTTGCCATGAAGAAGCATTCCTCCTTAATCAAATTAAGCCGGTTTATTCGAGAGCTGCCGCACCGCCGACAATTTCGGAAATTTCATTGGTGACCTGTGCCTGACGCGCTTTGTTGTACGTAAGGTTGAGGTCGGCAATTCTTTCCGTCGCGTTGTCAGTGGCAGCGGACATGGCCGCCATACGGCTGCCCAGCTCGGACGCCGCGGATTGCAGCATCGCATTATAAACCTGTACTTGTATATATTCAGGAAGCAGTTTGGAAAGCACTGCCGCCGCATCGGGAAGGAAAATATAGGGATCTTCCTCGATACGGAGGAAATCCTGTCTTTCTTTTTCCCATTCGCTGGCAGCCGCTCTTGCTGCTTCTTCCGTTTTTCCCTCAGCCGGCGCTTCAATGGGGAGCAGCCGGTCTACCCGGACCTGCTGGCGGAGGGCGGTGATGAATTTGGTATAAATAATATAAACTTCATCGACTTCTTCTTTTTTGAAGTATTCCACCATCTCTTTGGAGAGATCGATGGAATCCTGAGCCGACGGCTTATCAGAAAAGCCGAAATGATAGGTATCGGGATCATACCCGCGGAATTTCAGATAATTCTTCGCCTGTTTCCCGCAGACATATAAAGCGTATGCAGAACGATCTTTTCCGGAGATTTCCTGCAGGGTACGCTTCATCACGTTGGAGTTATAAGCGCCGGCAAGGCCTTTGTCGCCGCAAATGACGAGATATCCGACCTTCTTTACTTCGCCTGTCCTGAAGAGCGGGCTTGTAAATCCGGGTGTCACCGAAGAAGCACGGCGCAGGAGCTCTCCGATCTTTTCCGCATAAGGACGGGAGCCGTTTGCCTTTTCCTCCGCTTTGCGCAGGCGGGCGGCGGCTACCATCTTCATGGCTTTCGTGATCTGCTGGATGTTGGTGACGGATTTTATGCGCCCTTTTATATCACGCGTACTTTCCAATCAGATCACCCCTCTACCGTTTCAGACTTTTCTTCTGTTTCGCTTTGTGCCTTGTAACGTTTCTTGAATTCATCAAGAGCTTCTCTGAGTTTCGCTTCATTTTCATCTGTCAGCTTCTTTTTATCCACGATATCAGCGCCGATTTCCGGATGGCTGCTGTGGAGGAAATTCAGAACCTGCTGTTCAAACCCGACAACCTGGTCTACGTCCACGTCATCAAGATACCCCTTGACGGCAGTGTAGATCGCCATAACCTGGTCTTCGACCGGATAGGGGGAATACTGCGGCTGCTTCAGAATTTCCGTCGTCCTCTGGCCGCGGTCGATCTGCGCTTTGGTGGCAGCGTCAAGATCGGAACCGAACTGAGCAAATGCTGCCAATTCACGGAACTGTGCCAGATCCAGACGCAGCGTGCCTGCGACCTGTTTCATGGCCTTAATCTGCGCGGAACCGCCTACACGGGATACGGATAGGCCGACATTGATGGCCGGACGGATACCGGAATAAAAGAGTGCCGTTTCCAGATAAATCTGTCCGTCCGTGATGGAAATGACGTTTGTCGGAATGTACGCACCAACATCGCCTGCCAGTGTTTCAATGATCGGCAGCGCGGTGATGGAGCCGCCGCCCAGTGCATCGGACAGACGTGCCGCACGTTCCAGCAGACGGGAATGCAGATAGAATACGTCACCGGGGTAAGCTTCGCGTCCCGGCGGACGGCGCAGCAGAAGCGACATGGCGCGGTAAGCGACAGCATGTTTGGAGAGGTCGTCATAGATAATGAGGACATCCTTGCCCTGGTGCATGAAATGTTCCGCAATGGATACACCGGAGTATGGTGCAAGGTACTGCATCGGAGACCCTTCGGAAGCACCGGCATGTACGATGATGGAGTAATCCATAGCGCCGGCAGCTCTCAGTCGTTCGTATACACGGACGACATTGGAGTTCTTCTGCCCGATGGAAACATAAATACAAATGACATCCTGCCCCTTCTGGTTCAGAATGGTATCAATAGCGATGGCAGTCTTGCCTGTACCGCGGTCGCCGATGATCAGCTCACGCTGTCCGCGGCCGATCGGGACCATGGAGTCGATACATTTCAGACCGGTCTGCAGCGGGACGTTTACCGGCTGTCTGTCGGCAATGCCCGGAGCTTTGATTTCAATGTCGCGATAAGCGTCAGTCTTGATTTCGCCTCTGCCGTCAATCGGCTGTCCCAGCGCATTGACCACGCGGCCGATGACCGCATTGCCTACGGGAACCTGCATCAGACGGCCCGTTCTCTTTACTACGTCGCCTTCCTTGATGGTTTCCGCATTTCCCAGAAGAACGGCACCTACATTGCTTTCTTCCAGGTTCATGGCCATGCCGTAAACGCCGTTCGGCAGTTCCAGCAATTCACCGGCCATGCAGTTTTCAAGGCCATATACATGGGCGATACCGTCGCCGACTTCAAGAACCGTACCTACTTCATCGACATTGAGGTCTACTTTGTAATTTTCAATCTGTTTTTTAATGACAGATGTGATTTCATCTGAACTGATTTTCATATCCTGTAAGTCACCTCAATCTCTTTGCATCATTTGCGAGCGGAGCGCCGCAAGCTGGCGGGCTACGGATCCGTCAATCAGACGGTCTCCCATCCGGACCGTAAATCCGCCTATCAAAGATGCGTCTACTTTCTGTTTCATGATAATTTTGCTTCCCGTGATTTCCGCAAGTTTGGCTTTCAAAGCGTCCACCTGGGATTTGGTCAATGGAAACGCGGAAGTTACCACCGCTTCCTCCATGCCCATCCCATGATGCGCAAGATTGGCATAGACATCCGCCATGGCAGCAAAATCAGCGATGCGGCCTTTGTCGATAACAACATAGCAGAACTGTAAAACTATCGGCTGCACCTTATCTGCAAATAACTTATTTATAGTATCTTTCTTGACATCCTTAGCAAGCAGAGGATGGTTCAGAATCTCCCCGAGCTCTTTGCTTTTCCCTATGGTATCGGCAATGAGGCGGAGATCTTCTTCCGTTTGTTCCAGGCAGTGCTGCTCTGCGGCAATTTCATAGATGGCTCGTCCGTACTTCTTTGCAAGGATTACGTTCTTATCCATGATTACTTACCTGCCTGCCCGGCATCCAGTCTTGCGATGCTTTCCACTATGAGCCGGTCATTTGTATCCGGCGTCATATTTTTGCTGATGATCTTCGATGCAATATCACAGGAAAGAGCGGCCACCTGCGTCTTCAGATCCTCCAGGGCATCCTTGCGTTCCCTTTCGATCTGTTTAGCAGCCTGGACTTTTTCCCTCTCAATAGCCGCATGGGCCTCATCGATCTGCGCCTGGGCCTGTACCTTGGCCTCTTTTACGGCTTTGTCCACGATCCCCTGTGCGGCGACCTGGGCATTGGCAAGTTCCGCTTCCAGATCGGATTTGAGCTTGGCCGCCTCCGCGCTGGACCGGGCCGCGCTGTCCAGATCATTCCGGATCTTGTTCCTGCGGTCATCCATGACCTTCAGCACCGGCTTATAGCAGAAATGTGCCAAAACGGCAACGAGAATGATAAAGTTGAGGATTGAAATCAGCAGCGTACCATTTAATTCTACCAATGAAATCCCCTCCTTAGGCTAACAATGAATTGGAATTAGCCGAGGAAAGGATTGGCGAATACGAGGACGAGAGAAATAACGATAGCGATAATCGGAATAGATTCTACCAGGCCGATGCCGACAAGCATGGAAGTGAAGAGCTGCCCCTGAATTTCCGGCTGGCGGGTCATGCCGTCGATAGCGTGGGATGCTACTTTAGAATCGCTGAATGCGGCTGCAAATGCGGCAACTGCGGCAATCAGCGCAGATGCGATAAGGGAATACTGAACAACAATAGTCTGATCCATGGTAATGATTCCTCCTAAAAATGTAATGCCCCGGTTTTTCCGGATATAATGAGTACCGTTTCGCGGGCGGCGCCGGGCATTTTACGGAGTGCCGCTCCCATTCACCTGCACACCTTCACTTACTCCACGCTTTCCTTGAGATAAATGGAAGTCAGCGTAGTGAAAATGTACGCCTGGATCAATCCGACCACAAGGCTGAACACGACCCAGAGCAAAGGTACAAGCACAGGTGCCAACGCGTAGAGGATTTCCATCAGGATTTCCCCTGCCAGAATATTGCCGAATAGACGCATTGCCAGTGTCACCGGCCGGGAAAGTTCTTCTACAATATTGATGATCACGAACGGCGGCATGGGTTCAAAGAAATGTTTCAGCCATTTGCCGAATCCCCTGTTCCTGATATAAACGAAATGAATACATAATGTGCCGGTCAGTGCCAGCCCCAGGGTCGTATTCACATCATTTGTCGGAGACGCCGTCAGATGGGCTGTCGGCAGAAGCCCGATCTCATTGGCCACAAAGATGAACATGAAAAGCGTCAGCAGGAAATAAACAACCTTTTTATAATGCGATCCCATATTTTTCTCAAACTGGGAGCATAGCGGCTCAATGATCATTTCCACCGCGTTCTGGATACCGCTTGGAACGAGCGAACGCCCCCGGCTCGCAGCAAAGACGATAATAAATACTATGAGAGCAGTAAGCCATTGTGTAAAAATCGTATCCAGATTGACCGACATTCCGAAAAGCTGTGCAACCATATGTGTACCTGTATGAAGATGCATAGTCTCACCCCCTCTCTGTTTTGGACGTCAGGAAAATATTATTATTCTTATTCCACACTATTGCCTTGCCCAGATAGTAGCAGGGAACAGTGACAATAAGCCCGCCAGGAAACCGAGAATGGAAAGCGGTGTCCACAAAACCACCGCCGCCGCCAGCCCCGCTTCCACAAAAAGCCGGGAGCCGGCAAGCGCGGCGCCCATCTGGCCTATGTAGGCCGCGTCCCGCTCTTCTTTCTCCCAGTGGATGTAACGCTGTTTCATGTACAAGAAAAAAAGAATATGAAATACGACGCCGGCGGCAAATCCTGCCGCCACAGTCCATTCCCACTTCAAAAACGCGGCGGCCGCGCCGACAGCGCCTATGGCTGCCAGACGGATGACCACTCTATCCGCAAAAGCAGGGAATACCGTATCATACTTCATTTCTTACTTTCCTATCATTTTTCTAATTATGGCCCACAATCCGGATATGGCGCCCAAAAGGGATAACCCGATAAGGCCGAAAGGATACGTCCCCAAGTATTCATCACACTTAAGTCCGCCCCAGATACCGAGGCCGATACAGGAAAGAAGGGTCATGCCCGCTCCGCCCGCTACAGCGATACTGCGCATCGGATTGAACTCTTTTTCTTTATCTCCCTGTTCCCCGGCATTCTTCATGGCCATCTCCGGCATGTGCATATCATGAAAAACTGCACGCAAAATACGTACAGCTCTACCCATACAAAGTTATTGTAACATATGCGGATTTACTTAGCTATAAATTTAGACGGTTTTTTATGAGAAATCCCCTCCGCATACAAAAGCGTCTCCACGATGCGCCCGGCGGATCTGCCGTCACCGTAAGGATTCACTGCTTCCGCCATCGCATAATATGCCGCCTCATCGGTCAGCAGCCGGTATGCCGTCTGATAAATCTTCTCTTCCCCGGTGCCTACCAGTTTTACCGTCCCCGCCTCTACCGCTTCGGGGCGCTCTGTCGTATCGCGAAGGACAAGAACGGGTTTCCCCAGACTCGGCGCTTCCTCCTGTATGCCGCCTGAATCGGTCAGCACAAGGGCGGACCGCGCCATCAGATTCGTGAAAGGCTCATACTCCATCGGTTCCACAAGATGGATGCCCGCCGCGCCGTCCAGCTCTTCCTCCACCGCTTCACGAACAAGAGGATTCCGATGGACAGGAAATACCACTTCCGTATCCGGTACGGTTTCCACCAGCCGGCGGAGCGCACGGTACACATGATGCATGGGCGCGCCCAAATTTTCACGGCGGTGGGTGGTCACAAGGATGACGCGCTTGTGTTCTTCAATCGCCTGTATTTCTTCATCTTCAAAAGTATAATCTTTCTTTACCGTCGAAAGGAGCGCATCAATGACGGTATTTCCCACGACGAAAATATTTTCATCTTTTTTATTTTCACGGAGTAAATTTTCCCGCGCCGTTTCTGTCGGGGCAAAATGAAGACTGGCCAGGACGCCCGTAAGCTGGCGGTTCGCCTCTTCAGGAAAAGGGGCCGCCAGATCTCCCGTGCGCAGCCCCGCTTCCACATGTCCGACTTTGATCTGCCTGTAAAAAGCGGCAAGCGACGCGGTAAACGTCGTCGTCGTATCCCCATGGACAAGGACATAATCCGGTTTTTCCTTTTCCAGTACTTCTTCCAGTCCGCGAAGGACGCGGGAAGTGATGTCATACAGGGACTGTCCGCTCCTCATGATATCCAGATCGTAATCGACGGGCAGCTTGAAAAGATCCACCACCTGATCGAGCATTTCCCGATGCTGCGCCGTGAGGCAGACCTTTGTTTCTATTTCGGGATGCGCCAGAAGCGACTGCACGACAGGAGCCATCTTTATCGCTTCAGGCCGCGTGCCGAAAACCGTCATGACTTTCACAGGACTACTCCTTTTCATAAAACAAACTGATACAATGAAATGTTTCTGTCAATTCCTTTTTTATTTCTCATCCTTTTCCGTCGGCGGAAGAACGACCTCTCTCATGACGCCGAGTTTCTTCGCCCAGAAAATAAACACCCCGAGTGCGAGAAGGATCACCGCCACACCGAGAAATGGATTCAGCCTCACCACAAGGAGCGCCGCTGCCGAGAAAAAAGCTGTCAGCGCGTACATGACCAGCACCACCTGTTTCTGCGACAATCCCGCCGCCAGAAGACGATGGTGGAGATGGTTCTTGTCCGGTGAAAAAATCGGCACCCCTGACTGCCTGCGCCGCACGATAGCAAGTACCGTATCGGTAATGGGCACGGCCAGCGCCACCAAAGGCACGATAAGGACTGCGGCAGCCGCCGTCTTCATAGATCCCATGACCGACACCGCGGCAATCACATACCCGAGAAACATGGATCCTGTATCGCCCATGAAAATTTTAGCCGGATTGAAATTATACTGCAGAAAGCCGAGGCACGCCCCCGTCATGGCCACCATAGCGGCAGCCGATACCCACTGCCCCATCTGGAATGCGAGAAGGGCAATGGCAATAGACGCTATCGTGGCGATCCCCGCAGCAAGCCCGTCAAGGCCGTCAATAAGATTGACCGTATTGATAAATCCGATGATCCAGAAAATAGTAAGCGGTATGGAAATAAAGAGAGGAAATTCAATAATCCCCACATAGGGAAGATCGATCCAATCAATATTCACATCAAAGAATATCACAAGCACAGCGGCGGATAAGATCTGCCCGAGAAGTTTCACCTTGGCGGGAAGAGACACGATATCATCTGCAATCCCCACAAAAACAAGACAGGTCGCGCCAATCATAATCCCTGTCATTTCATAAGTAAAGCCCACCGTAAGAATGACGGATACCATAAACCCTGCGTATATGGCAAGCCCGCCCAAACGGGGGACCAGTCCGTGATGCACCTTCCGTGCGTCCGGCTTATCCACGGCGCCGATCTGCACCGCGAAATTTTTTACGGCCGGCGTGAGAATAAACGTCACGGCAAGCGCGGCAAGGAACGTGAACGCGTAAGCGAACAACGAACCACCTCCCCTTTCTATGTATATGGTTATTTTAGCACAACTGATGAAATATTGTTGCCTGTCCTGCCGCAAATGAAATAAAGCGGAGCCCAAAAGAAGCGGGAACCGCAAAAGAAAGGCACACGAAACGGAGCACGGCATTTCCGGATCCCGCGCAGCAAAAAACCTCACGGCTGTTTGATCGAAATCATTCCGCCATGAGGCTTTTTATTTTTACTGTTTCGCGCGAATCACGACGCAGCGATACGGCGCTTCTCCGTCGCTTTCTGTAGATACCGCGCCGTCATTCTGGAGCGCCAGGTGGATCATACGACGGTCACCCGCCGACATCGGTTCAAGACGGATTTCTTCCCCTGTACGCTTTGCTTTATCCGCCAGGCGGTGCGCCAGCGATTCCAGGGTCTGCCTGCGGCGCTGCCGATAGTCTTCTACATCAAGAAGCACGAAGTAATGGTGACGGAAATTTTTATTTGCCGCCAGATTCGTCAGGTACTGGAGCGCGTCCAGCGTCTGGCCGTGCTTTCCGATAAGGATGCCCAGACCCTCGCCGTGAAGGTTGAAAAGAATGCGTTCTTCACTCACCATCTTCTCAAGCTGCACATCCATCTTCATTCCTTTGAAAACGCCCGTCAGGAAACGTTTCGCTTCTTCAGCAGCTTCTTCCTGCTCTTCCGCGGAAAACGGAGTTTCCTCACGGCCGCGTTTTTCCTTCTTCACCGTAAGAACTTCTTCCGTATCACCGCCGCCCATGACGTTTTCCCCCGGCTCCTCCGCAGCGGAAACGGTTTCTTCCTCTCCGTCTGCAGCCCCGGCAACAGCCGACGTCATGTCCCCGGCAGTCTCCGCAGCATCTTCCGTTTCTGATCCTGCCGCGCCGACCTCGACAACGGCGTCTTTCTTGTTGAACAAACCGAAAAGTCCGTTTGAGGGCTGTTCAATGACACGGATCACTGCTTCTGCACGGGAAAGCCCCAGCTTCTTCAATCCTTCTTCCACTGCTTCGTCAACGGTTTTTGCGGTAATTCTGACAGTTTTCATAGTTATCCCTCCGCTTTCCCGGAACTATCCCCGGCCTCTGCCGTCTTTTCAGCAGAAGCCGTTTTTTCTTTTTCATCACCGGCCTTCGGTGCTTCATCGGCTGCCGGTTTCTTTGCTACCTTTTTAATAATTTTTCTGCGGATAATCTTTTTCCTCTTTGTCTTAGCCACAGCCTCTTCATCGGTATGGACAGTGACTACGCCTTTTTTCGAAGGCCCGTTTATCATTTCCTTTCCCTTTTCCCCGCGGAACATGATAAGCTGCTGGAAAAACTGGTAAATATTGCTCACCACCCAGTAAATCACCAAACCGCTCGGAAAATGAAGAGACATCCAGCCGATCATAAGAGGCATCATGAAAAGCATCGTCTTTTGGTTGCCCGGCGCGTCTTTCGGCGTCGTCTGCCAGGAAACAAGGAACGTGGACGCGGCGGAAAGAACAGGCAGGATGTACGTGCCGTCTTCCGCTGCCAGACTTTCAATCCAGAGGAAACCCGCGTGGAGAGGGTCATAACTGAACCCCTGAATCGCATAGTACATCGCGATAAGGAAAGGCATCTGTATGAGCAACGGCAGGCATCCCGCCATGGGGGACGCATTATGCTCTTTATACAGACGCCCCATTTCCTGCCGCATCATGGCAGGGTCATTTCTGTACTTCTTCTGGATTTTCTGGATCTCCGGCTGTATTGCCTGCATCGCTTTCATGGAACGGATCTGTTTCACCGCGAGGGGAAGCAGCAGCGTCTTAATGAGTATCGTCAGAACGACGATAGCGATGACGTAATTGGGAAATCCAAGACCGGAAGTAAATTCATAACAAATCTGCAGGCCGATGCGCATCAGATCGGCAATCATGCCTACAATAGCCGAGAGTACGGGAATCTGGAACTCAGATCCGCCTCCGCCAAAGCCAAGATTCATAATTTCTCCTTATACGGCCTCTATTTCAGCCGCCTAAATGTTCCCGCTTTCTGAATTTCAAAAGCAGGATGAGACAGGAATGCAGAAACTCTGCTAAATTCATGGCGTGACAGGATAACAAAACGCGAAAGATAAACGAAGGATAAAAAAGCGGCGCCTTATCAAGAGCGCCGTACATTGCCTATCGGAAAAGCTTTATGGAACAGGGTCATAACCGCCCTTATGGAAAGGATGGCACTTCGAGATCCGTTTTAACGCGAGCCATCCGCCTTTCAGCGCGCCATATTTCTCTACCGCTTCCAGCGCGTAAGTGCTGCAGGTGGGAGTGAAACGGCAGCATGGCGGTTTCAGAGGAGAAACATATTTCCTGTAAAATCGAATAAGAACAATCAGCGCCGTCTTCATCATGCCCCCTCCAGCATGCCCGCTTTACGCCACAGCGCAAGCAAAGCCTTTTCCGCCTCGCTATACGTCGCTGTCGTCAGAAAAGCGGCGGCAAGCAATATGGCTTCATAATGGGAAGAAAGTTCATGACGATGGAGGCGATAAACCTCTTTCATCAGGCGCCTTGCCCGGTTGCGCGCCACGGCATTGCCGATGCGCTTCGTCGTCACAAACCCGATCCGGACAGGTTCCCGTTTCGTCCTGACCACGTACATAAGTCCCGCGCGGTTGCTGAAACGCCGGCCGGACGAGTATATACGCCGGTAATCCCTGTTTTGCCGGATACGGAAATCACGGTGAAGCGGATACTTCTTCTCCTGCTTCGATTCTGACTCAGGCACTTAATACCTTTCTGCCCTTGGCTCTTCTTCTTTTCAGAACAATACGGCCGGCTTTCGTCTTCATACGGGCGCGGAATCCGTGGGTATGTTTTCTCCAGTGGTTATTAGGCTGGAATGTCATTTTTGCCATCAGTGAACACCTCCTTACTGCGTCCTGTGTATTCACACACCATAACATGCTAATTATAGCTAAACGGCCATCAGATGTCAAACAAAAACACTTCACACACTCCGCTTTTCACGAAGAAATCAGTACCGCCCTTTCCCCTCTTGCTTCCGGATAAAGAAAAAAGGAAACGGTCTCCCGTCTCCCTTATTTTCTTCCGTACCACCTATTGCAGTGCGGACCCCTGCAAGCTTCCCGGTCATCACCGCTTCTCTCCGGAACACCGCAGACTCCCCGCTCACCGTTTTCTCCGATGGGACAGAGCTGTACGTTTTCATCCTGCGGCGGATTATCTCCGCCATCATACGCGGCAAAACCGCCAACTACGCCACCTGCAAGCAGTGCCGCGGCAAGTATTGTTTTCTTCCACATAAGAACACCTTCTTTCAAAGCTAAAGCTTATTCATATATTTATATATACCTATTATAACATACCCTGTATAGTGCCTTATTGACAGGGAACGGCAAAACGCCATCCGAAGCGAATGTGAAGGATCTGCACCCGCGATGAGGAAGACCATAAGAAGATAAAAGCTATCAGCTGTGAGCGGTCAGCTGCAAGCTGTTAGCCGTTAGCTGTGAGTTAAAAGCCGAAGCATATGATTTCCATTAGGTGTCATACGAAATATCAGCAAAGGATTTGCTGTTGTAGTAAGGGGAGCGTTAATCGTCATCCGAAGCAAATGTGAAGAATCTATTACTCGAATGAAATAAAAAGGAAACAGGCTGTTCCGAAGAATGAAAAACGTCCTACAAACGGATGGAAACAGGTGTTCCTGTCCGACAGCCATTTTTCGCAAAATAAAAGACCCCCGAAGAGGTCTTCTATTGTTAGCTTACAATCACGAATTAGAAAGCGTAGTTCAGTTCAACGCCCCATGTATTCGCGGGATTTTCCGCCTGGCTGTCATATGTTTTCGCGCCGAAGTTGTAGTAAGCGTCCAGTTCTACATTCTTCTGTACGGCAACACCTGCTTTTGCTGTCCAGAACTTCACGCCTGCACCATTGTCCCAGCCATATTCCAGCTGATCCGTCATGTCCAAAGCGGAGTTGCCGAGGAGATAAGAACCTGCATCAGCTCTTACATAGTGAACACCGAGGGTAAAGCTGCCCGGTTTATTCAAATCCACTTCGCCATAATTCAGTCCGGCTGTCCACAGATTGCCATGTCCGAACTCGTGATTACCCTTGGTCTGGATAAAATCACCGTCAATACTCAGACCGGAATCGCCCAGTCCGATGGTTGCGCCGGCACCCCAAGCATAAATATGTGCTCCCTTGTAAGCAGGAGCTACACTACTTCCATTGAGTCCCTGTACATTGTCTAAATAGAAAGCAGAAAGCATGGAAGACTCGCCAAAGTGCCCGGTCAGCTTGCCATACCAGGCTTCAATGGACGCACTGTTTTCCCAGTGATAGGTATCCATGCTGCGCTCAGCGTCCTGGAAACGGCCATAACCGAATTCAGCGCCGAATTTACCATTATCATAACCTGCTACAACGCCGTCAAATCTTCCATCTTCATCCCAGAACACGCCGGTCTGGTCCAGTGCCACACCCTGGCGGCCGAGATCCATGTAGAAAGCGTCATTCGGTGTCCAGCGGGCATGGATGCGGTCCATGATAGTATTGGCATCTTTATTATCCTTGAAATTCATTTCAGATACGAAACGACCGGAAACAACGACCTGGTCATTGACCTGGGCGTCCGCATTGATGCGCAAACGGCCTGTCCAAGCATCCGTATGATCTTTAGCTCCATCAAGGTTATGCTGGTACTGCATGCGGGCATCGCCGGACCAGGAAATGTTGCCGACTTTCTTTTCCAGGTTGCTTACGCGGACGCCGAGGTTGGCCAGTTCATCAGCATATTCCCCTGCCAGTTTGTCCAGGGTTGCTTTCTGTTCTGCATTCAGCTGGTCTTCACGAGCCATCAGACGGGCGATAACCTGCGCCAGTTCATAACGGGTCATGTTTCTTTCGCCTTTGAATGTACCGTCCGGATAGCCTTCTACAACGCCCTGATCAGAGAGATCGGACACTGCCTGATAAGCCCAGTCATCAGGGGATACATCAGAGAACGGATTTGCAGCGT
>ENA-UAIC01000126-UAIC01000126.1-human-gut-metagenome-genome-assembly--contig:-NODE-126-length-27175-cov-13.643990_pt1 | contig 27175 bp, 46 predicted proteins | sample MGYA00244413_ERZ654377 | MGnify/ENA primary metagenome ERZ654377 (study PRJEB26926, sample SAMN06165148) | human gut metagenome | biome: ENVO:00009003; feature: ENVO:2100002; material: ENVO:00002003...
AGATACTGATCGGTCTCGTGGGCTCGGAGATGTGTATAAGAGACAGACTTGGAGTATCTAGTTAAACTATTAAATTATCAGTAACTGGAATACTTACACCTGTTATCTTAAAATATAATGCTGGTCAAAAATGCTAAAGTAGTATCCTAGCTTGTAATTTAAGTCTATAATATTCTCTGTTATCTCCTACAGCATCTCCAAATTCATATCTTTCAGATGAATCTACTCCTTTGTATATTAAAGTAGCATTAAGATTTACTCGTTTCTGCCCCCCCATAAATTTTGAAAAATGATTTGTTTTATCAAAGGTTTTTAGTTTTTGCAAAGGTAGAAAAAATTTTGGGAAAATACAAGAAATTGTGTAGGTATTGTGAACGAGAGGACAGTTATCTTTTTTGGCCCCCTCCCGTTTCATTTGGAAAATTGAAAATTTTTTGAACTAATTTTATGGAGTTATATTTATACAAATATCTGGGAATAATCCCAATAACAACAAAACTCTCAAAACAATGGCAAAAATCATTTCATCCGTCAAAATTGACGAAACGGCGATTTTCTTCACGTCGAACAGACCGACCGAAGGCACTAAAATCTTGTTTCTTTCGACCGAAGCCGCAAACGGCATTCTTACAGGTTACGACAAGAACGAGGACGGTGCGGCAGTGTACGCAAACGGCATTCGTTGCATCCTTTGCGACGAAGTGGGTCTGCGTCCTTACGTTATCCCCGTCAACGATTTTATGGCGCAAAGTACGGCGTTAATTAACAACAAATTCACGCCGCAGGACGGCCACACAATCACAAAACGCATCCGCACTTTTGGCACGCCTGCTTTGCAGGAACTCGGCAATGCTTGTGCGGTTGCTGTTGTGGGTGCGACCTATCCCATGAAAGTCAAAAAGTTTACATCTGACGACACGTACAATTGGACGACGTTAGGAGTAGACGAAACAAAGGACACCTATAAACTGAAAAACGGCGTAATCACTTACGACAAGAAAACAATTACCCTTAAGGAATGTACCAAATTCTTCGAGGAACACCAGAAACGGCAAAACGACAGACTTAACAAATAACAATCGAGGGAGTGAGAAATCACTCCCTTTTTAATACCTTAAGACCATGAAAGACACGAAATACATTATCGACGAACTGTTTGAGGATTTCTGCGCAAGTGCAGAAATTGCAGCGCTGAACGAATGCGCAAACTCTCAAATCATTCAATACTAAAAGAAGGGCGTAATGCCCTTCTTTTTTATGAGGGTATGGAGTTATATTCCTACAAGTCTTTGGGCAACGGTGGTGCAAGTATGCTACAGCGTCCCTGAAATTAAGTGTAACTACTACTCAGAATGCCCTAACATTCAGAGTTGATCCAGTGTTTCCTAGGAACTACTTTACTATGGTAAAGTGCATCAGCTGGAAATAAAAAAAGGGAACCGATCTCGGAATGGTGTAAACGAGGAGAAGCTTTTATTGCTGTGCACACAATAAGAGCCTAGGTCAGGTAAGGTCCTGTCTAAAACCTTAGCTAAACCTTAGGAAAGTTTAGCGCCTACTGATTGCAAGCAGTAGGTAAGTTTTTTAACCCTCATTGACTAGCTAGTCAATGAGGGAATGACATCAATGTTCTAACCTTCCCGTGGTGATGTCGTAAGTAAGATAGTAAATATCTGAAACTAAAGAACAAAAGAAGCTGTTGCCGAATTGCGCAAACGCGGTTATACTGTTCAGTGTTACAAAGACATGCGTGTTGAACGGTAAACCAAAAAGTGATATTGGTATTTAATATCAGTATCACTTTACTTTTGAAAAATATTTTAAACTTATATAAAAAGATGGCAAAAGTACCTGTTCTTAAAATTAAGCAAGAGAACTTCAATGGCATTATGGCCAATCAGGAGTTCGCAACACTCCGCATTCAGAATCAGCTGGGTGATCGTTTCTTCATTCCGAAGCCTGAAATGCTCCTCGTCGTAGGTTCGTCGATTCCTGCACTCGATCGCGATGGCAACACCATCAAGGACGAGAAGGGCAATGAGACGTATCGTTCGGTAGGTCAGCATTTCCCTGCAGTTCGCATCGTCGACGGTAAGCCGACGGAAGTCGTCGAACTGTATGTCGGTCAGCTCGTGAAGCTGGACATCAACCGTAAGCTGGTCTTCCCTGGTATCCTTTCGGATTCTCTCCGTAAGGGTTCGGATGACTTCAAGAAGGCCATCTGCGGGAAGGTCCTGGAAATCACCGAAGAGAAGGAATGCGACGATCGCGTCTGGGATGCAAATAATGCTCGCTGGATGCGTGATCCCGAGGATGACACAAAGTTCGTGTCGCAGAAGAAGCGTGCCTTCAAGTTCGAACCGAAGGCATCGGCACTGAATGCCGCAGATACCGACGAAGCATACAAAATGCTCGAACGGTATATCGCCGAGATGTACTCGGAAGTTGCTGAGACCGTTGAGAAATAGTCTCATCACTCTGAAAGGTAGATGTGATTGACCGTATGTAATAACTTATTATGGTAAATATCGCATCTACCGTTCAGAGATCCCAATTAAAGCATATACATATTGGGAATTAATTAAAACAAATATCAAGATTAATGGAGAGTTTTGTTACATATTGCTACGGGCGATGTAAAGCTGGCTATGTTAAAACTCTTCCCTTAATGCAGCTTTAGCGGTGACAAGCCCGTGTAAATGCAGAGTCAAGGGTTTTGTTGTTATAGGGAGAGGCGTGAGAAACCTCTCCCAAATATTTTTAAATTATGGATACATTAGCACTTCTTGGAGCTATTGCAGCGATTATAATCATTGCATACTTACTTCGAGATTTTCTCGACAAACCTTGTAAGTTTTAAGCTTATGAAAGACGCAACAAAAGCAGCTATGAAAGCTGCATTGGCAGACATGGGTATTACCCTGGATAAGTTCAATAAGTTGGAACTCTCTGTAAAGCAAATGACAGAGATTGCAGCTGATGATGCAATTATCCGAAAAGAATTCATTACTACGGTGAAGATTGAAGAGTAAGGAGGAATTAATCTTCCTACTCTTCAATTTTAAATTCAACTGTTGTAGCTTTTTCTTCTTTGAGTTTATTAATTTCTTTCATAGCTCATTGAAGTTGTTTCTTTAGTTGCTCAATGTCTTCAGTATTCTTTTCTACTTTCTCATTTACATAAAGAACAGCTTGACAAACTTTAGCTAAGTCTATAGCTCCTACAGTTCTTTGTAGCCCTGTGGTTTCATCTCTTTTGTATGAAGTAAGTTCTGTAAGTATTCCTTCATTGCGCATTTCTTTGTTACGTCTTTGAATTGTTCTTACAGATGTATGCATAGAATCTGCAAGCTCTTCTTGAGTTTTCATAGTATATGCAAATCCTGTGGTTGGATCTTTGTAAGAGTTAGCTAAAACTCCCATTACATGTCCCTTAAGTTCTGGGGACCATTCTTTATCTAAGAATTCAAATGTATATCTTTCGAAATCTTCTTCAAGTTTTGTAAATGTATATACATTAGGTGCATTACATTTTCTTTTTACTTTAATTGCTTCCTCTTTTTCTAAAGCTAATATTGATTTTCTAATCGTTTGAAGGGCACATCCAGTTTCTTTTTTAATTGTGTCTAAGGATGGAAATGCTTCCATTGTGTCTTTATTCATATGTCGGCGAATGTGAGCATAAATATACCAGTCTTTAGAAGATAGGTTCCATTTAGATGGGTGTGGAACTTGTACATGTTGGTTTTTTGTATATTCCATATATTATATAGTATAAGTTTGTTGATACAAAGATATACTTTTTGTCATAAATTTCAAAATAAAAATGTGACAAAAAATATATAGGCCGCCAAAAATGAAGGGTAACATGCCAGAAACGCACGACAAAAACGTAGGGTAACCCGCCAAATTTGACAACTAACTATATAACCAACTAAACCCACGTAACTATATAATAGCGACCACCTTGAGGTGGGTCGCCGAGATGCCCAACTCGGGTTTTTGACCTCAAACTTGAAAATATGTCAGAGTATTCTGCAACAAATATAACACAATCAGTACTTCCTAGTGATGATAAAAAGTATCCACTTAAAGAGAATTCTACTATAAATTGAAATAGAGATATGTTAATGAGATATTTTGAGGGTGTGAAAAAGATGAAAGGTGCTAGAGGGGAACAGTCAAATCCTCCCGTCCTCTCCAGAAACTTTCTCTCTTTCCTAAACTCAAAATTCATTTCTAATATCCTTCCACATGGTACTTATTCTCAATCCAAATACTAAAGAAGCTACAACTCTCAACCTTTCTGAATTTCAACTCTTCGTTGGAAATCGTCATCTCTCTATAAAAGATCTCTCTGGAGATCTCGTTATAGAAAACCTTCCAATTAATGAGAATAGAAACTCAAGAAAGCCTTTTCATGTTTCTACTCAACAATACAAATTACAAATATTCAAATAACTATGCCTGTAGAAATGATCATCATGATGATCGGACTTGGACTGGGGAGCCATTTCAGGTAAAGAGACTTTTACCAAAGAAGATCTCATTCCGATCCATGCAAATGCAATCGCAAGCTTCTGTGCGGATTTTCGGGACAAGAAAAAGGAAGAGGCAGAGTTCTCGAAACTGGGAATTCTTCCTAAGTCTGGAATTTCGTAACATAAGGTAACAAAAATCCTATCATGACGATGTTAGGTTTCACACATTATAAAGGAAACTGAGTGTTTAGCTCCACTAAACTTGAGCAAGAGGTTATCACATAAGACCCGTAGACTGACGAATTCTAGAAAAGTGAGTTATGCCCATCTTGACGAAGATAAAAATAGCATTTGTGAACGGAAAAATTCGATTGCTTTGCAAGGTTGAAAACCCGTCCGTTCCTTTTTTTGAAGCTTTTTAAGTTTAACAATATCTAAAATTGTACACATGGAATACAAAGCAATTTCCAAAAAGACGATGCGATCGAAGGATTTCAAAGCCCTTAAGGCAAAGAAACCTGGATATCGTATGCACGTTGCAACCACCGAGGACAATACGAAAGAAGTACTCTTTCGTACACCGCGCGGATTCTTTCTTCAAGATTCCTCTGAACCTGCAATCGAAATCTCTGTAACGCAGGCTCAAGCCTTCTACGACACGTACGGCATCCGAGTTGAAACAGGCTGGTAGATATGACCAGAGAAGAGCTCAAAGAAAGAGTATCAAAGCTCATTCAAACATTAGAGAACGTTGAGAGATCTCTTCAGTTTACAAATATCCCTGTACACGTTCTCACCAACTACATCAAAGAAGAAACAAACATCGACATCACAAAAAACTAAAAAGATTATGGCAAAGAAAGAAATCAAAAAGCAGACCATCGAAGAGATCCTCGCAGAGCACACTCCGACCTCCGACGCCGTCAAGAGCGCAGTCCAGCGTTACAACGAAGAGAAGAAGAAGAAGCAGGAACAGATCATCATCGATACCCTCGGCGCCGTCGACTGTATCGTCTCGGACCTCGTGGACAACCTTCGCAGGATCCGCGCAGAAGAGAAACGAGCTCAGCAGCGTATCCTCGACGTGACGGCGGCCAAGGAGGCCTACCTGGCAGATCCCGATCAGGAGGTTCTGGTCCAGGAGCTTCGTAAGGCAGGTGTCTGCTTTGCTCGTTACACCGAGTAACGGGAACTCGTCTAAGCGAGTCTAAACAGATCTTTAAGCTTAGAGCGTCTCTGGTCTTTATGACCAGAGGGTAGATAATAGAAATTTAGAATTATAAAAATTTTAAATTTCTTATAGAATTATTATTATGTTGATATTAGCCCACCTAATTATAAATGATATGGAAGAACTTTGAATTCGGAAATAGCTATAAAGGTGGGAACGGAGGATATGGGCCAGTTCCTTTGAGACAGTGCCATATTCAAGTATGTTATCTAGTCAATAATATACTTCAGAGAAGGTTTTATACGCTCTGTTCCATTGTGCTATCAAGCCTTAACCCGACTTAAATTTAGTCTATGGGACTTTGATCGGTCCCATAGGCTCTTATGTGGTAGCGATTGCCGCGTTTTTCTTCAATTTTGTTCATATTGTTATTACTCTCTTCGAAATTGCCACATTTTGCAAGATCTGAGGGTTTGGTTGCAATCCAAGAAGCAGAAGAAAGAAAATGGTTTTGTAAACTAAGTATTTCAAGCAACAACGTTGCTCGGTTCGTCTAGTTGGCCTAGGACGCAGGATTTTCATTCCTGAAATCATGGGTTCAAATCCCATACCGAGTACAATTTAAAATTAAGAGTATGTCAATTCCTATTTGTGTTGTCTGTGGGTTTTTAATAATGATTTGTTCTTACATTCTTGTAAGAGCATGGGATGAAGTAACTGAAGATTATCCTGTTGTTGGAAATATTTTAGCTGGAATTGCAATATCAATTTGGAGTTGTTTTCTCGGAGTTGGTATCAAAGCAGTTACCGAAAATTCAACTCAAAACGTTTTGGAAGATTATCACAGAGGTAAGATAGAAACTGTAATTACTACTGTCCAGTCTGAGGGTAATCTTATTAAACAAGATACAGTTTATCGTTACAAATGAAGTCTTTCCTCATAACGTATCTCTTCTACAATGAAGAAGGGATTCCGATTCAAAGTTCTCTTCCTGTTCTTGCTAAAGATGAATCTGACGCAAGAAATACTATGAAATTACTTGCATTTGGATGCATTGAAATTATATCAGTTCAAAGAAATGGATAATGACACTTTCGGAGGTTGCATAGGAGCAATCATCGGAATTATTGTAATTATCGCTATTGCAGCCTTCTTTATGAGCATTTTCATTTATTTGCTCTGGCCTGTAGTGATTCCTGCAGTATTTCCCAAACTCGTAGCAGAAGGCTACATTGTAGGTAAACTTTCACCTGCGCTCTCTTTAGGAGTTGCTATACTTTGTGCAAGTCTCTTTAAGGGAACTAGTTACAAGGATTAAAATTATTGGTGGTTTCATCTAGTTGCGTTAGGATACCAGAGTCTCATTCTGGAAACAGAGGTTGGAGTCCTTTAACTACTACAAACGTTTAACAATATCACAAATTGTACTTATGGCAAAAGAACTGTTCTCGAATCGCACTCCCTTTGAGAAGTGCTATCTCGTAGAAAATGTCAAACAGCTTTCGTTCATTCCTGGTAATCGCAACCTGAGAATGGCACATGTGAAACGCATTTTTAAAGCTTTCCTTGATGGAGAGTGGCTTCCTCCTATCTATGTTCTCCCTAACGGTGAGGTGCTGGATGGGCAAAACCGTCTTGCAGCATTTCGTATGCTTAAGGAGAAATATCCTGAAAACAAGACTCCGATTCGTGTAATGGTCGTGAACTCTGACAAGAGTCCTCTGCAGCTGGCCATCATGTTCAACGCCAAACACTTGAACTGGTCGACCAACGACTACATGGAGGCTTATCTGGAAGGAAAAATCCAAGGTTACGAACAACTTCGTGACTTCATGAAGGCGTACCCTGAGTTCGAACTCAAGGCTGCAATTCAGCTCATTAAGGGTAAGCACTCTACGAAGGATTTCAAGGAGGGAACCCTGAAAATCTCCAATGAAGAGTATATGGAAGCTACCAAGAAAGCTGGTGCTCTGTATCTCATTTCGGAGAAGCTCAACACCAAGGTTGTTTTCCGTCGGGATATCGTGGTTGCGTTCTACCGTGTATGGGACAAGATTCCGAATATCCAGACGTACATCAAACGATTAGGTTCGTTCAAAATGCCGCTCACTGAATCCTGTAAGGAATGGGAGAGAGCATACGAGGACTTACTGCGGTAAGACCTCTATAAGTTAATAAAGTGTTTTACTTTATGCCTGCTACGATTATTTACGCACGTGTGATTAAATAGAAATTCCTTTAAGGAATTCTATTATGAACGCAGGTCGGTGATGGTCACTATCTCAGCCTCGCCACAACGAAATACGCGCTGTCTGCTGTTGTTTTCTTTTTATACATAACTTAAATCAATTGGATTAAACCTCGGATAATCCAGAGAGGGAATTAAAGGCAATCCTTATAAATAAGCCTGTATTTTACTTCTGCCGTGGTGACGCAGATGAATAAGTGTTTGGTTGATTTAAGGTGAATCGTTTTCTTTGATTGTAGGTTCTTGTCGTAAGAAGTAACCTACGGGTTGTAGAGTTCGGGCTAACAAGCCCTTAAACCTACTTAACCAACTCTACAAGCTTTGTAAATTTAGTCACTTTACAAAGTGTAGCTCTACCTGCTGAGCGAGTTCTCTTACGGAGTTCGAGGAAGGATGCAGGACGACTTGCGCCAAGGTCCGAAGAATGTCTACTTCGTCGACACAGCAAGAGATCTTTACTTGAAGGCTCATACTTTCTTTGTTTGTCCAGGGAGTGTAAAGATTATATTATGTGGCTAATTAGTTCACGATATCTGTAGCCTGGCAAGCGTTGACAATGCAGATATTTTTTAATTTGAAAATTATGATTGGAATATATATATTTTGGGGAGTGATGACTATCTTATCCTCTTTAATATGGTTCATTGTGAGAGCTGCATGGATTGAGAATACTTCTGATAAAAATAAATGTTTTTATGCTTGTTTAGTAGGAACAATTCTTATACAATTTTTACTTTTATTTTTAATAGAAATTATAAGGCCTAAAACAATTCTTCCAACAGAAAAAGTAAAAATTACTATTAATAGTAATATTCCCAGAGACTCCATAGAATTAATAGTTAATTCCAATTATGAAGCACATAGTACTGATCTCCCATAATGGGGAAAATTCTTGGGAAGCTTTCTCAACTAAAGAAGATGCTCTGCGTTATATAGATTATCTCAAAAATCAATATTACAATGACATCATTGTTATTTACGCTATAATTCCTTAAAAATGGGTGAACATCCTAAAACAGAAGAATTTACCACTCAAGAGTATTTTGAAACTCTTATTGGTATGCTCAATACTCCTATAGGGAGAAGAAAAAACTCTGAGGACGTCAATAAGTGCGTCCAAGCTCTGGCAAGCGCTCTTCAACAGGGGGCAAAGATCATTATTCCTACAAGATAATTTCTAATTAAATAAACAGTATGAAGGGTGGAAAACCTGGACTGAATGTCCGTCGCAAAGGTGCTCTTGCTCGCCTGGAAGTTACGTATGAAGCTTTCAAAAAAGCAGGTAAAGACAAAATGAATTTGATTACGGGAAAAACTATTCCCTACGATCAAGAAATCGCACGCATGGAGCGTGAGATGGCAACTCTCAAATCTCGAATCTATAACTAAAGAGAAAACACATGGCAATTATCGGACAAGTACATCGTATCGCTGATAAACTCAGACTGGAAGCGATGAAAAAAGAAGCACGTCGGACTCGTCATTACATTCAGAAGATCGAGTTCTTCAACCCGAAAACGAAAAAGAAAGAGATTCGGGAGATCGAACATTTCAAGCCCAAGAAGAAAGAGAAAGAAACCGCAGCGTAAAGCTACAGAGAGCTATAGTATTTATAGGTAAGTACACTACTCTGAGGAGTAGAGATAGAGGTTCAAATCCTCTTAGCTCTCCAAGACTTTTAAAATTTGTATAATGGAAAAAGTGACACAAAATGTACCTGATACAGGTTGGATAGATCCTGATGAATTCGTGAATGATCCTTGTATCGAAGCCATAGAGGATGAAGAACCTCTTAACATAGAATAATATGTACATAATAACTTTAATTTTAGGAATTGTAGGTGTCGTCCTTCTTGCTTTTGCAATCAGGGAAGATGAAGATGATCGAGCCTTCCCGTTGGGAATACTATCAGTAGTCTCTCTGATATACTCAGTGATGCTCTGGTGCTATACTGACACCAAGCATGAACGAGAACAACCCTTAACAACAATTTCAACTTTTGTTGAGGAGCATTCTCAATACCTCTCTCCAACTACAGTGAGAACTGTAAGTGCAGCACCTATTCGGGAAATGCCTGATGGATGTTTCGTATACAGTGTTATTCTGGTTGATCAGGACTCTATGTATACGTATTCCGCAGTTTTAGATCCTGAAAACATCGAGGTAGTTAATTTTATTCTCGAAGAATCTATTCCTCGACTCGAAAATCATCAAAATAAAAAATAAACAATGGCAAAAAATCGTCTTTTTGGTTGGATGTTCGTTGAGGACTCCAATAAAGAGTCTGAGACAGTTAAGCCCCGCACTTCACAGGAAGCATCTGCTCCTGCTACGGTTGCTGTTCCCAGTCCTGTCGTAACTTCTGTGCCTGCTCCCACAATTATGGCATCAGGAGATGTAGATACCAAACTGGTGGAACTTCTGGAGCGTAAGATCAACGAAGCAAATCTTCCTGGCCCTGACTATCTGGAACTTCTTCAGTCAGCGGAACAGATGAAGCAGTATATCCCTGATGAGACTACACGTCTTAAAGCTGCTTTCGGTTCCATTCAGGGCATGGATCCTCGGATGACGAAGGATGTCGTTCTGGCATCGATTGACACCTATCTGGGTGTGATTGAAGCTGAACGAGGAAAAGCAAAGCTTCGCATGGAGAAGCTCCGTAAGGAGACTGTCGAGGACAAGGCAGAGGAGTTGAAAGCAACGAATCTTCGTATCGAGCAGCTTCGTGAGGAACTGAAAACTCTCACGGACAAGTCGATTGATCTCAACTCAGAGATCCAGAAGAATACAGCTGAAACCGCTGCTTTCGAAGCTCGAACGAATGCAACCATCGACAAGGTTACGAATCGCCTGAGTGAGGACAAGGTCCGACTGGCACAAATTCTGTAAGTATGATGCTGCCTGAAGGTTCAAGTCTCTCTAACTGGGAAAAACCAGGAGGCAAAACTGGTATGGTGGTTTTGGGTTTGTTAGGTGCAGGAGGGTTAATGCTTTTTTATAAAGCTCTTCCTTTCCTGATTACCTTGGCATCCAATACACTGTACCTTGGACTGCTCCTGGGATTAATTGCAGGAATTATCTATCTCCTGTGTGATCCCAAGTTCAGGAAAATCTGCTCTGCCACTTACTTTATGTTAATGAGAAAGCTGACTGGATTGGTTATCGAAATCGATCCTATTGCTATCGTGGAACAACGTATCCGTGATATGCAGAAAAAGTCAGCTGACATTAAAAAGGTAATGGGAGATCTCAGAGGTTGTATCATTCGTTCTAAGAACGATATTCAGAACGATACAAGGGAAATGCGTAATTGCATGGATGAAGCACAAGTGTCTGAGCGTAATGGAAACATTGCAATGGCAACAATTCAGAAGCGCCAAGCACTTCGTCTTAAAGAATCGTTGGATGATCAGTTACTTGCTCTTAAGAACTCAGAAATGTGGTTTGAAAAGCTTAAAAAGCTTGAAGAGTATGCAAATCTGACAATTCAGGATGTTACTAACGAAGTAAATATTCGAAAGAAAACATTCGAGCGAATCCGTGCGCAGCATAAAGCTTTCAAATCTGTAATGTCTATTGTTAAGGGTGATCCTGACGAATTGGCAATGTTCACTGATGCTATGGATTTCATGGCAAAAGATATCTCAGATAAGATTGGAGAAATGGAACATGTCATTGACTCCACTACAGGTATGTTGGCTGATTTGGATGCAAAGAATGGCGTTGCCAATATGAGGGCAGAAGAACTACTGGAACGATACAACAAGTCAGGAATTGACAGTCTCTTTAGTAAGTTCTCTGATAGTCGCAAGGCTATCGCTGCACCCAAAGTAGGAGAGTATGTTCAGTTCCAGGAAATTCTCAAAGTCCCCGTAAATGGTAACGAAGTTTCTCCCAAATTCCTCGACGACTTCTGGGGTGAGTAAATTTTTCCTGAATAATAGGAATATTGCTATATGTATTCTCTTGAATACTGTAGTGATATTTCTATTGTCCTTTCACCGATTTCAACATGTTCTTTTGCCACTAGATGTGGCATTTACCATATTCTTTATAATAGAGATGATTGTTAAGATTAAATGTCTTGGTAAATCATTCTTTAAGGATAAAGAATGTGTTTTTGATTTATTAATTGTTGTAGTTTCATCGATCCCATTATTTGGGTTGTTCAGTTTAGATTGGATTCAAGTAATGCGATTAACTCGAATATTTAAGAGTCTTCGATTGTTTGAATTGATTCCTAATTACAAAAAGTTACTCATCAATTTTAGGTTAGTAATTCGAAGTTGTATTGGAATCTTAGTAGGATTATCTATTTTGATTTTTCTATTATCAATTATTCTGTCTTCTTTATATGGAAGTATTGTTCCAGAGTATTTTGGAAATCCCCTTGAAAGTATTTATTCAGTTTTCCGATTGTTTTCTATTGAGGGTTGGTATGATATTCCAAATGCTATTGCCGAACATAGTTCCTATATAATGGGATATTTGTCTAAGTTTTTCTTATCAGGTATAGTTCTTGTTTTCGGTATATTCGGAATGGGATTTGTATCATCTATGTTTATTGATGAGGTAACTTCAGATAATAATGATGAAGTTCTACAACGATTAAGTAAGTTAGAAGAAATTTTAAAGAAAATACAAGAAAATGGCACAACTTAAGCCAGGATTCAAAGTAGTCCTGATCATGGTCGCTGTAATTGCAGCATTTTTCGTAATCAAAGCCGTCGTCCCTTCCTCCTCGTCGTCGGGGTCATCCTCTACTTCGGGTCTCGGCGACATCTTCGGAGGAAAACCGACCATCAACATCGGAGTTAACACGTATGCGGGGTTTGCTCCCATCGTGTGGATTAACGGTGGTCTTCGTCCCAATGACGAGTCTATCCTGACTAAGGAGTATGGCATTCGTGCCAATATCATTATCCAGGATGATTTTGTTGCTGGACGCAACGCTTTCCTGAATGGGGATATCGACCTTATTTATTGTACTACGGATGTATTGGCCGTAGAGATGGGTGAAGGTTCCGCAATGAACAGTGCTAAGTATGTAATGATGCTTAACCGTTCTCAGGGGGCAGATGCAATGGTAGTTACCAAGAATATTCGTACCGTTGCAGATCTTAAGGGTAAAAAGATTGCAGTAGCTGAAGGAACTGCATCTCATACTCTTCTTCTGAATATTCTTGAAACGAACGGAATTAGCCAGCACGACGTAACACTTGTGAAAGTTGATAACGGTGGTGCTGCAGCTGACACATTTAAAGCTGGTCAGGTAGATGCTTGTGTTACATGGGCACCTGATGATCAAGCTTGTGTAGATGCTATTCCTGGTTCGAGAGTTCTCGTTTCAACCAAACATGCAAAAGACCTTGTAACAGATGGTCTTGTGGGAAAGGCAGAGTGGCTGGATAAGAATCATGACAATGTCAAGAAACTTATTTCCGCAATTCTCTATGCTAATTCTACCCTGAATCAGAATCCGAATGCAGTGAAAGAAGCTTCGAAGATCTTCGCAAAAGCGTTTGGAACTGATCCTGAGTTTGCAGAATTGGGATGTGGGAATATCTGGTTCGCTACTCTCGGTGATGAAGAAAATTTCTTTGGTATGACTTCCGATTATATGGGAATGAAGGCTGAAGAAATCTATTCAAAGATGGCTCGAACCTATGCTGGCCTTGGACTTACTAAGAGTCCTCTGGGTTGGCGTAAAGTTTCTGACATGTCTTTCATCGAAGAGCTTTCCAGTGAGGGTACTGTGCAGGGCAATCAGGCTCCTCAACCCGCAGTTAAGTTCTCTGCTGTAACATCAGAAGTCAGGGAAAAACAGGCAATTTCTAATAAGAAGTTGACTATTAATTTCCCTGTCAATGGTGACATCCTCGACAATGATGCTCGAGCTCTTATTGATCGAGAGTTTGTTCCGATTGCGAAGCAGTTCAACAATGCACGCGTTCGTATTGAAGGTAATACTGATAATACAGGTAATCGTGCATACAACGAGTCTCTTTCGTCTCGACGGGCTCAGGCTGTAGCTAATTATTTAATTAATGACTACGGTTTTGATCCTAATCGGTTCATTATTGTTGGTAACGGTCCCAAGAATGCAATCCGTGACGGTGTGCAGGGTTCCAACATCAACTATCGGACAACTGACTTTATGCTCGTAACTGAGTAATATGCAGTTGTTCAAAATGGGTGGGACGATCACCCATAAACAAGCATTGGCAACAGGTATCATAGGAGCAATAGTTCTGCTGCTCCTATGGTATCTAGTTACCATGTCAGGAGAAATCATTCGTCCTCAGATTTTACCGAATCCTATAAATGTGCTCAAGGCATATCCAGATTTAATCTCTAACTCAGCCCTCTTTACCAATACTTGGTATACAGTAAAGCTGAACCTTATGGGATATTTCTATGCTTTAATTATTGCAATCCCTTTGGGCCTTATTATAGGATTGTTCCCCGTTACTAAAGCGTTATTTGGTAAGTACTTTGATGCCCTTCGTTATCTCCCTATACCTGCAGTGTCTGGCATTTTTATCGCTGCTATAGGTATTGGATTTGATATGAAGGCTAGTTTTTTAGCTTTCGGCATTATTATTTACATTCTTCCTGTCGTTGTTCAACGAGTTTCCGAACTTCAGAATCCCGCTAATGATAAGGATTATGTGTATTTACAAACCATTTCAACGTTAGGTGCAACTAATTGGCAGAAATTTCGATACGTTTATTTTCCTTATGTAATGCAGCGAGTTTCCACTGATGTCATTAATCTAACTGCTATTTCTTACACTTATATAGTGATTGCAGAAACCCTTAACAAGGAAGGTGGCATTGGTGCGCTGATAAACATAATGAGCAGACAGTCAAGAACTGCCGAAGTCTATGCACTTCTCTTCTTGATTATTGCTATCGGAATTCTCCAAGATGTCCTTCTAAAGAAATTGGATGTTGTGCTCTTTCCTTCAAAGTACAATAAGCCATCCATCAAATCCAAAATAATGAAATAAGTATGGGGCTCTTTGATGGTTTAACTGGATCCGTTCCAGTTCCCACATCTCGTTATGAGGCTGTGGATGTAATTAACTTGAAAAATCTTAACCAGTCTTTTGATACTCCTAAAGGAAAGTTCACTCTCTTTAAGGATTTTAGTCTGGATATAAAAGATTTCTCAGGAGAAGGGCAGTTTATCAGTATCTTAGGAAAGAGTGGTTGTGGTAAATCTCAGCTGCTCAAAATCATCTCTGGGCTTACACAGCCAGATTCAGGTGAAGTTCTTGTTTATGGAAAACCACAGACAGGAAAAATTCCTATGGTATTTCAGCAGTATTCTTCATTTCCATGGATGTCAGTTCTTGACAATGTAAAACTTCCGCTTATTCTTCGAGGAGTTTCTGATAAAGAAGCTACAGAGAGGGCTATGGAAATGATCAAAATTGTAGGTCTGGAAGGTAATGAAACTAAATGGGGTCAATATCCTGTGTTATCAGGAGGACAGCTTCAACGAGTTTCAATGGCGCGAGCCCTGGTTGCAGATAACAAAATTCTTTTGTTAGATGAAGCCACTGGTGCATTAGATATTGTTATGAAACGAGAGATTCAGAACACCATTTTGGATATCTATTATAACGCCAAATTCGATCCTACAATCCTCAATGTTACACATAGCATTGAGGAGGCTGTGTATCTCTCAAATCGAATTTACATTTTAGCTCCTAATCCCTGTAAAGTTCAGGCTGTCATTGATGTTAACTTTGACGGTAGGAGAACGGATGCAATTCGTCAAACTGCAGCATTTGCAAATTATGTGAAACAAGTAGAACAAGTAATGTCAGAAACACATGAGTAAAATCAATTTCAAAGCTTTTCCTATGTATTTCAAGGAGAAGGTCTATGATGCCGAGGGCAATGTAAAGCGTAACAAAGATGGCGAAATCGTTTACCAGCGTGTACAGCGCATGGTACGTCATAACGCAGCCTACTTTCCTAACCGAAAGTAAAACGGTTCTTTGAAACTCTGGTTGGAGATTAAATTCTCCGACTTTTATGGTGGAGTCGTCTAGCGATTTAGGACGCCAGTTCTCAGCTGGAAACAGTAGTTTGAATCTGCTCTCCACTACACTATTTTAATTATTTAATTTAGTTAGGGGTGCTCCTATATAATGCACGGTAGGATATTACCTAAGTATACCCGAGCTAGTTGCTGAGAATCTCGTTAAACTTTAGAAGTGTGGGTTTCAGAATTTATAATCCCCGCAGCTAAAAATTCCCAGATACTATCAACTGGGAGCCTAAGGGTATCGAGGGTATCCTCTTTGATAGTATCTACTTGGTCTGTTCGTCTAGTGGCTTAGGACATTACCCTCTCAAGGTAAAGACAGTTTAAGGTTCGAATCCTCTACAGACTACTAATATAGTAAACTATGAAACTTAACAAATATAAAATGAAAATAGGAATTCCTGAATCTGTGGAATTTCTTGTATACGGAAAAGATAATTTTGAGATTCCCAAGGAGATAGAAGAAATAACTCTTCTTCAGGAAAATCTCAATAAAGAAGAGTTGGATGCAAACTTTGATCTTCCTATATATGAATTTACTGATTTTATGATTCTTTTCCTTCCTTTTAAAGGAAAACAGAAGAGAACTAGGGACAAAATTCTAAATGAAGTAGGAATTGTTTGTTGGGGAGACTTAGAAGTTGCGTATTACAACATTCGAAAACATGGAAGTGCCCTTTCTAAAAAGCAGCGGGAGCTAGTTGTTGAAAAATACTCAGAAATAATCAATGGAATATAAACGTGTAAAACTCACAAAAGTAGGACTCACTGGTAGAATTCCTGATGGATTACATCCTAACGGAATTGAAGTGGGTTATATAGAGGAAGGTTATATGATAGAACCTCCTAAAGTTGGAGAAATGTTTCTTCTCTATCCTCACAATAAAGTAACCTTTGGTAATACTCCCCATTTTCATACCTCTCTTGTAACAGAGGTAATCTCAGATACTGAATTCAGAACGTTAAACAGTTTATATAAAATAGAAGTAATATAGAAGGATTAGGTTGATGGAGAGACAACTATATAGGGAAGTATGGGTAGGTCCAGGAACTAAATGTATAGAAGTTTCTGAAGAAGAAGTCAAAGCAGCTAAAGAAGAGTATGCTAAGACTGGTGAATGTAACTGTATCTACATCTATGATGAACCTGGTTATATGTATGATTTAAGATATTGCGGCATTTGTGGAAAGATAGTTGGCTTTATTTAAGTACTAATACTTATGAAAATCAGGTTTAACAACAAGAAGAAATACTGGTATAAACCAGGAAGAGTCTAAAAAGGGCTGTATTACCGTATCCAAACCAGAGCCCTTGAGGCTAAAAGGAGCCATGGATTTTACCATGAGGAAGCTCAAAGCCAACAGTCCACGATATAATGTCTAGAGCGCTGTTAGGGATACACTAATTAGAGAGGAAGGTCAGACTGGTGTATAGTCGCATATAGAGTATGGCACAGACGAGAGATCTGAATAATAGCCCATTACTAGCACACTCTAATTTTGTAGGCTTTCAGGCTTAAGTAAAAGACCAAGTGAATCTGTTTAACATCACTAATATCTTAGATATTCTTAAAGGTAATCTTTAGTGGCCGCTGGCCCTCCGTGAGTACAGGCTGTGTTTGAAAAGAGGAAGTATAAGAATAGGCAGATACTTGCATACTTGAGAGTCTTTACATCTCCTCAATGACTTGGTAAGAGAGGAGATTTTTACATCCCTACACTTTCTCGTGTAGTGTAGACTATAGGAGTTTGATCGCTCCTATAGTCATCGTTTGCTTCAGAGGCTTAAGTTATACTAAGTAAATCTTGCCTGAATCTAATAAGCTGGAGTGCGAACCTATTCAATGACTTAGTAAAGAGAATAGGATTTTTATATAGTATATGAAAGAAATCAAAGAATATCAAATATTAGGGATAGGATTTTTAGCGATAGCTATCCTTGCAGGGTTAATCCTAATTCTTATGTAGTTTTTATTTTAGGGCCTATAGTTAAAAGGTTTATAACGCACGACTCATAATCCTGTATTCCTGGTTCGAGTCCAGGTAGGCCCACTAATTTAAGATATAAGCAATGAATGTAGATAAAGAACATATTATAAGTTATTTCCAAGATATTATTCATATATGTGAGAAGACGACAACTGGAAATGTTTCTCATCAAATGAGTAATATTAGGATTACTTATAGTTATATTGCTGATAAAGTAAAGGAGCAATATGGAGAGAACATAGCATATAATAATCTTATGCACGTTGTAGAGCTAGCTTCTGGAGCCACAACTGGCAACATTACTCATAAAGTTGCAACTATAAAAGGTTTATGCCGAAGATGTATTGATTTTATTAATGAATACGGATTAGAATAATCATGGGATTTTTAATTTGGATAGTGGCAGGTTCAACAATTCTATATATTTTAACGGTAGATGATTGTGAAGATTTTTTCAGTAAAGTTTTTGTATCTATAATATATTTTAGTATTTTTGTAGCAATAGTTCTCTTTGTTAAGAGTGATGTAGTGTGTAATATACACATGGAAGCTTATGAAAAGGGGAAGCTTGAGAAAGTATATACTATAAGAGATTCTGATACAACATATAAATGGACCTACCGTGAGAAGAATTAGTTTTGAAACAGCTAATTTAGCTGCTGAGAAAGGATATGATGAGGACTGTGATTCTGTTTATGATATTTATGGAAATATTATAGATATAGACAACTATGGTTTAGGTATTATTCCTGAATATTGTTGTCCAGCTCCATATCAGGCGGAGTTACAAGAGTGGCTGAGAAACGAGCATGGAGTAAGTGTATTAGTCTATTTAGATGAAACACTATCATATATATGGACTATTACTTGTTTGCATCCTAGAGCCTCAATCATGGAATATCATCAGTCTAATGAGGTATGGTGTGGACATTATGAGGATTGCTTAGAAGCAGGCTTACAGGCAGCTTTAAAGCTATTGTAAATATTTAAAATCCTAATATGACGATATTAGGTCGCAAGTGCTCTCACTATCGGAGAAAGTAATGGTAGTTAGTAGTTATACTAGTTTAACGTGAATGAAAATAATCTATCGTTGTAGGTTTAATAGTAAAATCCAGTAACCTAACAAAGGCAGGAAAATGCAAAAAGTGCTACAGTTTTGTGAAGAGTCAAGGATAACTTGAGAAAGCTAGTCAAAACAAGATGCCGAGATGGCGAAATGGCAGCCGCAGGGGACTTAAAATCCCCTGGTCAGTAATGGCCGTGCGGGTTCGACTCCCGCTCTCGGTACAGCAGTTATTTGATTACGCAACTAGGACAATAACAGCTTATGCACGAATGCGTCGTGACGATAGGCAGGTGATAGTGAGGAAGACTACCGTAGGAAATGACGGGGCAGACTGTAAAGTTCTATCCAGATACTTACCTCCAGCAGTGGCTAAAAGAGTATCATTTTTATTGAAATATTTTAATATATGGAAATTGGAACTATTATAGCAGCTTGTATAGTTGCTTACTTTCTTCAACTTGGTATGGGTGCTGTATTGGGAACTAATCAAAATAAGTGGCTAAAGATTGGATTTATTATTCCTGGTATTGGCCTCCTTGTACAGCTCGTATATTTATTTTATTGCATGTTCTATATAATGTTTGATGAGGAGTAAGGCAATAAGGTGACATACAGCAATCTTTTTAAATTATTGCATTTGGGTAAATATGAACGTCACCTACCATTGATAGGAGTATGGCGCAATTGGTTAGCGCACCTCCCTGATACGGAGGGGGTTTCTGGTTCGAATCCAGATACTCCTACTAATTACTTTTATATGTATAAAATCTTACTTTGTTTACTTTTAGCATTTACTACTAATTATGGATATTCCCAATTAAAGTATAATCAAATAGATATCGAAATCGGGTTAAGTAGTAGTATTGATGAGCCACATATAAACATGTTATATGTTGGGGGAACTATTTATAATGCATATTTAGAGTTTCAAACCAATGCATTCACAAAAGGAATGGGATATAATAACATTATAGATATGAAAGCTATAAATGTTGGAGCTGCCTTCCCTATGTATCAAACTAATAAATTTTCATATATTATAACTCCTAAAATTGGTATATGGACTACTAATCCAAATACATATTTTTGTGGAGGATTGAATTTCAGTGTAGTATATAAGTTTATACGAATGTCTTTGCTTACAACATTTGTAAGAAGTGAGCAATTTATAGGAATTGGCTTAGGAGTTTCATTATAAGTCCAATTGGGGTATGGTGTAATGGTAGCACATGAGATTTTGGTTCTCAGAATCCAAGTTCGAATCTTGGTACCCCAACAACAATTAAAACAACAGTTATGATCTGGCACATTATTTTAGTAATTTTTATCGTCTATCTTTTGGTAGTTTCAGGAATTATGTTTTTCTTTGCAACTAAGTTCGGATTGGTAAATACTATTGTTCAATGGGAAAAGGAAGATACTTTTTATATCTTTTGCCCCATTGTGCATTTATTTACATTGTATTATTTCTGGACTCTCAAATAGGACGCCTTGCCTGAATTGGTTAAAGGAGCTGCCTGCAAAGCAGTTTTGTGTGGGTTCGAGCCCTACAGGCGTCTCATTATAAATTTACATTGCGGGGTAGAGCAGAGGCCAGCTCGCCAGCCTCATAACGGACTTATGTCTAAGATGAAGCTTGTCTATTTATTTATACGAACCTTTGTAAAGTTCGAAATTTTTTATATATTTGTAGTATAAATTAATAATTAATACTATGAATAAATACTCAAAACAAGAACTAGAAACGTATATTTTAAAGGATAAACTTTCATATGCAGCAATTGGAGGCATTTATGGAGTAACTGGAGCGGCAATAAAGAAAGCCGCTTTAAGGTATGGAATTATATTACCTAAAAAGAGAACCATAAATGCGAAAGAGAACTTTAGTCACAAAGGGAAATCTAAAGTAGACTCTTTTTCAGATTCAGAATTTATAGAAATTATTTCTAGTAACATTGGTTGAAAAAATATTGGATCTGCGTTGGGATATACTAACCGCCCATCAAGTGATGTTGTTTCAAATATAAAAAGTAGATGCTCGAAGTTAGGTATTGAGCCTATTATTGAACAACCTTCTCCAATACTATTTAAAACTAAGGGAGAATTATTATCTTCTAGAAAAAATTACCAAAGTTATAGAAGTTCTATTAGAAAACATGCTGAGTTAACTTATTTTAGATCGACTAAGGTTAAAAAATGTGCAATATGTGGATATGATAAACATATAGAAATTGCACATATTAAATCAGTAGCAGAGTTTGATGATTCTGTAACAATTGCTGAAATCAATTCCATTGATAATCTCATAGCTTTATGCCCTAACCATCATTGAGAATACGATAATGGATTGATTACGATATAAGCTGGAGGTCGGAGGTTCGAATCCTCCTCCCGCTACTAATTGCGGAGTGTAGTGCGCATGGTAATTGGATAACCAGCCTGGGCCACGCATAACCCAGGAGATTCAGGTTCGAATCCTGACTCCGCTACTAATATAAGGTGTCAAACAGCAAACTTTTACAATCGAATGACTTTTAATCATTAAATGATGTAGGGATACCTTTCTGGAGCATATGGTGTAATTGGCTAACATATCGCCCTGTCACGGCGAAGTTCGGGGTTCGAATCCCCTATGTTCCGCAAAATTATAATTTATGGATGTAAAATGGTTATCTGATAAGTCTTTTGTAGTTAAGGGTACTACATATACTGTACAGGTTCCTGTTACTTTAGAGGAAGCTTTGGAAGAGGTACAAACTGCACTTTCCGAGATAAAAAAGAAAAAGGAGTATTATAAAGGTTTATTGGAAAAACTAAATTTTTCTGATTCTTTTTTGAATAAAGCTCCTATCAAAGTAATAGTAGATAAAATTAAAATTGAGGAAGATACATATAAAATGTTATTCTTTCTTAATGAAGAAGAATATAAATATACCTTGCATTTAAAAATCATTTTAAGAGTACTTGATTTTGTTAACCTAGCATATCATGAACTTGACTATAAAATGAGGTATAAATTAATTCCTGAAGATTTAGACTAAATGATAGGTGCTGATCCTTTATAAATGTGAAAGGCTCTCAAGATATATCTAAATAATAGGAATGATTCGGAGGGTTGTCAGAGTTGGTTTATTGTGCCTGTCTTGAAAACAGGTGTACGTGATGAGCGTACCAGGGGTTCGAATCCCTTACCCTCCGCTTTGCGGTAGTAGTTCTTTGTGAAATTCTCTGCGGTATACAGTAAGTGGAAGCATAAAAGAATTTCACTTTAAGCACCTTTGGTGTAATTGGTAACACGATGGTCTCCAAAACCATAGTTTAGAGTTCAAGTCTTTAAGGGTGTGCATAGTTTTATTATTGTTTATTACAAAGTCTCTTCAGCAAATATTATCAATAGGGGATTGTAGATCACGGGTTCAAATCCCGTTTATTAGCATAGCTCTAATAATAGCTCAGTCAGGTAAAGCAACAATATGATATAAATGAGACTTTTTTATCGGGATGTAGCACAGTTGGTAGCGCGCATGCTTTGGGAGCATGAGGCCGCAGGTTCGAGCCCTGTCATCCCGACTATTTCAAACATAATATGAATAAAATAGATAAGTATTTAAGAAGATTTGCTTATAAGATTGTAACCTCCGAAAGCAAGCAATCTAGGTATTACACTATTGGTGAGTTAATTGTTAGAGTATCAGATCACATAGGTAGAAATTCTGATGGCGACATATCAATTATCATTGATAGAGAGAACTATATATTATATGTTCCAACTACTAATAAAGTAAGTCTTATTCCTTATGAAGATTGTAAGACTTTGATTAAAGGAATTGTTCTACATGCTTCTTTATTTTTAACTGGGGATCCTCAATTTCAAAAATCACTGATTGAGGAAAATAGAGCATTAGAGATGCAAGTCCAAACATTAAAGCGGGAATTAAATGATTTGAAAACTGGTTCTATAGGTAAACATACTAGTAATACTCCCTTGGTGACTATAAAAACTTTGTTAAATAAATTGACAAAGAGGCAAAAGAAAAGAATTAAGTCTATATATGGGTCTGATTGTTTCTCTAATATGACTGAGGAACAACTTATAACAATTTGGAAAAATCCAGAAATTCGAAAATATATCCAACAAAATAATTAGTATGAAATTAAATGTATTACTCGCAAAACTGGAGCAGGGTGCTTCCCAGTTTAAAGCTCTCCTTCGAGATTATACAACCTTCTTTAAGAAGGAGTCAGACAACTTTCGAGGTGTTAAAAATACCTACGAACCTCGTCCTGACACTGTAGATCTTCCCAGTGAACGTAAACTCATTGCGGTTGTAACAACCGTAGATGAGAAATTCGACTATTTCACTAATATGGTAAAAAGCTATATCAGTGAGATGTTCAATTGTGAAGCAACTAATGCATCGGGAACTGCTCGTGCAGATCTGGTTGTAGATGGCAATGTAATTGCTAATCTGAGCAGTCTGGAGCTTCTTAAGCTCAAGTCATTTCTGGAAAATCCTCAGCTTCAGGAGATGTTCCAGAACATTCCCGTTCGTAAAGATTCTGAGATCTGGGAACCATGTACTGAAGAAATGTATGCAGGTCGAGCAATTATGCAGTCTCCCCTTCTGAAAGGTACTAAAAAGTCTATCACTAAGACTCAGTACATTTTAGAAGATCCGAATGTTCAGAAGCTCGGCAGTGCAACTCACTATCAGCCCCAAATTGCAGTAAAAGATACTGTGATGGAGCTTGGTGATTACACCATGCAGCGTTTCTCTGGTGAGTGGACCCCTCGTCAGCGAGCATTAGCTCTTCAGCGTAGAAGTACTCTTCTGTCAGCAACTATTGCTGCACTGAAAGTAGCAAATGAGGTAGAAGCAGTAAAATCCAATCTGGATTCAGAATGGCTGCTGAACTATCTCCAAGGTAGGTAATAAAACAAACAAAATATTTGACGATAGACTTAGCTTCAGACTTAGACTAAGTAGCAAAGAGTTGTAATATCCTAGATAAATTACAAGGAGCTACATAAGATTTAGTGTCGCGTCAAAAGCTTTAGTCTCAAGTTAATAAGGATGTGCTAATTCACTAATAAAAAAAATCATAAGACTGGGGGTTCGAGTCCCCCATTCGCCGCTAATTAAATCACTATATGGCGAATTGGAGAAATGGTTAACTCGTATGAATACAATAAGTTAAAGTGAGTTAGATGCACATTATCGTACAATATTTAAGAATACTGTAATTCATCAATGAAGGGGAAGTAAGCGGGCCATGCTTGCTTCTCCATTTTATGGCCCTGTAAGCAAAGTGGTAAAGCTGCTTATATATTCTAGGTTCATAAGTGTGTGGAGGTTCGAGTCCTTCCATGGCCACAAATTCTTTACAGTTTTACAATGAATAGGTAACATACAGCAAAGTAAATGGTTTAAGCAAAATTTCTCTTTTAATTTACCGAAAAGGTTCAAGTCCTTATTGTTACCTAGTTTTAAGGAGCGGGTATGGCGCAATTGGTAGCGCAGAGCACTTTTAATGCTAAGGGAGCCGAAAGGCCGTTCAGGGTTCGAGTCCCTGTGCCCGCACTATTTTTTTTTGGATATATGAAATAAAGTCCGTATCTTTGTAACATAAGTAATTTAGTAGGATGATAAAAATTTTATATTTTTTACAAAATAATGAAATAGTAGAACGAGATTATCCTTATCTCAATCCCTTCAAAGAGCCTGAACATAAAGGTAGCTTGAGAATTGTTTTTGACAATTATCATATTGATTCTAATGCTAACCCTGTTCATGGAATTCCACATGTAGAAGCTCTTAATGTTAAAGAAAAATATAGACGTAAAGGAATTGCTACTGAATTACTGAATTATGTATACTCTAAATATGGAACAAATTCATTATACTGTAGTATACATAACTTTGTCGGAATAAGCTTATATCAAAAGCTTGGTTATATTCCAATTCAAATATATAGTTCAATTTATTTTCCTAAGAGGAACAATTACGATAAATTGTATTTTCTCTTAATTAAATCACATATAAATTATGGATATCCTATAAAGGAATACCAGGAATTTTGTGATAATAGAGATATAAGGGAAGAAAACAAACTAAAATCATAAGGTTACTTCAGCAAGCTTCTTCTACTGAATTGTATTTTGTTGAACAGCGATCTGGGTTCGAGTCCCAGTTATAGGAAACTTCAGGGCTGAGAAGTACTATAGTCGTCTAATGGTAGGATGTAAATTAGAGTAACCTAGCCCACTTTGGGAGTATGGCGCAATGGCTAACGCAATCGGCTGTTAACCGATAGATTCCAAGTTCGAATCTTGGTGCTCCCGCTTAAATTTTAATGAAAAAATGATAAAGATTTATCTTGCAGGCCCTTTCTTTAATGAAAAAGAAAGAAATTACATAGAAATTGCAGCAAATATTCTACGTAATCAGGGATATGAAGTTATAGTTCCTATGGAGCATTTCATTGAAAATGGTGAGAAACTAACTAATGAGGAATGGGCACGTGAGGTATTTGAATATGATGTAGAACAAATCAGAAATGCAGATTGTGTACTTGCAATCTATCATGGTCATTATTCTGACAGTGGTACTGCATGGGAAATAGGCTTTGCATTTGCATATAATACAACTTGTATTGTTGCTCATGTTGATCCAAGTATTACAGCAAGTATCATGCCTGTTACTGGATGCTACTACAATATTAAATTCTCAGATATTGGTAAGATAGATCTGAAGAATTTACTTGATAATGAAAGGCCTTCTTCCAGAGGATTGAATGCTTGGATAGTAGAGCAGAAATAACACAAGTAGGATTTGTAGTGAAATGTAAAGCCGAGAGTGCGGTATGGACATTGCAGGCTCTGATATGAAGGCACTCTAATCTATCAGTATTAGTCCAGAGATCAGAAATGATTCAAAGCGAAAATTTCACAGTTGTGTTTTACAAGGTCTCTTACAGCAACCTTTATTTAGCAATAGACTTTTAATCTACGGAGCTTTATAGAGACCTTTTATGAGGTATTGGTGTTAGTGATAGCATATGTGAATTCCGATCACAAGGGGAGAGTTTGAATCTCTTATACCTCTCAATTATAACTAATAATTATTAATAAATCAAATTAATGAAACGTTTTAAAGAACTTTCAGATGATGTAATCAGAACTGTGTGAAATAACAGTAAAAGTTTATTTGAAATTTGTAAAAAGTTAGAAATTCATGATAATACTTCCAATAGAAATAAGTTAAAAGAATGAGCAGTTAAAAATGAAGTAGAGATTCCTATTATTAGCGTACTTACAAAGGATAGGTATGAAAAGAATCCTAAGTTATGTAAACAATGCGGAAATGTAATTTTATGAAGTAAAAGAGCCAATGCCAAGCTGAATATGCTTACAAGGAATTTATCAAACGCTGAAAAGAAGGTAAAGAATTAGGAATGGCGGGAGAGGATGGATTATCTGCACATATTCGACGATATTTATTAGAGAAGGCTAATTATACTTGTGAAATTCCAGGATGTGGATGTAATTTCATTAATCCTTATACTAATTTATCCATTCTTCAGATACATCATATTGATGGAGATGCAACTAACAATAAAGAAGAAAATCTCCAGGTTTTGTGTCCAAATCATCATGCAATGACTGAACATTTTGGATCAAGGAATAAAAATAGTACTAGACGATATCGATACTCTAAAAATAAATAGTTTATAGGCTAGCTCAAAGCCTATTCGAACAAACTACCGAAGTACAAGGTAATGAGCACTCCCTAAATGTTAGGGTAAAGTCGATGCTGATAGACAATAAAGAAACAAGTTAGTTTCACTCAGCAATTTTAGCGGCGTAATAACTCTTAGCATATAAATTGATCATTTGTATGGAGTTTCTGTGGCAATAAAAATCAGACGTGTAAACTACGATAGTGTTTGTAAGCCTCCTTGGCACAGCGGCGACTGCAACGGTTTTGTAATCCGTCTTCATTTGAACGCGTCGGTTCGAGTCCGACAGGAGGCTCTAAAAATTTATATTATGTTACAGTTAAAATTAATCGAAATTTTAGGTTTCTATGATATTCCACAAATTATTTTAGCAAAAGATAAGAATAATATTCAATATATTGGTGTTCTAC
>ENA-UAIC01000141-UAIC01000141.1-human-gut-metagenome-genome-assembly--contig:-NODE-141-length-25945-cov-8.257474_pt1 | contig 25945 bp, 28 predicted proteins | sample MGYA00244413_ERZ654377 | MGnify/ENA primary metagenome ERZ654377 (study PRJEB26926, sample SAMN06165148) | human gut metagenome | biome: ENVO:00009003; feature: ENVO:2100002; material: ENVO:00002003...
GCATCCTGGGGCTGTATTCGGTCCCAAGGGTTTGGCTGTTCGCCAATTAAAGCGGCACGCGAGCTGGGTTCAGAACGTCGTGAGACAGTTCGGTCCCTATCTGTTGCGGGCGTAAGAGATTTGAAGGGAGCTGTCCTTAGTACGAGAGGACCGGGATGGACGTACCTCTGGTGCACCAGTTGTCCTGCCAAGGGCATAGCTGGGTAGCTATGTACGGACGAGATAAACGCTGAAAGCATCTAAGCGTGAAACTCTCCCTAAGATGAGATCTCTCATCCTTTATGGAGTAAGGGCCCAGAAAGACGATCTGGTTGATAGGCCGGAGGTGGAAGTACAGTAATGTATGCAGCTGACCGGTACTAATAGCCCGAGGGCTTGACCTACAATAATGCAGGCAATCTAAGCCTTCTCCCATCTGACTTCTTTGTTCGGTTTTCAGGGTACAAGTGAAATAGGAAGTTGGTGCTGATTAGGGCGAGGGTCCACCCGTTCCCATCCCGAACACGGAAGTTAAGCTCGCTTCTGCTGACAATACTTGGCTGGAGACGGCCCGGGAAGATAGGTAGCGCCAACACAAAGCCCACGACAAAAGTCGTGGGCTTTGTCTTATTTGCAATCTTCGAGCGGGGGAAACCACTCGCTCAGTGAGTAAATCCACTGGTCTGGTCTCCTCCGTGTTCGCTCGCCACTACTTGCGGAATCTCGGTTGATATCTTTTCCTGCCCCTACAGCGAGTGGTTTTCTATATACAGCAAGACAGCCGCTTGATGCAGGAATCATTTTAGCTGCGCGTTGTGCTGCATGGGCTTCGATTTCTCGAGGCGGATATGAGTTGGAGACTGATGGCAGACCTCAGGGCTTGCAGCTTCCACTGATGCGCGGTGAAATACGAGAGTTGTTACCTCATTTCCCTCAACTCAACCTTGCCCTTTTCAGTCTTATCCGCTATACTAAAATAGTAGTATTGCATTCCTTTTGATAAACAAGGTTTCGAAACACAGGCAGGCATTATTCCTGCCTATTATATACTTTTTAATTCAGAGGTTCTGATTTTTTCTTAATCCGGAGGTACCGCACATGGAGGTTTCCTGCTTATCGACTGCCTATCGCGTTCGCCGCCTGGAAGAGGACGATGTGCCGCAGATACTGCGGCTGTGCAGCGGTAATCCACAGTTTTATCAATACCATCCACCGCTTGCAACAGCGGACAGCGTACGTGCGGATATACGGGCGCTACCACCTGGAAAGATGCCGGAGGACAAGTTTTACGTAGGCTATTTCGCTGGCGATGACCTATCGACCGGTACACCGTCGGAGGAGCGGCTGACAGCGGTATTGGATCTGATCCTGGACTATCCGGAGGAAAAGACCGCTTATATCGGCTTTTTCATGGTGGATGCGGCGATGCAGGGCACCGGACTGGGCTCGAGGCTGGCAGGCGAGGCTGCGGCGTATCTGCGGGCACAGGGCTATACAAAGCTGCGCCTGGGCGTGGATCGGGGGAATCCGCAGAGCCTGTCCTTTTGGCGTAAAAACGGCTTTGCACAGGTATCGGAGGGAGTCTACATCGTCATGGAGCGGGCACTGGTCCTGTGCTGAAATGGCGGTGCGCATGAGCGATTAAAAGAAAATGCTCTGACGATTGCTTTCGTCAGAGCATTTCTTGTTTTTCTGAAAATAAGTCGCGTCAAAAGGTGCTTTTGATAGCATCGAAATCCGTAGAAACCTTGGATTTCAAGGGCTTTCAGACTTATGCAATCATTCCCACTCGCTCCCCGAAACCATAACCTAAACGATTTTGTATAGATGGTTTAGTTCCGATTATCGGGATTACTTAGATTATCCAAGAATTACGATGTATCATAATTCCTGTTGTCATTGTGTTGTCAGGCAGAGGTGCTATCTGGTCGTGATACTGCTTTTATACCCCTCGCCCCAAGCCTGCATGGAATCCAGAATGGGCTTCAGGCTTTTACCGAGTTCCGTCAGCGAATACTCCACTCTCGGCGGCACTTCTGCGTAAACCTCACGGTGAACAAGCCCGTTTTCCTCCATTGCCCGGAGCTGGGCGGTCAAGACCTTTTGGGACACATTGCCAACGGACTTTTTCAGCTCCCCGAACCGCTTTGTTCCCGGCATCAGGTCTCGCAGGATCAGCACCTTCCACTTGTCCCCGATGAGGGTCAGCGTGGTCTCCACAGGGCAGGCGGGAAGAGCGGCTTTTGCGATCATTTCGCTCATATTTGAAACCCTCCATAAAAATTTTTGGGATGCGCCCAATTGCCGGAAAACCCAGTAACGGCGCAATTGTTTCTTTCTGGTAACTACCCATTAGTTTCTATTTGGTAACTACGGCACAATATTGTGCTTACTTTACGAATGGGAGCTACGGTATTACTATAACGCCAGAGGCAAACGAAAGCAAGCCCAATCACCAAGGAGGTCACTCAAAATGAAAAAAATTCTTTCTCTCACGATGGCTCTTGCCATGCTCGGCACGGCTCTCACCGGTTGCGGCTCCAAGGACGCTGTTACCCAAGCGCCCGCTGAAAACACCCAGCAGACGGCACCTGTCCAGCAGGAACAGAGCCAGACCGAAAAGGCGCTGTCACTCATCAACACCTTTGCCACCGGCGATACAGCTACCGCCCGCAGTCTGCTCTCGGATGGTTACATCCAGCACAATCTGGCGTACGGCACCGGTGCGGACGCCTTCATCGGTTCCGTAGAATATCTCGCATCCGCCGATGTGAAAACCACTGTGAACAACATCCGCGCTTTTGAGGACGGTGACAAGGTGTTCTTGCAGACGATCTATAATTTTGCCGGTGCCGGTGAGCAGGTCGCCTTTGACATCTTCCGCTTTGACGAAAACGGCAAGATCGCCGAGCATTGGGACAATCTGGCGGCTCTTGCTGAACCGAATCCCTCTGGTCACACCCAGACGGACGGCACGATGGAGGTCACGGATCTGGACAAGACCGAGGAAAACCGTGAGCTGGTCAAGAACTTCCTCTACGATGTCATGCAGGGCAACAATCTGGACAAGACTCCGGACTATTTTGACGGCGACAATTACATCCAGCACAACAGCGGTATTGCCGATGGTGTGTCCGGTCTGAATGCCGCACTGGGCGCTCTGGCGGAGCAGGGCATTTCCATGGTGTACGATGAAGTCCACATGGTTCTGGCGGAGGGTAACTTCGTCCTTGCCGTCAGCGAGGGTACCTTCGGCGGTACACCCACCAGCTACTATGATCTGTGGCGTGTGGAGAATGGCAAGATCGCCGAGCATTGGGATGTGATGGAGACCATCGCGGATCAGTCCACCTGGCAGAATCAGAACGGCAAGTTCTGATCGTTACCAGGAGGTAACCATACCACAATATTGTGCGTACTTCACAAGCCGTACAAATCGCATTACAATCAAAGCATCAAGAGAAAACAACAAATTACGGAGGTATTTATCATGAATAAAGTCGTTGAATTTCTGAATGCCAACCCCGTGCAGTATCTGGCTACCGTCGGTCGTGACGGTAAGGCAAAGTGCCGCCCGTTTATGTTCGCTGGCGAACTGGACGGCAAGCTGTGGTTCTGCACCAACAACACCAAGGACGTCTACAAGGATATGCGGGAGAACCCGGAGGTGGAGATCTCCGTTTCCAGCCCGGAATACGCATGGATCCGTCTGCACGGCAAGGCTGTGTTTGAGAACAACATGGCTGCCAAGGAAATGTGCATCCGGAACCCCATTGTGAAGGGTCAGTACGGAGAGGCCGCCAACCCCATCTTTGAGGTGTTCTATCTGGAGAATGCCCATGGCGTTATCGCTGACTTCTCCGGCAATCCTCCCTACGAGTTCTAAAAACTCTCTCAATTCAACATCTTCGGGGCAAGGTGAAATCCCTGACCGGCAGTAAAGTCTGCGAAGCGCAAAAGCGCCCGATACGGTGAGATTCCGTAACCGACGGTATAGTCCGGATGAAAGAAGATATGAGGAAGCAGCCCCGCAGGAAAACCCGTCCTGTGGGGCTGTTTCAAATCCCAGCATATCTTTTCCAAGGAGCAATCATGAATACCGTTTCCATCGCAAAAAGCAGAAAGACCGCTGTTCTTTCCGTCCGTACCATCTCCATGACCGCCATGCTGTCCGCAGTCGCTTATCTGCTGGCCTTTGTGGAGTTTCCCGTTCCTCTCTCGCCGTCCTTCGCAAGGATGGACTTATCTGACCTTCCTGCACTCATCGGCGCATTTGCCTTTGGACCGCTCTCCGGTCTGCTTATTGAACTTGTCAAAAACGCCTTGCAGCTTATGACCACCTCCACCGGAGGGATTGGCGAGATCGCCAACTTCCTGATGGGCGCATCCTATGTGGTCACTGCGGGTTTCATCTATAAACGCCATAAAACGAAGAAAACTGCGCTGGCCGCCTGCGTCCTTGCAAGCGTCGTTATGGGTATCGCCGCAGCACTGGCAAATTACTTCATCCTGCTGCCGCTGTTTGAGAACTTTATGCCACTGGATCAGCTCATTGCCTCCTTTGCCGAGTTCCTGCCTTTTATCCATACCAAGCTGGATGTGGTACTGTTCAATGCGTTCCCCTTTAATCTGCTGAAAGGGCTCGTCATCGGCGGCGTGACGATGCTGATCTATAAACGGCTCACGCCGATCCTGAAAGGACGTTGACGGTATGACGAAACAAGATTATCTGAAACTGCTGGTGGAGAGCATCCACTCCACCACCATTGCCACCATCGGTGCAGACAGCCACCCCCAGACCCGCGTGATCGACATGATGCTGTGGGATGAACAGGGTGTGTATTTTCTCACCGCCAAGGGCAAGGCGTTCTACGCCCAACTCATGGAGCAGGGCTTCATCGCCCTGTCCGCCACAAAGGACAAAATCTCGATCTCCCTGCGGGGCAAGATCAGGAATATCGGCAGCGAGAAGCTGGATGAGATTTTCGAGAAAAACACTTATATGCAGTCCATCTATCCCGGCGATACCCGCAGTGCGTTAGAGGTGTTCTGCTTGTACGAAGCGGACGGGGAGTATTTTGACATCAGCGACCCGGCACACATCGTCCGGGACAGCTTCACCATCGGCAAAGCGGCACAGGAAGCACCGGGTTACTATGTGGGCGAAGGCTGCATCGGCTGCAAGCTGTGCTACTCCGTCTGCCCGCAGAAGTGCATCGACATTACCAAGAAGCCGGTGGTCATCGACCAGCACCGCTGCCTGCACTGCGGGCGGTGTGCGGAAACCTGCCCTAAGCAGGTTATCGAAAAGAGGGTTTGACTATGAACCAGAGCGAAAAAAGACTGTTTCTCATACAATCTCTGCTGAACGAACGTCCCTCCTGTCAGAAGCAGATCATCCCGGCGGATTCCGAGCGGCAGAAGATTTTACTGCGCGGGCTGATGAATGTCCGTAGACCGGTGCGCATTGGTGCGGATTTTCTGCAAGTGCAGGACGCCTATCTGCAAGACGAAACCGCCGCAAAGGGTATCACGGATATTGCCGACCTGACACCCATTCAGCCGGGGCTGTATCTCTGGCAGGGCGATATTACGACGCTCAAGTGCGATGCCATCGTCAACGCGGCAAACTCCGGCATGACCGGCTGCTATATTCCCAACCATCGCTGCATTGACAACGCCATTCACACCTTTGCGGGTGTAGAACTGCGCCTTACCTGTGAGCAACTGATGGAACAGCAGGGCTATCCCGAACCCACCGGACAGGCGAAAATCACCCCGGCGTTTAATCTGCCCTGCCGTTATGTGCTTCACACTGTCGGGCCGATCATCGACGGGCGCGTGACAAAAGAGGATGCGGAACTGCTCGCCTCCTGCTACCGCTCCTGCCTGGAGCTGGCAGTGGAAAACAAGCTGGAAAGCGTGGCATTCTGCTGTATTTCCACAGGAGAATTTCATTTTCCTAACGAGCTGGCGGCAGAGATCGCGGTTCGGACAGTCAAAGAATTTCTCAAAAAGCAAACCAGTGTGAAGAAGGTGATCTTCAATGTTTTCAAGGATTTGGACAAAGCCATCTACGAAAAGCTGCTCGGAGCAGATTGAACGACTGAGGACGGCGTTACGGGATTGTGACGCCGTGGTGATCGGTGCAGGAGCCGGCCTGTCCACGGCGGCGGGCTTCACCTACACCGGCGAGCGGTTTGAAAAATATTTCTCCGACTTTGCGGCAAAGTACGGTATCAAGGATATGTACAGCGGCGGTTTCTATCCCTTCCCCACGCAGGAAGAATTCTGGGCGTATTGGAGCCGGTATATTTACATCAACCGCTATATGGATGCGCCCAAGCCGGTCTATGAAACGCTTTTGAAGTTGGTTGCCGACAAAGATTATTTTGTTATCACCACGAACGTTGACCACTGCTTTCAGAAGGCGGGCTTTGACAAAAAGCGACTGTTCTATACGCAAGGCGATTACGGTCTGTTCCAGTGCAGTGAGCCGTGCTGTCAGGAAACTTTTGAGAACGAAGCTATGATCCGAGAAATGGTCACGCGGCAGGAGAACATGAAAATCCCGACCGAGCTTCTTCCGACCTGTCCCCACTGTGGCAAGCCGCTGACCATGAACCTGCGTTCCGACAATAAGTTTGTCGAGGACGAAGGCTGGCACAGAGCAGCGGAACGGTATGAGAATTTCCTCCGAACCCACGCAGGGCAAAAAATCCTCTTTCTGGAATTAGGCGTAGGCTACAATACGCCGGTCATCATCAAGTACCCCTTCTGGCAGATGACAGCGAAGAATCCAAACGCAATATACGCCTGTATCAACCAAGGGCAAGCGGTTTGCCCACAGGAGATTGAGCAACGATCAATCTGCATGAATGCAGATGTTGGATACATCGTATCTTTAGCTGTATAACAAAAATAGCGGCAGGGATTTCTCCCTGCCGCCTTTGCGTTTATGCTGTGTAGATCAGTTCGTTACTTACGATCTCCATAGCCCTGCTTCGGATATTATTCATCCTGCCGACCCACTCCATCTGGTCGTCTGCCTTGAGTTGCTCTGTGACACCTTCCGCCTTTGCCATTTGATTTACCAACCGAAGGAACATTTCCTCTGCCTGACGGTCAATGTCGGCAAGGTAGCTGTTCAGTTTGCCGCTGGTGAACAGAATCGCATAGGTTGCCCGGAGATGCTCCTTCAGATAGCGCCGGTGGCGCTGTCCCCACACGCCGATGGGCTGCTGCTCTTCTTCGGGCAGTTCCAAATTGGGGAGAAGGTAATCTCCAACCTGTGTGTAAGTACCGCCCATTTCCTCAAAAAACGTTTTTGCCATTGTCTGTTCCTACCTTTCATAATTTGTATTTCTGCGCCTTGTGCGCTGGGTTTGCTTTCGCTGCTGCTCCATATCTTTCGCCTGTGCAATCAGATTATCGATCTGCCGACTACCGAGAACCTTCCGCAGGAAACGAAAATCCTTCAGCTCTGAGCGTAGAGCATCATTTTCTCCCTTGAGCCGGTCATTGGCGGCGGTCAGATGCTCGTTCTCCCGATAGAGTCGACCGTTGGTGGTGTTCAGCCGGTGATAGCTGTCCAGAGCCTTGTAATAGTGGTAGAACACCTCTCGGATAACCTCTTTCAATTTCTTAATGAGTGGGTCAACAAACCGCTGTTTATAGGTCTTGGCGGTCATTAGAGTGGGGGGATCGGGGAGTTGAAACTCTGCATCCGATTCCATTCGCTGTTCCAGCTTTTCAATAGACTGCGTACCCTGATCGAAGTTGTCAATTCGATTCTGCACCGTTTCCAGCTCGTCCTGCTTTTCGGCAAGCGTGCTGTCCAGTGCAACAATCTCTTTTTCTCGCTCTTGCTTCTTGTAGTCCATAACAGAGAGGTGCTTTTCGTGGATACCTTTCTGCTCCCACTGAATATCATACCGCTCCATCACGGCGGCAAGCTGCTCCTTTTCGGACTGCACCCACTGCGCCCATTCCGTTGCACCCCGTGTGCCACCCTTGAAGCCTTGCGCTGCCAGCGCCTGTTTCAGCGATACACGGGTATCAAGCCCTCGCTTGCTCCCGGTGGTGAACGGCACAAAGTCAATGTGAATGTGCGGTGTGGCTTCGTCCATATGGAGATGTGCCGAGAACACCCGGAGGTTTGGATTGCGTTCCTGAAAGCCCTGATAATATTCGTCCAGTACCCGCCGAGCCAATTCCGCATATTCGCCGGTGGCGCTCATATCCTCCTTGTTTCCAATTTGCAGGATGATCTCGTGAAAGGGCTTCTCCTGATTGCCGGAACGGATTTTTTCATAGTAGTTTGGAATGCGCCTGTCTGCACGGGCTTGCTTCTCGTTGTACCGTTTCAGAGCCTCATCGAAAAGCTGGTGGTATACCGTCTGGATGCGCTCGTTGCAGTAGTCAATGTTCAGGTGTGTGCGGCTTCCGTCCACATTCTCTGCCTGAAATTTGCGGCTGTTATGGTTGGCAGAGCCTTTACCGACCTCGGCACTGATCGTTCTCTTCATAAAATCTCACTTCCTCTCTCTTTCCGGCCGCAGCCGGGGTTCTGTTACTCTTGTCAAGAGTAACGCAAAAGCACTTTTGACAGCCTGCGGCCATCAAAAGATGCTGTTTGCGCTCTCCGAGGGGGCTTGCACAGAGGCGGTATATCGAATACTGCCTCTGCGCCGGGACTTTGCCCCAGCAGCCTGCGGGCTGCTCCCCAGTGCTCAATGCCCTTTGAAAAGGGCAGCCGCACGGCTTGCCGAAACTTCAAAGCGTGACAAACCGTGACGGTGGTGACAATGTTTTAGGCCTCGCCGCTGCCCACCAAAAGACCGTCACGGTCGTCACCCTTTGACACGCTGTCCAGTTCCATCTCCTTCCACAGGGTGATTTTGCGTCCACCGTGATTGCGGCTTGCCTTGTAGTGAATATCGTGATCCCGCAGCAGCCGTGCAGAGCCGATGCTCAGCCGAAGGGATAGCACATTGGGCTTGCAGTCCAGATGCAGCAGGCTGCACAGCTCGGATGCTGTGCCTTCCCAGCGTTCACCCGCCGAAGAAAGAAACGCTGCAATACTTTCCAGAAACGGGTCCGGCGGCTCCTGCCAAAGCTCCGTTTCAACGCTTTCCAACTCCCATACCAGAGTTTCGGGATTCTTGTTCAGGTGTAGCCGCTGATCCTCCTGATCTCTGCCGGTGACATCCAGCACCGCCGCATTGGAGGTGCGTTTCTCTTTACTGAGAACAAATCCGCCATCCGCTGCACCCAACAGGCCATTGGTTCCGGCAATCATATCGAATTTGTCATCTGCCTCCAACTTGCGGGTGTGGTGAACGATTACCATCGTTACCTTATAGCTGTCGGCAACAGTTTTCAGCCGAGCCACAATATCGTAGTCACTGCTGTAGCTGAAATCCGCTCCGCCAACCTCACGCACCCGTTTCAGGGTGTCGATGATAATCAGGCCGGTGTTGGGATGCTCTTTCATAAAGCTGCGAATCTGATCCTCCAGACCGCTGTTGGCTGTTTTACAGTGGGTGGCAAAATACAGATTTTCTGCCGCCTCAGCGCCGAACATCCGGAACAGTCTCCGCTGTAAGCGGGCATAATTATCTTCCAGCGCAAAGTAAAGAACGCCCGTTTTCCGCACCTTATAACCCCACAGGGGAAGTCCGGTGCTGACCTGATAGGCAAGCTGGGCCATAAGAAAGCTTTTTCCTACCTTCGGAGAGCCTGCCAACAGATAGGCTCCCCGATACAGCAGGCCGTCGATCAGAGCCTCCTGCCCCTCAAAGTCGGTGTCATAGAGGGTAGTCATAGACACCGTTTCCAGATAGTCCGGAGCCATCCTTCTTTGAATTTCTCGGTATAAATCGTCGTCAGCCCCCTTGAAATTCGGGCCAAAATCGGTTAAACTATTATCAGTAAGGTTTTGGGATGACTGCTCCGTATCTGCGCCAACAGATACAACGGGAGCGGTCATTTCTTTTTCATTGGTCATTCAGATTCCTCCTTCATTCCGCCGAGAATATCGGCGATCATTTCAATTAGGTCAAGCAGCTCATCGTTGGCTACACCGCCAGTCTCAATGCGCTGCAATTCCGAAAGCACCTCCGCAAGCTGATTCCGCAGTGCCTTGAACACTCTTGGATTGCCCTGCACCACTACATCCCTGTGGGTGAGTCGCCGGGTGATATAGTCCTGCATTTCTTCACAGAGGAACTCTGGCATTTTGATTGTCCGGTTGCTTTTCGGCGTTTTCGGATCAGTGATGATGTCCCGACCGCCGATGCGCTGATAGGATTTGTTGATCGTGACCGTCTGCCGCTCAAAATCGAAATCCGCCGGGGTCAGCGCCAGTAGTTCTCCCTCACGGATACCGCACCAATACAGCATTTCAAAAGCGTAGAAAGAAACAGGCTTGTCCATCATTTCTTCGGAGAATTTCTTGTATTCCTCCTGCGTCCAGAAAAGCATCTCTCTTGCCTTGGCCTTTCCCATATTGCCGACCTTAGCGGCGGGATTGTCTTTCAGCCCGTAGAATTTCACGGCGTGATTGAAAATGGCGCTGAGCTGATTGTGCAGAGTTTTGAGATATACCGGCGAATATGCCTCGCCGCTCTTATCCCGACATTTGATCATCTCATTTTGCCAAGCGATAATGTCTTTGGGCTGGATCGAGTTCATTTTCCGCTTGGCGAAGTAGGGAAGCAGTTTGGTGCGGATGATATGCTCCTTGGTGTGCCAAGTGTTCTCTTTCAGCCGGTTCTTCATATCGGCTGTGTAGGTGTCGATAAAGCTCTCAAAGGTCATATCCAGATCGGCTTCCACCTTGTGGAGCTGTTCCCGCTCCCAAGCAAGAGCTTCTCGTTTGGTTGGAAAGCCTCGCTTCGTAGACTGGTGGACTTTGCCCTGCCAATCCGTAAAACGGTAGTAGACCTTCCAAGTGTTGTTTTTGGTATCTTTGTAAACGGACATTTTTACCTCTCTTTCTGAACGGCACCGTAACAGGTGCGTTCCATAAAATATTGCTTGTTGACTCGCCCTGAAATCGTGAGAAAGCCTTTGGTTTTCAGTTCTTTATTCAGCTTTTGCACGATCTTGTAGGCGTAGGATTTGGAAATGCCCAATTCCTGCGCAACTTCCTCGACTCTCATAAAGCTTGTGTTTTCCATTTCATCACCCCTTTCGTTTGGCTATAGTTCTCTTATTTAGTGTCGGAGAACTTTCTGACCGCATTCCGATTTGCCCGAGCGGGTACGCCATTACCGTGACGCACGACGGATATTCTGTTGTCTGCAAGCAGCTTAACGCTATTTGCTTAATCGTTATACTAAACAAATTTGCTATTGTCAAGAGACGTGTGGGAATATATTTAACTTTTTTGCTTTTGCTATCTTGACACAACTTAAATCCATATGCTATACTGATTGTGCAGTATCAAAACGAGGAGCGTAATCGCTATGGCAATCGGTGAGAGAATTCGGTTTTTCCGTAATCTGCGGGGAATGACGCAAAAATACTTGGGGCAGGTGGTCGGTTTCCCAGAAAAGACCGCCGACATCCGTATGGCGCAGTATGAGTCCGGCAGCAGAACGCCCAAGGCGGAGCTGACGGAGAGCCTTGCCAGTGCGCTGGGCGTATCACCGCTGGCACTGTCCGTGCCGGACATTGACAGCTATCTCGGCCTTATGCACACCCTGTTTACCTTAGAGGATCGCTACGGCCTGACGGTGGAAACCGGCGAGAACGGCGTTTCCCTGCGTGTTGATCCCCGGAAGGGGAAGGACGCCGCTGAGCTTTCCAAAATGCTTGTTGCTTGGGTGGGACAAGCCGAAAAGTATCGTAATGGCGAAATCAACCGGGAGGACTACGACAAGTGGCGCTATAACTACCCGAAATGCGATGAGACCTCCGGCTATGTGCAAGTCCCGTCCCAGCAGCTCAGCGATGCAATGGTGGAGGCTTTCAAAGACAGGCTGAAGAACGATTAAATTCAGACAAAACAAAAAGAGCTATCTGACTTCTCTAACAGAAATCAGATAGCTCTTTATTCTTGGATAATCCTAAAATGTTGTTATTTTGTTGTCACGGGGCAGTTCCGTAACGCAAAAGTCCAGCATTTTCAAGGCTTTTCAGTCTTTCGGGAATTACTCCCACTCGCCAAGTGGAAATGCAGTCTAAACTTTTTTGTATAGACCGTTTGATTCCATTTGGCTTGATTTGATACCAGTTATCCTGATCCTATGGGGTATCCGACTTTCTGCTATCAAAAAGCTATCAGGGGATGCTATCAATAGCGGAAATTTGTTGTGTGTGATATTTGTATTATATCATGTATGTTGACGAATTGGCAATATGGTTAGAATGGAAATTCGTCACCCTCGTCCTCTAATTCAGGAGTGTGCTGCATTGATGGGGATGTTTCAGACAGAATAGCAATAAGATCTATAACGCGCTAATTATGATTAAAAACTCAAAATTCCTAAAACCATTGATTTTGCAAGGCATTTCGCCTGCTCAATGCTCGGTTTTCATGTATTTTCCCTTGTTTTTGCCCTTACGAGCCGAAACAAGGGAAAGTTTTTATGCCCCGCCGACTACCTTGTCCAGCAGCCTTGCGGAAGTACGCTTCGCTTCCTTTGTAGCGTGAGCGTAAATGGACATTGTGGTATTGACATCGGAGTGCCCTAACAGCTCCTGCACATCGGTGGGCTTTGCCCCGCCCGACAGCAGGTTGCTCGTGTAGGTGTGCCGCAGCATATGGAAGTGGAAATCTTCAAGCCCCTCGACCTGTTTCCTCGCCTTCTGGCATACCTGACCGACCGCCCCGGCGCTTTCAAACATCCCGTCCGGCCTGACGCAGACAAAGGATAATTCCTTGTACCCTTCAGGGACTTCCGCCGTCCTCGGCAGGCTGTAAACCTCGTAGTAGCTGCGGTCTTTTTCCTTCACTGCGGTATAGTAGTTCAGGTGGTAAAGCTCGCCATATTTGAAACGGTTTTTGTGCTGCTCCACCTTCGCCGCCCGCAGGATTTCCGCCAGCGTGTCACAGAAGTCCACAGTGCGGACTTTGCTCCGCTTAGTCGTCCCTATCTCGGTCTTGTGCCTTGTGCCGTTGTACCGCATACTGCGGCGCACCGTCAGGTACTGCTCGTCCAGATTGATGTCCTGCCAAGTCAGGCCGCAGACCTCGCCAATGCGAAGCCCCGTGTAGTAGGCGATCTGTACGGGCAGCAGCGCAGGGTTTTTCCTGTCTTTCAGATAGCCGGTCAGCTTCAGGTATTGCCCGTGGGTAATGGTCGGTCGGGAAACCGCCTCGGCTTCCTCCCCGCAGAAGATGTCCGCTTCCTTTTTCCGTCCCCGCAGCCGTACATACTGCATCGGGTTGAAGGTAATCAGCCGTTTCGGGAACACCGCAAAGCGGAACGCCCCTTGCAGCACCGCAGAGAACTGGAGCATATATCCCTTGCTCATAGGGGGAGAGGCCGTCCCGTCCGGGTTTGTGCCGCCGTAGCTCATAAAGTCAATAAACGCCTGCAAATGGTCGGCTGTGACCGTTTTCAGCCTGCGGCTGCCTATCGGGTATTTCTTGATTTTTTTGACCGCCGCCGTGTATGCCATGACCGTCCCGTTGCTCAGGCTGCTGGGCTTTAAATCTTCCTCAATCCACAGATCCAGCATTTCGCCTACGGTAATGTTTTCCGCCTTGCCTACAAACCTTTTGGCTTCGTAATCTTCCATCGCCTTGCGGAGCAGGGCTTCCGTTTCGCTCTTGCTCTCCGTGCCCGCAAACTCCTTCTGTACCTGCCTGCCGCTTTCATCTTCGATATAAAAGCGGTAATACCACTTCCTGCCTTTTTTCCTTACAGAACCTTTTGCCATAGATAAAAATTCTCCTTCCTATCCGTGGCAATCGGGACTTATGACTATGGTGTGCGTAAAATAAGTTGTGTCACTTCCGCCGGTTGGTTTCAACCGGCATATTTTTTTGTCAAGGTGCCACGGAATTTTCTTTTTCGGACAGCCGTGCTTCGGCTTCCGCCACTATCCCGAAGAGGTCGCCCATGGATACCTTTGTGCGTCCCTCATCGTAGATATGTAAAATCCCGTCAAGAAATCGCTTCATATCTTCGATAGGCTGTTCCATTTCCTTGCGGTATACCCGCTCGGTAATCGCTCCAGACTCAATCGCATACCGCCTGAGCGATTGCTTCAAGCCTTCGTCCTCCGCCACACGGTCAACCTCTGCCATGGCGTCTGCGAAGTGGCAGGTCAGGACTGTGTAGAGGTCAATCAGCTTTCCGAGAAAGGTTGTCATAAGCTGTTGGTGCCCGTCCCCTTTGACGGCGAAAGTAACCGTATCCAGATACTTCCTGATGTGCTCTGTCAGCTCGTTTTCACAGAGCGTCGGGACGGAATACTCTTTTTCTTCCGAAAGGCCGGTCAGCCATTCGGGAGTGGTCAGCAGCGCTTCCGCAAGCCCGTTGATGACCATGCTTCTTGTGGGATTTACCCCGTCTGTTTCATACCGCTGAATGGTGGACTTGTTCACGCCTACACGCCTGCCGAGCTCGGGCATGGAGATTTTCAGTTCGTTTCTCCGTTCCTTGATCCGCAGCCCTACCTCTTTTGCGGTAAGCATTTTCCTGTCATTCAAGGCTTTCACCTCCTAACGAGTACTATCATAGCACAAACAGATTGAATTTGCAACCCTATTTTGCATATTTCTTTGTAAAAATTTATTGAATGGGCTTAAAACGAGTTGACAAACAATAGCAAAATAAGTATAATAACAATGCAGAAGTTGCAAAATGAGTATTTCAAGAAGGAGGTCGAGAGAATGAACACAGTCAAAATGGGATTTACCATAGAGGAAGCGGCGGAATGTACGGGTATCGGCAGGAACACCATGCGGAAGCTGGTGGAATGGGAAAAGCTGCCCGTACTGAAGGTCGGGCGCAAGACCATTATCCGCAGGGACACGCTGGAGCGGTTTATGACCGTCAATCAGGGGAGAAATCTTCTGAAGCCCGATGATGTCCGAAAGGTGGAGTAAACCCGTCCTCAAAGCCCTCGGCGTTTGAGAGCGAAATACACCCCTCGCACAAACCTGCGGTTTGTACTCCGGGTATTTCGCCCCTGCGGGGAGCCTGTATCACAGCTTGCAGGGCTGCCGCCGTCGCTGTGATACAGAGAAAATTGCGGTGCAATTTTCTTTGGCTGCTCCTTTGTCAAATGCCGTCGGAACAGCCGCAACCGGCAAGCCGGTTGCAAAATGAGAACGCATTTTACCAAACAGAAACGGAGATGATTTATGACACGCCACAGCTTTATCCAGATGTCAAAGCTGTCCAATGTCAGGGGAAGAATATCGTATATCACAAGCCACGCCAAGCAGGAAAACCTCTATGCCACCTACCGCACCGCAGACCATTCCTTTTGGAGCAACCTCGCAAGGGAAAGCCAGCAGGAGTTTCAGAGAAGCGGCGCAGAGGGGAAGTGTATTGAAGCAAGGGAACTGATTATCGCCCTGCCCGAAGCCTATACGCAATACGAGCCGCAGCAGGTGCTGGAAGATTTCACGGAGGAATTCCGCAGGCGGTATGATGTGGAATGTGTGTCGGCGCTCCACCACAACAAGCGAAAGACCAATTACCACATCCACCTCATCTTCAGCGAACGGCGGCTGCTTGCCGAGCCAGAGGTTAAGATTGCAACCCGTAGCGTATTCTTTGACGAAACGGGCAAACGGGTACGCACCAAAAAAGAAATCACGGGGGAGGACGGGCAGATACGGAAGGGCTGCACCGTTATCCCGAAAGGCGGTATTTACGAACAGCACCTTTTCACGGTAAAAGACGGGCGTTTCAAAAGCGAGCCGTTTTTAGAGGAAGTCAAGAGGAATTATACCGCCCTTATCAACCGGCATATCGCTGATCCTGAGCAGCATTTACGGGTGTTCAATCCCGACAGTATCTATCTCCCTACCAAGAAGATCGGCAAGAACAATCCCAAAGCAGCCGAGATAGAAGCGGACAACGCCGCAAGGCAGGAGTGGAACAGGACGGCGGATATGGCGCTCTTATCGGGAATAGCGGAGGCAAAGATACTGGAAGTCAAAAAAGAGGAAATCCACCAGAAAGCAAGCCAGTCCATTAAGGCACATGGTTGGCTGCCCAGCCTGTTCCGCAGTATCGTAAACAAAGCGAAGGAGTTTTTGCAGAACCTGATCCGCCAGACAGAGCTGCCGCCCAAGCCGGTGCTCAATCTGGATATGGCGGAGTTTCGCACCATGCAGAAACTGATGATACGGGTGCAGGACAGGGCAAGGGAAATCCGCAGCTTGCAGGAGGAAGTCCCCAAGCTGAAAACGCAGCTTGCCGAAACAAAGGGTATTTTCAAAGGCAGGGAGCGGAAAGAGCTGGAAACAAAAATCCAGAGGACGGAAGAAAAAATCTCCGCCATGCTGGAAGAACTGCCCGAAATCTTAAAAGAGGACGGCTATCCCGATGTACGGGCGTTCATGGCGACTTACCGCAAGGCGGAAGCCGTGGTGGAGCAGTACAACCGTGAGCTTGTCGAATGGGAGCGCAAAGTCAGGGAAAAAGGAAAACCCGCCGAAAAAGAACAGGCAGCGCCGCCCCGGCGGGAGAGCGTATTGAAGCGCCTGCGCCAGCTTCAGGCGGAGGGCAGAACGCAAAAGTCAAAGTGCAAAACCCACGACATGGAACGATAGCTTTCACATTGAAAACAACACCGCAGGCTTCCTGCGGTGCATACATAGAAAATGCGCCCCGTGGCTTCCTTCCACAGGGCGCATGGTTATATATGGATTTATTTGCTGTATTTTCTCTTGCGGCTGTAAACGGCTGTGCCGGTCAGGACAGCGCCCGCAGCAAGCATTACCGCAATCCAAAGGGCGATATTGCTGTCGTCGCCGGTCTGCGGAGAGCTTGTATCGGTATCTTTCGGCGGCTCGGCCGGAGTTTCAGGCTCGGATGGTTCCGGTTGCTCCTCTGGATCTGTTGATTCTTTTTCAACGGTAATGGTTTCTCCGGCCTCAACCGTGGTCCCGTTGATATTCATATTCTTTCCTGTGCTGTTTGTTACTTCCACACCTTCCGGAAGATTAACAACCGCATCCTCAGAAACGGACTGAAAATCTATCTTATCCCCGGTTTGGAGATTTGCTGCGGCCTTTTCCACAGTCTGCTTACCGATCACCACTTTTGTTTGACCGCCAGAGGTTACGGCAGCCTGTGTATCGCTGTCTATGATATCTGCCGCGATGCTGGAGGAGAAGCTTCCGCCGGTTACTCCAACAACATTCCCAGCTTCGGCCCATTCATCCTCCGTCTTATCCGTATTGTTAAACGAATACGCCTTGACCGCCGTTACATCAGCCGCGGCATTAAAATCGCCGCTTTCTATTTTTACTGTTCCCAATTCCTGGTACCCGTCACGATTGATGATGGACACAGCCGCACCATCCGCAACGGGGCCGTCACCCTCTGTTTTTTTCTGAGGCTGCCCTGTTACAGTGATCGCGCTCTCACCTGTTACCGTGAGATCACCTGCGCAAAGCTGTACGCCTACATGTTTCGCATTGATCGTCGAATTGTCGATTATTACCTTACCGTCCGACGGGAAGTAAATGCCAAAGCCGTTTTTCACATTGAGGACGGAATTGTTTTTAAGAGTCACCGTATTGCCTGTTTCCGTGCCGTTTGTAACAATGCCATACGCATTGCCGGGCACTGTCAGTTGCACATTGTCAAGCACAAGCCCTCTGTTGTTCATATTATCCGTGTCCGGCGCGCCGACCAGGACAGCTCCGTCCGCACTTTCATCCGTAACAACAACACTGCCGTTTTTTACCGTCAGTGTTACATTGGGGTAATTTACATCTATTGCCGCGTTGCTTCCCGTATAGGTGTATGTGTGACCGTTTAGATTCAGGGTTCCGTTTTTCTGACCGGAAGCTATTTGGTCAGAGCCTGCATAATCGTGCAGTAATGTGATGTTGCCGTCCGCTGAACGCCCTGCCGCATTTGCTAAATTTCCATAAATATAGCTGCTGCCGTCCGCTTCTTTTACGGAGAATCCGCCGTTCGGTATTAAAGTGCGTGCACTGTCAGTATCCAACAGTTTTGCTCCTGTTCCAAGTTCGATTCCAAGCGGTTCTTCTCCACTTATGTTCTGGAAAACAATATCTCCTTCAAATTTAACAACCTGATTATAGTTACTGTTTCCACTCCCGGTTACCACTTGATAATTACTGCTGCTCAGCACAGACTGCTTGCTACCGCTGTTTTTTATTGTCACCGTATTATCACATGCACTGCCATAGCTCTGTTTCAATTTAATCGCATACCCGTTTAAAGCACTTGTATTATTGGAAGTAACACTGTATCCGTTTAGATCGATGGTGATATTGTGTTCATCTAAGGATATTCCGTAATTATAATCCGATGTCGAAACATAGTCCTTTAAAAGCTTTAACGTATAGCCGTCCTGCATGGCATTACGTGCTTCCTGCACGGTTTTATACCCAGTTTCTTGTCCCTCTGGCGTGATGACCAGAAACGCATCACCCTCCGATGCGAAGGCCGTAAGGGGCAAACAGGAAAAAGCCAGCATAACAGCCAGCAACACCGCAAGCCCTTTCTTTGTTTTCATGTGTTTTACCTCCCTGATTTCTTAATTTTTACTGTCCGGCGACACACAAAAAAGGCGCATCCCACCCGTATGGAAACGGGCAGAATACGCCTTCTGTTTTTGTGCGGTTTTCAGCTTGGCAGGAAAAAAGGGCAGAGCTACGCTTTGCTTGCTTGCTTGCTTGCTTGCTAACATTGTCGCAATTGCCGCCATTTTTGTCAAGCCCCTTTCCGAACATAAATATGCATATAAAATTTTATCACAAATCTCGCTGAATTTCAACCTCTTTTTGAGAAAAAATGAGGTGTGCTATCAACAATTCAGGTCGAATCATCTATTCCGCCGTGTAGACATTTAGAGGTCAAAAAAGCGTGATTTTAAGCCGTTTCCAGAGCCTAAACTTTGAGGGGCAAGGTGTTTGTACCTTACCCCTCGTTTTTGCGTCTGAAAGCGTTACAGGCTCATTTTTGCAGCTTTATCATTACCTCGTCTATAAGGTCTGTATATCTGCCCTGCGCCAGCAGCTTATTGCGGTAAGCAAGCAGGGCGTTAAAAACATACCGTCTTTCTTCTGCCGTCAAATAAAGGTGGTATTTCTTCTTTCTCATACGAAGATCACCTCGGCATTGACGGTTTCCGTAACCGCCAACCGGAGGGCGTTCATTCTCTGCACCCACTCCATTTGATTGTCGGTTTTCAGCGTTTCGGTAATGCCCTCACGCTCTGCCCGCTGCTTCATAAGACGGTCAAACAGCTCCTGCGCCTGTTCCTCAACATCGGCAAGGTAGGATTGCAGCTTGCCGTTTGTCAAAAGGCTGGTATAAAGTGCCTTTTTATGCTCACGGATATACCGCAAATGCCGCTGCCCCCATACGCCGATAGACCGTTCCTCTTTTTCGGCTGGTAATTCCAAGCAGGGGATATAATAATCGCCCCGCAGCTCATACCAAAGACCGTTTTGCTCGTTATAGATGTACTGTTCCATTTTGTAATCCTCCAAAATCATATATTCGCACATACATCACAGTTTCCCGATTGCCACATCTTGTTATATCGTGTTATCAGTTTTTCCTGCCCTTGCTTTTGCCCTTATAACTTCTCGGAGCAAGGGTAAAACGGTGTGAAATCGTATAAAGGGATAAGGCGAGCAGAGTGCGAAAAATCCTTTATTTTCAACGGTTTCGGAGGTCTTTATTAAATCCCTATGAGGTGGTATAACCACCTACATAATTTGAGGTTTCAAATTATGATTAAAAAATCACTGATATACTGCAATTGGGAGAACCACAAGGGCGGGGCCTTTAATAACGTCTCTGAGTTCTGCTGGGTTATCCATATTCTTTGGCATATTCCTTCGCAGCGATCTGTTAAGTGGGAGCTTTTTGATGTCATCGAAAATTTCATCTAACTTTATGCTCTGCCCCTTCGGAACCTTTCGAATAATTTTGCATAACAGATAAGCCTGTCCAACAAAGTTCTCTTGTCCGCATCTGAAGTAGCTTTCATCGAGATATGCAACCAAAGGATGCAGTCCGTCTTCAAATTCAAATACGCAAGCGATTTCTTTTCCAGACTTCATTTGTCCTAATGCCGAAAATCCCTGGATGGCTTCGTTGGTTTTTTTGTCCAAAATCTGTTGATCGGTAAAAGATTCCAAAACCGTAGCCAGTTCTGCAATTTTCTTTACACTGTCAGTTAATTCTTTCATTTTTGAGAAACGGGCAGTAACCAAAACTTCAAGGAAATCATCCCGATACAAGCCGCTGTAGTCCGCATCGGTAAGAAACTCAAAGTATTTCAATCCTTCGTCATCCGATCGAAGATATTTATAGACTTTTTCAAACTTTGCGGCGTCACTAATATGCACAGATCTTTTGATTTCTTCGGATCGTTTTCCAGTGTGCGAACCGTTCCCCGATATGACACTAATCGTTCCCTTTCCACCCAAAGTGTTTTCACTGCTGGTCGCAATCTCCTGTGATTCTTCATCGTATATGTAGCCGTCAATTGCTGCAACATAATCCTCGAGTACCTTTGTATTCAAATAAAGGAAATTTCTAAGTTTCATTGTTATTTACCTCACCTTAAAAGTTCCTTCTGAAGCCACTTTGTCTCATCAGGTGTAATTACGAGAATGTCAACTGAACCACCTACAGTTTCAACTACATTTTTGAAACGCATTGTTTGTATCGTAGTTTCTACAGCGTAGCGAGCAAAATCAATTGCATCCTGTAAGGTAAAATACCCCCAAAGGATATCTTCAAAAGGAAGATCAAGATAATTGTTATCGGTAGTCTTGATTGCAACATTCTGTATTAACCGTGTAAGGGTATAGGTTTCACCATCCCAAAAGGCTCCTTGGCTATCAGTGTTAATTTGATCAATACTTTTTTCCTTAACACGTACCTTATACAGCAACTGCTGTTTCCCAGACTCTGTTTTATCATATCCTGCTACGATGAAGTGAGTATCTGGTACTAGTGGAAGTTCATTAAAATAGTCAATAATTACTTGCGGAATAGAGGATACAGGACAATCATCACCAATTCGTGATCGTATCATATCTTGTATAAAACCTGTTATCGGCTTTCCTAGCAAAGATGCATCGCCACAAGTTGATATACCAGCTCCATTAGGACAGGGAAATGTTTTGTCAGTAGAGTTTGTAGTGTGTATGCCTATGCGTTGAATGATTGTATCGCCACAAGTTTGTGTATTTGTATAGGTTGTACGGCGGTCACTTGCAAGGACAATACCTTCATTCACATGAACAGCAATTAAGAATGACATCTTTGCACCTCTTCTCTCTGTCTTAACAAAGTGATTTTACAACACCGCTATTAATGCATTCATTGTGCCGTCAAAATTACCTCTTATTTCACATTCCCACAGCACAATGACTTTCCAGCCGTCAGCCTCAAGTGCCTGAATATGCTCTTGATCTCGTTGCTTTGTTCGCTCTATCTTGGGTCCCCAATATGCTTTATTGGATTGGCTGGCATGAGCATAATGACTGCCGCAATCATGCCCATGCCAATAGCATCCATGAATGAAGATAGCAATTTTCTTTCTGGTGAATACAATATCCGGTTTTCCGGGCAGCGCCTTGTAATTCACACGGTAGCGGTATCCCATAGAAAACAGCTTGCGGCGCACCAAAAGTTCAATACTGGTATCTTTGCTTTTGATGTGCGACATGATCTCACTACGGCGGACAGAGGAAACAGAATCAGCCATTACACAGACAAATCCAGTGGGAGATCGGAAATATCCTTCAGCCGCTTGCCCTGCACCAAGGTTTCCAGCGTTTCCACCGCATCCTCAGAACCAGCCTCTTTAACTGCTCGAATCAGTTCATAGAGTGCAAAGTGATATACGCAGTCAATATCGCCAGTGCCGAGCGCAAGAGATGCCAAGCGATTCGGCATAGGCTCAGCCGTCACAACAACGATGTGCGGCAAATGTCCCTTTCGGTTGCGGATCAGGTTCAATGCCTCTGTGCGGCTGTTCTGTGCGCGGTCGCTGCGCATCGTGTACTTTGCAGAAACACTCGCATGAAGAATGGGCTTGCCGCCGTTAGACTTCCGAATATCAGCCATCTTGCAGATTTCGTCATCAACAATGGGCTGGGCGGCATTGATCTCGCTGTCCTCATAGAGATCGCGGTAAACAACAACGTCAGGTGCAACGAGGTAATCATTCCCGAGTGCAGCAGCCAACTGTGCGTTCTGTGTCGTAAGCGCATTTAAGTAAGCAAGATGCTCGTACTGCGCAAAATCGCTTGTTTTCAGTTTGTTGTTATTGCCGAGCTGAAGAATTGTCCAGTTTCCGGGACGGAGGTTCTGCAAATAGGGAAAGGTTTCACGCAGGAACTCCATTGTCAGCGTTTCAAATTGCTTTCCGAGAGTCTGCCCGGAAATTTTGTCAACCGTGGAGACAGCATGATGCTGTTCCTCCACAAGAATGTCAACGATCCTCCGCGCAATCGCCTTTGAGCCGCGGCTGCTGGTGTCTGCATTGGATGCGACACCTGCCGTGGTCAACGTCAGTGTGTTGGTTTCAAACAACTGCTTGTGAAAGTGGAATCTCGCGTTTGCTATCAATGCATCCATGCTCCAAACACTCCTTTATTTTTTCTCCAACTGCCCGGGCAACCGGGGGCGGGAATGCATTTCCAATCATCCTACAGGCTACGGTTTTCCGGTTTCCGAATGTCCATGTATCGGGGAAACCTTGAATCCGTGCCATCATTCGGCTTGTCAACCGGGGCATACCCTCAAATCCGGGAGCCGGTGCTTCGTTTGCAATTCCTCGGCCATCTACGCCAAGCTCTGCCCATGCATTACGGGCGCGTGTGGGACCAAGGTCGGGACCGCCATGCTTCTTGGAGCCGCCTACAAGAGTTGGGGCAATCCGGTTTGCATTAGATGCCCACCGCTTTGCACCTTCCCATCCATTCTGTGCCATCAAATCACGGAGCGTATCGCCAACAGTGGGGGCACTATCTGGTTGTTCATCAGGATAGGTAAATGCTCCAATCTGATCCTTCCGAATTCCGATAATAACCACCCGGGGACGTAGCTGTGGAACACCATAGTCAGAGGCGTTCAAGAGCTTGATATGGGTTACATAGCCGAGCTTTTGAATCGATGTGAAAATGTGGTCGCGGTATTCATCAAAACCCGAATCAAGAAAGCCACGGACATTTTCAAGCATGACAGCACGCGGCTGAATTTCTTTGATAAGACGGATGGCTTCAGGGAACAGATCTCTTTCGTCTTCCTGTCCGAGTTGCTTTCCTGCTACGGAGAAAGGCGGGCAAGGAACGCCGCCAGCCAGCAGATCGACACCGTGGTATGGGCGTCCGTCAAAATCGTGAACATCTGCGCAAATGACGTTCCACTCCGGGCGGTTCTGCTTTAATACCTTGCAATAATCTTCTTCATACTCGACAAGCGCAACATGGACAAAGCCTGCCATTGCAAGCCCCAAAGCCTGTCCACCAGCGCCAGCGCATATTTCAACACAAGTCAACGGTTGCTGCATTTTCTTTTCACTCCTGCGTAGTTCGATTGAAATCACGACTGTTCTGTATCTCCTCCATCAACGAACTCCATGATGTCTCCTACATCGCATTTGAGCGTCAAGCAAATCTTATGCAGGCTTTCCATAGAGACAAATTCGTTTTTCCCCATCTTGGCAAGCACATTGAAGCTGATACCGGATGCGTCTTTCAAATCTGTCCGGTTCATTTTCTTATCGATCAACAGCTTCCAGAGCTTATCGTAGGAAATAGGCATTGCAATTCTCCGTTCCAAATTTAAACTGATTGTATTATAGCACAAAACGACAATGTTCGCAAGATAATCTCCCCAGAACGTGAGATGTTCTCTGCAAAGAAAAAGCCGTCCACAGGAGCTTGATTGCTCCTGCGGACGGCTGTGACTGATACGGACTTATACTCGCCCTTTCAATCCATTCTTCTTGGCAAGCTCACTTGCCGCCTGTCGGCGCTCGTCGGAATACGGCGCAGTCAAGCGAACGGCAAAGCGGCTGCGGTCGATCTCGAAGGTCAGCCCGCCCTGTTCGTCATCGTCGGTCTGCCTGCATAGGTCGGGATACGTTGCCGCGTATTTTGCCAGCCGCTTTTTGAGCGCGGTATTATGCGTTTGAATTTCAACGTTTTTGCTGGTTTCGTCAAAATAAATGCAGGTCGTTTTCTGCCGTTTGGTCAGTCCAGTTTTCATATTGCCTCCATTTCTGCCTATTCTGCAAAAACAGGCGCGTTTTCAAGATTTTTTCTCAGCTCTACACCCGCAAAAACAGGCTGATTTTTGAATGGGGAGCGCCCAAATGATACGCGGCTCGATCTGGACGCTCCCAGTCGATAAAATCCGTTTTTCTCAGCACAACACGGCATCAGCGTGCATCGTCGCGCGTTGCCGCCTTTTCTCTGCGCGGACGAAAAAAAAGCCAGAGATGATTGCGCTGGATCACGTTCTCATAGCGCTGCACTTTTCCGCGAAGCTCTGCGTTTTCACGTTCCAGATCCGATGTACGGAGCTTGCTGCGAACGGATTTGTACTCGGAAAGCTCCTGCTTCAAACAGGTGATCTCTGCCTTGAGTTTTGCAATCAGCCTGTTTGCTGCATCCAAAGCCTTTTGTAGTTTGGATTCCTTTTTCTCGGCTGCAACGTACTTCTTCGCCGCTGTTGCCAGCGACTCATATTCAGTGCGTTCCAATATTACCTTGGAGGACAGCGGAACAGGCTTCGCCTCAATCTTTTCGATAGCCGCCACATCGACCTGCTGATTCCGAATTTTCTCAATCTGTCTGCCGAGCGTCGCCGCCTGCTGTTCCTGCTGGCGGTTCTGCTCTGTGAGTTCTGCCAACCGCGCCTGCTCCTGCTGCACCTTGAACTGCGTCACCGTCAGGTGTTCCTCGGAGCTGCCGCGTTCGCCGCGCTCCACATCGTCGTACCCGGCGTCGCGCATATACTGGAAGAAATTGTCCTGCAAAACGCTGTAGGACTTCTTGAGAACGGGCTTGCCTTTTGCACTCAAAATTGGCTCGCCGTTCTCGTCCAGCGCGGGCTTAGAATCCCACTTCTTACTCATGCTGACCTGCTGTATCGTTTCCTTGACCGTCCCCACCAGCGATTTATCCTTGCAGCGTTTCGTCCATAGAATCTGTTTTTCCACGATGGGGATATAGACCACATGAAGGTGATAGTGGTACACGTCCTGCCCCAGCGCATCGGACATGGCGCGGTTGCGCTCGTCGGCGTGCATGACCGCCGATAAGATGTATTGCTCGCCGCCCACAATTTTGATTGCAGCTTTGTAGGCATCGGAGTAAAATTGTTTTGCAAACTCATAGCCGCCGTGGTTATAGAAGTACGCGGAGTTGACGTCGAAGATCAGCTCTCCGAATGTCTCAGCATCCGCTTTCAGACCGCGTGTGGAGATCACACCATCGGAGCGCATCTGCTCGAACATCTCCTTATACCCGGCGGTTGGTGTTTTGAAATGGACGTTGTATGGCGTCCGTTCAGGAACAATGTCCTGATTGACATACGACGATTTTTCGCGCTCATTATGCGCCTGTGCGTTGTCGATGTCTGTGTCTTTCATTCTTGCGTTTCTTGCGCTGGTACGGTGAATACCGTCGCCTCTTGCCATAGGCAGTTTACCTCCTAATTTCAGATTGTGCAGGACGGGGCAGCTTTCGGAGAGGCACTTCTGCGGAAGTGTAATAACCCACTATGATACTTTCATCCTGCGGCTGCAAAGTATC
>ENA-UAIC01000147-UAIC01000147.1-human-gut-metagenome-genome-assembly--contig:-NODE-147-length-25454-cov-7.096775_pt1 | contig 25454 bp, 18 predicted proteins | sample MGYA00244413_ERZ654377 | MGnify/ENA primary metagenome ERZ654377 (study PRJEB26926, sample SAMN06165148) | human gut metagenome | biome: ENVO:00009003; feature: ENVO:2100002; material: ENVO:00002003...
GACCAGTACGTCGCTGCGGCGGCTGATGCCGCCGCCCGCCGGTCAGTTGGGATAGGGGTGTCTCAAACGATAGCCCAGCGGAGCGGGTATCGTTTGAAATAATTTAAGAGTGGTACTCCTTGCAGGTACACTTCTTCCACTTCAGACCGCTGCCGCAGGCACTTTGGCGCCCCAAATCTTTGATTTGGCTGGCGTCATGCGACCGTAGGCAGCGCGCAGGGGAGAAATGCGGGCCGAACTCAGGAATGGTACTCCTTGCAGGTACACTTCTTCCACTTCAGACCGCTGCCGCAGGGGCAGAGGTCGTTGCGGCCCACCTTTACCACGCGGGTGGGGCGCTTCTTCACGGTGCCATCGCCGCCCACATTCTCGGTGATGCCGGAGGCCACGCGCTCGCGCTTGACCTCCTGGTTCTGGCGCAGGCGCACGGAGTACAGACGGCGCACCGTCTCCTCCTTCATGGCATTGACCATCTCCTCGAACATCTCCAGAGACTCTTTCTTGTAGGCGTCCACCGGATTGGTCTGGGCGTAGGCCCGCAGGCGGATGCCCTGGCGCAGATCCTGCATGGCGTCGATGTGCTCCATCCAGTACTCGTCCACCACACGCAGCAGGATGACACGCTCCAGCTCGCGCATGACAGGGGGCGTGATCTCCGCCTCCTTCTTGGCATAGTAGTCGGCGGCGGCTGCGGTGAACAGGTCGGTGAAGTCCTGCTGGGTCATGGTCTTGAGCTGATCCTCGTCAATTTTCACGGTATACTTGGGGAAGTAGACGCCTTCCACGCTGTGCAGCAGGTCGCGGCAGGCGGCCATGTCCAGATGCTCGCTGCCCAGGAAGGCGGTGTGGACCAGATCGGAGATGGCGCCGTTCATCATGTTCATGATGATGTCCTTGACATCCATGCCGTCCAGCACCTGCTTGCGCTGGCCGTAGATGATCTCGCGCTGCTTGTTCATCACGTCGTCGTACTCCAGCACGGACTTACGGGTCTGGAAGTTGCGGCTCTCCACGGTGGTCTGTGCCTGCTCAATGGCGCGGGAGAGCATCTTGCTCTCAATGGGAGTGTCCTCATCGAGGTCCATGCGCTCCATCAGAGAGGTGACGCGGTCACCGCCGAACAGACGCATCAGATCGTCCTCCAGCGAGATGTAGAAGCGGGTCTCGCCGGGGTCGCCCTGACGGCCGGCACGGCCTCGGAGCTGGTTGTCGATACGGCGGGAGTCGTGACGCTCCGTGCCGATGATGAACAGGCCGCCGGCGGCACGGACCTTCTCGGCCTCGCCGGCGATCTCCGCCTTGTGCTGAGCCAGCTTTTCGGCAAACAGCTTGCGGGCGTTGAGGATCTCCTCGTTGTCCGTCTCGGCGTAGCCGGTGGCCTCGGCGATCAGCTCATCGGTGAGTCCAGCCTTGCGCAGGTCGTTCTTGGCCATGTACTCGGCGTTGCCGCCCAGCATGATATCCGTACCACGGCCGGCCATATTGGTGGCCACGGTGACGGCGCCGAACTGGCCGGCCTGGGCCACGATCTCGGCCTCGCGCTCGTGGTTCTTGGCGTTCAGCAGATTGTGCTTGATGCCCTCGCGGGTCAGCATCTTGCCCAGCAGCTCGTTCTTCTCAATGGAGACGGTGCCCACCAGCACAGGCTGGCCCTTGGCGTGGCACTCCTTCACCTGCCGGATGACGGCGTGGTACTTGCCGTTCTCGGTCTTGTAGACGGAGTCCTCATTGTCGATACGGGCGATGGGGCGGTTGGTGGGGATCTCGATGATGTCCAGAGCGTAGATGGTGGCGAATTCCTCCTCCTCCGTCAGGGCCGTACCGGTCATGCCGGACAGCTTGCGGTACAGGCGGAAGTAGTTCTGGAACGTGATGGTGGCCAGCGTCTTGCTCTCGCGCTGGACGGACAGGTGCTCCTTGGCCTCGATGGCCTGATGCAGACCCTCGGAGTAGCGGCGGCCAAACATGAGACGGCCGGTGAACTCGTCCACGATGACGACCTCGCCGTCCTTCACCACGTAGTCCACATCCCGCTTCATGATGCCGTGGGCCTTGATGGCCTGGTTGATGTGGTGGGCAGTGGTGCTGTTCTCGGGGTCACTGAGGTTGTCCAGATGGAAGAACTCCTCCGCCTTCTTGATGCCGCGGGCCGTGAGGGAGCAGGTGCGGGCCTTCTCGTCCACGATGTAGTCGGCATCGATGTTGACGTCCTCTTCCTCCTTGTCGTCCGTCTCCGCCACCACGTACTTCTTCAGGCGAGCGGCGAAGGACTCGGCCATGTCGTACATCTGGGTGGACTTCTCGCCCATGCCGGAGATGATCAGGGGGGTGCGGGCCTCGTCGATGAGGATGGAGTCCACCTCGTCCACGATGGCGAAGGCGTGGCCCCGCTGGACCTGCTCGTTGGCGTAGATGGCCATATTGTCGCGGAGGTAGTCGAACCCCATCTCGTTGTTGGTGCCGTAGGTGATGTCGGCCTGATAGGCTTTCTGACGCTGCTCCTTGGTCATGTCGTGGATGATGAGGCCCACGGTGAGACCCATGAAGCGGTGGACCTTGCCCATCCACTCGGAGTCGCGCTTGGCCAGATAGTCGTTGACGGTGACGATGTGGACGCCCTCGCCGGTCAGCGCGTTCAGATAGGCGGGCAGCGTGGCCACCAGCGTCTTGCCTTCACCGGTCTTCATCTCGGCGATGCGGCCCTGATGCAGGACGATGCCGCCCACCAGCTGGACAGGGTAGGGGCGCATGCCCAGCACGCGGTCCGCGGCCTCACGGACAGCGGCAAACGCCTCCGGCAGGATGTCGTCCAGCGTCTCGCCATTGGCAAGGCGCTCCTTGAACTCCGGCGTCTTGGCCTGCAACTGGGCATCGGTCAGGGCCTTGTACTCCGGCTCCAGTGCGGTGATCTTATCCACGATGGGATAGATGCTCTTCAGCTCACGCTGGCTGTATGTGCCAAAAAGTTTGGTGATAAGTCCCATATATTCGTATCCTTTCCGTATAAAAGAATATGCGCATACAATAGCAATAATATAGTATAGCACAGGATATTGTCTAATGCAAAAGAATTTCTGTGAACAATCTGCGATGGACAGAACGCGCGGTTTGCGGTTGATGAAACTGTAAAGATGTGGTATACTTGTCCATATATAATTATGAAAAGGAGTTTCTGCCATGAAGCTGAGCTTTTACGGCGCTGACCAGTGCGTCACCGGCAGCTGCCATTGTCTGGAGGTCAACGGAAAGAAGATCCTGGTGGACTGCGGCCTGCAGCAGGGCCGCGATGAGATCGACAACACCGCTCTGCCCTTCCACCCGGGCAGCATCGACGTGGTGCTGGTGACCCACGCCCACATCGACCACTCCGGCCGCATCCCCATGCTCATCAAAAACGGGTTTCAGGGCCGCATCATCACCACGCGGCTGACAGCGGACCTGCTGGACATCATGCTGCAGGACTCCGCCCACATCCAGGAGCAGGACGCGGAGTACCAGAACCGCAAGAACAAGCGGGCCGGCCGTCCGGAGGTGCAGCCCATCTACACCGTGGCCGACGCCATGCAGGTGCGGGAGTATATCCAGCCCTGCGAGTACGGCCAGAAGGTGCAGGTCACAGATGACGTGACGGCGGAGTTCATCGATGCGGGACACCTGCTGGGCTCCGCCAGCATCAAGCTGACGTGCCATGAGGGCGGCGAGACCCGCACCGTGGTGTTCTCCGGCGATATCGGCAACGTGGATCAGCCCATCATCCGCGATCCCCAGTTCTACGCCGATGCCGACTATGTGCTGATGGAGTCCACTTACGGCGACCGCAACCACACCGAGGTGTGGAGCTACACCGACCAGCTGGCTCAGATCATCGACGAGACTCTGGCCAAGGGCGGCAACGTGGTCATCCCCGCCTTTGCCGTGGGCCGCACCCAGGAGCTTCTGTACTTCATCCGCGAGATCAAGGACCGCGGGCTGGTGACCTCCGTGAAGGATTTTCCCGTGTACGTGGACAGCCCGCTGGCCAAGAAGGCCACCACCATCTTCTGCGGCGACCTGCGGGGTTATCTGGACAAGGAGGCTCTGGCCCTGGTGCAGGACGGCACGCATATGTTCAACTTCCCGGGCCTGCACCTGACGGAGACGGTGGAGGAGTCCAAGCTGCTGAACATGGACAAGACCCCCAAGGTCATCATCTCCGCCAGCGGCATGTGCGATGCCGGACGTATCCGCCACCACCTGAAGTACAACCTCTGGCGGGGCGACAGCGCCGTGGTGTTCGTGGGCTTCCAGTCCCCGGGTACGCTGGGCCGGCACCTGCTGGACGGTGCGCCCAGCGTGAAGCTGTTTGGTGAGGACATCGCCGTGCGGGCCAAGATCGTGAACTTCCAGGGCCTCAGCTCCCACGCCGACCACGATCATCTGGTGGACTGGATCAAGCACTTTGATCCGGCAAAGACCACCCATGTGTTCATCGTACACGGCGACCGCGAGGTGGCGCCGGTGTTCGCTGAGACCGTGTCCAAGCTGGGCTTCGCGGCTCACGCGCCCCAGTATACCGAGGAGTACGACCTCATCGCCGACAAGAAACTGGCGGTGGGCTATCTGCCGGAGCGCAAGACCCGTGCCTACGAGGGCGCGCCCAAGGCCACGCCCGCCTATCAGAAGCTGGTGCAGATGGGCGATATGCTCATCGGCCTTATCCGCCGCAGCAGGGGGCGGGACAACAAGACACTGGCGGCCTTTGCCGAGGCCATCAGCAAGATCATCAGCAAGTTCGAGTTCTGAGCCGTGCTGGAGAAGAACAAGGTATACCGCGCCCGCATTCAGGGGTACACCTCCGAGGGGCTGGGCGTAGCCCGTATCGACGGGCAGGCGGTGTTTGTGCATCAGGCACTGCGGGGCGAGGAGTGCGACATCCTCGTTCTGAAGGTGCTGAAAAACGCCGCCTTCGGCAAGGCGGTGCGGGTATACGAGCCATCGCCCCACCGCGTGGAGCCGGACTGCCCGTACTACGGACGGTGCGGCGGCTGCGACTTCCGCCATATGGACCGCGCCGAGGAGCTGGCCGCCAAGCGGCAGCGGGTGCAGGATGCGCTGGCCCGCATCGGCGGCAGCGCCGTGACGGTGGAGGGCATCGACGGCGGAGAACCCCTGCACTACCGCAACAAGAGCCAGTACCCCGTGGCGGCGGATGGCAGCGTGGGGTTCTACAAGGCGCGGAGTCATCAGGTCATCCCCGTGGAGCGGTGCCGCATCCAGAAGCCCCAGGCCGACGCGGCGGCCCAGGCCCTGCGGACGTACCTCCGGCTCTACGGCGTCAGCTGCTACGATGAGAAAACGCGGCGGGGGCTGGTGCGGTACCTGTACGTCCGCACCAACGGCGCGGGGCAGTCGCTGCTGTGCGTGCTGGTGAGCGGGAAGAAGCTGCCCCATGAACGGGAGCTGGTGGACCTGCTGCGGCAGGCGGTGCCGGAGACCGTGGGTGTGGTGCTGGGGGTGAACACCCGGCCCACCGGCGCGGTGCTGGGACAGGAATACCGGACGCTGTGGGGCGCGGACGTGCTGACCGATACCCTGTGCGGTCTGACGTTTCGGCTCAGCGTGCCGTCGTTCTATCAGGTGAACCGCGAAATGGCGGAGGTGCTGTACCGGCGCGCTGTGGAATTCGCGGGACTCACCGGCACGGAGACAGTGCTGGACCTGTACTGCGGCGCAGGCACCATCACCCAGGTGATGGCCCGCCACGCGGGCCGCGTCATCGGCGCGGAGATCGTGCCGGAGGCCATCGAGGACGCCAGGGCCAACGCGCAGCGCAACGGCGTGGAGAATGTGGAGTTCTTCTGCGGCGATGCGGCGGCAGCGGCGGCGGATTTCGCCCGGCGCGGACTGCGGCCCGATGTCATCTGCGTGGACCCTCCCCGCAAGGGGCTGACGCCGGAGGTGATACACGCCGCAGCCCAGATGGCGCCCAAGCGCATCGTATACGTCTCCTGCGATCCCGCCACGCTGGCCCGGGACGTGAAGCTGTTCGCGCAGGCGGGCTACCGGGCCATCCGCGCCGCGGCGGTGGACATGTTCCCGGGGACCGCCAACGTCGAGACGGTGGTCTTGCTGGAGCCGGGACAGACATGCTGACGGCGGAGCCGGACGGACGCAGAAGCCGGACGCAGCGGAGCGGCATAGATACATGGCGAAGGCCCTGCTCCCCATCGTTGACGGGGGGCGGGGCTTTTCTTGCACTGAGAGACGCATCTTTGACGGGTATCTGTATCAGCGGCGCACGCTGCAGTGTGATAAGCAGACGGGGACTCTCGCGGGAGGCTTTATGCGACAGAGAGCGTTAAGAAGGCGTAAAGAAATTACTTACAACAGAGATAGAATGTTCTTGACAAATGCTTAGCCGCGTGGTAAAGTGAGGACAACCGAAGAACGTTGGGCAAACCGATCGAAAGACCGGGACGCAAAGCCAGGTGTCCAAACGGAGTTATCCGCATGATCGACCGGCTGCAATCGACACGATGTGTGTTGCTTTGCAGCTGGTTTTTTTGCACCCATCACGGCGTTTTTTGGCCGTCTGACTCTATCCCCCCCCTTTTAATAGAGACGTACACACCCCTCTCCGGAGGGACGCCTGCGTATGCTGGCGACCCTCCGGCGTGTACGCAGACCCTCCGGCGAGGCGGAGGTCCTGCGTATGCGCCGGAGCAGTCCCGGAGGGGATGGCACGGACATGGTCTGACAAAAAACAGGGTACACCGCTCAGGTGTACCCTGTTTTTCGCGCGTTTTGCCGATGGGACACCGGCTTTGAGCAGAAAAAAAGCGCCCTGGGGCGCGATACAGGCTTGACAGTCCATCCAAATTTTGATATAATAAGGCGCTTATATTGGGAAGATGGGCGCAAACACCCCCACTTTCATCTGACCATAGTATACCATCTCTGGCGGCGGAATACAAGGGCAGCGATGTAAAAATCGCCAACAAGCCCGTGCGTGTCGCCACAGAGCCGCCCCTCAGAGGCCCTGAACGGCTTTGGCGAGGCCGGACGGGGTCGGAAATGAAGAAACAATAGAAAGGCGTGATCGTTGAATGGCCAAGGACAAATACTACGGCAAGACCCTGCGCAAGAATTTTGCCCGACACGAAGAAGTCATGGCGATGCCCAACCTGCTGGAGATCCAGAAGAAGTCCTACAAGTGGTTCCTGGAGACCGGCCTGCGTGAGGTGTTCGCCGACGTGGCTTCCATCACGGACTATGCCGGCAATCTGGAGCTGAGCTTCATTGATTACAGCATGGATGAGAAGCCCAAGTACGATGTGGAGGAGTGCAAAGCGCGGGACGCCACGTATGCCGCTCCCGTGAAGGTGCGGGTGCGCCTGCACAACAAGGAGACCGGCGAGATCAAGGAGCAGGAGATCTTCATGGGTGATTTCCCGCTGATGACCCATGGCGGCACCTTCGTCATCAACGGCGCTGAGCGCGTGGTGGTCAGCCAGATCGTCCGCTCCCCCGGCGTGTACTACGGCAAGGAGATCGATCTCAAGACCGACCTGCCCCTGCTGACCAGCACCGTCATCCCCTACCGCGGCGCGTGGCTGGAGTACGAGACCGACACCAGCGAGGTGTTCTGGGTCCGCATCGACAAGAACCGCAAGCTGCCCATCACCTGCCTGATCCGCGCCCTGGGCCTCCGGACCGACGGCGAGATCCTGGAGCGCTTCGGTGATGACCGCCGCATCGTGGCCACGCTGGAGAAGGACACCTGCAAGACCTATGAGGAAGCGCTGCTGGAGATCTACCGCAAGCTGCGCCCCGGCGAGCCCCCTACGGTGGATTCCGCCGAGACCCTGCTGCAGGGCCTGTTCTTCGATCCCCGCCGGTACGACCTGTCCATGGTGGGCCGGTACAAGTTCAATAAGAAGCTGACCATCTGGTCCCGCGCCAAGGGCCAGAAGCTGGCCATGCCGGTGGCAGATCCCACCACCGGTGAGATCGTCTTTGAGGACGGCCACGTGCTGACCGCCGCCGACTGCGCCGAGCTGGACGCCATCGGCGTGTACGAGATCACCGTGGCGCTGGAGTCCGGCGAGACACTGAAGATCTTTACCAATAAGATGTGCGATATGTCCCGCTACGTGGACTTCGATCCCCGTGAGAAGTGCGGCATCAAGGAGCGCGTCCGCTTCGATGTGCTGCAGGATCTGCTGAGCCAGTACAGCGGCGACGAGCTCATCACCCAGTGCCGTCTGCACGCCGACGATCTGGTGCCCAAGCACATCATCGTGGAGGACATCTTTGCGTCCATCAACTATATGAACGCACTGGCCCACGGTCTTGTGACCAAGGACGATATCGACCATCTGGGCAACCGCCGCCTGCGCTGCGTGGGCGAGCTGCTGCAGAACCAGTTCCGCATCGGCTTTTCCCGCATGGAGCGCGTCATCCGCGAGCGTATGACCATTCAGGATCTGGACGTGGTGACGCCCCAGAGCCTTATCAACATCCGGCCCGTCACCGCGGCCATCAAGGAGTTCTTCGGCTCCAGTCCCCTGAGCCAGTTCATGGACCAGACCAACCCTCTGGCCGAGCTGACCCACAAGCGCCGTCTGTCCGCTCTGGGCCCCGGCGGTCTGAGCCGCGAGCGCGCCAACATGGAGGTCCGAGACGTACACTACAGCCACTACGGCCGTATGTGCCCCATCGAGACGCCTGAAGGCCCCAACATCGGCCTGATCTCCTATCTGGCCACCTATGCGCGCATCAATGAGTACGGTTTTATCGAGGCGCCGTTCCGCGCCGTGGATCACGAGACGTGCAAGGTCTCCAACGACATCACCTATATGACCGCCGACGTGGAGGATCAGTACGTGGTGGGTCAGGCGGCGGAGCCGGTGGACGAGAATGGGTGCCTCACCCGCGAGCGTATCACCTGCCGCCACCGCGACGAGATCGTGGAGGTCCCCCGCAACAGCGTGGACTTCATCGATGTGTCTCCCCGCATGATGGTGTCCATCGCCACGGCCATGATCCCCTTCCTGCCCAACGACGATGCCAACCGTGCCCTGATGGGCGCCAACATGCAGCGTCAGGCCGTGCCCCTGCTGAAGCCGGAGGCTCCCATCGTGGGTACCGGTATGGAGCACAAGATCTGCCTGGACTCCGAGGTAGCCGTGCTGGCCGAGGGAGACGGTGTGGTGACCAAGGTGGACGCCACCAACGTCTCCGTCCGCTACGACAGCGGTGAGACCAAGGACTACAAGCTCATCAAGTTCCTGCGCTCCAACCACGGCACCTGCGTCAACCAGAAGCCTATTGTCTCCGTGGGCGAGCGGGTCCACGGCGGCGATGATCCCACCGTGCTGGCCGATGGCCCCGCCACCGAGCAGGGCGAGATCGCTCTGGGCCGCAACATCCTGGTGGGCTTTATGACGTGGGAAGGCTACAACTACGAGGACGCCGTGCTGCTGAACGAGCGGCTGGTGAAGGAGGACGTGTACACGTCCATCCATATCGAGGAGTACGAGATCGACGCCCGCGACACCAAGCTGGGACCCGAGGAGATCACCCGCGACATCTCCAACGTGGGCGAGGACGCTCTGAAGGATCTGGACGAGCGCGGCATCATCCGCGTGGGCGCCGAGGTACACGCCGGCGACATCCTGGTGGGCAAGGTCACGCCCAAGGGCGAGACCGACCTTACCGCCGAGGAGCGCCTGCTGCGCGCCATCTTCGGCGAGAAGGCCCGCGAGGTCCGCGACACCTCCCTGAAGGTGCCCCACGGAGAGAGCGGCATCGTCATCGATACCAAGGTCTTTACCCGCGAGAACGGCGACGAGCTGGGGCCGGGCGTGAACGAGGTGGTCCGCGTCTATATCGCCCAGCGCCGTAAGATCCAGCCCGGCGACAAGATGGCCGGCCGTCACGGCAACAAGGGCGTTGTGTCCCGTGTGCTGCCCCAGGAGGATATGCCCTTCCTGCCCGACGGCACCCCGCTGGACATCGTGCTGAACCCCCTGGGCGTGCCCAGCCGTATGAACATCGGTCAGGTGCTGGAGGTCCATCTGGGCTACGCCGCCAAGACCCTTGGCTGGAAGGTGGCCACCCCCATCTTCGACGGCGCCACCGACAAGGATATTTCCGAGGCGCTGCAGCTGGCCGGTCTCGATCCCGAGGGCAAGAGCTGGCTGTATGATGGCCGCACCGGCGAGCGCTTCGACAATAAGGTCACGGTGGGCTATGTGTACTTCCTGAAGCTCCACCATCTGGTGGATGATAAGATCCACGCCCGTTCCACCGGCCCCTACTCTCTGGTGACTCAGCAGCCTCTGGGCGGCAAGGCCCAGTTCGGCGGCCAGCGCTTCGGCGAGATGGAAGTCTGGGCGCTGGAGGCCTACGGCGCGGCGTACACCCTGCAGGAGATCCTGACCGTCAAGTCCGATGACGTGACGGGCCGTGTCCGCACCTATGAGTCCATCGTCAAGGGCCACAACGTGCCTACCCCGGGCGTACCGGAATCCTTCAAGGTGCTGGTCAAGGAGCTGCAGTCCCTGTGTCTGGATATTCAGGTGCTGGATGCCGACGGCAACCAGATCGAGCTGAAGGAGGACGAGGACGCGCTGGATACCTTCAATCTGGCCCGTATGGACGCCGAGGACGAGCGGCAGAAGCGGTTCGCCGACGAGGACGAGCTGGCCGATGCCGGTTTTGACTACGTCGCCGATGAGGAAGTGGACGCTTCCTTCGATGACGACGGGGACGATGAGTTTTAAGGAAAAGGAGGAGCTGCATTATGAGTTACGCAACATTTGACGCCATTAAGATCGGCATCGCTTCTCCGGAGATGATCCGTGAGTGGTCCTACGGCGAGGTCAAGAAGCCGGAGACCATCAACTACCGCACGCTGAAGCCGGAACGGGACGGCCTGTTCTGCGAGCGCATTTTCGGGCCGACGAAGGACTGGGAGTGCCACTGCGGTAAGTATAAGAAGATCCGCTACAAGGGCAAGATCTGTGACCGCTGCGGCGTGGAGGTCACCCGGGCCAAGGTGCGCCGTGAGCGCATGGGCCATATCGAGCTGGCCACCCCCGTCAGCCATATCTGGTATTTCAAGGGCATTCCCTCCCGCATGGGCCTGCTGCTGGACATCAGCCCCCGCATTCTGGAGAAGGTGCTGTACTTCGCCGCCTATATCGTTACCGATCCCGGCGAGACGCCCCTCATCAAGAACCAGATCCTGTCTGAGAAGGAATACCGCGACATGCGGGAAAAGTACGAGGACGATTTCGACGCCGGCATGGGCGCCGAGGCCGTGAAGAAGCTGCTGCAGCAAATTGATCTGGAGCAGCTGAGCGAGCAGCTCCATGCGGAGCTGAAGACCACCTCCGGTCAGAAGAAGGCGCGTATCGTCAAGCGCCTGGAGGTGGTGGACGCCTTCCGCCTCAGCGGCAACAAGCCGGAGTGGATGATCATTGACGTCCTGCCGGTCATCCCGCCGGAGATCCGGCCCATGGTCCAGCTGGACGGCGGCCGTTTCGCCACATCCGACCTGAACGACCTGTACCGCCGCGTCATCAACCGCAACAACCGCCTCAAGCGCCTGATGGAGCTGAATGCCCCCGACATCATCGTCCGCAACGAGAAACGCATGCTGCAGGAGGCGGTGGACGCCCTCATCGACAACGGCCGCCGCGGCCGCCCCGTCACCGGCGCCAACAACCGCGCCCTCAAGTCCCTCAGCGATATGCTGAAGGGCAAGCAGGGACGCTTCCGCCAGAACCTGCTGGGCAAGCGCGTGGACTACTCCGGCCGTTCCGTTATCTGTGTCGGCCCCGAGCTGAAGATCTACCAGTGCGGTGTGCCCAAGGAGATGGCACTGGAGCTGTTCCGGCCCTTCATCATGAAGAAGCTGGTGGAGGACGGCTCTGCCAACAACATCAAGTCCGCCAAGAAGATGGTGGACAAGGGCCGTACCGAGGTGTGGGACGCGCTGGACGAGATCATCAAGGACCATCCCGTCATGCTGAACCGTGCGCCTACGCTGCACCGTCTGGGCATTCAGGCCTTTGAGCCGGTGCTGGTGGAGGGCCGCGCCCTGAAGCTGCACCCCCTGAACTGCACGGCCTTCAACGCCGACTTCGATGGCGACCAGATGGCTATCCATGTTCCCCTGTCCGCCGAGGCTCAGGCCGAGGCCCGTCTGCTGATGCTGTCGGCCAACAACCTGCTGCGTCCCCAGGACGGCGGCCCCGTCACCGTGCCTACCCAGGATATGGTGCTGGGCTCCTACTACCTGACCTTTGAGCGCTTCGAAAACGGCGTGTCCCAGATGGACAACGACGAGTACTGGCCGGAGGGTATCGACTTCGCTCTGGCCGGCAGGACCTACGATGAGCTCACCGACGAGGAGAGGGCCAATGTCCATCTGAACATCTACCGCGATGAGGACGAGGTGCTGATGGCTCATAACGAGCACATCATCGGCATCCACCAGCCCGTCTGGGTCCGCGTCACCAAGGAGCTGGGCGGCGAAAAAGTGACCCATGTGGTGCGTGCCACTGCGGGCCGCATCATCTTCAACCGCAACATCCCTCAGGATCTGGGCTTTGTGAAGCGCCTCGACGAGGACGGCAAGCCTACCGACAAGTTCTTCGACTACGAGATCACCGAGACCTGCGGCAAGAAGCTGCTGGGCAAGATCGTGGACCGCACCATCAACCAGTACGGCTTCACCATCGCCGCCGAGGTGCTGGACAACATCAAGGCCACCGGCTACAAGTACTCTACCCGCGGCTCCATCACCATCTCCATCGCGGACATGACGGTGCCCAAGGCCAAGTATGAGCTGATCGCCGAGACGGAGCAGCGCGTGGTGGACATCGAGGACCAGTACAACATGGGCTTCATCACCGATGAGGAGCGCTACAAACTGGTGGTCCGCGAGTGGGAAAAGACCACCGCCGATGTCACCGATGCCCTGACGGCCAACATGAACAAGTACAACCCCATCTTCATGATGGCGGATTCCGGCGCCCGCGGCTCCATGAAGCAGATCCGTCAGCTTACCGGTATGCGCGGCCTGATGGCCAACACCGCCGGTAAGACCATCGAGATCCCCATCAAGGCCAACTTCCGTGAGGGCCTGAGCGTGCTGGAATACTTTACCTCCAGCCGAGGCGCCCGCAAGGGTCTGGCCGATACGGCTCTGCGTACCGCCGACTCCGGTTATCTGACCCGCCGCATGGTGGACGTCTGCCAGGACGTCATCATCCGTGAGGCCGACTGCGGCGCTGCCAAGGGCATCCTGGTGTCCGAGATCAGCGAGGGCGGTCAGGTCATCGAGAAGTTCTCCGAGCGCATCAAGGGCCGCTTCCCGGTCAACGACATCCTGAAGCCCGGCACCGACGAGGTGCTGATCTCCAAGGATCACATGATGACCGAGAGCGACGCGGCGCTGCTGGAATCCTTCGACATCCACTCCGCCGAGATCCGCACCGTGCTGACCTGCCGCGCTCACAGCGGTATCTGCGCCAAATGCTACGGCATGAACCTGGCCACCAGCAAGCCTGTTGGCCCCGGCGAGGCCGTCGGCATCATCGCGGCGCAGTCCATCGGCGAGCCCGGTACCCAGCTGACCATGCGTACCTTCCATACCGGCGGCGTGGCCGGCGGCGACATCACCCAGGGTCTTCCCCGAGTGGAGGAGCTGTTCGAGGCCCGCAAGCCCAAGAAGATGGCCACCCTGTCCGAGATCAGCGGTAAGGTCCGCTTCGAGGAGGCTGCCAAGGGCAGCCTGCTGAACATCATCGTCACCGCCGATGACGGTGATACCCGCACCTACTCCACGCCCCATACCGGCCTGCTGGTGAAGGACGGCGAGGTCATCGAGAAGGGCCGCCAGATCCAGGAGGGCGCCCTGAACCCCCACGATGTGCTGCGTATCCGCGGCGCTTCCGCGGTCCACAACTATCTGATCCAGGAGGTCCTGAAGGTCTACCGTCAGCAGGGCGTGGACATCAACGACAAGCACATCGAGGTCATCGTCCGCCAGATGATGCGCAAGGTCCGCGTGGAGGAGGCAGGGGACACCACTCTGCTGTCCGGCGCCATGGCCGACGTGCTGGAGGTGGAGGATGCCAATGCCGCCGTGCGTCAGCGCATCGCCAACGGCGAGGTCCGCGAGGACGGCGAGCCCCTGCAGGAGGCCACCTGCACCCAGCTGCTGATGGGTATCACCAAGGCGTCTCTGGCCACCGATTCCTTCCTGTCCGCCGCGTCCTTCCAGGAGACCACCAAGGTCCTGACCGAGGCCGCCATCAAGGGCAAGGTGGACCATCTGGTGGGTCTGAAGGAGAACGTCATCATCGGTAAACTCATCCCCGCCGGTGCCGGCCTGACGGCCTACCGCAAGCTGGCGGAGGAGCTGGTCCCCGACGTGGAGGCCGAGGAGGAGGCGGTGGAGAACGTCTACGCCGCGTCCGCCGGTCCCGTGGAGGATGAGACTCCTGCACAGACGGCAGAGCCCGCCGACAGCGATCCCCGCAGTGACGAGGAGTAAGCACCCCTGACCACATCCAAGCACCCCTCCGCCGGCCGGCGGAGGGGTGCTTTCGTGAAAACGCCGTATTTTCACGGGAAAATTTCAGTGAACTACACAAATTTTTGTGCCGATCCTACTTGACGCTTGCCCCACCCTATGCTATAATTTCAAATTGCGCGGGATCATCCGCGGGATTTGTTATGCCATGACAGGAGGGCGTCATCCGTGGCCGGAGAGCTGACTGCAAAGGAAAAGGTAGTAGGCCTCAAGCAGACACGGAGAGCCGTCACACAGGGCACGGCCCGGCAGGTCTATCTGGCCTGCGACGCGGACCCCGCCCTGACGGAGCCGCTGCTGGCGCTGTGCCGCGAGAAAGGCGTCAGCGCCGACTGCTCCCTGACCATGCAGCAGCTGGGCAGGGCCTGCGGCATCGCCGTGGCCGCCGCCGCGGTGGCCATTGTGGCGCAATGAGTTTCCAGCCGGAATAAACTCCGTTTGTTCCGTGGAAAATATAGGGAAGCATCCCAAGAAATTTTTGAGAAAGGAGAAACCAAATGCCTACTTTTAACCAGCTGGTCAAGCAGGGCCGCAAGAAGAGCACCTACAAGTCCAATTCTCCCGCCATGCAGAAGGGCCTGAACACGCTGAAGAACAAGGAGACTGACCTCAGCTCCCCTCAGAAGCGCGGCGTCTGCACTGCCGTCAGAACTGCGACCCCCAAGAAGCCTAACTCCGCTCTGCGTAAGATCGCCCGTGTGCGTCTGACCAACGGCTACGAAGTCACCGCTTACATCCCCGGCGTGGGCCACTCCCTGCAGGAGCACTCCGTCGTCATGATCCGCGGTGGCCGTGTCAGGGACCTCCCCGGCGTCCGTTACCACATCATCCGCGGTACTCTGGATACCCAGGGCGTCTCCGGCCGTATGCAGGCCCGCTCCAAGTACGGCGCAAAGCGCCCCAAGAGCAAGTAAGCCTTGCATCTCTGAGCTTTGCCAAAAGGTTTCTCATTATATTTATAATGTACCTCTTTGGCAGGCCGTACAACAGCCGGACCGCGGCTGTTGAGTACCTATGAAATCATATTTTTATGAAGGAGGGAAGCATAGTGCCCAGAAGAGGTAATGTTCCCAAGAGAGAGATCTTGCCCGATCCTATGTACAACTCCGTGCTGGTGACCAAGCTGGTCAACAGCATCATGTTGGACGGTAAAAAGGGCGTCGCCCAGAAGGTCGTCTACGGCGCCTTTGATATTATCAAGGAAAAGACCGAGAAAGAGCCTCTGGAAGTGTTCACCCAGGCGATGGAAAACATCATGCCCAGCCTGGAAGTCAAGGCCCGCCGTGTCGGCGGCGCCACCTATCAGGTCCCCATGGAGGTCCGTCCCGCCCGTCGTCAGACCCTGGGTCTGCGCTGGCTGACTGCCTACTCCCGCGCCCGCGGCGAGCGTACCATGGCCGAGCGCCTGGCAGGCGAGATCATGGACGCTGCCAACAACACCGGCAGCGCCGTGAAGAAGCGCGAGGATACCCACAAGATGGCCGAATCCAATAAGGCATTCGCCCACTTCCGTTGGTAACCCAAATTACGATTTGAGAAGGAGAACGGTATGCCGAGAAAGGTAACACTGGAGAATACGAGAAATATCGGCATCATGGCCCACATTGATGCAGGAAAGACCACTACCACAGAGCGTATTCTGTACTACACGGGCGTGAATTACAAGTTGGGCGAAACGCACGAGGGCACCGCGACCATGGACTGGATGGAGCAGGAGCAGGAGCGTGGTATCACCATCACCTCCGCCGCTACCACCTGCTACTGGAAGGGCTCCAAGGATCAGTTCCCCCAGACCCGCATCAACATCATCGACACCCCGGGCCACGTGGACTTTACTGTGGAGGTGGAACGTTCTCTGCGCGTGCTGGACGGTTCCGTCACCGTAATGTGCGCCAAGGGCGGTGTTGAGCCGCAGTCCGAGACGGTGTGGCGTCAGGCCGATCACTACCATGTCCCCCGTATGATCTACGTCAACAAGATGGATATCACCGGCGCGGACTTCTACCACGTGCTGGACATGGTGCATGACCGCCTGAAGGCCAACGCCGTCCCCATCCAGCTCCCCATCGGGAAGGAGGATACCTTCAAGGGTATCATCGATCTGGTGGAGATGGATGCCGATATCTACTACGATCAGCTGGGTAAGGACATGCGCGTGGAGCCCATCCCCGAGGACATGATGGATCTGGCCAACGAGTACCGCGAGAAGCTGCTGGATGCCGTTTCCATGTTCGATGACGAGATCATGGAGATGTATCTGGAGGGTCAGGAGGTCCCCACCGCCAAGATCCGTGCCGCCATCCGCAAGGCCACCTGCGCCGTGAAGATGGTGCCCGTGGTCTGCGGCTCCAGCTATCGCAACAAGGGCGTACAGAAGCTGCTGGACGCCATCGTGGACTACATGCCCGCACCCACCGACGTCCCTGCCATCAAGGGCGTCAACCCCAGGACCGACGAGGAGGAGGAGCGCAAGTCTTCCGACGACGAGCCCTTCGCCGCGCTGGCCTTTAAGATCATGACCGACCCCTATGTGGGCCGTCTGAGCTTTTTCCGCGTGTACTCCGGTACGCTGACCACGGGCTCCTCTGTCCTCAATGCCACCAAGGGCAAGCGCGAGCGTATGGGCCGCATCCTGCAGATGCACGCCAATCACCGCGAGGATATCGAGTCCGTCTACTCCGGCGACATCGCCGCCGTGGTGGGTCTGAAGAACACCACCACCGGCGACACGCTGTGCGATGAGAAGAACCCCATTATTCTGGAATCCATGGAGTTCCCCGAGCCTGTGATCCGCGTGGCCATCGAGCCCAAGACCAAGGCCGGCCAGGAGAAGATGGGCGTTGCCCTGGCCAAGCTGGCCGAGGAGGACCCCACCTTCCGTACCTACACGGACGAGGAGACGGGTCAGACCATCATCGCCGGTATGGGCGAGCTGCACCTGGAGATCATCGTGGACCGTCTGCTCCGCGAGTTCAAGGTGGAGGCCAACGTAGGCGCACCTCAGGTGGCCTACAAGGAGACCATCCGCAAGGCCGTGGATCAGGACACCAAGTATGCCCGCCAGTCCGGCGGTAAGGGCCAGTATGGTCACGTCAAGATCCATGTGGAGCCCAACGAGTCCGGCAAGGGCTACGAATTTGTCAACGCTGTGGTGGGCGGCGCCATTCCCAAGGAGTATATTCCGGCTATCGATGCCGGTATTCAGGGCGCCATGCTGGCCGGTGTCGTGGCGGGCTATCCCGTCGTGGACGTGAAGGTCACGCTGTTCGACGGCTCCTACCACGAGGTGGACTCCTCCGAAATGGCGTTTAAGATCGCCGGCTCCATGGCCTTCAAGGAGGCCATGCGCAAGGCCGATCCCACGCTGCTGGAGCCCATCATGAAAGTCTGCGTCATCGTGCCCGACGAGTATATGGGCGATGTCATCGGCGATATCAACTCCCGCCGCGGACAGATCCAGGGCTACGAGATGCGCTCCGGCGCACAGCAGATCGACGCCTTCGTTCCTCTGGCAGAGATGTTCGGCTACGCCACTGACCTGCGCTCCCGTACTCAGGGCCGCGGCCAGTACACCATGGAGCCCAGCCACTACATCGAGCTGCCCAAGAGCCTGCAGGAAAAGCTGATCAGCAAGCGCACCGGCCGGGAAAATTTATAAAACCGTAATTTACAATTGATTTTCCCGCGTGAATACTGTAAAATGGCAGTGTTAGATTGTTAGTGCTGCCCAACACATGATACAAAACTGTTAAGGAGGATCATTTCAAATGGCTAAGCAGAAATTTGAAAGAACAAAGCCCCATGTTAACATCGGTACCATCGGTCATATCGACCATGGTAAGACCACTCTGACCGCTGCGATCACCAAGTATCTGGCGATGCAGGGCGGCGCTGAGTACACCGATTACTCTTCCATCGATAAGGCTCCCGAAGAGCGCGAGCGTGGTATCACCATCAACACCGCTCACGTTGAGTACGAGACCGCGAAGCGTCACTACGCCCACGTCGACTGCCCGGGCCACGCCGACTATATCAAGAACATGATCACCGGTGCTGCCCAGATGGACGGCGCCATCCTGGTCATCGCTGCCTCCGACGGCCCCATGGCTCAGACTCGTGAGCACCTGCTGCTGGCCCGTCAGGTGAACGTGCCCTCCGTGCTGGTCTTCCTGAACAAGTGCGATCAGGTCGACGATGAGGAGCTGCTGGAGCTGGTGGAGATGGAAGTCCGCGAGCTGCTGGACTTCTATGGCTTCCCCGGCGACGAGACCCCCATCATCCGCGGTTCCGCTCTGAACGCTCTGGTTTCCGAGTCCACCGATCCCAACGCTCCCGAGTATCAGTGCATCAAGGAGCTGATGGACGCTGTTGACACTTGGATCCCCACCCCCGACCGCAAGGAGGATATGCCCTTCCTGATGCCCGTCGAGGACGTGTTCACCATCTCCGGCCGTGGTACCGTTGCTACCGGCCGTGTGGAGCGTGGCATTCTGAACCTGAACGAGAAGGTCGAGATCGTCGGTCTGTCCGATGAGAAGCGTGAGACCACCGTTACCGGTATCGAGATGTTCCACAAGCTGCTGGACTACGCTGAGGCCGGCGACAACATCGGCGCCCTGCTGCGTGGTGTTGCGAAGACCGAGATCGAGCGCGGCCAGGTTCTGTCTAAGCCCGGTTCCATCCATCCCCACACCAAGTTCACCGGTCAGGTCTACGTTCTGACCAAGGACGAGGGTGGCCGTCATACCCCCTTCTTCAACAACTATCGTCCCCAGTTCTACTTCCGTACCACCGACGTGACCGGCGTCATCACTCTGCCCGAGGGCGTTGAGATGTGCATGCCCGGCGATAACGTCGACATGAAGGTTGAGCTGATCACCCCCATCGCTATCGAGAACGGTCTGCGTTTCGCTATCCGTGAGGGTGGCCGTACCGTCGGTTCCGGCGTCGTCATCGCCATCGAGGAGTAATTTCCCGCCGAGGGTCACGGATCAGATGATCTAAAGAAGAGAGACACGCGCAAGCGTGTCTCTCTTTTTGCATCTGGGACGCAGGAAGCCCGCTTTGGACGGGGAGGCTTGTGCCGGCCGCAGCATCTGCATTTCACGCATCGTATCCGCGTTGTGTACCCCGCCCACGTTTGCGCCGTGCCGCCCCGCGTCCGCTGGGAAGTACCTACTTCTCAGGGAAGGTCAGTCCGGTCTGGAAGCCGTTTTCACCGGTGGCGATGATGTCGCCGCCCACCAGCCGGTCTCCACAGGTGAACAGATTCACCTGCACCCCGTCCGGTACATCAGGGTAGTTGGTAACAGTGTAAGTGAAGCGGCGCACTACCTGCCCGGCGCAGTCAGCCATGGGCATGCCCTGCTGTGTCTGGAGCTTCAGGTAGTCGCCCCATTGCGCCTTCAGGTCCTCCGGCAGCTGGAGGTCCATGGTGGCCACCGGCTCCGGCAGCACCTGCCAGCCCAGACTTTCCAGATAGGCTACCCGCTGCTCGTTGGTGGCAAGCGTCACCGCTTCACGGGGCGCGGCGCTGCGGAAGCAGCCGGCCAGCAGCAGGGCCATGCCGGTGACAAGTACCAGCGCCGCCGCGGCCAGCAGAATTTTTCGGCGTGTAAAGCGCATATGAATGACGTACAAGCTCATCACCTCTCGCTAATTTATATTGGCGGTTGGGCACGGATATGATATAATCGGAAAAATGACCACAGGAGGGCGGCATGGAACGTTTGGACAAGGTGCTGGCGGCTACGGGCCGCTGGTCGCGGCGGGAGGTCAAGCAGCTGGTGCGGCAGGGACAGGTGCGGGTCAACGGCGCCGCCGCAACCTCCGTCGAGGAGAAGGTAGAGCCGGAGACAGCGGTCATTACCGTAGGCGGCGAGCCGGTGCGGCTGCAAAAATATACCTACGTGATGCTGCACAAGCCTGCCGGCGTGCTGACCGCCACCGAGGACAGCCGGCAGCGGACGGTGCTGGATCTGCTTCCGCCGGAGCTGCGGAAACGGGGACTGTCGCCGGTAGGGCGGCTGGACAAGGACACGGAGGGCCTGCTGCTCCTGACGGACGATGGAGAGCTGGCCCACCGGCTGCTGAGCCCCAAATACCACGTGGACAAACGCTATTTCGCCCGCGTGGATGGCCCGCTGGATCAGGCGGATGTGGACGCCTTTGCCGCGGGGATGACCCTGGGCGATGGACTGATGTGCCTGCCGGCGGGACTGGAGCCGCTGGCGGAGGGGACGTGCATTGTGACCCTGCGGGAGGGCAAGTTCCACCAGGTGAAGCGGATGCTGGCGGCCAGGGGCGCACCGGTGCTGTACCTGAAGCGGCTGTCTATGGGGCCGCTGACGCTGGATGCGGCGCTGCCCATCGGAGGTTGGAGAGAACTGACGGCGGAGGAGACGGCATCACTGCGGTGTACCGCCGGATTGTGATTTTTTAGACAGAACTGTAAAAATATCGATAGATATTTTGTTAAAAAGAAAAAAAACACTTGCAAAATCGTCACTATGACGATATAATAGGGGAATCGGCTTGACAGATTGCACAAAATACCTACGCGAGGCTCGCAGGAGGAGTCGTTATGTCGGGAAGAATTTTTCAGAATGTTGTATTGCAGTTCAAGGAGACGACGGACCGCACCATCGGCGTCCTTGACGCGGAGGGTACCGTTATTGCATGCAGCGAACTGACGGGCATCGGCAAAAAGTGGACCAAATACGTGGAGCCCATCGCCGCCGCCGAGGGCGCCTGCATCACGCTGGAGGGCCGGACGTTCAAGGCACTGCCCAGCTGGAGCAGTCACTTTGACTACGCGGTGTTTGCCAGCGGCGACGACAGCATGAGCCGGACGGTATGTTCCATGGCGGCGGTGTCCCTGAACGCGGCCAAGAGCTATTATGAGGAGAAGCACGACAAGGGTTCCTTCATCAAGAACATCATCTCCGACAACATTCTGATCAGTGATATTTACATGCGGGCCAAGGAGCTGCACGTGGCGGCGGAGACGGCCCGTGGCGTCTTCGTGGTCCGACCGGTGGACGAGCGATTGGAGACGGTGCCTGTGGACGTGATCCAGGGCCTGTACCCGGACCGCCAGAACGATTTCGTCATCAGTGTGGGCGAGCAGGATGTGGCCCTGATCCACCAGATGGACGAGAACGCCACCGCCAAGGATCTGGAGGCCGTGGCCCAGCGCATTGAGGAGGCTCTGCGCATCGACGGCGAGAGCTGCGTCTTTGTGGGCATCGGCACGCTGGCCCTGCACCTGCGGGACCTGGCCAAGAGCTATAAGGAGGCCCAGATCGCCATCGAGGTGGGCAAGGTGTTCGACACCGAACGCTACGTCATCAACTACGAGAATCTGGGCATCGGCCGCCTGATCTATCAGCTGCCCACCACCCTGTGCGAGATGTTCCTGCAGGAGGTGTTCAAGAAGAACCCCATCGACGCGCTGGATCAGGAGACGCTGTTCACCATTTACAAGTTCTTCGAGAACAACCTGAACGTGTCTGAGACGGCGCGGAAGCTGTTCGTCCACCGCAACACCCTGGTGTACCGTCTGGAGAAGATCAAGAAGCTGACGGGTCTGGATCTGCGGGAATTCGACGATGCCATCACCTTCAAGGTGGCGCTGATGGTCAAGAAGTACCTGACCAGCCGCGGCATTGACGCGTAACGCCAATAAGTTTACATAAAGACAGCACCTGCGGGCCCCGCAGGTGCTGTTTTTTCACCGGAAATATCCCCCGCGGGAACCCGCGGACAGGGAAACGCGTCGAAAAAGCGGTGGGGGAATTTAAGGAAATATTCATATCTTTCCTGTTGCCATTTTGTAACCATTTATATATAATGAAAGAAGCTCGAAACAAGCCACAAGATGTTGCATTTTGACGAACAGGAGCAGAGTTATGATCCGTTTGATAGACGCTGAAAAAATATATGACAACGGGACACATGCCCTGAACGGCGTGTCCTTCACCGTGGACGATGGGGAGTTCGCGTTCCTCGTGGGGCCCTCCGGCTCCGGCAAGTCCACCATCATCAAGCTGCTGACCGGTGAGGTGGTGCCCACCTCGGGCCGCGTGATGGTCAACGGCTTTTCCATGAGCCGCATCTCCGAGCGGCAGATCCCCTACATGCGCCGGACTATCGGCGTGATCTTCCAGGATTTCCGTCTCATCGCCAACAAGACGGTGTACGACAATCTGGCGCTGGCCATGCGGGCCGTGGGCGCATCGCCCAAAGCCCTGCGGGAGCGCATTCCCTACGTGCTGGAGCTGGTAGGTCTGGCGGACAAGGAGAACCGCTATCCCGACGAGTTGTCCGGCGGCGAGCAGCAGCGCGTGGCCATCGCCCGGGCGCTGGTGAACAACCCCAGCACCATTGTGGCCGACGAGCCCACCGGCAATCTGGACCCCGCCCGCTCATTGGAGATCATGACCCTGCTGGAGCGCATCAACGCGCTGGGTACCACCGTCATCGTGGTGACCCACGAGCGAGGGCTGGTGAACCGCTTCAACAAGCGGATCATCCTGCTCCATGAGGGCCGCGTTATCGGCGATGGTATGGGAAGCTATGAGGTGTAAGGCATGAAATATAATTTTCGATTTTTCATCAAGGAGGGCGCGGGGAACATGTTCTCCCACGGGTTCATGTCCTTTGCCGCCATCGGCATCAGTGTGGCCTGTCTCCTCATTATGGGCACCTTTACACTGGTGGCCTACAACGCCAACGAGAATCTATCGGATCTCCAGCAGGAGAACGCGGTGGTGGCCTTCGTGGACGACTCCCTGACGGAGACACAGGCCCGGGACCTGCAAGCCCAGCTGGAAAAGGTGGACAACGTGGCGGACTGCACGTTCATGTCCCGCGACGAGGCCAAGGAGAACTATATCGAGAAGTACGACGGCGACGAGCTGTACGGCGACCTGCCCGCCGACGTGTTCCGCCACCGGTACATCATCCACGTGACGGACCCCGACCATATCATGGAGACCAAGACAGCGGTGAAGCAGGTGACGGGCATCGCCAAGGCCCGCGCCGATCAGGCGGTGGCCGAGGGCTTCACCACGGCCCGCAACGTGGCGAGCATCATCAGCATCGCCCTCATCGCCATTCTGCTGCTGGTGTCGGTGTTCATCATCTCCAACACCATTAAACTGACCACATTCGATCGGCGTGACGAGATCGCCATCATGAAGATGGTGGGCGCCACCAACGGGTTCATCCGCTGGCCCTTCGTGTTCGAGGGGCTGCTGCTGGGCCTGTTCAGCGCCGTCATCGCCTTCGGCCTTCAGTGGCTGCTGTATACCGCCGTGGCCCGGGGCATCGGCACCTCCGACAGCCTGCAGATCCTGACGGTGATCCCCTTTGAGCAGATATGGCAGCCGGTGGCGCTGGTATTCCTGGGCGCGGGCATCCTGGTGGGCGTGGGCGGCAGCCTGACAGCCATCCGGCGGTTCCTGCGGGTCTGATGAACGGAGGGAGAGCTATGAAAAAAGGAAAACGCCTTCTATGCGGCGCGCTGGCCCTGCTGCTGGTGCTGTCGCTGGCGGCGGTGGGTACCGTGCAGCGGGCTTATGCCACCAAGAGCGAGGAGGATCAGGCCGCCGAGGAGCAGAAGAAGGCGGAGGAAGCGGCCCAGCGTCAGGCCGAGATGGACGAGCTGGAGCGGAAGAAGCAGGAGAAGAAGGATCGTATCGCCGAGCTCCAGAAGCAGATCGCCGACGCCAAGTCCAAGAAAGAGGACGTCATAGGCACCAAGACCCTCCTGGACCAGCGGAATCAGCTGCTGATGGAGGAGATCGATGACACCAAGGCTCAGATCGACCTGTACGCGGAGCAGATCCAGGTCTATCAGGAGATGGAGGAGGAGCAGTACGCCCTCTTCTGCCAGCAGGTGCGCAGCGAGGAGGAGCGGGGCAGCCTGTCCTACTGGTCGGTGCTGTTCAAGGCCACCAGCATCTCCGACCTGCTGAGCCGACTGGAATTTGTCAACGAGGTGGCGGAGTACGACCGCAGCCTGATGGAAGCCATCCGCCAGACCCGTGAGAACATCAAGACGGAGAAGGCCGCCATGGAGGAGCAGGAGCAGCTGCTGGCCCAGCAGCAGGATGAGCTGCAGAAGAAGGTGGACGAGGCCGCGGCGCTGATCGCCGAGTACGCCGCCACCCAGAAGGGCTACGAGGAGCTGGCCGCCGCCGAGGAGAAGGAGGCCCAGGAGATCGAGGCCCAGATCAAAAAGCTGCTGGAGACGTCGGACGTGACCCCCAGCCCCGGCGGCTTCATCTGGCCCGTTACCACCAGTAAGATCATTACGTCCCCCATGGGCGGACGTGTGTCCCCCGGCGGCATCGGCAGCACCAACCACCGCGGCGTGGACATCGGCGGCGTGGGCACCACCAGCGCGGCTATGGCCACCAAGAGCGGCAAGGTCATCATCGCCAAGACCGTGGTGTACGGCTCCTACGGCGGCAGCGGCTATGGCAACTACGTAGTGCTGGACCACGGCGGCGGCTACACCACGCTGTACGCCCACCTCAGCTCCGTGTCCGTCAGCGTGGGCGACATGGTGACGCAGGGCGATACGGTGGGCATCACCGGCTCCACCGGCAACTCCACCGGCCCCCATCTGCACTACGAGGTGATGATCAACGGCGTCAACCAGAACCCGCTGGACTACCTGCCCGGGTACATCGCCCGCTGGTAAGAAAGACATATGCAAAAACTCTGCATCATACCATGATGCAGAGTTTTTTTGCGTGGAGGCGGGATATGTACGGCTATATCCGGCAGGGACGGCGTACGGCGCTGACGCGGGAGACCATCGGCGGCGTGCCGTTCTGGGTGCTGACGGCGGGGC
>ENA-UAIC01000189-UAIC01000189.1-human-gut-metagenome-genome-assembly--contig:-NODE-189-length-22994-cov-5.291120_pt1 | contig 22994 bp, 20 predicted proteins | sample MGYA00244413_ERZ654377 | MGnify/ENA primary metagenome ERZ654377 (study PRJEB26926, sample SAMN06165148) | human gut metagenome | biome: ENVO:00009003; feature: ENVO:2100002; material: ENVO:00002003...
GTGCACAACGGGATGATTTACAGTTGTACCGGGAATTTTTATCCAGCCGACAAGATCGGGATTTACGGAATACGCCTTTTTGTATTTTTCCTGAATGCCGTCCGGAAAAACCGTGTCTCCGTAATCGTACTCGGGCACGTCAAACTGCGGATTTGCAAGGCTTGCTATTTCCGCCGCCTCTTTTTTGCTCTTTATTATATCAACACCGTATTTCACACAGAAGGTTCCGGAGACTATCAAAACAATTATTGATATAAAGAGTATAAATTTGCTGCCCTTGCCCATCGGCTTCTTTTTTTGTTTCTTTTTGCCGCCTTTTTTCTGCGGAACGGTGTTTTCGGTGATGACATTATCGTCGTTCATCGTATTGCCTCCATAATCATTTCGAGAGCGGTATCCGCGCTGATGCTGCGGTTTTGCTCCCTGACGTCGCCGGTAAAATTGTTTAGAAGCTTTTTAACTATTGTGCTTTTACCGTCGGAAACGGCTATATAAACAAGGCCCACGGGCTTATTTGTATCGTCCGAAGACGGTCCCGCTATACCCGTAACGGCAACTGCTATATCGGCCTTTGTAAGAGACAAAACGCCCTTTACCATTTCACGCGCGGTTTCGCGGCTTACGGCACCGTATTTTTTTAGGGTTTCCGGGGAAACGCCGAGCACATTTTCTTTGAAACGGTTTGAATAACAGACAACGCCGCCCTCGAATACCTCGGAGGAGCCGGATACGTCGGTAATGCGTTTTGAAATGAGTCCGCCGGTACAGCTCTCTGCCGTGGCAAGCTTAAGTTTTTTACTTTTGAGAAGTTCTACCGTCTGCTTTTCAATACTCATAATTTTTTCCTTTAAAATGTGATAAGCTCCTGCTTTACGCCCTCGACCGCACGGCTTATAAGCGCGTCGCTGTCAAGCGATAATTCGGCTTTTTCGATTTCTTCGGGCTTCGGGTGAAGCCGCGGATGCTTCGGTGTAAATACCGTACAGCAATCCTCAAACGGTCTTATCGAAATATCAAATGTGTCTATCTTTCTTGAAATAACGACTATTTCGTTCTTATCCATACCTACAAGCGGGCGAAGCACCGGTAAGCGCGAAACGCTGTCGGTAGACATCATCGCCGTAAGAGTTTGGCTTGCCACCTGACCTACGCTCTCTCCCGTGACAATAGCCTCGCAACCCTCTTTTTCGGCAAGGATATTTGATATGCGCATCATATAACGTCTCATAATGAGGGTGAAAAGCTCCTCGGGACATTTATCGCGTATGTTTTCCTGTATCTCGGTGAACGGCACGGTTATAAGTTTGATTGTGCCGCTGTACTTTGCTACTTTAGCGAGAAGGTCGTGAACCTTCATTTCGGACATGGGCGATGTGAACGGGGGAGAGGCGAAATGTACGGCGTTTAAAACAACTCCGCGTTTTGCCATCATCCAGCCTGCAACGGGGCTGTCGATTCCTCCCGAGATAAGAAGTGCCGCTTTGCCGCCCGTGCCGACGGGCATACCGCCTGCGCCCTTTTTCTGGTCGCCGTGAATGTAAGCCGCGTTTTCGCGGATTTCTATTACTATGGTTAAATCGGGATTTTTAACATCGACTCTGATGTGCGGAAAAGCGTTTAAAACCGCCTCGCCGACATCACAGCATATTTCCGGTGATTTTAAGGGGAAGGTCTTGTCTGCGCGTTTTGCCTCCACCTTAAAGGTTGAAGCGTTTTTAAGAGCCTCGCTTAAATACACGGGAGTCGTTTTGAGGATTACATCCATATCCTTTTCGACTGCGGCGGCGCGCTCATAGCCTGCAATGCCGAATATGCGTGAAATTTGATCCTCTGCCTCTTCCATATCAAAGCTTTCGTCAAAAGGCTCTACGGTTATTGTTGACTGTGAGCGGATTACCTTGAATTTTCCGAGCGACTGAAGACGCCTTTTGATATTTTTTGCGAGCGTTGACTCAAATGACGAGCGGTTAAGGCCCTTAAGCGCAAGCTCTCCGTTTTTTATAAGTATTATTTCTTTCATATTGCTGTTTCTTTATCCTTTGTGTTTTCTGAGTTTTTCGACAGCGATTTTTATGACATCGGCACAGCGGTCAATTTCATCAATCGAGGTGTCGTTTGAAAGACTTATCCGTATGGCGGAATCTATTCTGTCGGGCGGAAGCCCCATGCTTTGCAGCACATTGCTCCTGTGCCCCTTGGAGCAAGCCGAGCCTGCCGAAATGTATACGCCGTTCATCGAAAAGAAGTTTACCGATACCTGAGACGGTATTTCGTCTATGGAAATATTGATAATGTACGGCAGGGCGTTTTCGGGGGAATTTATATGTACTCCGGGAATTTCTTTTATCCGCTTTCTCAGACGGAGATTGAGCTTTGCTACATACTTAAGATTTTTTTCGACGCTTCCGCCGTTTTCAACAGCGGCGGCAAAGCCTGCTATCGCCGGCATACCCTGAGTTCCCGAGCACATATTGTTTTCCTGACCGCCGCCGAGAATATACGGGTTTATGCGCACGTTTTTATTTATATAAAGCGCTCCCACGCCCTTGGGACCGTGAACCTTGTGTGCACTGACGCTCATAAGGTCTATTCCGCAGCTTTTGGGACAGAGCGGAATTTTCATATAGCCCTGCACATCGTCAACGTGCAGAAGAGCGGGAGAATTTTTGCTCTTTATGATTTTTTTGAGATTTTCTGTGGGCATCACAGAGCCGACTTCGTTGTTGACGGCCATTACAGATACCAAAATCGTATTTTCGTCTATGGCGTTTTCGAAGTCCTTTAAGCTTATATTGCCGTCGCTTTGCGGCTGTACTCTCACTACCTCAAAGCCGCTTTCCTCGAGGCGTTCCATACATTTTTCAACGCTCGGATGCTCTAAAGCCGTAGTGACTATTTTCTTGCCGAGTCGCTTTTTTGCGTCGACTGCACCGAATATCGCTGTGTTGTTTGACACGGTGCCGCAGGGGGTGAAATATATTTCATCGGGGCTCGCTTTTAAGCTTGCGGCAATCGTACCGCGGCTTTTTTCGAGAAGCATATATGCGTCAACGCCTTTTTGATGAAGCGAAGACGGATTTCCGTAAAGCTCGGTCAGTGCGGAAATTTCTGCGTCCACAGCGGCCTTACAGGGCTTTGTGGTTGCGCTGTTGTCAAGATAACATTCCATTTTGACCGCTCCTTTAATTCAAACTTAATCAGTATATTATTATACACTATAAGGTGCGGTTTGGCAAATAAATAAGCGGCTTTTTTCAAGTATATTTATGTTTTTTTTGCGAAAAATATCGCAGAGGTGAAATTTATGGAAAAGAAGATGAAAAGACGCTCCTATGTGCGCGTTGTATCCTTTGTCGCAGCACTTGCGGCGGTGCTTGTCACAGCGTCGATATGCGGCAATGTGCGCGCGTCAAAATATAAAAGACAGATTACTTTGTCGCAGCAGCGAGCACTTACAGAGCTTGACGGAAGACTGCGTGAAATAGGTACAAGCCTCAAAAAAGGGGTGTATTCAAGCACTCCGCCGATGCTGAGCGGTATGGCGTCGGAGCTGTCAAGAGAGACTCTTGCGGCAAAAAGCTCGCTTTCCGTGCTTCCGCTTGAAAATACAAATCTCGAAAACACATATAAATTTTTATCGCAGGTCGGCGATTTCACCGCGACCTTAAACCGCAAGGTTGCCTCAGGCGAAAGCATCTCCGACGAGGAACGTGAAAATCTCCGCTCCCTTATCACGTTTTGCGATGCGCTGTCGGGAGAGGTTTCAAATATACGCGCGGATATGTTCGACGGAAGCTTCAGCTTTTCACAAAAAAGCGGCGAGCTTGCCTTAACGGGCGAAAAGACGGAGAATCTTGCAGGCGATATGGAGGACGCACAGCAGTCGCTGAGCGATTATCCCACGCTTATTTATGACGGCCCGTTTTCCGACCATATTATGTCGGCTCAGCCGAAAATGACGAGCGGAGCAAAAGAAATATCAAAGGAAAACGCCCTTGATGCGGCAGCTGCCTTTCTCGGCTGCGACAAAAAGGAAATATCGTTTTTAAGCGAAGAGTCGGGAAATGTGCCTGCGTATTGTTTTTCTCATAATAATAAGACGGTTGCCGTAACCAAAAACGGCGGATATGTTATATATATGCTCGACTCGTCCTTTGCAGGCGAAGCGAAGCTGAAAACAGCCGATGCGCTGAAAAAGGCTTCCGAATTTTTGGCGTCTCACGGCTATGCCGATATGAAGGAGAGTTATTACAGCACGTCGGACGGGGTCTGCACCGTAAATTATGCCTACAAAAAGGACGGTGTTATTTATTATCCCGATCTCATAAAGGTAGGCGTAAATCTCGAGACGGGTGATATTGCGTCATTTGACGCAAAGGGCTATATTATGAATCATACCGAGCGCAATTTAAGCTCTGATATTTTGTCACAGGCGGAGGCTCAAAAATCCGTCAGCGGACTTTTAACGGTGCTCGATTCAAAAAGAGCCGTAATTCCGACAAAGAGCAAGGGTGAAAAGGATTGCTGGGAATTTCATTGCACCGATAAGGACGGTAATGAGGTGCTCGTCTATATTGATACAAAAACGGGATATGAGGACGATATACTTCTGCTTTTGTATTCCGACGGCGGAATCCTGACAAAATAATAAAAAGAAAAAATACGGAAATAATAATTTTGTCCGAAATGAGACAAAAGAAAGATTGTGGTGATAGATATGAAAAAGGCTGTTGCAGCTGTTTTGCTCGCCGTGCTTCTTGTTTGCGCCGTGTTCTCTTCCTGCGGTAAAAAGGAGGACGGAGTCGTTACCGGAAACGGAAATACTACTCGCTCCGCCGCGCAAAATGCGGTTACAAACGCAGGCGACGCCGTAGGTGACGCAGTCACCGGCGCCGGAGATGTTGTCGGTGATGTTGTTACCGGAGCCGCCGATATAGCAGGCGACGTTATCACGGGTGCGGGCGACATAGTAAACGACGCGGCGACAGGTGCGGGCGAAGCCGCAAGCAAGGCTGTGTCGGACGCGGCAAGATAAAATTGACGAAGCCACGGTTAGCGCTAACCGTGGCTTCACTTTTTTATTTAAACCGGAGCGCTTGTGCTGCGGCAGCTTATCAGTTGCCGTAACCGTATGCGCTGAACGGATTGTACGAGTTGCTGCGTGTTGTGGACTCCGTCTTTACGGAAGAGGAATCGCCCTTATCCTCAACGAGGGTTGCCTTTACTTCAAATTCATTGATGTTGTAATTGCTGTCTATTCTGCAAATCGTAAGCGTAAGCGTATCGCCCACGGCAGATTTATTGATAAGGTCCGGAAGATCGTCTGCGCTGTCAAGGTCCTTGCCGTTGACCTTGGTAATTAAGTCGCCCTGCTTTACGTCCTGAGACGCAAGGCTTGAATCGGACTGAACACTCTGAACTATCAAGGAACCTGCCGGGAGATCCTTAAGGCTTACAATCATACTGTACATCTGACTTGAAGACGCCGGCGAATAGGTTATTCCGAGCTTAGGTCTGTTAGTAACATAGCCGTTTGCAACTATTTCGTCGTAAACTTCCTTTGCTGTAACGCTCGGTACGGAGAATGCCATTCCCTCGTAATCCGTGCTTGCTATTTTAGATGAGTTTATGCCTATTACCTGACCGTATTCATTGACGAGCGCGCCGCCGGAGTTGCCGGGATTTATGGCTGCCGTGTGCTGAATACAAATCATCTCATAGCCTATCTGGCTGTTTACGGGGCGAGAAATCGCGGATACTATACCGTTTGTGAACGAGCCTGCAAATGCCGTTCCGCCGGGGTTGCCTATCGCGTAAACCGTCTCGCCTACGGAGAGCTTGTCGCTGTCGCCGAATTCCGCGGCTTTAAGACCGGTAGCCTTGATTTTTAAAACTCCGATGTCGGTTTTAGAGTCATATCCCACTACGGTAGCGTCGTACTGTGTTTCGTCGGATAGCTGAACTCTGACGGAGCCGCCGCCCGAAATTACGTGAGCGCAGGTCATAATATATGTGTACTGCTTACTGCTGTCCTCGCCGACTATTACGCCCGAGCCCTGACCCGATGCGGAGGAGGAACGGCTGTCGGAGTATACGAGTATACCGACGGAGCTGTCCTTTATCTTATCATAAACGCCTGCCGCGGTAAGACTGCCGCTCTTATCGGTAGAGGAAGCGGTGGGAGTTTCGTTTATCGTAACGGTTGAGCTGTCTGCGGAAGCCTTTTCGCTTGTCTGCTTTTTGGCACCGTCCTTATTGCTGAGAGAAACCGCAATGCCCGTAACACCGAGTGCCACACAAACCACAACTGCGATTATGAGGGCTATAACGCCGCCTTTTTTATGCTTTGACGGTTTATTGTCAACCGGCTTTTTCGGCGGTTGGCCTGAATTTCCGTAATAGACATAGCTGTTATTTCCGCTGTATGTCGAGCTCGGACGGTATGCGCCGTTTGAGCCGTAGTAGCCGTTGTTTCCGCTTGAATAGCCGTTACTGCTGCCGTTTGCATTTGAACTGCCGTTATTTGTGTTTCCGCCGCCGTTCGAGTAAGGGTAGCCGTTATTCGGCTGATAGCCGCCGTTATAAGGACTGCCGCTGTTCGCTCTTTGAGCGTCATTGCCGGCTTCGGGAGCACTTTGGAAATTACCCGTGCTTTCAGGGGCGTTTTGCTGCTCGTTTCCCGAAGGGGTGTTGTTATTGAAATCGTCCATAAAAAGATCTCCTTGATTTATCTGATGAAGACAAGAGCTTTTCTCTTGTCGTTGTCATAATCATAACCGACGGTTATTACAGAACTGTTAACTCGATTTAAATAATCTGAATACTTTTACAGCTGCTTAGGCGGAAGATATTTCGGAATAGTAAACCAAAATTCGGTGTATTTGCCCTCTTCACTGTTGCAGCCTATCGAACCGCCGTGCATTTCGACTATCGTTTTGCATATATAAAGACCGAGTCCCGCGCCCTTGACGTCATAGCTGCGCGATTTATCCACCTTGTAGAAGCGCTCGAATATTTTTTCGCGCTCCTCCGAGGAAATACCCGCGCCCGTGTTTACGACCTTTATAAGTGTTGCGTTTTCGTCATCGTCTGCAAATACGCTTATGGTGCCGTTTTCCGTGAATTTGACCGCGTTGTCCACAAGATTGTATATGACCTGATGTATCATATCCTCGTCGGCGGTGACCGTTACGGAATGAAGCCTGTCAAGCCCGGATATTTCAATGTGCTTGCGCTCTATTATCTGCTCGAACGACAGCAGCACGTTGAATATTTCCGCACTTATGTCAAACGCCTTCGGGTTCAGCTTTAATTCACCCGCTTCGATTTTGGACATATTCAGCATTGCCGTAACAAGCCTTGACAGACGCTTGGTCTCATCGGAAACAATGCTCAAATAGTGTTTTTGCTGGCTTTCGGGAATGGTGCCGTCAAGGATTCCGTCTATGAAGCCTCCTATGGTTGTCATAGGGGTCTTAAGTTCGTGCGAGACGTTTGCCACAAAACTTCGCCGCGAGCTTTCAAGAAGCGACAGATCCGATGCCATCTTATTGAATGCGCGCACAAGCTCGGCGAGTTCGTCGTCACCCTTTACCTTGACTCTCGGGCCGAAATCGCCCTCTGCGTAAGCTTTTGTCGCCTCCGACATATCGTGGAGTGGTTTTATAAGAGAAGCGGTGAGGAAATATACCGCGATAAAGCCTACCGAGAAAGCCATAAGACAGGCGAAAATGAACATTTTAAGGATATTCATCGCATAGTTTGTGAAGCCCGCCGTCATAGGCGCCACGGCAAAAACAACTGCTGCGGTTTCTTCGCCGACTTTTACCGGTTCCGCCGCGACAAGCTGCTTTTTCATATAGACGCCGTTTAAGGTGGTCTTTGCAAAATAGTCGCCCTTTTTCGCCTCGTCGATTACCTCCTGAGGTATTGTGTAGCCGCCGTGCAGACTGCATCTGCCGTTGTTTGAGATACTGTAATTCTGTGTTATGACGTCCTTGCACAATATTATGTTGCCCGAGGTATCGGTTATGTAAATATCAGCCGAGATAGCGTCCGAAATCATCGAGAGGTTACTGCATATCATCGCTATCGAGCCGGAGGCATCGGTTTGAATTCTTGATGAGAGAACAGATGAGGTAGTGTTCGCTATGTTTTTTGCGTTAGAGGAGAGAAGCTGTTCTTTTTGACTTGACCAGTATTTTGAGAGGAACACGCCGAGCGTTACTCCCAAAAGCAAAAAGCATATGAGTACCATTGCCACAAATACCGACAGAAATTTAGTGAACAGTGACTGATGACTGAATTTGCGGTAGGTGCGGTGCAATACCGTTTTAAAACGCGCCTTTACGCTCTGCTGCATTCTTATCAGTCCTTAGTTTCAAATTTATAGCCTACGCTCCAAACGGTTTTCAATTCCCATTTGTCGGAAACGCCCTCAAGCTTTTCGCGCAGACGCTTTATGTGAACGTCTACCGTTCTTGAGTCGCCGTAGTAGTCAAACCCCCATACCTCGTCAAGAAGCTGGTCGCGCGTAAATACACGGTTGGGATTTGAGGCGAGATGATATATAAGCTCGAGCTCTTTCGGAGGAGTGTCTACGGATACTCCGTTGACCTTCATCTCGTAATTTGTAAGGTTTATCGAGAGCTTGTCGTAATTTACCTCTTTGACGTCGCTTGTGTCGGAAGCGGGAGCGGTGCGGCGAAGTACGGCTTTTATTCTTGCCACAACCTCTTTTGTGTCAAATGGCTTTGTAACATAGTCGTCCGCGCCGAGCTCAAGACCCAGAACCTTGTCAAAGGTCTCGCCCTTGGCGGTGAGCATAATTATCGGCTTGTCCGAGAATTTTCTGATTTCACGGCATACCTGCCAGCCGTCAAGCTTCGGTATCATTATGTCGAGCAGCGTGAGGTCGGGATTTTCCTGCTTGAATGCATTTATTGCCGACACACCGTCGTTAACTATTTTTACGACGTAGCCCTCTTTTTCGAGATAGAGCCTTAAAAGCTCGCAGATATTGGTGTCGTCATCGACGACGAGTATTTTTTCGTTTGGCATAAAATACCACCCTTTCAAACCTCTTATAATCAGAAATTATAAAGTACATTTAAAAATAATATGTGAACAAATTCGTAAGAAATTTAAAATAAAAGGGACTATAAAAAACAAATTTCTTTACAGCCCGATTTTATGATTATTTAAGCGACGACAGAAGTCCGCCTTTTTTGATTATATCCTGTATGAACGGCGGAAACGGCTCTGCCCGGTAGCTTTTGCCCGTGGTGTTGTCGGTTATTACGCCGCTGTCAAAATCTACCGAAACCTCGTCGCCCTGCTCGATTTCGTCGCCTGCCTCCGGACATTCGAGAATCGGCAGACCTATGTTGAGCGCATTTCTGTAAAAAATTCTTGCGAAGTTTTTGGCGATTACGCAAGAAACGCCCGCCGCCTTTATGGCAAGCGGAGCATGCTCTCTTGAGGAGCCGCAGCCGAAGTTTACGCCGGCAACTATTATGTCGCCCTCTTTCACGTTATTTACAAATTCCTTGTCTATATCCTCCATACAATGAGCCGCAAGGTCTTTCGGGTCGGAGGAGTTGAGGTATCTTGCCGGAATTATGACGTCCGTATCCACATGGTCGCCGTATTTATGAACTTTGCCCTGTATCTTCATATAAATCGTTCCTTTCTTACCTGAGCTGCGAGGGTGAGCATATATAGCCCGTAACGGCACTTGCCGCCGCTACGAAGGGGCTTGCGAGATAAACCTCGCTCTCCGGGTGTCCCATTCGGCCCACAAAGTTGCGGTTTGTGGTGGAAACGGCTCTTTCGCCCTTTGCGAGTATGCCCATATGACCGCCGAGACACGGTCCGCATGTCGGGGTTGATACAACCGCGCCCGCTTCTACAAATATTTCGGTAAGGCCCTCTTTAATGCATTGCAGGTAAACCTTTTGTGTTGCCGGAATTACTATAACGCGAACGCCGTCCTTTACCTTTCTGCCCTTTAAGACGGAGGCGGCAGCGCGCATATCCTCTATTCTTCCGTTTGTGCAGGAGCCTATAACTACCTGATCTATGTCGATTTTTTCAATTTCGTCAACGGTGTGAGTGTTTTCGGGAAGATGCGGAAAAGCAACCGTGGGTTTCAGATTATTTAAGTCTATCTCTATTGTCTCGTCATACTCGGCGTCCTCGTCTGCCTCGAATATACGAGGCTGTCTGTCGGTCCTGCCGCTTATGTATTCGAGCGTCCTGTCGTCTACCGGGAAAATTCCGTTTTTGGCGCCGCATTCTATTGCCATATTCGCTATGCAGAAGCGGTCGTCCATTGAGAGTGCGCCTACACCGTCGCCCGTGAATTCAAGCGAACGGTATCTTGCTCCGTCAACGCCTATTTTACCGATAAGGTGAAGTATTACATCCTTGCCGCTGACAAATTCGGGCAAGGTGCCTTTTAGTACAACCTTAATTGCGGACGGAACCTTAAACCAAGCCTTGCCGGAGATCATACCGGCAGCCATATCGGTTGAGCCCACACCCGTAGAGAACGCGCCGAGTGCGCCGTATGTGCAGGTGTGTGAGTCGGCGCCTATAACGGCGTCGCCGGAAATAACGAGACCGCTCTCGGGAAGAAGCGCGTGCTCTATACCCATTTTCCCCACGTCAAAGAAATTTTTGATTCCCTTTTCCTTTGCGAAAAGACGAACCTGTTTGACATTTTCGGCGGATTTAATATCCTTGTTGGGGGTAAAATGGTCCATAACAAGTGCTATTTTGTCTGTTGAAAATACGTCCTTAAAGCCCCTTTTTGCCATCTCGTTTATGGCAACGGGCGAGGTTACGTCGTTGCCGAGCACGAGGTCGAGCTTTGCTTCTATGAGCTGACCTGCCGTAACCGACTGAAGGCCGGCGTGCGCCGCGAGTATTTTTTGGGTCATTGTCATTGACATTATGTTATTCCTCGATTCCTTTTATGTTTGTATCGCCGCTCTCAAGCGCGGTAAGACCGGAGCGTGAAAGCTCGATTATTCCGTGCTTTGTCATTTTGCCTATGAATTTGTCGATAAGCGACGGCAGACCCGTAAGCTCGGCAGTTATTGTTGTGTGGCCTATATCCTTTACCTTTGCGCCGAAGCCGTTGATTGTTTTAAGCACGGCTGTGCGCTGGCTGTTTGTGGCGTGGACCTTTATAAGCAAGAGCTCGGAGGATACAAGGCGCGATTCATTGAGCTTTACCACCTTTATTACGTCCTCAAGCTTTGAGAGCTGACGCTCAACCTGCAAAAATTTGTGCGGCTCAACGTCGGATACTATTGTTATTCTTGAATATACGGGATTTTCCGTTTCGGCTACGGTAAGGCTTATTACGTTGTAGCCGCGTCTCGCAAAAAGACTTGCGACGCGTAAAAGCACGCCCGTGCGGTTATATACGAGAGCCGAGAGGAATATTCTCTCAAGACTGTTTGCATTATTTTCTTCTGCCATTTTTGTTTTCCTTTCCTTTGCGGCTTATTCGGCTGAAAAACGATACACCGTGTCAGATACGAACGGATGGTTTTCGTCAAACAGATTTTGTATGAAATCGGGGTTGTTTAAAGCGTTCGGGTAGTACTGCGTTTCAAGGCAGAAACCGGAGCGGTGAGTGAGGGGCAGCTTACCTTTACCGATTTGCGAGCCGTCCATATAGTTGCCTATGTAAAACTGGACTCCGGGAAGGTCGGTATAGCACGTCATTTTTCTGCCGCTTTCGGGGTCGTAAACCATTGCGAATTCGCGCAGAGCACCCGTGTAATTTTCGAGGCAGAAGTTGTGGTCGTAGCCCCTGCCTATTATGAGCTGCTCGTCGGGAGACGATACGTCTCTGCCTATCTTTTTCGGTATTCTGAAGTCAAACGGTGTGTTTTCAACGTTTCTGATTTCGCCTGTCGGGATGCTGTCTTCGTTCATCGGCGTAAAGTATTTTGCAAAAATCTGCATTTCGTGAGAGAGAATGTTGCCGGAAGCGTATCCGCCGAGGTTAAAGTATGAGTGGTTTGTGACGTTTATCGGAGTCTTGCCGTCGGGTCTGCAGTCATAGTGTATTTTGACCTCGTTTTTGTCGGTAAACGTGAAGGTGACTTCATTTTGAAGGTTTGACGGGAAGCCCTCGTTGCCGTCGGCGCTGAAATATGAGAATTTAACGCTGTCGTCGCCGAGTATTTCATAATTCCAAACGGCGTTTTCGTATTCGTGATTACCGTGAAGGGTGAATTTACCGTCGATGTTTTTTGTTATCGGGTAATTTTTGCCGTCTATGGTAATACCGTTTCCGGAAATTCGGTTTGCGACTCTTCCGACGGTGCGACCCTGCGAATCCGTACAGCTCAGCTGACCCTCCATAGTGTCAAAGCCGACAAGCACATCGGCAAAGTCTCCGTTTCTGTCGGGAACCGATATTTTATTGAGCGTAGCGCCGTAATTCAGCAGTTCGATTTCGGCTCCGCTTTCGTTTTTTATTGTGAATGAAAAGACTTCTTTTCCGTCGGCGGTTTTGCCGTAGAGAGATTTGGTCATTTTCAAAGCTACCACCCCATTTTTAGCATTTTAATAAGTATAATATCCGTGCACGCCGTTGTCAAGAAAGACGAAAAAACTTGCAGGAGCGAAAATAATGCTGACCGGAAAACAAAAGTATTTTTATTGACTTTTCGGCGTTTTAAATGTATTCTTAACATATATTATGTATTTGAAGGGAGTGTGCCGATTGGAGCAATTTTTAACTCAGTTTGAATTCCTGTCGCGATATGCTTTGGCTTTTCTTGCGCTTATAATACTTCTCCGGTGCATTTTTTCCCTTTTCAGGCTCAGACCGCGCCGCGAGATTATGGCAACGCTGATAAATCTTGCCGACGACAGCGAAATAGAGATACGAAATTGGGAAACCTCGATAGGCCGTTCGCGCTCGTGCGATATATCGCTCAGAAAGTACGGCACGGTATCGCGTTTCCACGCCGTTCTGGCTCTCAGAAAAGACGGCTGGTATGTCTTTGATACCGAGTCGAAAACCGGAGTTTACGTAAACGGCGAGCAGATAAAAAAATCAGCCAAGATAATCGACGGCGACACCGTCTCGTTCGGAAACGCGGTTATGAAGTTCACCTCAAACGGCTACGGCGTTGAGAGTGAGGAGGCTGAGGACGGTAAAAAGGTCGACTTCACAAACGCCACAAGGCTTGTAAATCTTGCCGACAACAGCGCGTTCTATTTAAACGGCACGTGCCTTATAGGGCGTGACAGAACCTGTAATATATGCCTGCCGATGCAAAGCGTCTCGGGTGAGCACGCCGAGGTCTATCCCGCAAAGGACGGCTGGTATGTTGCGGACCTCAACTCCAAAAACGGTACGCTTTTAAACGGCGAAGAGGTTTTCGGCGCATTCCCGCTGTATGACGGCGACATTATTTCAATAGGCGATTACAGCTTCCTTTTCCGCGAATAAAGCGGAGAAGAGGCCATATTCAAAGAAACGGAGGACGCATCTTTGGCTCAGGAAAATGCTCGTAAAAAGCAAAAAAAGACGAGAACCAAAAAATACAGAAAGCCTGTAAACTGGCTGATTCTGCTTATAATTATGACTGTTTTTCAGCTCGTTTGCGCCGCTCAGATAAATATGAACAGCCCCGACATACCGCTGACTACATTATATATAGTATTCGGTGCATATATAGCTATCGAATGGGCGTATTTTATATTTTTCGGCGGATTTTTACACCGCAAGAGCTTCGAAATAGAGCTTATAGCGTTTTTTCTTACCGGAATAGGCCTTACACTCACCACAAGCGTGTATCCCGACAAAGCGTTTGTTCAGCTTGCGGCGGTGATTATGGGTATTGCGGTATTTATAGTTATGCTTTGGGTGCTCAGCGATATAGAAAGAGTTGTAAAGCTGCGTATGCCGGTGGCGATAGCTTCCGTTATCGTACTTGTTGCCACAAGGCTTTTGGCGCACAATATAAACGGTGCATACAACTGGATAAGAATAGGCGGCGTTTCAATACAGCCGTCGGAAATAGTGAAGATAGGTTTCGTCTTTGTAGGTGCGGCTACGCTCGAATACCTGCAATCAACGAGAAGCCTTACAAAATATCTTGTGTTTGCGCTTTCCTGTATAGGCTGTCTGTTCCTTATGAAGGATTTCGGTACGGCTCTTATATTCTTCTTTACATTCTTAATAATGGCATTCCTGCGCTCGGGAGATATAAAGACCATATTTCTTGTATGCGCGGCAGCTCTCGGCGGCGGCGGTCTTGTGCTTACGTTTAAGCCGTATGTCGCAAAACGCTTTGAAACATATCGCCATGTTTGGGAGTATGCAAACGACCGCGGCTATCAGCAGGCGAGACTTCTCATATATTCCGTCAGCGGCGGGCTTTTCGGACTCGGAATAGGAAACGGCAAGCTGAGAGATGTATACGCAGCCACAGAGGACTTGGCGTTCGGAATGGTATGTGAGGAATTCGGAATTATTGTCGCATTTGCCGTGCTTTTGACCTTTGTCGCCCTCGTGGTTTACAGTATACGCTATGCTGTGGCGGCTCGCTCGTCTTTTTACGCTATTGCTGCGTGCGCGGCGTCGGGTCTTCTTCTTTTCCAAGCGGCTCTGCACGTGTTCGGCGTTACCGATCTTCTTCCGTGGACGGGCGTTACGCTGCCGTTTATCAGCCGAGGCGGCTCGAGTATGATGTGCTGCTGGGGACTTGTGGCATTTATAAAGGCCATTGATGTCAAGACGTACAAACGGTACGATAAGGTAGCGGTGGCAAAGTCTTAAATTAAATCTGCCGAAAGGGAGTGTGAAACAATGAAAACCATGTCAAAAAGAGCCTGGGTGCTCTATGTGTTTATAGCAGCATTTTTAGCAGGGCTCATTGTGTTGTTTTACACATTTTACACGAACGCCGATTCGTGGGCTATGAAAAAGGCAAACAGGCACCTGTATTCATCAGGTACGCTGTCGGTTGCGGGCAGCATTAAGGATGAAACCGGAGCGGTGCTTGCGGAAACAAAGGACGGTAAGCGCGTTTATAACAGCGACAAAACCGTAAGAACCGCAACCATGCACACGGTAGGCGACTCTGAGGGCTATATAGCGACGGGCGTTCAAACATCGTATAAGGACGTCATAACCGGCTATAATTTCGTTGACGGTATATACAACCTGAAAAAATACGGTAAGGGCAACGACGTAAATCTCACAATAAATGCGCAGCTCTGCGCGGCGGCATACAGCGCCCTCGGAAGCAACAAAGGCACGGTCGGCGTTTACAATTACAAAACGGGTCAGCTTTTATGTGTTGTATCAAGCCCGTCTTATGATATTGCAAATAAACCCGTCTCAAGCATAAATAACGATAAGACAGGTGCCTACGAGGGTGTTTATTTAAACAGGTTTTTCTCCGGCGTTTATACTCCCGGCTCGACATTTAAAATGATAACCTCGATTTGTGCCATTGAAAATTTGCCTGATATCGATTCGCAAAAATTCAAATGCACGGGCGAATACAAGGTCGGCGGCAGCTCGGTTAAGTGCCTCGGGGTTCACGGAACCGTGAATTTCGAAAAGGCTCTCAATGTGTCCTGTAACAGCGCATTTGCGCAGATTGCGATAGAACTCGGACCCGATAAGCTTATGGCCACGGCAAAGGAGCTGGGGCTCGGCAATCAGATGTATGTAGGCAATATAAAGCTCGCAAAAAGTTCGTTCAATGTGACCGGCGCGTCGGACCTCGACGTGGGCTGGGCAGGTATAGGTCAGTACACCACTCGCATAAATCCGTGCCAGATGTTAACTATTGCAGGCGCGGTGGCTAACGGCGGCTCCTCAGTGCCGCCATATCTTGTCGGCAAAATAACCTCGCAGACCGGAAAAACGATTTATGAAGCAAAGCCCGGCACGGCAACTCAGCTTATTTCCTCGGATACCGCATCAAAGATGAACGATATGCTTCGCTCAAATGTCAAGAATTATTACAGCGACGGTAAGTTCCCCAACCTTAAAATGTGCGGCAAGACCGGAACGGCGGAAGTAAGCTCGGAAGCCGGCGGTGCAAAGCCTCACGCTTGGTTTGTCGGATATTCACAGCGCGAGGATCTCCCGCTTGCGATAGTGGTTGTTGTTGAAAACGGCGGCGGAGGCTCATCTGTGGCAATTCCCGTTGCCAATAAGACTATGCAAAAGGCTCTTTCCTTATATGCAAAATAAAAATTTTTCCGCATACGACAGCAAAGCTCGTGTGCGGAATTTTTAAAGGTGATAAAATGAAATTTTACTTTCCGGAAAACTACGGCGCTCTCGGCGACGGAAAAAACGACGATTCACGCGCTTTACAGTCCGCTATTGACGAGGCCGAAAAAAACGGCGGCGGAACGGTTGTGCTTGAGAGCGGAAAAACGTATTATTCAAGCTCGGTCATAATGAAGAAAAATGTTGAGCTGCATTTGCAAAAAGGCTCGGTTTTAAAGGCAACCTCAGACATAAACGGATACTTTCGTCCCTGCGATTTTATAAACGATGAGACAAATACCCTTATAGGCAATCCCGTTACGGGTAAGCCGTCGTTTGCCTTTATATATGCGTATAAGGCGGACAATGCCGCAATAACCGGAGGCGGCAAAATCGACGCAAACGGTCACAGCTTTGTAAAGAGAAAAGACAAATACTATGTCACCGGCGATTTTTATCCGCGTCCCACGGTTATGTATTTTGAGGCTTGCAACCATATTGTGTTTGAGGATTTCACTGTGGTCGATGCACCGTTTTGGACGCTTCATCCGGCAGGCTGCGACGATGTTTTAATATCAAAAATTCACATATTAAACGACCTCGATGTTGCAAATTCGGACGGCATAGATCCCGACCACTGCAGCAATGTGCGTATTTGCGACTGCCACGTAGAGTGCGCCGACGACTGCATCTGCCTTAAAACTTCAAAAGGCAATTCCGAATACGGACCGTGCGAAAACATACTGATAACGGGCTGCACGCTGATTTCAACCTCGGCGGCGATAAAAATAGGCACGGAGGGCGTCGGCGATTTCAGAAACATAATAGTTTCAAACTGTGTCATTTCGCGCAGCAACCGCGGTCTTTCAATTCAGATACGCGACGGCGGCAACGTCGAAAATGTCAAATATTCCGACATTATAATAGGTACGCGCCGCTTTTGCCCGGATTGGTGGGGAACTGCCGAGCCGATAGTAATAACCGCGTTTGACCGCGACGAAAACACAAGGGCAGGCCATATCAAAAACATATCTTACCGCAACATAACCTGCGTCGGAGAAAACGGAGTTATGATATGCGGCACGGCGGAAAACAAAATTGAAAACGTAGTTTTCTCGGACGTTGACGTAACTCTCTCAAAAACGTCAAAGTGGGACTGCGGTCTTTACGATATGCGACCGGGGCTTAATAAAGAGGTCGAAAAGCATAAAAATGCCGGTTTTTATCTTCGCTTTGCCGATAACGTTACGCTTCGCAACACAAGCGTGAAGTGGGGTAATGTCTGCCCCGAATATTCGGCTGCTCTCGAAGAGGAAAGCTGTGTCGGCACCGTACTTGAAAATTTCACGGGTGATAACGCCTGAAGGCTTTGAGAATGCGGCTGCTCGTTCGAGCGTGAAATTTCCTTTCAAACGGCTTCTTGTATGTACGTTTATACGCATTTTACTTAAAAATATTTGACACAGCGCGTATAAAATGGTACAATTCAACAATGGAGTTAAGCTCTCGCCTGCTTCGGCAAGCGAGAATAGAAAGGGAGTATACTGTAATGAAAAAGGCGTTAAATAAAAAAGTGCTTTCCGTACTGATTGCGGCTGTTATTTTACTTGTTACCGCATTTCCCGTGCTTGCGGCGGATCCGTTTAAGCTCACTTCTTCGGCTGAAGCAAAGGATTCGGTCGTCACCGTAAAAATTTACCTTCCGCAAAATACGGAACTCGGGACGCTTTCGTTTACACTTAAATACGATACAAAATTGCTCACGTATGTTTCCGCCGAGTATTCGAGCGGAGATGTCAGTGCCACAAATTCAAGCACGGCAGGCGAGGTTAAAATAAACGCCGTTTGGAAAAACACCGCGCCGCTCGGCGGCGAGGTTGCCGCCATAACCTTTAAGGTGAACGACGGAGCGACCGGCAAAACCGACTTCCCGATAAATGTCGATTTCTCAACCGATGCCAATAATCAGCACATTGATTTGTCGGCCGTAAGCTCTTCGATTGACTTATCCGAAGCAGCTTTGATGCCGGCGGCAACCGATGAAACCGCCTCCCCGGAGGGCAAAGCGGTAAAGGCCGGAAAAATTCCTAAGACCTCGGGAAAGTATGCTGCGATAGGATCGGCGGCTGCCGTTTTGTGCGTTGCCGCGGCGGCTGTTGCGATTACGGTAAAACGCAAAAGAAAATAAAAAAACAATGATGAAAGCGGAGCTGTAGCAATGTGCTTACAGCTCCTTTTTTATGCGATTTGATATGTGTCCGAAAACACACTTAAAATTCCGCTTTTCGTTGACATAATGCACAGTGTAATATATAATATCTATTGTATGTTTAATAAGTTGCCCGTTTAGCATTTTTTATATTCGGGTACGTAATTTTTAAGGAGGAAACTCTAATGGTAAAAGCAATTGTCGGCGCCAACTGGGGCGACGAGGGCAAAGGTAAAATTACGGATATGTTTGCGAGTGAAGCAGACATAGTTGTTCGTTTTCAGGGCGGTGCAAATGCAGGGCACACCATTATAAACGAACACGGCAGATTTGCATTGCATCTTATGCCCAGCGGTGTTTGCTACGACAATGTTACCTGTGTCATCGGAAACGGCGTCGCTCTTGATATAAACAAGTTCTGCTCGGAACTTGAGGACGTGAAAAAGGCAGGTGTAAATCCGAAGCTTCTCGTGTCAGACCGTGCTCAGATACTTATGCCGTATCATATTCTTCTCGATACCTATGAAGAGGAGAGACTCGGCAAAAACGCGTTCGGCTCCACAAAGAGCGGTATCGCTCCGTTCTTCAGCGACAAGTACGCAAAAATAGGCATCCAGTGCAACGAGCTGTTTGACGATGAAGTGTTAAAGGCAAAGCTTCACAACATAGTGACTCTCAAAAATCTCATTCTTGAGCACGTTTATCATAAGCCGCTGCTTGACGAGGACGAGCTTTACAACACCTGTATGGAATACAAGAAAAAGATAGCTCCGTACATCTGCGATACGCACGCATTTATACGCGACGCCTTAAAGCAGGGCAAAAACATTCTCCTCGAGGGTCAGCTCGGCACGCTTAAGGATCCCGATTTCGGTATATATCCCATGGTTACGTCGTCCTCGACTTTGGCAGGCTACGGCTCTGTCGGCGCGGGAATTCCCCCGTATCTCATAAGTGAAGTAGTAGCCGTTACCAAGGCATATTCTTCAGCGGTAGGTGCAGGTGAATTTGTTTCGGAAATTCTTGACGAGGACGAGGCTCAGGAGCTCAGAATTCACGGCGGCGACAAGGGTGAGTTCGGCGCTACCACCGGCAGACCGAGAAGAGTCGGCTGGTTTGACTGCGTTGCGACACGTTACGGCGTTGAGTGCCAGGGTGCCACAAAGATTGCCATGACCGCTCTTGACTGTCTTTCGTACCTTGACGAAATCAAGGTTTGCACAGCTTATAAAATAGGTGATGACATCACAAAGGATTTCCCGAACACGTCGCTCCTTAAAAAGGCAAAGCCGGTATTTACCACATTAAAGGGTTGGCATTGCAATATAAAGGGCATTCGCAATTTCTCGGAGCTTCCGCGTGAGGCACAGGAATATGTCGAATTCATTGAAAAGGAACTCGGCCACAAGATAAATATGGTATCTAACGGACCTGAGAGGGAAGCTATAATTTACAGATAATTAAGAGGATATTTATGGAGAAAATACTTGTACTCGATTTCGGCGGTCAGTATAATCAGCTGATTGCGCGGCGTGTACGCGACAACAATGTCTATGCGGAAATACTGCCGTATACCGCACCGCTCAGCGAAATCAAAGAGGGCAATTACAAAGGTATTATTTTTACCGGCGGACCTAACTCCGTGTTTGATATGAGTTCGCCGCACTACACAAAAGAGATTTTGGAGCTCGGAATACCCGTACTCGGCATATGCTACGGCTGTCAGCTTATTTCGTGGATGGTCGGCGGCAATGTTGAGACTGCGGAACAGTCCGAATACGGCAAAATCGACCTTACGGTTACAAAAAAACAGTCTGAAATTTTTGCCGACGTCGATGAAACGAGCGTAGTTTGGATGAGCCATACGGACAGAGTTAAAGTGATGCCGTCAGGTTTTGAAATAACCGCAAAAACGGAAGCCTGCCCGATAGCAGCTTATGAAAACGAAGAAAAGAAAATATACGGCGTGCAGTTCCATCCGGAGGTAACTCACACGCAGTTCGGATTTAAAATTCTTCACAATTTTCTGTATAATGTTTGCGGCTGTCACGGCGACTGGAAGATGGACAGCTTTATTGACGATACCGTAAAGAGCCTTCGCGAAAAAATCGGAGACAAAAAGGTTATTCTCGGCCTTTCGGGCGGTGTCGATTCCTCGGTCGCGGCTGGACTTCTCTCTCGCGCCGTCGGCAAACAGCTCACCTGCGTTTTTGTTGACCAGGGACTTATGCGTAAGAACGAGGGCGATTTCGTCGAAAAGACATTCACTTCGCTGTTCGATATGAATTTCGTGCGCGTAAACTGTCAGGACCATTTTATAAATGCTCTTAAAGGCGTTTCCGACCCCGAGCAGAAGAGAAAAATCATAGGCACGGAATTTTACAAGGTGTTCTGGGATGAGATAAGAAAACAGGCCGAGAAGGGATTTTTTGCACAGGGCACCATATACCCCGACTGCATAGAGTCCGGCAAGGGCGATGCCGATAAAATCAAGACGCATCACAATAAGGTCAAAATGCCCGACGACGTTGAATTCATCGACGTTATTGAGCCTCTTTCAAGCCTGTTTAAGGATGAGGTCAGAGCTGTAGGCGAAAAGCTCGGAATTCCGCACGAGCTTGTCTGGCGTCAGCCGTTCCCGGGACCCGGTCTCGGTGTCAGAATTATCGGCGAGATAACAAAGGAAAAGATTGAAGTTCTCCAAAATGCCGATTGGGTGCTACGCGATGAAATGGCGAAGAACGGTTATGAAAAAAACCTCGCACAGTTCTTCTGTGTGCTTCCGGGAGTCAATACGGTAGGCGTTATGGGCGATCACCGCACATACGATAACCTTGTGGCAATCCGCGCCGTAACAACCGACGACTTTATGACAGCCGATTGGGCGAAGATACCGTACGATATTCTCGCCAAGGTTTCAAATCGTATCACAAACGAGGTAAAACACGTAAACCGCGTAGTTTACGATATAACCTCCAAACCCCCCGGCACCGTCGAGTGGGAGTAAATCGAAAAAGTCTGAACCCCTAGTAATATCAAGGGATTCAAGGTTTTTAAAGAGCCCGTTGATAAGATTCTGCTCGGTACCCTTTATCGTGTGTATCGAGTGGTTTGTGAGTAAAAAGTAATATCTTGTGGCTCGCAAAAATACCATATTAACATTAAACCCCGTACTGACTTTAATCCGTCAGTACGGGGTTTTTGTCGTTATTATTGCCATTTTATAGTCTAAATTTCCCAAGCAAAAGAAACTAAGTGATAGGTTTGGAGTACATCTCTTTTAGGTGCATCGCAAGGGAGATTATCGAAATCACCGACATAATAAGTTGCATTATGCAATGATGGATATTTTATTAAATTATCTTCTAAAAAATCCGTAATAAATGTGCCAGCTACAAATGAATCATATATTTGCTTCTTTTTTCGGGTTTCAGTCCAAACATCTGCCAATATCACAACAAAAATTTGATAGTTTGAGATATCAGGAATTCTTGACATAAAATCGTCCCGATAATTGTTTTTGATATTTTGAATTCGATCGATATCATTAGCGATACTTGCAATTTTTGTATGAGGATTTGAAAACCGTTTTGATTCGATCAGAAGAAGCCTTTTGTTTTCAGGATCAATTATTACTGCATCATAATGTAAATTGTTATTTTCTCCAAACTGGAATTCAAACCAAGTAATTGCAGAAGGATTTATCTGTTCGTATGCATTTGCAAAGTTGACAGATAAATTTCTTTCCGTAAAACCTGTACTGTTTTTAGATGGATAAAGTATGGAAAAGATGCGCTGATAGTTATAACGATAATTTTCAAAAACATCTAAAAAATACTTTGGCATAAATAATCTAACCTCCAAAAATTGTTTACCTCAAATTTTCAGTTTACAGCTTATCCTTAAACGCTTCAACCATAGCATTGCTGAGATTCTGTAACGGTACTTTTACAAAGCCGGAAGTTTCATCATACTTTGGATAATTGTAGCGCCACTTGTCATATTCGTCACGGTTAATGTCGCCGTTATGATATTTCTCGGATTGTTCAGCCCACGCATTAAGCATTTCCGAAAGCTCGGCAGCGTCCTTTCCCTTGCGAGGGTCTGCATACATTGAAACACCGTTTTCAGTCTTTACTATTGTCAATCCATATCTGTCCTCTAATGTAAACAAGGTGTGCATTAAACCTATGTAGCTGTCGATGTCGGGAACAGAAAGAGCCTGCGGAGATATATCGAAAACCTCTGCAAGTTTATTTGTTAAATCTATTTTTGGTGTTCTTGAGCCGGATTCATACTGTGCCATACGAATGTCAGCGGTCTTTTCAGGAAATCCGACTACCTGTCCTAAATATTTCTGTGTCATTCCGCAAAGATTACGAAAGAATCTTATTCTCTCTCCGATTGCCATAAAATTGCACTCCTTACTTATGTAATGTGCAATCAGTATATCATATATGTTTAGTATATGTCCTGTCTCTTATACACATCTCCGAGCCCACGAGACCGATCAGTATC
>ENA-UAIC01000205-UAIC01000205.1-human-gut-metagenome-genome-assembly--contig:-NODE-205-length-22260-cov-7.645440_pt1 | contig 22260 bp, 17 predicted proteins | sample MGYA00244413_ERZ654377 | MGnify/ENA primary metagenome ERZ654377 (study PRJEB26926, sample SAMN06165148) | human gut metagenome | biome: ENVO:00009003; feature: ENVO:2100002; material: ENVO:00002003...
GAAATGAGGATTGATTTTGCGGTTTTGCCCGCCGCCAATTTATATTTTCGGTACTGCTTCACCGCGAAATGGTCGGGGTCGCGTTCTTCCAAGTCGGCAAACAGCAAATCGACGGGGCTTTGATATTCCTCGTCGTCCTCGCGGGCTTCGCTGGCGTTGATAAGTTCCAACAGGGTAATAAAGTTCATTTCCTCGGCGGGGGCTTCGTACCAGATGTAGCCCACCAACGCGCAATACAAAAGCCGTTCTGCCTTTACCCAAAAATCCTCCGCGCTTTTTTCTCCCTCGCCTTTGGTATTCGCTATCAACGTATTTACCAGCTTCAAAATATCTTTCTCGCTGCGGATATACACAAAGGGGTTGTAGTGCATAGATTTTTTGAAGTTAATCGTATTCAGTACCTTAATGCGGTAGCCCGCCCGTTGCAGCAGCTTCCCGCACTCAATCAAAACCGTACCTTTCGGGTCTGTCAAGACGTAAGAGGAATGAAGCTGCATTAAATTCGGCTTGACGAAAAACCTTGTTTTTCCGCTGCCGCTGCCGCCGATCACGACGACGTTCTTATTTCTTGCGTACTTCGGCTGCTTCGGGCGGCTGTTCATGGTAAGGCGTTCCGTCTGTGTCAAAATGATGTTGTTTTGAAACTCCGGGTCTATGTAGGGCTTTATATCTTCGGCGTTTCCCCATCGGGCAGAGCCGTACTCCGCGCCCTTGCGGTATTTCTTCGCGTTTTTCCCTTTGACATAGACAATCAGACGAATAACCACCGCGCCGACAATGCCGATAAGCAAATCCAACGGGTGAACGCTCGGCAAGGCATTTGAAAACGCTTCGGAAAATCCCTGTGTGATATTGAGTATCTTTTCGGAAATATCCGCGCCGGGGGCAAGCCGCGTCGCCTGTCCTACTTTATCAAAGAGATAGACAAAGAACACATAGGGGATATTCGGAAGTATTAGCTTTTTGTAGTTAATCTGCTTCATATCTCGCGCCCCCTGTCCATTTTCTTTACCTTGTCGCGGGCGGCGTTAAGCTGCTTCGCCTTGTCCTTTGCTGCGGCAAGGGCTTTGCGGATAGAGGGCTTTTTATCCCTGTTCAGCTTCTTTGCGGAAAACTCTTGAAACGCTGCGGTCATAACGTCTGCGTCCCGGCCTTTGAAAAACACAAGGTAACGGGTCTGTTCGCCCTTAACCTTTTTCAGCGAAAAATCTATGTTGTATTTCTTCGCCGTACTCTCAAAGGCTTTAATATTGCTGTCGGTGATCTCGATGTTGGAAACACCCGCGTTCTGCTTCATAAGCTGCCGCATGGTCTGTTTCCCATGCGCGGGCTTGCTTTTCTGCTCCAAAAACTTTTGGATTGCTTTCTGTAACGCCTGTTCGGTAAGCCGCGCCGCGCCTTTTCCCACTTTGACGTATAGGGCAATCGTTTTTTGGGTTACTTCCTCCTGCAAGGTATCAACTCCTTTCCCGGTAAAATGCGGCTATGCTCATTCGCCGCCGTATAAGTCGTGATTGACAAGGGCGGTATAGTAGCTGTCAATGGTACTCGGCGCGTTGAACAGCACCGCTTTTAGATACTGCTTGATGTTGCGCACTTTGGTTGTGTTCTCCCTCATGCAATCCAAAACAAACTCAATATGGCTGCTGTTCAGCTTCAAAAACTTTGATTTCACTAATTCGGCGGGGTAGTCGTCCCCGGCAATACGGATTGTCTTTCGCGCTGTGCAGACGGTTTCCAGCATAAGGTCAACTATCTCATTTAGGCGGTCTGCGTCAATTTTGCAGTTTTGAATGAGATGGTCGTATTCGATATTGTCCTTGATAATCTCCCTGTAAATCTCTACTGCGCTATTGCTTTTCGCTTCCGTTCTTTTCCTTTCCGGCGGCGCAGCCGCTTCGCCCTGCTCAAAGGGCAAGGGATTTAGGGAATGGAATGGAAAGGAATGGGTACTTGATAAATCCGTAATTGATTGTTCTTTACTTGATATATCTTTATTTAATTGCGTTGGATTTTCCAACGTAGGTTTTTCCTGCGTAGGATTTTCCAATGTTGGATTTCCCAATGTTGGATTTTCCAATGTAGGTAAATCCAAGTTAGGCGGCTGCTCATAGATGATGTAATCAGTTCCCCGCAAGCGTCCTTTCTCGTCGCGCTCCCTTGAACGCTGAATATATCCGGCTCTTTCAAGCTCCCGGACAGCTTCGCGGATAGCGTCGATTTTTTCCCGGTTGATATAGGACAGTCCCGCAAGGGTATAGTCCCAATCCTCCGGCAAGGACAGCATTTGCGATAACAGCCCTTTTGCCTTTAGGGAAAGTTCTTTGTTGCGTAAATGGTGGTTGCTCATAACCGTATATCCTGTGTTTCTCTCCACGCGGAAAACTGCCATAGCTTCATCAACTCCTTTGCTGCATATTTGTTACGCGGTAGAACAGCGATTTTAAGGGTTTAGGTATCAATCCCTTACCCTGTGAAAACCGTACCCGCAAAGCCTTGTGTAGCAAGACTCTTTTTGCCCCTACTGCGTAACATGAGGGTAAAAAAATAGCGGCGTTCCTTGTTTCCCGGTTGGGATAAGGTAACGCCGCCAGTGCGGTGCTATATGAAATTGTGTGATTGCCGACGTGCCGCGCCGCCAGTGCGTCGCGTTTGTATTGGGTTGTTTCATGCTCGCAAGATGTTCCGGCATATCAAGGCGCAATCCGTTAAAAGTAGTAAATTGGTAGTAAAATCAATCTGAAATCCTGCGAATGTGCTTGTATTTCAAGGGTTTTTCGGGATAATCAAAATTTTTTGACTAACAAATATGCTACTTTTGAGGGAAAAGCTGATTTGTCGGTCCTGTTTATCGAGCGTTGTCTGTCATTGCTTGCCAGAAACGGTAAGTTTGGTTTGATTGTACAGCGAAGATGGTTTAAGACCAATTATGGCCGTATGGCACGACACATGATTACACATGGCCATTATTTGAGTAAACTGATAGATTTTAAAGCAACAGATATTTTTCCTGGTCGGATTACGTATGTTTCCATCATGGTTTTGGAAAAGGGCGGAAATCCACATCTTCAGTACTACTATATGCCGGAAGCGGCAGATACAATCAGAACTAAATTTGAAAATGCTGATGAAAGTGGTCATTTTACAGGATGCCAGTTTCAGAACATTGATTATGATGATGACGATGCCCCATGGACATTTGAAAGTTTTGCTATTCAAAGTCTGAAAAAGAGGCTCCAGGAAGAATGGGGAACTTTAGGCCAATATCCTCAGCTGCAAGTTAAAGACGGTATTCAGGCACTGTGGAAAAAAATGTACCATCTTCAAAATGTCCAGTTCCACAATGGAATTGCTACAGGAAAAAATGGATTTGGTGAGGTGGTAACAGTAGAAAAGGATATTTTGCGTGCGGTTATTTATAATAAAGTGTTTTATCCCTTCAAAAAAGTAGAACCCGATGCTTACTGTATTTTCCCATACAATGGAGCAAGTGCCGACCCGATTAAATTTAATGAAATGGAAATTAGATACCCCTTGGCATATCGGTATTTAAAAGAAAATGAAGATCGAATCAAAGAGAATGTTCAATGTCGAGAAGGTGTTATGTGGCACACATTTACACGTGAACATAATCAGTCGATGTATGATGTAGATAAAATCATTATTCCTATGACTGCAAAGGACACAATTGCAACCTACATATCCAACAGGGGGTTGTATATGGATAATGCCAATGTTTGGTTTATTACCATCCCAAATGCAGACAGTAAGATAATGAAAGCCATTACTTGTGTGATTAATTCCACAGTTTTTTCTGTGTTAGGAAAAGCTGGTGCTAATCCACAGACTGGCGAATACTACAAATTTAACAAGCAGTTCTTAACGCCGATACCGTTTCCTTCAGTAAAATTAACAGCAGACTCTGGGGCGGTGCTGTATCTGAGCAGCATATTTGACGAAATTACTGAATTGCAGGATCGTTACTTGGTAGCAACTCAGAACCAAAAAGAAGTTTTCACACGTGCACTAAAGGAAAAATGGTCCGATTTGGATGAAGTGTGCTTCAATCTGTATGAAGTAACCGATGTAGAAAAAGCACAAATCCAAGCTATTGGTAGAACCATTAGTCGCATTGATTTGCTGAATGGAGCAGAATGATGACCTTAACTCAAATCATTAAACGAATCTATAAGAGTTCGAAGCAAACCGTTGATGCGTGCAGTATGGTACATGTATTGGTAGCCGTCTTTGTAAGAAGACATACTATCAACATAGATCGATTTCCTAATTTAATTTCAGCGGTGGCAGCAGCCGATACAATCCTTGTAAACAAAGCCGAAGAACAGCTTTCTGCACATGGAGAGATTATTTCTCTGCATGATTTAGTAACTTGTTTTGAAAGCCTAATTTCCTCAGATGAAAAAAAGGAAAAAGGAATTGTATATACTCCACTCGAAATCAAAGAGTACATCATAGAGAAGGCCACATGTGAGCAGAATGAAATTCCTGTTTTGTGCGATCCGTCCTGCGGATGTGGATCGTTCCTAATCACGGCTGCAGAAATGTTTCATAAAAGATACCAAAAGTCTTATTATGACCTTTTTTCCAAGTACCTGTATGGAATTGATATAGACCATCATGCCATTGAGCGGGCTAAAATATTGATAGACTTGCTGCTTTCCATGAATAGCGAAAAGCCTCTAAATCGCTATCACTTGTTATGTGCAGATATGTTAGATCCACATACCAGCACTGTTGTATTAAAAGGAATACCGAATGGTTTTGACTGTATTGTTGGTAATCCTCCTTATGTTCGTGCACGAAATGTATCCGACAAGACGAAAGAATTCTTTTCCGACTGGGAATGTGGAAAAAGCGGTAATATGGACTTATATATGCCGTTTTATGAGGTTGGCCTGAAATTATTAAATTCTCACGGAAAATTGGTTTACATTTCCCCAAACACGTACCTTCAGGCGGTCAATGGCCGGGGACTCAGAAACTATTTTAAAAGCCAAGATATTACATTAGAGATCATTGATTTTAGAGATTCACAGGTTTTTAGCAATGTGACCAGTTATACTTGCGTTACCAGTGCATACCGAGAAGCTGGCGGAACAATTCATTACGCACGGATGAAAGATTCCGAGAAATTGGGCAGTCAGAGCTTTACAACTTACCACATGAAGGACTTTGCAGAAAATCAGCCGTGGAGACTCTGCGATGCTGTGCATGATGACCTTATCTATAAAATCGAGCATGTAGGCACTCCTCTGGGTACATGGAAAATTCGCAATGGATTGGCTACACTGAAAAATGATTTATATTTCTTTGTGCCCGATCGAGAAGATGACGCATATTACTATCGAATGAAAGATGGTAAAGAGTTCCCCATTGAAAAATCCGCCTGCATTGATATAGTAAAGCCAAATACAATTAAAACGGAAAAGGAACTGGCGGACAATAGAGAAAAAGCAATTTTTCCTTATGTCAAAAAAGCAAATGATTTTCAAATCATTCCAGAAGTTCAATTCAGAAAATGTTATCCGTATACATATGACTTTTTACTGTTGTATAAGGATGAGCTGGCACAAAGAGATAAAGGAAAGGGACACTATCCTGCTTGGTATGCCTATGGCAGAACCCAGGGGATGAATAATTATGGCAAAAAGTTGCTGATTCCCTATATTAGTGGTACACCAACAGCAGTGATTTCTTTAAAGGAAGATCTTCTTTTCTATTGTGGATACGCACTGTTTTGTGAAGATGCTGAAACCTTGAAAATTCTGAAAGTATTTCTGGAATCAGATGTATTTTGGTATTACATTCGACATACAAGTAAACCGTATGCAAAAGGCTTTATGGCGTTAGCCAAAAACTATATCGCAAGATTTTCTATACCTAATCTGACAGACTCTGAAAAAAACAATTTATATTCGGAAAGTAATCTAAAGGCAAGAAATGATATGATCTGGGAGAAGTATGGAATAGATAAAGCGCATATTCCAACTGATTAAGGCGAATTTGTAGTACTCTGAGTGCGTGCTTTATATAGTACAAACAAGTTTTGCTTCGACAGGAGAGTAAACCGTGAAAATATATTTTCCATCCCGTGAGATACATGATATGACAGATACTACTGTTGATGTGGTATCAACTTCTGCAACAACAGCGGATGCCTCTCCTATTGTATTAGCTCAAACAGAAATGCTTCGTTTGAAGTTTTTGCCCACTTTAATAGATAACGTCAAAGATCCTCAGAAATCCGTGTCTGGAAAGCTGCTATATGAGAAAAAGCGCAAAGGTGATGAACGCTTTCCCAGTGATAGCAAAGATACATCGGAAAAAGTTTCACGAGGATCTGTTAAAGTCTGCGACTGGACGGAATTTAAGCTGAGTACCAGTGAAACATATGCACTGTATGAGGGCCTGCAACGTTTGTATGCCCTATATGATGATATGGGAAAAATTCCTTACGGAACAGCTACATACGCCAGAGTAGATGGTGCTTTCCGGCAGTTTTTGTCTATAATCCAGAATGATCCAGCGGCTGCCAGAATGATTGGAAACGAAGAGAATTATGATCTGGTTAAAACATTATTGCGCCTTATCACCCAAACGAGCTCCCTGGAATCTTTAAAGAAAAGTCTTTCTGAACTTCAAGATGATAATCTACAGTATTTGACAACATCGCTGAACATCGAGAAACTTCAGAGAGTCGCTACACTCATGAAAGACAATCTTGATAATAATAGCGAGGAGTTTTGGCAAACTACGGTCTTTAAAGAGAATCAATGGGTTTTGGCACAGTTGTTCGCTTGTCCTTGTACAATATTTGCAGACAAGGCATATGTGGGAGGCAAAAATATTAATAATGGCTGTGGTAACCTGTGTGATTTTATCTATCAGAACAGCTTGTCGCAAAATGTGGCTTTGATTGAAATTAAGACACCGTGTACGGGAATTATAGGTGGACAATACCGTGGAACATATAGTTTTAGCTATGAATTAAGCGGTGCAGTCAGTCAGGTGTTAAATTACAGAGATAAGCTAACAAAGGAATACTATACGTTGTGCCATCAGGGATCACAGCCGTTTGAAGTGATGACACCTAAGTGTGTTGTTATCATCGGAAAGATTTCAACAATGGATTCTGGACAGATTGCTGCTTTTGAAAACTTTCGGAATAGCTTGAATAATATTCTTGTAATCACATTCGATGAACTCTATCAACGGATCATTGACTTAATAACGATCCTTTCAGAAAACACTGAGCAAGAAATAGAACCGTCTTCTCAAAATGGAAACGAAGAATATCCGTTTTAAGTGGCGTCAAAATTAAGATACTGACTGGAAAGTGTATGCTATAATACATGCAAGCCATAAGTCTGGCGCAATATTTTGGAACATATATTAAGCGTAGTCTTGTGGCAACACCAGATCAGATAGTCTATACTATCCTGATAATGAGAATAATAGTAATACGAGATGCTATTTTCACTAACTAAAAAGCTTAGTTTTCCTTAATCAGGAGCGAGTAGAAGTAATAAATCGGCCAAGCAGTGACCAACTGCTCGGCCGATGGTCGATATTGTTATTCCTCCATAACCTCTAACATCATTCTGGCACCCAGCTTAAAGCTATTCTGGAACAATAGGCACTCTGCCATGGTCTGATACTCACGAACAACGTCCGTATACCGAGAGAACAGTTCTTTCTGCTCATCCGTCATGGTAGCCAAAAGCTTTTCTTCATTTCGGGTAATCAGTTGAAGCACTTCCTTGTATTCCTTGGAGGCACTTGTGTCATATTCAGTCGGTTCGATGTTGCCATACCAAAATTCTTCAAGAAGTCTCATACGGCATCCTCCCCATAGATCAGCTCTTGGAGGATGATTTCCTCTGCACGGTTGCGGATGTTGTTCATGGCTCCGAGCCATGCCATCTGATCCTGCGATTTCAGCTGCTCATTGATACCTTCTTTCTCGGCCAGCTGTGTTACGAGCAGATGAAGTTTGTTGCGTGCCTGGGTGTCAATATCAGCCAGATAGCTGTGCAATCCTCCGCTGAGAACAAGATCGGAATAGAGCATGGGGCGATATTCTTTTAGGTATTGCTGGTGCTTTCTACCCCACATACCGATGGGGGCTGTATCCGGTTCATTCAGCATTAAGCAGGGAATGTAGCAGTCTCCTTGGAGTTCATACCAAAGGACGTTGCTTTGATCGTAGATGTATTTTTCCATTATGCTGTCCTCCGTGTTTGGATTGGATTTTGAGGTGATGACGAGAACAGCAACCAAGTTTCTTTCCTTTCTGTTGTCCTGCGTCGCCCTGGGCAGCGATACGCAAGGCACACATAAGGAGCAAAACCTGTTTTTTGTGCGTCGTGCACGAGGGCGAAAATTAGAACTTCATGTGCCGAAAAAACCGCAGTATTAAGCCAAAAATCAGGTGGAAAGCGAAGAAATATCCAGATGTTTGGCAGGGGCAGCACAGGGCTCTTGAAGTTCAGCAAGCGCTGATCGAGTACGTTTTTACAACTCAAACGCTCAGAAAGACCCGGAAAACTTTGTTTTCCGGGTCTTTCTTATAACTTTTTCCTTTGATGGGCTTTGCTTCTTCACGAATTTCGGCCGAGTAAGCCATGCTTCGCTCCTTTCAGGGAGACTAAACCCGGTTGAACCGCAGAGAAGGTACTCATCTCCGATGAAGCTTCGCTGATTGCCGCCCCGTTCTGGCCTCCGTCTCTTTGTGCGCGCTTTGGCCAGCGCCGCAGAGCAGCGCGCAAGTACCTCTCCCGGTTTGGCCGTGATCCGATCCCCTGCCGGAAATACCGTCTTACTCCCTGCCGGCGTCCGTAGTCGGCGCGGACAACGGAAATGTTACGGCCAGTACGCTGCCGCTGTCAGTGCTTTTCTCCACCCAAACGCGGCCGCCGTGAAGCCGCGCGATCTCCCACACCAGCGGAAGGCCAAGCCCCGCTCCGCCAAGCTCGCGGCTGAGGGACTTGTCCACGCGGAAAAAGGGCTGGAAGATACTCTGCCAGAACTCCTGTGGGATGCCGCGGCCGGTATCCGCTACATGGATGACCACCTGCCCGTCCTGCTGCTGCACATCCACCTTCACCGTACCGCCGGGATGGTTGTATTTGACGGCATTCTCCACCAGATTGAAGAACATACGGCAAAGCAGCATATCGCTGCCCACAACGGTAACATCCTCCCCCTCACGCAAGAGGGAAATCCCATTGCGTTCGGCCAGCGGGGCAAGGTCGGCAAAGACCTCGTCGATCATGGGCGAGAGCAGAATGACATCATCGCGCGGAACGGACTGAAGATCGCTCATGTCCAGCAGCGCATGCGTGAGCCGGCTGAGCCGCTGGACTTCGTCCTGCAGGGAGGCGAGGAACGCCGCGCTTTCCGGCAGAATATCCGGATGCTCATCGGGGAAAAGCTCCAGTTGTGTTTGCAGCAGCGTCAAAGGCGTGCGCAGTTCATGGGCGGCGTTGCCGACGAACTGCCGCTGAGCGTCAAAGCCGCGGCTCAGGCGCTCCAGCATTTCGTTGAGAGCGTGGGTGAGGGAGCGAAGCTCCGGCAGCGTCTCTTCGTCAAGCCGGATCTCGGAAAGGTTGCTTGTCTCCACCTGTTCTGCCTGCTGCGCAAAGCGGCGCAGCGGACGCAGCGCATGGCCGCTGACGAAATAGGCCACCATACCGCCGAGGAGCGCGATCGCCGCTGTGATGTACCAGTTCGTTGTGCGGAAACGCGCCTGCGCCCCGCTGACAACGATCGTCAAGCCTTCACCGGGCGGGATAAGCTGCGGGTCAAAGCCGGCAGTTTCTCCGCTCTCAACGGCAATGTGGTCGTAGTCCTGAAGCGAATCTGCAATGGAGTCCATATAATATACGCCGGATGAGCAGAGCAGCAGATTCATGGAAACGCAGGTAACACCGATAAGCAGGACGGTCATCAGCGTAATGCGCCATTGAAGCGACAGCACCTTCATTCTTCCGGCCCTCCCAGCAGATACCCTTCTCCGATGCGGTTATGAATAGGATCATAGCCCATCGCAGCGCGCAGCTTTTTCCGCAGCGCGGAGATGTGGACGCGGATAGAGTTGCTGAAGCCGTCCACGCTGTTGTCCCAAACATGGTCGAGCAGTTCCTCCTGACTGACCGGGCGGCCCTGATTGAGCAGCAAATACTCTAAAATACCGCTCTCTTTTTTGGTGAGAGAGACCGTCTTTCCATTCACCGCGGCGATGCGGCTTCTTGTGTCGAAGCGCAGCGTACCGAAGGATAGACACACATCCGGCTGAATGAACTGCCGCTGGGTCAAGCTGCGGATCCGCGCCTCCAGCTCGGCCAGCGCAAAGGGCTTTGAGAGATAGTCGTTGGCGCCTGCGTCGAGGCCGTCCACCTTGTCGGCGGTGCCGCTGCGGGCGGAGAGGATCAGCACCCGCGTTTCGCGGTCGGTCTGCCGCAGTGTGCGCAGCACGCTCATGCCGTCCAGCTTGGGCAGGTTAAGATCCAGCAGCACCAGATCGTAGCGCTCCACCTCCAAAAGCTGCAATGCCCGCTCGCCGTCGTAGGCGAGATCTACGCTGTACCCTGACCGGCGCAGCCGGCGCGCAACGGCATCGCACAGTGTGCGTTCATCTTCAATGAGCAAAAGACGCATGGTATGCCCTCCCTTTCCCGTGTAAGTTATCCGTAGTATAGCACATTGCAATAAAGTCTTTGTTAATTTTCCGTTCTCAACATCCGCCCCATGGCCGAAAGCGTGTCACAGGCCCGTCCCGCTTTCGGGGCCGGATACCGGCGGCGGCAGGCTCGTCCAGATCCAGCTTCTTTTATTATACCACAGGTTTTCTCATTCTGCCGGCAATGATCGTGCTGCGTATCATATTTTTCCCTCCCTTCTGCAGGCGCTGTGCCCGCCGGCGCGTTTTACGCGCTGTTTCACAGGGTGTCCCTGTTCCGGATAACGTCGGGCCGGGACAACTGCGCCTGCGCCAAGGCCCGCAAAATGGATGCGGACGCGCCCAAAACGCCAAATTCGGAACACTCGATCGCCGGAATAGCTTGACTTTATGCGGATGATGTGTTAGAATTTTTCCGACTTTTAAGGTGACTGTCTGCGGATAGTCCGCGGGGAAACCCATTAGAATTTAACAGATCGGAGATACATGTCATTATGGAAAGAATCAAGACTCTCGAGACTCGTAGCCTGTGCGACAGCGCCAAGAACGGCGGCTGCGGTGAGTGCCAGACTTCCTGCCAGTCTGCCTGCAAGACCAGCTGCGGTGTGGCAAACCAGAAGTGCGAGAACACCAGCAAGTAATCGAGCGCAATTTTCAAAAAGCTGCCGCCTGTTCAGGCGGCACTTTTTCTGTACGAGGAGAACGGAAGAATGGTACATCAGTATCAACTGAACGGCTACAACATCGTGCTGGACACCTGCTCCGGTGCCATTCATGCAGTGGACGAGGTAGCCTATGACATCATTGCACTTTACCCCGATCACACGGCGGATGAGATCGTATCGGCGATGATGGAGAAATACGGTGAGCGCGAGGACGTGACGGAGCAGGAACTGCGGGACTGCATTGCCGATGTAGAGGCGCTGAAGCGCGCCGGGAAGCTCTATACCCCCGACACCTTTGCGGACATGGCCGGTACGTTCAAGGAGCGCTCCGGCGATGTGGTGAAGGCGCTGTGCCTGCATGTGGCGCACACCTGCAACCTGAACTGCTCCTACTGCTTTGCCAGTCAGGGCAAATACCACGGAGACCGCGCACTGATGAGCTTCGAGGTCGGCAGGCAAGCGCTGGACTTCCTGATGGATCACTCCGGCAGCCGCACCAATCTGGAAGTGGACTTCTTCGGCGGCGAGCCGCTGATGAACTGGGACGTGGTGAAGCAGCTGGTGGAGTATGCCCGCAGCGTGGAAAAGGAGCGGGGCAAAAATTTCCGTTTTACGCTGACCACCAACGGGATGCTCATCGATGATGACGTGATCGACTTCGCCAACCGTGAAATGAGCAATGTGGTGCTGTCGCTTGATGGCCGCAAGGAGATCCATGACCGGCTGCGGGTGGACTATGCAGGCAACGGCAGCTATGAGCGCATCGTGCCCAAGTTCCAGAAGCTGGTAGCGGCCAGAGGCAACAAGAACTATTACATGCGCGGCACCTTTACCCATGCCAATCCGGACTTTACGAAGGACCTGTTCCACATGGCGGATCTGGGCTTCACCGAGCTGAGTATGGAGCCGGTGGTGTGCGCGCCGGAGGACCCCGCCGCGCTGACGGCGGAGGACCTGGAGATCGTGAAGGATCAGTATGAGCTGCTGGCCAGGGATATGCTGCGTCGGGAAAAGGAAGGCAAGCCTATCACCTTCTACCACTATATGCTGGATCTGACGGGCGGCCCCTGCATTTATAAGCGGATCTCCGGCTGCGGCTCCGGCACGGAGTATATGGCCGTAACGCCGTGGGGCGACCTGTATCCCTGCCATCAGTTCGTGGGCGAGGAAGCCTACAAGCTGGGCGACATCTGGAACGGCGTGACCAATACGGCCCTGCGGGAGGAATTCCGCTCCTGCAATGCCTACGCCCGGCCTGAGTGCAATGACTGCTGGGCGAGATTCTACTGTTCCGGCGGCTGTGCGGCCAACGCCTTCCACGCTACGGGCTCGATCCGCGGCGTTTACGAGGCAGGCTGCGAATTGTTCCGTAAGCGTATGGAATGTGCCATCATGATGAAGGTGGCGGAAGATTCCGCCAAGGCCAACAGCTGATGGAAACGCCCATTGCCGATTTTGTCCGGCGGTATGCGGATTCCGGGATGGTCCGTGCGCATGTGCCCGGTCACAAGGGGAAATCCCTTCTGGGCTGTGAGGCGCTGGATATCACCGAGATTCGGGGTGCAGACAGTCTGTATGAAGCGGACGGCATCATCCGGCGCAGTGAGTCCTGTGCGGGAGAGCTGTTCGGCTCCGGACGGACGGTGTACTCCACGGAGGGATCCAGCCAGTGTATCCGGGCGATGCTGTATCTGGCCCTGATCTGCGGAAACGGATCCCGGACGATCGTGGCCGCCCGGAACGTACACCGTGCGTTCCTGTACGCGGCGGCCCTGTTGGATTTTGAGATCGTCTGGCTGTGGCCGGAGCAAAGCACATCTCTCTGCAGCTGTCCCGTGTCGCCGGACGCATTGGAGCGGACGCTGACGGAGCTGCCTGCGCCGCCTGCGGCGGTCTATCTCACCAGTCCGGACTATCTGGGCGGCATGGCGGATATTTCCGCTCTGGCAGAGGTGTGCCGGAAGCACAGCACACTGCTGGCGGTGGATAACGCCCACGGCGCCTATCTGCGGTTTCTGGAGCCATCCCGCCACCCGCTGGATCTGGGTGCAGCTCTGTGCTGCGATTCGGCGCACAAGACGCTGCCGGTGCTGACCGGCGGCGCGTACCTGCACATCAGCCGTGCAGCGCCGGCGTCTCTGCGGGAGAACGCAAAAACGGCGATGGCCATGTTTGGCTCTACCAGCCCGTCCTATCTGACTCTGGCGTCGCTGGATCTGTGCAACCGCTATCTGTCGGATGGATACCGGGAACGCCTGCGGGAGATGTGTGTGTATCTGGGCGAAGCGCGGAAGGCGCTGACAGCTGCCGGATGGCAGATAGAGCCGTCGGACCCGCTGCGCCTGACTATCAAGGCGCCATCCGGTATGACCGGCGGACAGCTGGCAGACCGTCTGCGGGAGAATGGCGTAGAATGTGAATACGCCGATCTGGACTTTCTGGTGCTGATGCTGACGCCGGAGAATCGTGCCTCGGATATTGAACGGATCCTCCATGCTTTCGGAACAAACGATGCCGTTTATGTGCCGCAGCCAACGCTTCCGCCGGTCCGTGGGGAGCGGGTGTGCTCCGTGCGGGAGGCACTGCTTGCCCCGCGGGAGACCATACCGGCGGCGCAGTCGCTGGGACGGGTCTGCGGTGCGCCTACCGTTGGATGTCCGCCTGCGATCCCCATTGCGGTGTCCGGTGAGCGAATTGGCCGGGAGGCTCTGGCGCTATTCCGCCGGTATGGCGTGGAGCAGGTGGAGGTCCTGTGCTGAAAACGTTTTTTGAAAGAAATCAAGACCGCAAATCTGAACACAGACAAACCGCAGGCCCGACAAATTCTGTCGGGCCTGCGGTTTTCCTTGATAGCGGGCCGCGCAGTAAAGAGGACGCTGACTTTTTGCAGCCTTACCCTCTTGAGCTTTCACGAACCTCGTCGTATTTTGCATTGTTCAGGGCCGTTATGTATGCATCGTAGGCATCTTCCAGTGTGAGATACTCCGTGCCGGCATCCAAAACCTTCTTATACTGGTCGGTGTACTGATTCACGAAGAGACTTTTTGAGATCGCAACATAACCGGTCCCTTTTTTATCTGTTCGCTGACCCGTCGTGGTTTCGGAAACATAGTATTTCCCGTCACCGGTTTGAATGAGTACAGGGATCTGCTTTCCGGCGCCGACCTTGTTTGTGTTGAAGGAAGTCCAGAAAAGGTAACGCTTTGCATTCTGCCCCTCGCGCCCATCTCCCAAAAAGGCCCAGGTGCAGTCTCCCTGCTGCAGAAGGCTGTTATTCATCTTTGCAAGCTCAGCTTCAATGCCCGGGATATAGGCTGAGTTCGGGCAGCGGGAGTCCAGTTCAAAGTTCTTATTTTCGGCAAGCATGTCCGATTTCCAAAAATCCGTCGCATACAGTAACGGCGAAAAATAATCCCTTATGCTGGTATCAAATGGGTAATCCGGCTTGGACGGTCCTGCCGTGCCGCTCCATGTGAGCACCACGCCGCAGCTCTCATCATACGAAACGACACAGCTTCCTCCCGGCGTGGCCACGCCTATCCAGTTGTCCGTGTCGCCCTGCCCTCTGGAGTGAACGATGCCGCCGATGTTTACAGGTTCTACCGACTGCCAGTCGGCCTTTTTTTGCTTCAGCTTGACTGTGACCGCAGCATCGGTGTCTCCCAACATAGCCTCTGTGGAGACCTGCGCATACGCGGCGCGCACATTGGCGAGGTCTGTCACTTCCCGGCTCTTTTCCAGTTGAGAGGAAAACATCGGGATCGCGATGGCGACCAGTACGGAAATAATCGCGATCACGATCAATAATTCCATCAAGGTAAATCCCTTGTCATTTTGCTTCATAGTACTCTTTGCCTTTCCCCAACGCGTCGTACGGTATCCGATGCCGGCAAGGCGGGACGCCATGCCGGAGCAGCAGCCTGCGCCTTTATTCCGCGCACAGCTCCTTCTTTTTCTCCGGCTTTTCCCGCAAATGCGCCGCCGTTCCGTTTTATAAATCTATAAACAACGATCCGTCCCGCCATTATAGTCGCTTTATCCGCAAATTTCAACGCATTTTCGAAATAGCTCGAACCCTTTTTCGCCGAATCGGAGAAATTCCGCCGCGATGGCCGTCCGGACGCCGCGGCGATGGCCACGGCAATATCGCGTAAATGGCACACTGAATATTGCTATTTGCCGGAATCAATGTATAATAACTTATGCAAATGATCGAAGGCGGAAATTGAGGAAATCGTACTGATGAAACACACCAAAACACTTATTTTACTTATTCTGTCCGTTCTGCTTGTGACCGGAGCGCTCTGCGGCTGCGCGGCGCAGACAGCAGGGCAGCCGGATGTATCGTCGCTGCCGCAGATCACCATCGGCAGCGACACCTATCCGCCCTTCGTCTATCTGGACAATAACGGCGATCCAACCGGTATCGATGTGGAGATCGCAGCCGAAGCTTTCCGGCGGATGGGCTATCAGGCGGTGTTTACGACCATCGACTGGGAGCAGAAAAGGGCGCTGCTGGATAGCGGGGAGATCGACTGCATTTGGGGCTGCTTCTCCATGGACGGGCGTGAGCAGGATTACCAATGGGCCGGTCCCTACATGGTCAGCCGGCAGGTCATCGCCGTCAATGCAGCAAGCGACATTTACGCCATGAGCGACTTGAACGGCAAGACCATTGCCGTACAATCCACCGGCAAGCCGGAGGAGATCTTTTTGGAAAGCGGAGAGCCGGATATCCCTCAATTCGAGGATATTATCAGTCTGGAAGATCGGAGCGTACAGTATGCGACGCTGGACTGCGGCTATGTGGATGCCATTGCCGCCCACGAAACAACCATTTTGCAGTATATGGCGGATTACGGCGCGGACTTCCGTATTCTGGAGGAGCCGCTGCTGATCACCGGAATCGGCGCGGCCTTTTCCGTCAACGATAACCGCGGTCTTGCGCAGGAGTTGACGGACACCTTTGCGCAGATGCGTCAGGATGGGACCATGCAGGAGATCGTCGGCAGATATCTGGAGCATCCCGAGACCTATCTGGAGGTGGAATGCCTTGAACAGTAATCATTTGCAGACTATTTTCGGCAAAAAATTCTGGCTCGTCTGCATTGCTGTGGGGATTTCCCTCTTTGGAGCCGTTTTCGCGCTTTCCAGGCGGGCGGATATGCAGAATTGCGAGCAGCGGCTGACGGGAGTAATGGAATTTATCAAGGCGCAGTCCGCCGACTATACGAAGTACAACGATACTGCCGTTGCGAAAAGCCTTGTGCGTGAGGCTGCCGCCATCAGCGCGCTGGAGGATCTCTCCCTCGACTGCGATGAGGCGGCGCTGTCGGAGTACGCCAGAATGCTGTGGCTTACGGGCATTTCTGTGCTGGACGCGCAGGGCGATCTGGTATGCGAGTACACGGAGAATGGCACCGGCTACGCGCAGCTTCAGTCCGGCATCAAATTGGAGCCGATCCTCAGCGTCATCGACTACCCGCAGAAGACCTATGTCAAGCGCGTGGAGCTGGGCGGGGACAATTTTGTTAATGTTGCTGTCCACAGCTGCGCTGACGGCACGGGTGTGGTGCTGGCCTATCGCTATATCCCGGCAGAGTTTTCAGAAAAATCCGTTCTGTCCATTCAGGACCTGTTAGATGGCTATGAGGTCAGCTCCACGGGGACTCTTCTGGTAGCGGAGGATAACCAGGCAGCGGCCTCCAACGATCCCACTCTGATCGGTATGAACATCTTTGAAAATGAACGGCTCATGTCGATCCGGAGAAGCGGCCATGCGGATAAGCTGATCCGCGTATACGCGCCGAAGGGCATCGAGCAGTGCTATGGAATGTATAGCCACGGACAGGACTATTACCTCTATGCCTATGTTCCCGCCCGTCAGGTCTATACCCTCACCGTGATGAATCTGGTGATCACGCTGGTCATGTATATCCTGATCCTGGCGCTTGTGCAGGTCTTCCGCTGGAACTCCGCAAGGGATTTCTTTATACAGCAGGAGCACTCTGAGCAAGAATATAGGAAGTCTCTCGAACAGAAAAACATCGCACTCCAGCTTGCCGTTCAGCGTGAAACCAAGGCCAATCTCGCCAAGCGGGAGTTCCTGTTTAATATGTCCCACGACATCCGAACGCCCATGAATGCCATCATCGGCTTCACCGCGCTGGCGCAGACGCACATCGACGACCGCGGTCAGGTAGAGGACTACCTGAAAAAGATATCCGTTTCCAGCCAGCATCTTCTGTCCCTTATCAACGATGTGCTGGATATGAGCCGCATTGAGAGCGGAAAGGTCACGCTGGAAGCAAAGCCGGTGCATCTGCCGGAGCTGGTGCATGAGCTCAGGGATATCATACAGGCCGTTGTTTCCAAAAAGGATCTCTCCCTTACCCTCGATACCGTTGGCGTGGAAAATGAGGATGTCATTGCCGATCCGCTGCGGCTTGAACAGATCCTGATCAATGTTCTGGCAAACGCCGTGAAGTTCACGCCGGACGGCGGGCAGATCGGCCTGTGGATCGTGCAGAAGGATACGGCTCCGGCGGGCTATGCCGATTTTGAATTCCACATCAAGGATAACGGCATCGGCATGAGCGAGGAGTTCCAAAAGCACATTTTTGAGCAGTTTGCCAGAGAAAGGACCTCCACCGTCAGTAAGATACAGGGTACGGGGCTCGGCATGGCCATCACGAAAAGTCTGGTGGATATGATGGGCGGCAGGATCACGGTGAAAAGCGAACAGGGAAAGGGCTCGGAATTTACCATTTCTCTGCGCTTCCCCATCGGCGAGGCGAAAACAGGACAGACGCCGCCCGCCGCAAAAGCTTCCGCCTTTACCGGAAAGAAGCTTCTGGTGGTCGAGGATAACGAGCTGAATCTGGAGATCGCGTCAACGCTTCTTAAAGAAGCGGGCTTTGAGGTAGATACTGCGGAAAACGGAAAGATTGCCGTTGAAAAGGTCGAAGCGGCCTCTGCCGACCGGTATGATCTGATCCTGATGGATATTCAGATGCCGGAGATGGATGGTTATGAAGCGACCCGCCGGATCCGTGCGCTTCCGGATGCGAAGAAGGCGGCGCTCCCCATTGTGGCCATGACCGCCAATGCGTTCGAGGATGATCGGAAAAACGCATTGCATGCCGGCATGAACGGCCATATTGCCAAACCGCTGGATATTCAAAAGCTGTTTCAGGTATTGTCGGAGCTGTTGAAATAAGCCATGGTCGGTATAGACGGCAAACCGAGCTATGCGGGCATGGGCAAAAAGGATAGGTGAACGAATGAAGATCATATATGAACTTTCCTGGCTGTGGGAAACGCTGGGCATCGCATTGATAGCGGCGGCTGTTTGTGTGGTCGGTGCTATGCTGATATGCCGGGCAAAAAAGAAAACGCTCAGCAAAAGGAGCGCAGTCGTTATCGGAATTGCCGCCTTTATCATTGCCATCGTAGCAGTTATCGAGATCGCACGGATTCCGATGCCGCTTTGACGAAATGGGAGGCGTTGATATGGGCTATGCCGGCAGGGCGGGGTAAAATACCCCGCCCTGCCGGCATGTTATCCGATTTTCCCCGCGGGAGGGAATGGGTCATTCCTCTTCCTTCCGTCTGGCGCGGGTGGTGAGCATCACCAGAGCGCTGCCGCTGACCAGCAGCGCCGCGGCCATGCCGCCCATGGGGAAGCCGTCGCCGGTAGCGGCGCTGGTCACGCCGGCCTTACCGCCGTCCTTACTGCCGGAGGTAACGGCCCGGGCGCTGTCCCGTCGGAAGGAGACGGAGGCGCTGCCGTCGTCGGAGACGATGGTGATGGTGCGCTCGCCGAAGGCCAGCGTGCGCAGGAACTGTGCGCGGAACGTGACGATCAGCCTGCCGCCATCGGGATCAGCCGTCACCTCGTAGTTGGCAGGATCCACCGTCACGCCGTCGATCTGCACGGTGAAGTCGCCATACTTCTGGCGGAAGGTAACGTCCAGCGTCTTGTCGCCGGGTCTCCATACCCTCACATCGCCCACGATGCGCAGACCGATGGCGGGCAGGATGGTGTCCCCACGGGTGATCTCTCTGCCGGCAGCGGCGTCCAGATAATACTTGCCGCAGCCGGAGCAGTACCAGTATTCGATGTTGCCGTCGGCGGTGGAGGTGGCGTTGACCTTGTCCACGCGGCGCAGCAGGCCGCCGTGGTTCCCGGGTGCCGGATCGCCGAAGCTTTCGCCGCAATATCTGCACACCGCAGGAGCCTTGCAGGAGGCGGGAGTGCCCACAGTGTGGCCGTTGTTGACCGTGATCTGCACCTGAGTGCTGTTGCCGGCCCGATCGGTGGCCACGATGGTGTGGAGCTGGCTGTCCGCCTCAATGATATAGGTACTCCCCGCGGCGCGGCCGGGGGCGCTGACAGCCGCTGTGCCGTCCACGGTGACGGTATCCAGATACGCATCGGTGACGGTGAAGGTCACGCTGCCGCAGTAGACCGCGCCGTCGTCCACACCGGCGATGACCGGCGCGGCGGCATCCAGCACCACGCCGTCGGACCGCAGATAGGTGACGTTGCCCGCTGCATCGGTGATCCGTGCATAGGCGATGAGCCTGTCGTCGGGGGTGATGGCCACAGGCGCAGTGTAGGGCTGGAGGGTCATGCCGTCCAGCTGCGCCGCGGTATAGTCCTCCTCACTGAGCAGGTACTCGATGGCCGCCACACCGCTGGCCTCGTCCGCCGCCGTCAGCGTCACGGGTCTGCCGGCTCTTGTAGAACAGGTCAAAGCTGATGGTATTCCAGAAGCTCTGCCACGCGTTGCGCTGGTCGATGCGGATCTCGCCGGTGGGATCGGTCTTGTCGATCTTGTAGGTGAGGGTGACGGACTCGGAGATATAACCGTCCGCCGTATTCTTCACATAGAAGGTCAGGCTGCCGGTGCCCGTCTCATCGGAGCGGGTCAGGCTGCCGCGCCAATCGCCGTTGGCGGTATTGGTGCCGGACACCTGCCAGCCGTCCGCCGCCGTCACCATGAAGTCCTGATTCGTCCACTGGCCGGTGCTGGCGGCATACTCCGCGCCGGTGGCGGTATACGCCTTGATGCTGGCGGTGATGCCGGCGGGCTGGGTCAGGCTGTAATTGCCGGCTTTGCCGTTGGCGCTGTCGGCGATGGTAAACTCGGTAAAGCTGACGGGAATGTTATCGCCCGCAGCCACCGTGTCGAAGGTCGGCGTGCCGCAGCGGAGCATCAGTGTCTCGCCGTCCGCCAGATTCACCAGCGTGGGCGTGCCCTCGATGGCGGCGGTGTTGAGCCCGTCATAGAGCTTGTCGCGGACGGTCAGACTGCCGATGCTCAGCGGGCGCGCCGTGATGGCGGCGCTGCCGGAAATGGGCTGCGCGGCCAGGGTATAGTTGGCCGCGTCGCTGCCCGTCAGGCCGAAGCCCGTAAAGGTCACGGTCCTTCTGCCCACGTCGGGACTGTCCGCGTTGGCCTGCCCCATCACCACGGACAGGTCGTCGCCGCTGATCTTGCCCACCATCGCCCTCTCGGGATAATAGTACATGCACACGATGGCCGTGCTGCCGTCGTAGCTCTTGTCCTCCAGTGCAGGGGTGTGGAGCTGTATATCCTTCTGGCTGATGGTAAAGGTGGCAGTCTTTTCAATGCGGTCGTAGTGCTCTGTCTCCGCCACGGTCAGCCGCACGTTGTAGGTGCCGGCGTCCTCGGGCGCTGCGGTGGTATAGGCGCCGGGGTCCGCGCCGTCGGGCTTGAACTCCCATGTCATGACGCCGTCGCTCTCCGTATTGGCGGAGGGCGTCACAGGCTCGCTGTCATAGATCTTGTCCATGGAGGCGATGTCAGCGTCCACAGTGGACCTGCCCACGGTCAGCACCACGGTGGTGGAGGCCGGCGCCTGATTGTCGCCGCCGGAGACATAGGTCTCGCCCAAGGGGTCATAGGACACGGTCAGGGTGTAGCTGCCCGCCGTCAGTGCCGTCAGGAAGCTGTTGGTCAGGGTGATGGCCAGCCGGCCGCCGGCGGATGCGCCGATCCGATACTCCGTATCCCTTACCAGCGCTCTGCTGCCCATGGTGATGCTTCTCACCGTGCTGCCGTTGTCCTTCACATGGAATACGCAGTCATCCGCGGAGGCTTCGGCGAAGCTGACGCGCTCCGTGATCTGCTCCGCGTCGGTGTAGACCACCATGCCGTCGGCATTGACCACGGTAACGTTGCCTTCCCGATCGATGGCCTTCACATAGAGAAAGCCCTTGCTGTTGGGAGCCACGGTAAAGCTGCCCCTGCCGTCGGCGTCCAGCGTCAGCGCCGTCCAGCCGTCGGCGGCTCCGGCGTCGGCTTCCCTGGTAAAAGCCGTGCCGCTCAGCAGGTACTCCGCCTTATCCAGCCCCGCGCCCACATCGGCGGCGGTGACGCTGACCGTCTGTGTCTCCTTGAAGAACAGGCCGAAGGAAATACGGTTCAGGAAGTTCCTGAAGCTGCTGTTCCGGATGGTGATCTCCGCCGTGGGCGGCGTGTTGTCGCATGCGCCCACGATGCGCAGCAGGCTGTTGCTGAAGTCTGCCGTCACCTGAACGGTGTAGCCGGCGGCGTCGCTGCCGGTAAATCGCTGCTTTGTGGTCAGCGCACCCTGCTCCAGCTCCAGGCCGCTCTGGCCGGTGTAGCCCGGCAGCATGGTGACGCGGAGGGTGTAGGTCTGGCCGCTGCGCACCGTCCTTGTCAGGTCCGCCTCCTCCACGGCCACGCCCACATGGCTGGTAATGCGCATATCCACCAGACGGTAGAGGGTGAACGTCACGGTGGTCACGTTGCCCGCTTCGTCGGCGGCGGTGATGGTCACCGGCTTGCCATCTGTCTCTTATACACATCTCCGAGCCCACGAGACCGATCAGTATCTCGT
>ENA-UAIC01000242-UAIC01000242.1-human-gut-metagenome-genome-assembly--contig:-NODE-242-length-21059-cov-5.087507_pt1 | contig 21059 bp, 16 predicted proteins | sample MGYA00244413_ERZ654377 | MGnify/ENA primary metagenome ERZ654377 (study PRJEB26926, sample SAMN06165148) | human gut metagenome | biome: ENVO:00009003; feature: ENVO:2100002; material: ENVO:00002003...
CGAGATACTGATCGGTCTCGTGGGCTCGGAGATGTGTATAAGAGACAGATATATACATGCCGTGGTTAAAAATTTAAAGAGGAAAAAGATGAAAAAATTTAAAAATCACCACAACGAAAATAACGAAAATCCGAATTCGGAAGCTGAGGAGAGCCGGGAAGAAAAGCTTGAGCAGGACGCGGAAACCGAAAATCCGGAAGAAACCGCCGCCGAGGACGACATCGTCGAGGCGCTGAAGGACGAAAACCGGAAACTCAAGGAAGATTATCTGCGCGCTTATGCCGATGCCGAAAACACCAAAAAACGCTGTGCGCAGGAGATTGAAAAAAACAGCAAGTATGCGGTATCGGCCTTTGCGAAAAATCTGCTGAGCGTGGCTGACAATTTGCACCGTGCTTTGGATTCCGTGCCGGAGGACAAGCGCGGCGAATGCGAAGGGCTGACCAATCTGCTTAAGGGGGTCGAGCTGACGGAAGCCGATTTGATGAAGGCTTTTGAAAAACACGGCATCAGAAAAATGGAGATTATGGGACAGGTTTTTGACCCGAATTTTCATCAGGTGGTTCAGGAAGTCGAGGACGCCTCAAAGCCAAGCGGAACGATTATTGCCGAACTGCAGACCGGATATATGCTGAACGACCGTATTCTGCGCGAGGCGATGGTGGTGGTTACAAAAGGCGGAAGCCACGCCTAGGATTTTGCTGTTAACAGCCAGAAAAACCGGGGTTTCGTCTCCGGTTTTTTTGTGTATGGAGCGGCAGGTATTTTATGCAGAAAAGAAGATTATGCTTGCCGAGTTTGCGGTTTTGGCGTATGTTGCCCGTAGGTTGTTTTTTTACAGTAAAAGAGAAATTGATATGCGTCATTCAAACCGTTTAAAAGATGAAATCAGAGAAATTGAGATTATTCCGAACTTCAACCCTTATGCCGAAGGTTCCTGTCTGATTAAGTGCGGCGGCACCCATGTCGTCTGCACGGCCAGCGTGGAAGAAAAAGTTCCCGCCTGGCTGAAGGGACAGAACAAGGGCTGGATTACCGCCGAATATGCCATGCTGCCGCGGGCAACGCAGGTTCGCGTGCCCCGCGAGGCCAAAAAGCCGTCCGGACGCACGCAGGAAATTCAGCGGCTTATCGGCCGTTCGCTGCGGGCCGTGGTAGACCTTGAGAAAATGAAAGACCTTTCCATCTGCATCGACTGCGACGTGATTCAGGCGGATGGAGGAACGCGCACGGCTTCGATTACCGGCGGGTTTGTGGCGTTGTACCTGTGCATTCGCCGGCTGCTGCTGGAAAAGAAACTGAAAACAAATCCGATACGCGAATATGTGGCGGCGATTTCCTGCGCCATTCATGAAGGCGAGAAAATTGTCGACGTCGATTATGAGGAAGATTCTCATGCGCAGGCGGATATGAACTTTGTGCTGACCGAAAGCGGCAAAATCGTTGAAATTCAAGGTACGGCGGAAGGGAATCCGTTTGACGAAGACGCGTTCAAGGAGCTTTTGGGACTGGCGCGCGGCGGCATAGCCAAGCTGATTGAGAAACAGAGAGAAGCGTTGGGAATGTGAGCATGAAAATTGAAAAAATTGTGGTTGCCAGCCATAATCAGGGCAAAATCAAAGAAATCGGAGAAATGTTGAAGCCGCTGAATATTGCGGTTGTTCCGGCGGCTGAGCTGGAACTTCCCGACGTAGAAGAAACAGGCACGACCTTTGAGGAGAATGCGCGGTTAAAAGCCGATGCGCTTTCGAAACTGTGCGGACTGCCCTGCCTGGCCGATGATTCCGGCTTATGCGTCGACGCGCTGGGCGGACGTCCGGGCGTCTATTCGGCACGTTATGCGCCGAACCGGGATTTTGACAAGGGAATGGAAATGCTGCTCGGCGAGTTGGCCGCAGCTGCCGACAAAGCGCGCAAGGCGCATTTTTCCTGCGTGTTGGCTTTTGCTTTTCCGGGCATGGAAACCAAAGTTTTTGAAGGCCGGGTCGACGGCCGGATTGCAACCGAAAAACACGGAAACGGCGGTTTCGGCTATGATCCCGTGTTTGTACCCGACGAGGGCGACGGCCGGAGTTTCGGGGAGTTCGGCAAAGAGGAAAAAAACGCGATTTCGCACCGGGGCAGAGCCTTTAAGAAGTTTTTGGACTATTTGAACCATTTGAACAACTGATATGCGGCGGCGGGCTATATGGGCAGCATTTATAACATTCCGGCGAGTTTATCGGCGGTCGACGTTCTGGCCGAAAAGTTTTTGGCGGAATATGCTCAAGAGCCGCTGGCTCTGGCCGACGTGCTGTTTCTGCTGCCTAACCGCCGCGCCGCCAAAGCTCTGGCCGACGCTTTCGTTCGGCAGAGAGGGCTGACGCCGACGCTGCTGCCGAAAATGGTTCCCATCGGCGATGTGGAAGAAGACGAACTGTTTCTGACCGGTTTTGACTTTGCGGAAAGTTTGGCGTCGCTGGCTCCGGCAATCGAGCGCAACGAACGCCTATTGCTGTTTACCAAAATCATACTGCATAAACCGGCCGAGTTCGGCATTGAAAAACTGACTGCCAATCAGGCTTGTTATCTGGCGCAGGAACTGGCCGGCCTGATTGACACGGTACATAATGAAAACCTTTCTTTTGAACGGCTGGCAGATATTGTCCCGGCGGAATATGCCGCACACTGGCAGGAAACGCTGAAGTTTTTGGAAATCATTACCCGTTATTGGCCGGACATTTTGAAAGAACGCGGCCTGATTGACCCCGGCGAGCGCCGCAACCGGCTGATTGCCGCACAGGCGGAGATGTGGAAGGCCGCGCCGCCGGCGAAAAGGATCGTTGCCGTCGGAACGACCGCGACTTTTCCGGTCATGAAAGCTTTGGTTAAGGTTGTTTCAAAACTGCCGCAGGGCGAAGTCTGCCTGGCCGGTCTGGATAAAAATCTGGATGACGAAAGCTGGAATGCGATTGACGAAACGCATCCGCAGTTCGAGCTGAAAGAACTGCTCGATTATCTGCAGGCCGACCGGCGGGATATTGCCGATTTGATGCCGCCGGCCAATCCGGAGCGGGAAAAGTTTATTTCCGAAATCATGCGGCCGGCCAAAACTACCGACAAGTGGCGGGATATTGCCGCGGCGGAAATTCATCACGAAGCATATGACGGCATCAGGCTGATTGATTGTGACGACGTCAGAAAGGAAGCGCTGGCGATTGCCCTGATTATGCGCGAAACGCTGGAACAGCCGGAAAAGACGGCGGCTTTGGTAACAACTGACCGAAATCTGGCGCGGCGGGTAGCGTCTGAACTGCGGCGCTGGAAAATCAACATTGACGATTCAGCGGGTCAGCCGCTGGCCCTGACGCCAATCGGCATTTTTCTGAGGCAGATGACGGCGGCGGCGAAAAGCGATTTTGCACCGGTAGAATTTCTGAGCCTGTTGAAACTGCCGCTGCTGACGGCCGGTCTGACTCATGCCGAAATCCGCCGATTGGTGCGCGATTATGAAAAAAGGGTTTTGCGCGGCGGCGGTTATGACGAAATTTCGGAGGAAAAAGTCAATGCCGTAAAAGCGCAGATGCAGGCATTTTGTGCGTTGTTGCAACAGCCGAAGGCCGATTTCAAAACATTGCTTGAGCTTCATGTCCGGGCGGCGGAAAAACTGGCGGCACAGCCCGGCGAAAGCGGTGCTTCGACATTGTGGAAAGGCGATGCCGGCGAGGCGATGGCCGGTTTTGTTGCCGATTTGTATCAGAGCGCCGGGGTTTTGGGCGAGGTTGACACGGCCGAATATGAGGGGTTGTTTGAGTCGCTGATGGCCGGCGTGACGGTGCGGCCGAAATACGGCACGCATCCGCGTCTGCGGATTTTAGGACCGATAGAAGCGCGGCTGACGCATTTTGACACGATTATTGTCGGCGAAGTCAATGAGGGTGCTTTTCCGAAGGCGTCCGGCGCCGATCCGTGGATGTCGCGGCCGATGAAAAGGGATTTCGGTTTTCCTTTGCCGGAAAAGGCGGTCGGCGTTCTGGCGCATGATTTCTGCCAGCTGCTGGCAGCAGACCGCGTTTATCTGACCCGGGCGGAGCGCGTGCAGGGTACGCCGATGGTCAAGTCGCGCTGGTGGATGCGTCTGGAAACGGTGCTTAAAGCTTTGGGCGCAGATATAGCCGGGTTGGAAGACGAAGCTTTCAAATCCTGGGCCGATTTTATTGACCGGGCAGAAGTCTTCAGGCGTCTGCCGCCGCCGGAACCGCGTCCGCCGGTTGAAGCCCGGCCGCGAGTGATGTCGGCGAGCGCGGTCGAAAACTGGATGCGCGATCCGTATATCATTTATGCCAAATATATTCTGAAGCTGAAAAAGCTGGACGAGCTGGAACAGGATTTGAGCCTGAAAGATTACGGAACGATTATTCACGCCGTTTTGGAAAAGTTCAACAACCGTCATCCGGCGGATTTTCCTGAGAATGCAAAAGCCGAGTTGCTGGAACTTGGACGGGAATATTTTGCGGAAAACAAAATTGCGATGGAAACGAGGGCTTTCTGGTGGCCGACATTTGAAAAAACAGTTGACTGGCTGGTCGGTGCCGAGCGTAATTATCGGCCGCAGGTAAGGAAAGTTCACAGCGAAATCGAAGGAAGCTTCAGTTTCGAAGCGCCGGCCGGCAAGTTTACGATTACGGCCAAAGCCGACCGGGTGGATGAAACGACAGACGGAAAGATTAATGTCATCGATTATAAAACCGGATATGCCCGCAGCGTAAAAGAAGTGGAAGGCGGTTATGCTCCACAGCTGCCGATAGAAGGGCTGATAGCCAAATTCGGCGGATTTCAAAATATTCCGGCGACGGAGGTCGGCCGGCTGATATACTGGCAGCTCGGGCGGCAGGAAACGGTTATTGAGAACAATATGAATGAGCTGCTGGATAAAAGTTATGAGCGGATTGTGACGCTGGCCTCGGTTTTTGATTTTGAAAAAACGGCCTATATCAGCCAGCCGAATCCTAAACAGGCGCCGAAATATTCGGATTATGAACATCTGGCCAGGGTGCGCGAGTGGTCGGTAACGGAAAATGAGGAGTGAGACCTTTTGATGACTGACGATATTGCCGCAACACGAAAACAAAGGGGCGAGCAGGCGACGGCACAACAACGACGGGCGGCAGATCCGGCGCGCTCGGTGTGGGTAGAAGCTTCGGCGGGAACCGGCAAGACCAAAGTGCTTTCCGACCGGGTGCTGCGGCTGCTTCTGAACGGTGTGCCGCCGGGAAGAATTCTCTGTCTGACTTATACCAAGGCAGCGGCGGTGGAAATGAGTTCGCGCATTGCCGGCCGGTTGAGCCGCTGGGCGGTTGCCGGCGATGACGATTTACATAAAGAACTGTCAAAACTTTTGGGGAGCCTGCCGGAGAACCATAAAGACTATGCCAGGTTGGAGGCTCAGGCACGAAAACTTTTTGCCGTTTTGCTGGACACTCCCGGCGGAATGAAAATTCAGACGATACACAGCTTTTGTCAGGAAGTGTTGAAACGTTTTCCCCTGGAAGCGAAGGTATCGCCGTATTTTGAGGTTATGGACGACCGGACGGCGGCAGAGGCGATGGACGATATTAAAAGGGCGCTGCTGCAGAAAATCGAAACGGCGCCGGAAAGCCGTGCCGGGCAGGCACTGGCTTATCTGACCCGGAACGTAAGCGAGTTTCAGTTTCCGAATATTATGAACTCGATTGCGGCGGGACGGAACAAAATCGTTCGTCTGTTTGCGGCTTACGGCGACGCCGGCGCGGTAATTGACGAGTTGAGCCGACGGCTGAATGTCGGGGAGAAAGACACGGCCGAAGGTTTGACGGAAGCGTTTATGGTGCGGATTGACCGGGCGGAAACGCTGCGGCTGATTGAGGCCTGGCGGCACGGCGGGGTAAAGGACAAGGCAAAGGCCGAGAAGCTGGCGGCGGTTTCGGAAGCCGGATTTCCCGCGGAAATGTATGAAAATTATAAAACGGCGTTTTTAACGCAAAAGGGCGAGCCTTATGCCAAAGCCGGCGACAGGGAAACGCTCAAACATTATGCGGCGCTTCCCGAGAGCGCGGCGGCGGAGGCCGAACGGATACTGGCTTTGGAAGACAAATTAAAATCGGTGCGTCTGCTGGCTTCGACAAGGGCGGTTTTGTTTTTGGCGGAAGACCTGATCAGCGGTTATACCCGTTTTAAGAAAGTCCGTTCGAAAATGGACTATGAGGATTTGATTGTGCTGACCCGCGCCCTTTTGGAAAACCGTGCAGTGGCGGACTGGGTTTTGTTTAAGCTGGACGGGGGCATTGACCATGTGCTGATTGACGAGGCGCAGGACACTTCACCGGATCAATGGGCGATTGTCAAAGCGCTGACCGCGGATTTTTTTGCCGGCGAAGGCGCGGGTGAGGCAGTGCGGACGGTATTTGCCGTCGGAGATCGGAAACAGTCGATTTACAGTTTTCAGGGTGCGGATCCGCGCGGTTTTGACGAAATGCGAAAATATTTTGCTGCACAGTCGGCGAATTTTGACCAGATTCATCTGGATGTTTCTTTCCGTTCGACGGCAGCGGTTCTGGATACGGTTAACGAACTGTTTCGTGACGAGGCGGCTGCCAAAGGCGTGGCCGGCGAAGGCGAGGACATTACGCATATTCCGTTTCGTTTCGGCGACGGAGGCAAAGTTGAGCTTTGGCCGTTGATTGAGCCGGAAGAAGGCGAAAACAAGGATATCTGGCTGCCGCCGGTAGAACGCCGCGGCAGCGAATCGACCAGCGCCAGGCTGGCGCGGCAGATTGCCCGGCGAATAAAACAATCCGTCGAAAGCAGGGATATTCTGGTTTCACAGAATCGGCCGGTGCGTTACAAGGATTTTATGATACTGGTGCAGCGCCGCAACGCTTTTGTGGAAGAGATGGTTCGCGAATGCAAAAATGCCGGGGTAAATGTCGCGGGAATTGATAAAATCCGGTTGCTGGAACAGATTGCCATACAGGATTTGATTGCTTTGGGGCAGTTTCTGCTGCTGCCGAATGACGATCTGACGCTGGCAACGGTTTTGAAGTCGCCGCTGTTCGGCTTGAATGACGACGATTTGTTCCGTTTGTGTTACGGCCGCGGTACGGCAACGGTTTGGGCAAGGCTCGGAAAAGATGAAAAATACGTGGCCGTTTACGGAATTTTGCAGGATTTGCTGGACAAGGCCGACTATATTCGGCCGTTTGAACTTTACGGTTATGTGCTGAGTACGCTCGGCGGGCGCAGAAAATTCGTGGAGCGGATGGGGTATGAGGTTGAAGACGGTCTGGACGAGTTTGTCAATCTGATGCTGGCATATGAGCAGGAACACGTTCCGACGCTGCAAGGGTTCATTGCGCGGATTAAACAGGATGAAATTGAAATTAAAAGGGAACTGGAGCAGAGCGATGCCGATGTGGTGCGGATTATGACCGTGCATGGTTCCAAGGGACTGCAGGCGCCGATTGTCATTCTGCCGGATACGGTTCGGGTGGTCGGAACCAAAAAGGAGGGCGGTCTGCTGTGGGACGATATTTTTTATTATCCGCTGACGGCCGGAGATTATGAAAAAAACTGCGCAGAAATCAAAAACAGGGAAGCCGAACTGGCGCTGGAGGAATACCGCCGCCTGCTCTATGTGGCGCTGACAAGGGCGGAGGACCGGCTTTGCATTTGCGGTTATCGCAAAAAAAACAAAGCCTCGGACGAATCCTGGTATGAACTTTGCCGTCGTTGTTTTGCCGGCATCAGCGAAAAAAAGAACGACGGAACGCTGGTTTATGAGAAGGCACAACTGCTGACGGTAAAAGAAAACGAACTTCCGGCGGAAAAAGAATTGCCGCGTCCCGTATTTTCGTGGATTTCGCAGGCGGCGCCGGAAGAGGACGCGTTGTCAAGACCCTATACGCCGTCCAGACCCGATGACGATGAACAGGCGCTGGCCTCCCCGCTTGGCGAAAACGGAAACAGCCGTTATCGCCGCGGCCGCCTTATTCATAAACTGCTGCAGTTTTTGCCGGACGTCCGTTCGGCGGATAAGAGACAGGTTGTCCGCGATTTTCTGGCTAAAGAGGCTTACGGTCTTACGACGGATGAAACGGAACGGATTTGCGGCGAAGTAATGAGTTTACTTGAAAATCCCCGCTTTTCGGCGTTGTTTGGCGCAAATTCAAGGGCGGAAGTGCCGATTATGGGCGTGGTAGACGGCCGGATTGTTTCGGCACAGGTTGACCGTCTGGCGGTTTTTGACGACCGGGTTCTTGTTGTTGACTTTAAGACCAATCGTCCGGCTGCGGAAAAAGTTGCCGAGGTTCCGTCTGTTTATGTCCGGCAGCTGGGAGCATATCGGAAGCTGCTGGCAGAAGTTTATCCGGGACGGAAAATCGAAACCTGGATTTTGTGGACCGATACGGCAAGACTGATGGAAATTGCATAAATTTTGGTTGTTTTTATTTTATTAGCCTTTAATATAAATAAATCATAACTTATATAACATTTATTGTTACCACAAAAATTGAAAGGGAATAAGATGAAGCAAATTACTGACAGTCAGTTCGAATCCGAGGTTCTTAACTCTAAAGGTCTGGTTCTGGTTGACTTCTGGGCGGAATGGTGCGGTCCCTGCCGTCAGCTCGGCCCGGTTCTGGAAGAAGTTTCCAAGGAAATGGGCGACAAGGTTACCATCTGCAAGATGAACGTCGACGAATCTCCGAACACGGCTGCCCAATACGGAATCCGCAGTATTCCGACGATGTTCCTGTTTAAGGACGGCAAACAGGTTGACGTTAAGGTCGGGCTGAATTCGCAGGCTTCACTGGTTTCCTGGATTGAATCTCATAAATAAACAATTAAAGTTGTTTGGCAGGCGGCTTGATGCTGCCTGCTTTTTTATTGGCCTTTATTCAATCAAAAGATTAATTTGATAATTTTTGATAAATTACAGTTGCCATAAAAGTTTTTTTATATTATAATAGCGCCAACAAAAGGTTGCATAATAGCCGGAGATGTGTTTATATGGAAGATGTATGGAAGTTCACAGGTGACTTCCAGTATTCTCAAACGCGAGAATCGAAGCGGTAAGAGGCTTTTACAAGCAGCGGGCGGTATTGATGACGATTTTATCGTATCAATACCGTTACTGATATAAACCGGTTATTTCTGCGATTTCTGTGGGAAATCGTGGTGTTTCTGTAATAAAAAGCATTTTGCTTTCTAATATCAGAACTAGCGCTGCTTAGTACTCTTACACGCCACGATTTTCCTCCTTTTACGCAGAACCCGATGGAAATTCGCAACGAACAGACTTCAGAGATTTTCGGAATTGTTCAGCAGAACATACGTCAGTATCTTATTCGCCGCCGGTTGGAAGAACAGCTTTCTTTTCGGCAGCTGTCCGAGAAATCCGGCGTTGCCGAAGAAGTTTTGGCCGGTATTGAAAACGGCGGCAGAGAAATAAGTGTCGGCTGTCTGCTTAAAATTCTTGATTTTTACCGGCGGATTTCAGCTTAGCTCTCTTTTATCGGTTTAAGAAGCGACTATATATTCCGTAGGACAATTTTACGGGAAGTTTTTGTATGCTTTGGGTTATTGACAGTCTGGTTTACGGCTTCTTTACGGCGATTTATACGCTGTTTAACCAGCATTATAAGCTGAACGGTTATGTGCTCGGAATCTGGCGCGGTTTCGGCATATCGCTGGCTTTTATGCCCTTTTTGTACTTCTTTCCGGTACCGGAAAGCGCGTATTACTGGTTTCTGCTGATTTTTCAGGGGCTGTTAATCGGCATTTATGATTCGCATCTGTTTTTTGCCTCGGCGGATTTCGGGGCCGGGCCGACGTCGCGTTTTATGGCGATAACGGCTCTGGTAACGACTTTTTTATGGTGGTTTCTGACGCCGGAACAGTTTGAACACCTGCTTGGCAACGGAACGGTGTTTATCAGTCTGATTCTGGTTTTGTTCGGATTTACGGTCAGTTATTGGCAGATGGTGCAGAGTCCGGTGTCGCAGAAGCTGGTGCGCTATATTCTGCCGGCGGTGTTTGCCCTGGCGGGAATGAGCATTGCTACCAAAGAAATCGCCGTTCATTCACAATCGGGCGTGTGGGGCGCGATAACCTATTATCTGGCGGTGGCTTTGTTTGTAAGCGGCTGCTATAATTTGTTTTTTTATCTTCGAACTCAAAAAAAACGCGGATTTAAACAGTTTGCTGCCGATGTTTTTAACCGGCGGACCGTTTGGCCGGGCATTTATATGGTGGCGTTCAGCGCGGCGCTGATTACGGCCAAAACGCTGGCGCTGCGGGTGGCGCCGAATCCGGGATATGTGACGGCTCTGCTGCTGGTGGCGCCGATTTTTGTATATGTTTTGAATCGGACTCGCAAAATTCCCGACGACGTGTCGGTCAAAGCCGGATTTTCAATGATTTTCTTTTTGCTGCTGTTGATTTTGCTGGTTAACGGCGATTACGGAATCACCGATTAACAGCAGAGTTCCTCAATCAGCCGGTTTAAAAGCGGAAAGCCTTTGGGGGTAGCACGAATGTGTTTTTCGGTAATTTCGAGATAGCCATCTTTCTCAAGACTGCAAAGGCGGTTTTGATTTACCGCGGCGGCGAAATCAATGCCGCAGCATTCTTTGAAATGCCGCTTGTCGATGCCGCTGTTCAGGCGCAACCCCATGATGACAAGCTCTTCGGCACGTTCGGCAGGCGTCAGTTCTTCAAGATTGCGAGGATGGGTCGAGGCATAAATTCTGTTGCCGATACGGAAACGCCCGTGCGCCGACTTGCCGATGCCGATATAGTCGTCTCCCTGCCAGTAAAGAAGGTTGTGACGGCAGGGTAAACCATAATTTGACACTTCATATTGCGGGTAGCCGTGACAATTCAGATAATCATTGGTAAAAGCGTACATTTCCGCGGCGGCGTTTTCAGCCAGCGGACGAATGCCCTTGGCAGCAAAGACGGTGCCTTCTTCAACGGTCAGCTGATACAGTGAAATGTGGCGAAAGCCGAATTTAACCGCCTGTTCCAATTCCTGCTGCCAATCGGAAAGATTTTGTCCGGGACGGGCATAAATCAAATCAGCCGAATGGTTGTCGAAATTATGCAGTACCTTATCGACGGCCGTCAGGGCCTGCGCCAGATTGTGCGTGCGGCCGAGAAACTTCAGGTCGCGGTCGTTCAGCGCCTGTATTCCCAAAGACAGGCGGTTGATTCCGGCGCGGCGCAAGTCGGCAAATAAGTCCGGACGGTCGGTGTTCGGGTTGGCTTCCAGACTGATTTCCAAATTATCGGCAGTCGGCCAGAGCCGGCAGATGCGGCTGATTATTTTTTCGATAAGCCGCGGTTCAAGCAATGAGGGCGTACCGCCGCCGAAAAAAATGCTGGTTACGGTTTTGGTTTCGGTCAGCCGATGGTAGAACTCCAGGTCTTCCAGATAAGTGTTGACGATTTCTTCCTGCGGCACGTCTTTGCAAATCTCCTTGTAGAAATCACAATAGGGGCATTTGCTTTTGCAGAAAGGCCAATGGATATAAACGCCAAAGGGAAAAACGCGCTTAGCGGGCAACTGCTTGGATAATCCGGTGCTCGTATCCTCATGTACGTCTGTGTACACTCCGGTACTGTGCTCCGTGTTATCCGGCGCATTTCCCTCACTAAGCGCGTTTTTTGCATCTGCAACGGGCAACTGCTTCGACAATGTCGTTTTCACGGGTCTTTCTTTACAAAATGAATTTTGACAAGTCGGAAGCTTCGGTATATTTGGCCAGTTTTTCTTCGACCATTTGTGCGGTAATGACTTCTTTTTCGCCGCTGCGGTCGGATGCCGTATAGCTGATGTCTTCAAGCAGAATTTCCAAGACCGTATGCAGCCGTCTGGCGCCGATGTTTTCGACGTTTTCATTGATGGCGACGGCAATGTCGGCAATCTTGTCAATAGCTTCCTTTTCGAATTTTAAATCGAAATTCTCGGTTTTCATCAGGGCAACATACTGCTCAATCAGATTTGCTTCCGGTTCGGTCAGAATGCGGACGAAATCTTCATGATTCAGCGCTTTGAGTTCAACGCGTATAGGCAGGCGTCCCTGCAGTTCGGGCAGCAGGTCGGAAGGTTTGGAAAGATGAAAGGCGCCGGAGCAGATGAACAGAATATGGTCGGTTTTGACCATGCCGTACTTGGTGGTTACGGTGGTTCCTTCTATCAACGGCAGTAAATCGCGCTGGACGCCCTCGCGGGAAACGTCGCTGCCGCGGCGGTCATCTTTGCCGGCAATCTTGTCTATCTCGTCGATGAAGACGATGCCGTCATTTTCGACCGTTCTGATCGCCTCCTGAATAATGGTGTCATTGTCGAGAAGTTTGTCGCATTCTTCTTCCATCAGGACTTTATAGGCGTCGCCGACGGTCATTTTGCGGGTTTTGTATTTGTCGCCGAAAGGCTTGCCGAGCAAGTCGCTGAGATTCAGCATGCCCATTTGGGCGCCGGGCATGCCGGGAATGTCGATGGTCGGCATTGAGGGGTTGGTGTTGTCAATGACGGCAATTTCGATTTCACGGTCGTTCAATTGGTTTTCCCTCAGCAGTTTGCGGAACTTTTCCCTGGTTTCCTCCCGTGCCGACGGACCGACCAAGGCTTCGAGGACGCGTTCCTCGGCGCCGGTTTCGGCTTTGGCGGCAACGCTTTTGCGGAGTTCTTTCTTGGTCGAAGCGATGGCGATTTCCAACAGGTCGCGGATAATGGATTCAACGTCGCGGCCTACATAGCCGATTTCGGTAAACTTGGTCGCTTCAACCTTAATAAACGGCGCTTTGGCGAGTTTGGCCAGCCGTCGGGAAATTTCGGTTTTGCCGACGCCGGTCGGACCGACCATCAGAATGTTTTTCGGCACGATTTCTTCACGCAGGTGCTCTGAGACCTGCATGCGGCGCCAACGGTTGCGCAGAGCGACGGCCACGGCTTTTTTTGCTTCGTTCTGGCCGACAATGAAACGGTCAAGTTCGGAAACGATTTCGCGGGGGCTGAAATTGGCCATTTTTAATCTACCTTTTCTATAGTGATGTTGTGATTTGTATAAACGTCAATGTCGCCGGCTATTTTCATGGCTTTGCGGGCGATGTCCTCAAGGCTGAGCCCTTCCGTGCCGTATAGGGCTTTTGCGGCGGCCATGGCATAATTGCCGCCGGAACCGATGCCTATGATGCCGTCGTCAGGTTCCATGACTTCTCCGGTGCCGGAGATAACCAGCGAAACGTCACGGTCAGCGACAATCATAAAGGCTTGCAGCTGCCGCAGGTATTTGTCCATGCGCCAGTCTTTGGCCAACTCGACCGCGGCGCGCTTGAGCTGGTTGGCATGTTTTTCAAGTTTTCCTTCCAGACGTTCAATCAACGTAATGCCGTCGGCAGCCGCGCCGGCAAATCCGGCGATGATTTTGCCGTTGCCGATGCGGCGGACTTTGACCGATTTTGATTTGAAGATGACGGTTTCGCCGAGAGTTGCCTGCCCGTCTCCGGCCATAACGACCTCATTGTTTTTGCGGATACATAAAATTGTGGTCATGACTGAATAATCCTGTTTGTTGTTGATTTACTTGTATGTAGTTTTTTGAAAATGCTTTTGCAAGCGGCGGCAAGAAAAACCCCGCTGTCGGGCGGGGTTTGCTTCGGGTTATTTTCGTTCGTTGACGTCCATTACCGCCGGATCTTTCGGGCCGCTGTTTTTCAGAATGGCCTCGGTCAGCGGCTTGTATTTCTGCCACGGACTCTTGTCGGTGAAAGGTTTGCCGCAGATGGAAAGGCCGAGCGAGCGCAGGGCTGTTTCGGTCGGAATGAACAGGTCCGGACTGTCATCGGTTTTTTTGCCGTCGGCGGCAAAGCCGTTGATTGTTCCGTGTTCGTCAATCAGCGCACCGCCGATGGTAACGGTCTGAACAAAAGTATCGATAATAATCTGAGCGCCTTTTTCATCGGAGTAGCGATAGCCGCTGACGGTACCGGCATTATCCAGATATCCTTCGCCGTTTTCAAAGCTGCCGTCGATGTCAAGCAGTCCCAAAGCCAGAAAACCGTTTTGGCCGACATCGGGAAGGTCGAGGTTGAGCGACAGCGGCGTGTATTTGGTTTTTTCGTCGAGAACCAGCAGCGCGGTGTTTTTGCTCGGATTAATACGGAAAGCCGTTGCTTTCAGTTTGCCGCCGTTAATCGTTTCAAGATTGTAACGGTTGTTGTCTTTGACAATCAGGTCGGCGGAAGTCAGCACAAACTGCTCGGAAACAATAAGTCCGGCGCCCCGTTTGCCGTTGCCGTTGGTAACGCTGACGATGGAGGCTCTTACTTTATAGAGGTTTTCCGGCGTCAGCTTGTCGTAAGGATTACGGTCGATGATGCAGAGAGAGTTGCCGCTGGCAAAGAAAGCCTGTTCGGCAGCTTCGCGCCGCTCTGAGTCGATGTCAATCCATGAATCGTCGACGACGGCAACTGTGTCTTTACTGCCCGAACCGCTGTCAATAATGCCGGAAGATTCTTCAATCTGCGGTTTTTCGGGTTCAAATTCGGAAGCGGACAGGGCACCGCCGGTTTCATTGATGCCGCTGCCGTCGATAATGACTCCGGCCTCTTCTTCAATCGTGCCGGTTTCCGGCGGCATGACCAGCGTTTCGGTGCCGATTTCCGGCAGCATTTTGGTTATGCCGCCGTTGGAAATTACGCCGGAATCTTCAACGATTTCGGTTACCGGCGCTTCAACGACGTCGACCGTTTCAAGCAAAACGACGTCGCCGGGAACTTCGGCAATCTGAAGCGTGTCGTCGGCAGGAATTTCCAGAACTTCCTGCGTGACGGGAACCATTTGGCACATTGGCAGCGGCTGGCCTTTTTCGTCCAGCTGGCCGGGGGTCATGGCGCAGATGCTGTAGTTTTCGTCCGCCGGCAGAACATTTTGTTCGGTCATTTCCTGCAGGGAACTAAATTCGGAAGCTTCGGCCTTTTTGATTTCCGGCTCAAATTTGCATCTGACCGGGTCGGAAATGCGCTCGGCTTCAATCAGCGCCTGTCTTTCGGCAGCGAGTTCGTCGGGATGAACACGGGTGGCGAGCTGTTTTTCAAAGCCGGGGAGGTTGCGCAGGTTGGATACGGCGTCGGCAAAGGCGTCTTCAACCAGACGGATTTCGGCATTGTATTCGCCGTCGCTGACTTCGCCGTAGCCGGTTGAAGTTCCTTTCCAGTAAACGTTGGTTTTGGTTATGTCCATCAGCCGCCAGGTTACGGTCATTTCCGAAGAACCGGTGCGTTTGTCTTCGGCGGCGGACTTGTCCCAGTCGTATTCATCGCACAGGTTCATGTAATAGTCGGTAATTTCCGCGGTCAGGATATATTCGGGCAACGGTGAGGGACTGGTTTCCAGACACAGGCCGGAAGGCATTTTTCTGATCGGATAGCAGTTGCCGACCATTTCGTTGAAAATGGGAATGAACTTCATATCCTTCTGCATAATCCGCCCCTGATTGAGAATGGCGTCCTTTTCAAAACGGCGGCAGCCGAAAATGCGGAAACGGTATTGTCCGAGTTTGGTGGAGTAAGGCGTGTACTGTCTGCCTTTTTTGATGCGGAAATCGACGTATTCAAGGGTTATCGGGGCAAAATTTTTGCAATCGCGATAAACCGATTTGTAAATTTCGTCGTCATAGGCAACTTCGTAACTCCGTACGGCCGGTTTTTTGGGTTCGCAGTTGACGCATTTGGTGGTCGGGCAGTTGACGCAGCTGCCGCCGGGAAAGATACTGCCGTCTTTGTCTTTGGGGTTGCAGCTGGTGCATTCGCCGCCGGGAAAAATGCTGCCGTCCTTAGAGGAAGAAGCTGCGGTTTCAGGCTTGAAAAAGCTTTTGGCATTGCCGGCGGCAGCTGCTTTTCCGCAGGCGGAAAAGGTTCCGCAGAGCAGAACGGCCAAAAAGAGAAAAGATTTAACAGCCTGTTGATTTTTCATTATTTTTATCTCCTAAACTTGTCGGCCGGGCAGACGGCTGCGCAGCGCCAAAGCCTCAGCTACGTGCATTTTAAGAACTTTCGGCGTATTTTGCAAGTCCGCAATCGTTCTTGCTAACCGCAAAGTGCGGTGATAGGCCCGGGCGGAGAGTCCGGCCTTTTCGGCAAAGCCTATCAGCAGGGCGGAAGCGTCGCCGTCGAGGGCGGCGGCAGCTTCCAGCATGTCGCCCCGCAGCTGTGAATTGGTATTGAGTTCGAGGTGCCCCATCCGGCGGAAGCGTTCAGCCTGAATTTCGCGGGCTTTGATGACTCTTTCTCTGATTGCGGCGGAACTTTCGCCCTTTTTGACGTCGTTCATTTCCCACGGGCTGACGGCCGGCACTTCAATATGGATGTCTATGCGGTCAAGAAGCGGGCCGGAAATGCGGGACTGGTACTCTTCAGCGCATTTGGGGGCGCGGCTGCAAGCCAGCGCCGGGTTGCCGAGATTGCCGCAGCGGCAGGGGTTCATAGCTGCAATCAACTGAAACCGCGCCGGGTAAACGGTATGGGCATTGACGCGCGAGATGGAAACGGAACCATTTTCGAGCGGTTGCCGCAGGGCTTCCAAAGCGGCGCGGCTGAATTCGGGTAGTTCGTCGAGAAACAGTACGCCGTTGTGCGCCAGCGAAATTTCGCCGGGCCGGGCTTTGCGACCGCCGCCGACCAGCGCCGGCGTGGAAGCGGAGTGGTGCGGATCGCGGAAAGGGCGTTCGAAACAAATTCCGCCGTTTTTAAGTTCGCCGGCAACGGAATGAATCATGCTGGTTTCCAATGCCTCGGCGGCCGTCAGCGGCGGCAGTATTGACGGCAGGCGTGCGGCCAGCATGGATTTTCCGGCGCCGGGAGGGCCAATCATAAGCAGGTTGTGTGCGCCGGCCGCGGCGATTTCAAGCGCCCGTTTGGCAGATTCCTGGCCTTTAACGTCGCTCATGTCCGGGAATAGGGTTTGGCTTTCGGTTTTTTGTACTGTAGGAAAGGGAATGAGCTGCAAGCCTTTGAAATGGTTGACGAGGGAGAGCAGACTGTCGGGAGCGACAATGCTTTGCAAACCTGACCAGGCGGCTTCGGAACCGTTGGCAGCGGGGCAGATTAGGCCTTTGCCGCTGCGGTTGGCTTTGACGGCAGCTGGCAGGATGCCATTGACGGAAAGCAGCGAACCGTCAAGTCCGAGTTCGCCCAGGGTGATATAATCGGCCAGTTCTTCCTGCGGGATGACGCCCATGCCGGCCAGCAGGCCGAGAGCGACGGGCAGATCAAAATGCGAACCTTCCTTGAGCAGATCAGCCGGCGCAAGATTGAGCGTTATGCGTTTGGCCGGCAGGCTTAGACCCAGCGACTGCAGCGCGGCACGCACCCGTTCGCGGCTTTCGGCCACGGCCTTGTCGGGCAGGCCGACAATGGTAAAAGCCGGCAGGCCGGGAGAAATCTGCACCTGCAAATCGACATCAAGAATTTCCAATCCGTTGAAAGCGACTGTGTTGACCCGGGACAGCATGAGGCCCTACCAGCGGGGAGTCCTTTCCCCGTTGCGCCAGCGGCGGGTGGGGAAAGTGTCTTTGGTCAGCCGGTCGTATTTGGCAACCTTGTAAGGAATGTCGGTCAGGCGGACATAGTTGTTCTTTTCATAGAATTGTGCGCAGGTTTCGGCAGTTTCGTAAAAACTTTCGCGGCAGACGACGATGATGCGCGTTTTTAGGTTTTGGAGCCTTATGTCGCCGTTGTCGTTGGCATAGGTTTCTTTGGAAAGCGGCACCGGTTTGGTCGGCCGCATCAGTGAGGGAGCGGAAGCGCAGCGCATGTCATCGGAGCAGGTCGAAAAATGCGGCAGCTTCGAGCATCCGCTTAAAAAAACGTTTAAAATCAAAGCGATGGCTGCAAATTTGTTCAACATTTAAACCTGTTCCCCCGGGCGTTTGCCGTTACTATAGCCCCAAAATGGTTAAAATTGTCTTATCGGCAAACAAAAGGCTTGCAAAAATAAAGTTTTAGGGTATATTCGCAGACGTCCCTTGCCGCAGGACACTGAGCATAAAAACGACAAAGCGTCTGCGGCTATACAAGAACCCGGCTCTCCGGAGCCATTTGTTGAGAATCCATAAGGAGATATTTTATATGTCTAATTACGAAAGCGTGCTGATTGCACGTCAGGACCTCGGCACTTCTCAGGTTAACAACATTGTTTCGGAACTGAGCGATGTTATTAAGAAAGAAGGCGGCGAGGTTGTCAAAGTCGATAACTGGGGTCTGAAAAACCTGGCTTACCGCATTAAGAAAAACCGCAAGGGCCACTATGTTCTGATGAATATCACTGCGCCGGCCAATGCCATTGCAGAATTTGAAAGAATCATGAGATTCAACGAAGATATCATCCGCTACATGACTGTCAAGGTTGAGGAATTCAACGACCTTTCTTCCGCCGAAGACAGAGAAACTGTAGAAGAATAGGAGAAATATAATGGCTAAACAAGTATTTTTCAGAAGAAAAAAAGCATGTCCGTTTTCCGGTGAAGACGGTTTGAAGATTGACTATAAGGATGTTAAGCTGCTTTCCCGTTATATTTCGGAAAAAGGCAAGATTATTCCCAGCCGTATCACGGCCGTTTCCGCCAAGAAACAGAGAGAACTGGCCCGCGCCATCAAACGCGCCCGCTATCTGGCTCTGCTTCCTTATGTTGCGGCTTAAGGAGAAATGCGATGGAAGTTATCCTTTTAGAACATGTTGAAAAACTGGGTAAAATGGGCGACAAAGTAACCGTTAAAAACGGTTATGCCCGCAACTACCTGCTGCCTCAGAACAAAGCTCTGCGCGCTACCGAAGCCAACGTTGCCTTCTATGAAAAGAAGAAAGCCGAGCTTGAAGCCCACAACAAGGCTTTGTTTGACGAAGCATCCAAAAAGGCCGAAGCCCTTCAGGGCTACAGTGCCGTTCTGGTTCGTCAGGCAGCCGAAACCGGTCAGCTGTACGGTTCTGTTACCATTCGTGACATTGCCGCCGCCATCAAGGCCGCCGGTTTTGACGTTGAACGCCGCTGCGTTTATCTGGAGAAGCCGATTAAAGACCTCGGCATTTATCAGGTAAAACTGAACCTGCATCCGGAAGTATCGCAGACGATTCTGGTTAATGTTGCCAGAACCGAAGACGATGCCAAGAAACAGGAAAAGGCTTACAACAAAGAATAGTTTTTAAGCTATGAATAAAAAAAAGGCCGGTTTTTTAACCGGTCTTTTTTTGTGCTTCAAAAACCTTGTTTGGCAGGATACACAGAGCAATATACAGGATTCTGACCATATGTGTCTGCTGAGCAATAAATCCTAGTTTTCCAAGATTGAAACCTTTATTCAAATAATTTTTTTATCTCTTTTTCTGTTTGTAAAATGAAAAAATCTGAAAATAAAAGTTCGTGTAACAAGCGGGAAATGCTCTTATCTATGTGATCTTTACGGACTTGCGCAAGTAATTGACATATAAAGAAAAGGTCGCTTGGGGCGACTTTATCTTACATGGCGGGAATCGTTAATTACAAAACTTCGCGGCGGCCGACATGGTCGGCGGCGGAGATAATGCCTTCCTCTTCCATTTTGTCAATCAGCGAAGCCGCACGATTGTAGCCGATGCGAAGCTTGCGCTGAATATAGCTGGTGGAGGCTTTTTTGTCGTTTTGGACGATGGCGACGGCCTGAGCGTACAAATCTTCGTCGGAACCGGCGGCAAAATCGCCCTTGTCGAAGACGGAGCCGCCGTCTTTTTCGGAAAGTTCGCCTTCGGTAACGCCGGAAACATATTCAGGTTCGCGCTGGACTTTCAGAAATTCGACGACTTTTTCAACTTCGCTGTCTTTAACGAAAGAGCCGTGGACGCGAATCGGACGTTGTCCGGCCGGCATATAAAGCATATCGCCCATGCCGAGCAGCTGTTCGGCACCCTGTTCGCCCAAAATGGTACGGCTATCGATTTTGGAAGTGACCTGAAAGCTGATACGGGTCGGGAAATTGGCTTTAATCGTGCCGGTAATGACGTCGACGGACGGTCTTTGGGTGGACATGATCAGATGCAGGCCGGCGGCGCGCGCCATTTGGGCCAGGCGCTGGATTGCGGCTTCAACGTCTTTGCCGGCAACCAGCATAAGGTCTGCCATTTCGTCAACGACAATTACAATATACGGCAACGGCGTGAGGTCAAGTTCCTGTTTTTCGAAAATCGGTTTGCCGGTTTCGGCGTCGAAGCCTGTTTGTACCGTGCGTTCGATTTTTTCGCCGCTGGCTTTCAGTTCCTGAAGTTTCTGGTTGTAACCGGCAATGTTGCGGACGTTGAGCTGAGCCATGGCGCGGTAACGGTCTTCCATTTCCTTAACCGCCCATTTGAGGCCGATAACGGCTTTGGCCGGGTCGGTAATGACCGGCGTCAGCAGATGCGGAATGCCGTTGTACATTGAAAATTCAAGCATTTTCGGGTCAATCATGATCAGTTTGCATTCTTCGGGCCGCATGCGGTAGAGCAAAGACAAAATCATGGTGTTGACGCCGACGGACTTACCGGAACCGGTGGTACCGGCAACCAGCAGGTGCGGCATTTTGGCAAGGTCGGCATAAACGTTGCGGCCGCCGATGTCTTTGCCGAGGACGACATTGAGCGTGTTTTTGGTTTCGCGGAAGGCCGGGTCTTCCAGCAGGTCTTTGAACCAGACGGTTTCACGGTTTTTGTTCGGCATTTCAATGCCGATGGTATTGGAACCGGGAACGACGGCAATACGCACCGAAACCGCCGACATAGAGCGGGCAATGTCGTCGGCGAGACCGATGACGCGGGCAGTTTTGGTGCCCGGAGCCGGTTCGAGTTCGTAGAGGGTAACGACAGGTCCGGGGCGGACTTTGACAATTTTGCCGTTGACGCCGAATTCCTGCAGAACGTTTTCCAAATCGCGGGCGATGCTTTCCAGTTCTTTTTCGCTGATTTGATTGCCGCCTTTGTCTTTGGGGCGGGAAAGCAGATTGACGTCCGGGTACAGGTCTGTCTCTTATAC
>ENA-UAIC01000265-UAIC01000265.1-human-gut-metagenome-genome-assembly--contig:-NODE-265-length-20340-cov-12.152477_pt1 | contig 20340 bp, 22 predicted proteins | sample MGYA00244413_ERZ654377 | MGnify/ENA primary metagenome ERZ654377 (study PRJEB26926, sample SAMN06165148) | human gut metagenome | biome: ENVO:00009003; feature: ENVO:2100002; material: ENVO:00002003...
GTCTCGTGGGCTCGGAGATGTGTATAAGAGACAGAATGAATATTGTGTTTGTATGATCTTCGGATTATTGTTATATATACTTTATAACTGGATAGGTTAGGAGGTTATAAATTATGCATTGTAGAATATTGGTTAGCATACTTTGCATTCTATTGTCCATAATATGTGGAAGTTGTTCTGCATACTGTTTAACGTATGACAGATATGGAATTGCAGGATGTTTATTTGTCGTTTACTTAGTTAGCTCATTGTATGCATTTTATGATATCATGAAGTGTGGTGGTAAATTATGGGAATAGGAAATATCATAAAGATATTACTATGTGTAGTGGTTATTCTGGCATCTATATTTATGAATGTAATCTTAGGGGTTGTTATGCCGGAATATATGGCGGGATTAATATGCTCTGCATTTATTGTAGGAGCAATTATCGTACTTGTTAAATAGATAAGTCCCATAGCTCGTATGAGCTATGGGATCTTTTATTGTAATATTGGCGGTATAATTCACTGTACCGGAGAAAGTACAGTGAATTATAAGGAGAAAACAAATTTTTCAAGAAGAGGAAATTTATGAAATTTTAGACAATTTTCAATTGACAAATTTCTATTAAAGAATTATTATATTATATGTATTGATAAACTTTTATCATTCAAATTTTACTTTACCGGAGGTAAATTATGGCTTGTTTCGTAGTACCAGCTGCAGAAGCTGTTATTGCAACCGTAGCTGTGCAAATCGCAAAAAAGCATGAAATTTCACATGAGAAGCTTGAATGTAAGCTGCCTGAGGGTGCTGTCCAGGCTCCTGAGTATAAAATTTCGGTTTCAAGAAAACTTTCTTGGCTTCGCAATTTACTTTGGGGCGGTGTTTTACTTCTTGCCTTTGAACACCTTTGGCACGGAGAGTTAACTCCTTATTTCCCCTTCCTTACAGGCGCATCAAACGCCGAGGATACAGCTACAATGCTTCATGAAATGGCAACCGTCGGTGTTGCAATGTCTCTTTTGGTTACTGCCGTTTGGGGAATTATGCTTTTGGTCGTTAAGATTAAAGAAACAAAAATTTCTAAAGAAAAGGAATTAATGGAATAATGACTTTACTTATCAGCGTATTTGCAGCAATTATTTTAACTGCTGTTTGGTACTTTTGTGCTGAACGAAAAAAATATTTGCTTAACGTTCCGTGCTATCTCTTTTGGGGTGCTTCCGTTATGTGGTTCGTTGATGCGGTTTTTGAGTACTCCGAGTTGAAGGCAGCATATTTTACTCCTGCTCCGGAGGATATGCTGAACGATGCGTTTTTAGGTTTTTCGATTATTGCATTGGGTCTCATTGTTTGGATAATTATATTGCTGATAAAGGACCCGAATAGTGTTATCAGAGATGCCTTGTTCAGCAAAAAAAATAAATAGTAAAATAATAATTTTTCAGCGAAGTGATTTTTCACTTCGCTGTTTTTTATGAATATAATATTTTTTGCGGTAAAACATAACATCGGTGATAAATATTAGTACGATAAAGAAATTCCTGATCGGCATTCCGATAGGTATCATAAATGTTACTCTCGGCGCAGGCGGAGGAATCATTTCGGTTCCGATTCTTAAAGCTGCCGGTATGTCACAAAAACAGGCTCAGGCAAACACGATCGCTATTATTCTGCCTCTCTCCGTAATATCATTTTATATGTATATTAAAAAGGGATTTACAAGCTTTAACAGTATAATTACAATTCTTCCCGCTTCGGCTTTGGGAGCGATTTTAGGTACGGTTGTTTTCTCTAAGCTTTCAAACAGATTCTTGTCGGTAGCATTTTCTTTTTTTATGATCTATGCCGCCATAAGGTTATTATTTAAATGAACGATTTTGTGAATTTGCTTGCCATTTTCGTATCTTCGATAATAACTTCGATGGGTCTCGGCGGCGGTAGTTTTTACATTTTATATCTAACATTTTTTACTGACACTGAGCAATTTACTGCTCAAGGCTATAATTTATTGATTTTTCTTCCATGCGCTGTAATATCTGTGATAGTTTATGCTGGAAAGAAAATTATCAGCTTTAAATATATTTGGCCGATTGTTTTAGGCGGAATTGCTGGGGTTATTGTCGGCTACACAGCATTATCTCATATTAGCAGCGCGATTGTTAGAAAGATGTTTGCAGCATTTTTATTGCTGTCCGGCATCTTTTCCCTCATAAAGTCTGTAAAAAAAGAATAAATCATTGGCTTAACAGTGATAAGGAACTAATTTACTTATCAACTGTTAGCTGACGGTTTCCGGGGTGCATACGGACAAATCCCGTCTGATTTCTAACAGGAAGTCAGACGGGATTTTCGCTTTATATTTCGAATTATGGAGGACATACCATGAAAACCTTAATATCTTGTGCTTACACTATGGATAATTGCTGTGTGGAACTGAAATTCAGGGACGGCAGAATGATTGCGATTGACACTATCGCTGTTGAGAACGAGATTGCAGACAATATGTATCAGCGGTCAGAGTTGGATTATTTGATCTACAATGACCCGATAGCATATGCTGACTTGATATTGAATGGCGATCCCGAAACCTATCTGAAAACTGTAACAGAATACAAGCCTTTGGATAGCTGACAACACGCTGCCCGCAGGAGAAAATCCTGCGGGCGTTTTTCTGTTTATATTATTTCCCTCCGTTGGATCTCAATTTAGGAAAGAAGATGACAATCTTGAAGCCCTTTCCCCACTGGGAAGTAGCTTCCAGATGAAGATTTAGATCGTCGGCCATCTTCTTAACCAGGTAAAGTCCCATACCGGTAGCCTTCTTTCTGCTGTCAGTAGAATCCCCGGTAAAGCCCTTTTGAAAAATGTACGGCAGATCATATTTTTTTACGCCAATGCCGTTATCTTCAACAGAAAGGATATCTGCGGTCTCCGAATGTATCATGGAAATCGTAAGCATGGGACTATCGCTGCTATATTTGATGGCATTGCTAACGATCTGTCCCAACATAAACTGAAGTCCTCTACGGTCTGTATAGACTGTTTCAGATTGCAGTTTGTTGAGAATGACAAACTGCTTCTCTTCAAGAAGTGGGGCATAGTCCTCCAGAACTTCACCCAAGCAGTCATTCAAATTGACATCCTCAAATCGGTAATCCTTTGTACTGCTCTTCAACCGGGCATAGTACAGCATCTGCGTGACATCCTCCTGAAGCTGACTGCGGACATAATCCAGCTTTGCTTGCAGGGAAGGAGAGATTTCATCGTTCCGGTTATCCAAGAGCATGGTCAGCAACGATAGGGGCGTTTTCGCTTCATGTGCCCAGCCCTCCACGTATTCTTCATAGTCCCGTAGGGCATCCGCCATATTGTTACTCTCGTTTTTGTATTCCCGTAAAACCGAAGCCAAAAATCGGACAGATTCTCCTTCTTTCTGACTAATGGCACTGAGCAGCCGTTCTTCATTGCAGATGGTAGGATCACTGAGGAAATCCCGGAACAGTTCCATGTGGGTGTTCTCCCTCTTGTTTAGTACAAACAGAATCGCTGAAAACAAAAGGATGCTCGTCAGAACTACTAACCCGATCAAGGTTTGAAATGCCTGAATGTCAGAAATCCAAAGAATGACAGCGCAAAAGCAATCCACGCCCAGCAGCAACAGAAGCCAGGGGTAGTACCGTTCTATCATGTGCCAAAGCTGCTTCATAGAGACACCTCCGCTTCCAAACGGTAGCCCATTCCTCGAACTGCAACGATTCGCTGCTTCATTTCAAGGGCGGACATCGTTTTTTTCAACCGGGTCAGGTTAACCTGCAAGGCATTTTCATCTATGTATTCCGTAGTTCCCCACAGTGCCATGCAAAGCTGCTCCGTTGTAACCAGTGCATCACCACTTGCCAAAAGAGCAACCAACAGTTTTCCCTGATTTTTTGGAAGCACCACAGAGGTGTTATGAATATAAAGTGTGTAGGTCTGCTGGTCCAACAAGAAGTCCAATCCCTCTATGAGGTTGGTACGACCTTCATACCTTTTGAGAATATTGGATACCCTGGCGAGAAGTCGGTCTTTTCTGCACGGCTTCGTCAAATATTCATCTGCACCCAACTGGAACGCTTGCAGTTCATCCTTTACCTGATCTCTGGAAGTCAGCACCAGGATGGGGATAGCGGTTTTATTCTTTAACTCCTGGCAGATTTGAAAGCCACTGATTTCTGGTAAATTCAGGTCTAAGATCACGAGGTCAGGACGGAGGGCTGCCAAGAGCCGAGCGGCATCTTCAAACTCGGTGATTGCCTCCACAAGATACCCGTCCTTTTGGAGCATATTGCAGAGTTCTTCCCGCATATAGACTTCATCTTCCACAACAGCAATTCTTTTCACGACAGCACCTCCTTCCAAATTATTCTTCTCTCTGCGGCTGCATCAGTGTCAGCAAATACCGATCACTGGAGTGCTTGACCACTCTCATATAAATATATTCTATCACGCAAAGCAGCAAAATCATAGCAGCAGATACAAACATCATTTCAGCCACTGTCCCACGGGTTCGGGACGAGAGTATCCCTGTAAATAACGCCCTGACTCCAAACAGACTGCTGACAGCTGCAACCAATACAGGAAGTCCCATAAACCAGGTAATTTGCTTTCCAGCAGACTGGCAAAGGGTTTCGTAAGTAGCTCCCAGGCGGATCAGAGTCTGGTATCTGCGCCCGGTTTTCTGCTGACTCATCAGGAACTGAACACCCACGATGGTGTTGGCAACTACCAGGAAAACAATCGCAAGATAGAGGGTAATATAACTGGATGCTATGGTGTAGAAAAGCTGGCGGCCCATATTCTGAAGATAGCTTTCATATTCGATACCTATTTTGTCCAGCTTCTCGTTCAGATCGGAATAGGCAGTCATAAGGCTATTTCCTTCCATAGCCTGCTCACTGAGTACCGCATTCACATACGTATCATACATTCCTTGGGTATGATAGAGGAAGGCTTCATCTGGAAGAATCAATGCAAAGGACAAAGTAATAGAACGATCCGTAATCAAATTTACAGACTGAACCTCTCCAGTAAGATAAATCGGACTGCCAACCAGTTCCGTTTCAGGCTGTTCAGTAAGTATGTCGTTCAGCATTGCGGTACGATTTACAGTAGTAAAGTCGGAACCTATATAAACAGCGGCTTCATCCTCACTTAATTTAATGACAGGCTTGCCGGACAATTCCAACAAACGATTATAGTCCGATAAACAAATCAAATATGGGTATGTGGCATAACCAAGATTGTTCAGAAGGACATCCCGGTCTTCCGACTGGGGCAGGCTCCGAAGAGAGTCCATAACAGCGTCCATGCTGTAGGCATTATCATAATCTTCTGTGGTGCGAATACGCCCAACCCTCATTTCAAAAAGCTCTGAAAATTGATTTTCCAAACTGTTTTCTTTCAGGACTGCCTTTATATTCGGAAGAACCTGCGATGAGTCTTCTGCAGTATGATCTTCAAAAGTATAGTCGATTACATGGCCAGAAGACAGGTTATTCGTTCCTGCAATTCCTACGCCCGCACCAAAACAACACAGCGCCGCCAGAATCAGCAGGGAGCTGATGGCCATGGAGTTTGACTGATGAATGACATTCTCCTGAATCTGCCGGAAGGTAAATACATGAAGCTGCTTATTTCCTTTTCCTTTCTTAACAATCAAAGCAATCAGCGCACGCATCCCATAGAAAAGCAGCATCGTACCAACTATGCCCAACAGCAAAGTCAGTCCCATCATACTTACCTTTGTCCATGCAATTCCCTGAATCGCCATGTAGTAAGCCACTGCCAACATCACACTTCCGCATATAGCAGCCAGTCCATAGATAACAGATGGCATTTGCTTTTTGGGGCGGTTCGTTGGCTGGGATAGCAAAGTACCGATCTCCTGGCGGCTGATTCGTCCACTCAAAATCAGAAGTGCCGTCAGCTTAATTGCCAGAAATCCTGCCAGCGTCCATTCAATCGCAGACCAGGATAAAGAAAACTGATGACCGATGATCCCCATGCCTACCAGCTTGGCGGTGACAAGACTGACAATTTCTGAAAGCACCACAGCCACAGGTAAGCCTATGAGCATGGCAAGAATACTGGTCAGGAAATCTTCCGCCAGAAGCATCCAGAACAGTTTGCTTCTGCGCATTCCCAACATCAGATAGACACCAAACTCGTGGCGTCTGCGCTCAAATTGATACTTGCAGGCGAAGTAAATCAAAAAGAAAAGAATACCCAGGGTCATTCCGTAAAACACAGGAATCAGAAGCAAGAGCCTGTTCACTGCGTCGCTCTCCATTTTCTGCAAAAAAATCATTACATCCTGTGTGGAGATGGAAAGAATCATATAAAAGGCAATAATAGAAATCACCAGGGAGCTGAAAAACAGACCGTTTTCCTTTCGGCTGCGGCGACTGTTTCGAAAAATCAGATTAGAGAACATTTGCGCTACCCCCTCCCAGTTGAGCCATCACCTTCAGGATGCGCCCGTAGAACTCCTGCTGGCTTTCGTCTCCACGCCGAAGCTCATGAAAGATCACGCCATCCTGGATGAACAGGATGCGCTTACAGAAGCTGGCGGCATTGGAATCATGGGTTACCATCAGGATCGTAGCTTGTTCGTCACGATTCAGGCCGGACAGCTTCTCCATAAGACTTCTTGCGTTCTTAGAATCCAGCGCACCCGTCGGTTCATCGGCAAGGATCATTTGGGGATGTAAGATCAGAGCCCTTGCTGCCGCAACACGCTGACGCTGGCCGCCGGACATCTTGGACGGAAACTTATTCAGAACATCAGTGATTTCCAGATAGTCAGCCAACTGCTTCAGCCGCTGGCTGCTTTCTGCTTCGGATACCCCATGCAGAGAAGTTGGAAGCAGTATATTTTCACGTCCGGTCAGATTATCCAGTAGCTCAAAATTCTGAAATAGATAACCAACTTTTTTTCCACGGTAATCTGCAAGAGTCCTTCCCTTGAGTGCTTGCAGATTAACGCCCTCCACCTGAATGCTTCCACCTGTGGGTTGAATCACAGTCGCAATACAATTGAGCAGTGTGGATTTACCAGAACCACTGCTTCCCATAATGCCAAGAAACTCTCCCGGCATCACCTGGAAGGTGACCCCATTCAGTGCCTTTGTTTGACTTGGCACATTGCCATAGATTTTTGTTAAATTTTCAATATTCAAAATGGGTTTCATGTGAATACCTCCTATCATTTGTAATAAAATGATAGCATGGGAACACAGCAAATACCACTTACAGTTGTTGTAAGGATTCAAGATATAAGTGGCGGCTCAAGGGGGACGAGCATATATTTTTTAAGAGCATCAGGCGACAATGATAAAATATACCGGATCGCCTCATTGGCAAACCAGTTCGTTTTAATTGTATCCCAATCAGCAAGCCGAATGATTTCTGCTGTGCCGTTCTCAAAATCAACTGATATTTCGCCCCATTCGCCGTCGCAGTCTGCCTGGTATTCGTAGATTGCGGCGGTGATTTTCTTTTTGCGCTTGGTTTTGGATTTCTGTTTCAGCCGGACTGCATGGATAGCACCCTCGGCAACCAGAAGCTCTGTCAGCTTATCCATCGCTTTCCGGTAAGCCCGCTCTGCACCGCTGGCTGTGCTTCCCTCAAACATAACCGCCAGGTCTTCAAAGGTGGGGCGGTTCTTCCATGAGCCAACACGCCCACAGGTCATGCAAATTGCTAACCGTTTTTCGAGCAAGGTCTGCTCCCGGTAATTCAGTTTCTCAAATGCCCGTTGCACCTTTTCTGCCTGTATGCCGTTCCAGAGGATGTCGGTATAGTTCCAACTATCGTCAAGGGCGACATCTTCGCCAGTTTCCTCGCCGTCCTCGTCTGTCACATAGAATGGCTGCTGATTGCGGATACCTCGGACAACTTTCAGATATTCTTCGGCAAGAGCAAGATCACAGTTGTATTTCTTGGAAAACTCGTTGACCGCATCCTTGGTATTGTGGTACAGCCAAGCCATTGACCGCACCATTTTGTAATTAGTCAGAGAGGATACCGACCATTTTTCTTCGCCCATGCGGAAACGGAGCATAGCATCCCGGATGAACGGAAAAATGTATGTAGCATACTCCGCACCCTTGGCAGGATCATAGTCCATCAGCTTTTGGAGCATTTGCTCCCGGCAGGACAGTTTTATATCCAGAAAACGGTCTGTATCGTACAAATCGCCGCCATCCACACCAAGAAAGCTCTTGATGCGCTTATTAAGCTGCGGCTCGTAGTGATGTAGAAAGAACGAAAAATGTAGCAAATTCTTTTCATGCAAAGCAGACAGGATATATTCGTTCAGATTGCCCACTGATGGCGGCTCCGGTTCCAGTTGGAAGATGCGCTCTGCCACATAGGGAATGATGCCGTCACCGTGCGGATTGACAGCGTGTTTTGGTATGTATCCGGTCATATTCCATGTAAAATCATTCAGCATAGCGCACCTTCCTTCTAAGTAATCAGCGGGAATAATTAACCATAATTCCAGGTTTGTCTTGCAGCATTTATATTATCCAGAAGAACAGATGCAGGATTTGCCTCGTAATAGTACGTGCTTATATCCAAAACGCCTTCTTCCATTTCACCCCACTCTGCTGTTCGGGAAACAAAGATTCTATTATATACACACCAATCGCATGTGGTGGTGAAAGCAGCAATATCTGCAAAGTCTTTTGGAAATACAATTCTTCTTCCATTTGATGTTGGCTTAAGATAGTTCTCCATTATTTCTTTGAAATTCTTCAGATCATAATCCGTAGCGTTTTCCAAAGCTTTACAGACAATCAATTCTTCGTGCGTGAATTCTGTAAGTGTTTCTAAATGGTTTGCAAGAATTAGACCATAAATAACGCAAACCTTTGGGCATTCTGCATTTACGGTTTGTTTGAACAGATTGGCTACGATAATAGCCTTTTCCGGGCTGGAGTTTACATAGTTGTAAAGCTCATTCAATCTTCTTTCGAGATTAAAGCCAGATGCAAGACCGTTCAGTAGATGGCCGAGTTTGAAGGTATTGTATTCAGATAGAAGATCATTTCGGCGCATTGTAAAATGAACCTGCAATAGTGAAAATAAAATATCCATAGTGACGATCCAGTGGTAGAATTAAGTCACCACAACAAAAACACCGAAAGGATCGAACACTATGGACATTCAGAATTATACCACCGAACATCACAAAGGGCAACACCTTTTAGCGGAAGAACGTCACGAAATTGAAGTGCGGTTAAAGGATGGCTGGTCTATTTACCGGATCGCCAAGCACCTGAACAGACCTTACAATACCATCAAGAACGAGATTGCTAGAGGGACAGTGTATCTGTACAACGGCAAGGTCGCCCGGTATAAGGCAAAAGCGGGAGAACAGCAATACAAAGAGAACCGTCGCAATAGTCGTCGCCAATATAAGCGTCTGGAAGTATCCACCTTCATCAAGTATGTGGAGGAGATGTTTGCGGAGGGATGGTCTTTGGATGTTTGCGTTGGTAAGGCATTGAGATCCAGGTCGTTTTGCCGGGAACAGATCGTCTGCACCAAAACCCTGTACAACTATGTGGACAATGGTCTGCTCAGCATCAAAAACATCGATCTGCCCGAAAAACTGAAGCGCAACACCAAGGAGAAAAAAGTCCGTAAAAACAAGCGTATTCTCGGTGATAGCATAGAATTACGTCCGGAAAGTGTGGAATTACGAGAGGAATTTGGTCACTGGGAAGTTGATACAGTCCTGGGCAGCAAATATGAGGATGAACCTTGTACCGTAACGATGACGGAGAGGAAGACCCGCAACTCCATCTGGATCAAGGTGGATGACCATACTGCTGATGCGGTCCAGAAGGCGATCCAAGGCGTCATGGACCATTTTGGTACCATGGCGGCTGCGGTCTTCAAAAGTGTAACCGGAGATAATGGCTCTGAATTCTCAAGACTACAGGAGCTGACCCAGCAGGGCATCAAAGTGTACTTTACGCACCCCTATTCTTCCTGGGAGAAGGGGACCAACGAGTGCCACAACAAGCTGCTTCGCAGATTTATTCCCAAAGGTATCAGCATGACCGGATACTCAGCAGAGGACATTGCCTACATGGCCGACTGGGCCAATACGCTGCCGAGAAAGATCCTGGGATACCGGACACCGGAAGAGCTGTTTGAAGCGGAGCTGGACCGCATCTATGCCATCTGAGCCGCCGGCCGCGTTTTGTTCCTCATCCAGTCGGGGCTACGCCCCTCCCTACGGAGGAACAAAACGCTCCTGCAGGGATCGTTACTTGTCAAAACTATTGCAACTTGCTATTGCAATTCGCCAGAAGATCATTTCCTATTCCGCCTACAATTCCCGCAACTGGGTTTACTACGCCCAACACACCAATAGAGCCAGAACGGATTATTTTGGTCATAGGATTGTCCATAACCCGGCTAAGCGCATTCCCAATATCAGTTAAATCATATTTCTGTGCCATTACATATTCCTCATTTCGTCCGTAATTTTGCTTCTTTCTTCAAAGCCGCCTGCTCCATCTCTTTTTCATAATCACCCTTGGCATAGGCAACATTGCTGAGTGCCCGGAGCATCTTATCTTTTGCCAGTTTTTTCATAACCTCTGCAAGATCAGCGTCCAGAGTACCACGCTTCACATAGCGGTTTATGGTGTTCAGCCGCTTCTCATAAATCTGTTTCAGCGGATGATCGTCCGCAAGCTCCCGCTGTTCTCTGCCTTTCAGATTGCCGATCTGCCGGCAAGTGCGGTGCAGCTTATCTCCCGGTGCATAACCGCCGCAGTATTTGGTGTGCCTTGCGTTGGTGGTCAGAAACCATTTGCCGCAGATCCGGCATTTTTTCGGTGCATGACCAACACACAAGCCCTCAAAGAGATCAGAACGGAACATTCCCACAAAGGATACATAGTGCATCCGTTTGACGAGCTTCGCCACATCCTCGCCGGGACGGACAGTTGTCACATACTGAATAGAGTTGTTCGCAACAGACATCCAGGCATTGCCCTCCGTGATAGAAAACTCCGGCGGGAAATAGCTGCCGAACATTTTTGCAAAGCCCTCTGCGGTACGGTCTGCTTCGTTGCTGTCTGATTTTTCCGCAAAATCAAGCACTGCGGTTTGGTATTCCCTAAGAGAATATGCCAAATGTCCGAATACAGCGGTATAACGTTGGAGCATCACCGCATCAGCATATTTCGGAACTTCTTCAAACGGTAAAGAATTGGTTGCAGCTTTTGTAGCGAACTCCACATATTTTTGTGCGCTGTCCGCAGTAAAAACCTTTTCTATCCGTTCCCGGTGCTTTGGTATATCCATATAGGAAAACGGCGGCGTTTTGCTGAGAATCTCTAACATTGTCAATGCAGCTTCCCTTGCCATAGGAAAGAGTGCAGAAGCGTCCTGTCCGGCGTTCAGCATTCCAAGCAGTAGATTAATTTTCTGGCATTGTTCATTCATTTTGGCAAGAGTATCCGCCGAAACATTCAGCGCATCACAGGCAAGAGTGCCGATAGGAAGTGCTTTGTCCTCATATATGATTGTATCCTGCCAAAAATCCAATGTCATCAATTCTTGATTCATGCTTGCTCTCCTGTCCTGTTTTTTCATTTCTTTCATTATATCATGCAAATGTGAAGAAATCTACATCCTCCGAAAAGCTGTCCTGTTTTTTGAAATGGGGTTGTCCACCGATTAGCCTGTTTTTTGAAAAATCCGGCATAACAATAGTAGACGGAGCGAAGCACCTGCCAATCACGGCGGGTGTTTCGTGCTTTCTGAATACTATGAACGGAGGTTTTCTATGACAATCTATGAAACCATCAAGGTGGCAATCAGCGTAAAGCAAGCCGCCGAACACTACGGGCTGAAAGTCAACCGAAACGGCATGGCTTGCTGCCCGTTCCACAATGACAGGCATCCGAGCATGAAGCTGAATGAGGATTATTTCTTCTGCTTTGGCTGCGGAGTCAAGGGGGATGTGATCGACTTCGTGGCAAGGTCGTTCGATCTGAGCAGCTATGAAGCAGCACAAAAGCTGGCTTCGGATTTTGGGCTTGACCCGAAACCGCCCACTTCCGCAGCTATGCTCAAGCCCAAACGTCCCTATATCCGTCAGTTTCGGGAGGACGAAATGCTGTGCTTCCGGGTGCTGATGGATTATCTGCATCTGCTGGAAGATTGGAAAGTGCGATATGCACCGAAAACACCGGACGATGATCTGGATGACCGTTTTGTGGAAGCCTGCCAGATGATTGATTATATCGAATATCTGGCAGATATTTTGACAGTCGGTGATTTAGAAGAACGGGTTGCCGTGGTGGACGAGCTAATGAAGGAGAGCAAGATTGCTTTCCTTCGGAACTATGTGGCACGGAAACGAAAGGAGGGGTTGTCCCATGGGGAAGAAAGGTAAAATGCCGGATATGAATCTGCCGATCTGGTTTGACGGGCAGAACATCAATGAAGCTCTGTTCTGTGAAGAATTTCTGCGTGAGCGCAGAATCATCTTCGCAAACGGAGCTTTTTTTACGCCCGATGGTCGGGTAACAGACGATCTCCCTCTCCGGGGTGAGATTTACGACAAGCTGAAATTCTGTGCCGTGAACAACATCCCCCGGAAGATCACCAATATTCTGGAGGTGCTGAAACTGGAAGCACAAGTGCCTGACTTTCCTCCGGAGCAGGATCGGATTCATGTTGCCAACGGTACGCTGCTGCAGAACGGAACATTCACTGAGGGCAGACCTGCTATCGTGCGGAGCCGTCTGCCTGTTGCCTACAATCCCGATGCTCCTGCTCCTGTGGTCTGGCTGAACTTTCTGGATGACCTGCTTCATACAGAGGACATTCCCACTTTGCAGGAGTTTATCGGCTACTGCCTGATTCCCTCCAACAAAGGACAGCGCATGATGGTGATTAAGGGCAACGGCGGCGAGGGTAAATCCCAAATCGGTGCGGTGCTTTCGGCAATCTTTGGCATGAATATGAAAGACGGCAGCATCGGAAAGATTTCCGAAAACCGCTTTGCCCGTGCCGATCTGGAACATATCCTCTTGTGCGTGGATGATGATATGCGGATGGAAGCTCTGCGCCAGACCAACTATGTGAAATCCATCGTGACAGCACAGGGCAAGATGGATTTGGAACGCAAGGGCAAGCAGAGTTATCAGGGCTGGATGTTCGTCCGGCTGCTTGCGTTCAGCAACGGCGATTTGCAAGCTCTTTATGATCGCAGTGACGGATTTTATCGCAGACAGCTTGTGCTGACCACCAAGGAAAAGCCTGTGGATAGAGCTGATGATCCTGACCTTGCGGAGAAGATGAAAGCCGAAGCCGAGGGCATCTTCCTGTGGGCATTTGAAGGCTTACAGCGGCTTGTTGCCAACAACTTCAAATTCACAGAGAGTGACCGTATCCGGGAAAACCGGGAAGCGGTCAAGCGTGACAATAATAATATCTTTGATTTCATGGAATCGGAGGGATACATCCGGTGCAAAGCGGATGCGTCCATCAGCTCCAAGGATTTCTATGAAATCTACCGGATGTGGTGCGAAGAAAATTCCCTTGCACCGCTGAAAGCCCGCAGCTTCAGCGACGCCATGATTGCCAATGCCGGGAGATTCAATCTGGAACATTGCAACAACATCACCAACTCTGCCGGACGGCGGGTGTGGGGATTTATGGGTGTGGAAGCTGTGGCAAGACCTCATATAAATGGGTTTTACGATGTTTCGTCATGTACGTACGTACCGGAGGAATGGCGGGATTGATTTTGCCAGTCATGCTCTGTACGTATGTACGCAGCATTTACCCCTGTTTTCTCCCATTATAGGAAACAACGGCTTTCAGAGACAACCTGTTTTCGGGTATTGAAAATCAATGGCAATGGAAACAGCAAAGTTTTTGACCGCAGGACGAAGCTATTTCACGAAATCGTGCTTCTCTGAACCGTGTACCCTGTTCACGGAACAATAGATGTTTTCATTTTTCCAGACCAAATCACACGAAACAGTAAAGCGGGATATGGTCATATATGGACAGGACATCACAAGCAAAATTCTGAACGGATTTCAGAGATTGCAGATTTTTCACTGTTCGGTGTATCTGCTCCGTTTTGGGGTGCAGAGATTGTACAGAACCACAAACAGAATTATGGAGGATTTTTCAATATGAATGTACGCAATGAAATCAAGGCACAGATCATCCGTGCTGGGATGACCATGCAGGAAGTTGTTGACCTGCTCTCGGACGAGTACGGATGGAGCGACAGCGTTTCCAACCTGTCCGCAAAATTACAGCGGGAAAGCATCCGATACAAGGAAGTATTGGAGCTTGCCGATGTGCTGGGATGCGACATTGTATGGCAGCAAAGACGGGAGAAGTGATGCCCCCGGCAACAGCCCCTCGCATCTTCCGTCCCCATAGGCACACCGCAGTGCTGCCTATGGATGGCAGTGAAAGACGCTGCCAACGTCTGCAAGAAACGTTCCGCAGAACAGCTTCATGCAGACGGGCTGACCATGGGAAAAGTTGCAGACATTTTGCCTTGGTCAGCAGAGGTCACCGCAGTGACCGCACACCCCCTCGGGAGAGCCCACGGCACTTTGCAGCCAGAATGGATGAAAGTGTTATAGTGGGTTATTACACTTCCGCAGAAGTGCATCCCCGCAGCCCCGCCCGTCTGCTACTCTCGAAAGAAAGGAAAAAACCTATGGCAAGAAACGATGGAATTGACCGTACCTTTGCCCGTAACCAGGACTTGCCCACCCTCGACGATGTGGCGAAAGTTCAGGAGCATAACGAGCGAGAAAAAGACAGCTACTCCAATCAAGATATTGATACCACCCAGACCCACCGCAATGTCCACTTCAAGAAACCTACCGACAGCTATGCCGCCATGTTCGATCAGATGATTGCAGATGGTGTTATCTCCACCCGTGGTCTGAAAGCCGATGCGGTGAAATATGGGGAGCTGCTGTTTGATGTAAACTCTGCCTACTTCCACAACCACGGCGGCTATGAATATGCCAAACAGTTCTATGCCGATGCCTACAAAGCCGCCGTGGAGATTGTGGGCGGCGAGCAGTATATCCTCTCCGCTGTGATGCACGCCGATGAGCGCAACCGGGCAATGTCCGAAGCCCTGGGCGAGGATGTGTATCACTACCACCTCCATGTGGTTTATATCCCGGTGGTGGAAAAGCAAATCCTGTGGTCGAAGCGGTGCAAGGATGAATTCCTCCGGGGAACGGTAAAAGAAACGATCACACAGGTCAGCCGCAGTAAGAAATGGGAATCCAAACCCGTTCTCAATGAAGATGGCAATCCGATGTTGAACGCAAAAGGGAAAAAGATTTTGAAGTCGTCCTACAGTGTGCTGCAGGATGACTTTTTTAATTTCATGCGAGCCGCCGGATATACCGATGTGGAGCGTGGAGAGCGTGGCAGTACCGAGGAACATCTGACGGTGACACAGTTCAAGTTACAGGCCGAACAGCACCGCCTGGAAACTGTGACCGGACAGGTGGAACAGGCCGAGCAGAGTTTGGCGGATGCCAAGGCTGCTACGGAGAAGCAGAAAAAGAAACTGGAAGCTCTGCAAAAGGAAACCAAGGCAGCAAAGACCATTGCGCTGACGGTGCAGGATATTGAGGAAATGGGCAAGAAAAATGCCCTCACCGGAAATGTCTCGCTCACGCCGGATCAGTGCGATACACTCAAACGCTATGCGGTCAACGGCATTATTGCCAATGCTGACAATAAGCGTTTGAAAGAGAAACTGGCTTCTGCTGAAAAAACAATTTCCATCTGGAAACAGCGGTATGAAGCAGTAAACGAAAAATATATGGAACTGAAACAGAAAGCCCAGCCTTTCTTGGATGCGATAGAGATTGCGTCTGAAAGGGTTTGGGCTTTTGTTCATGCCATTCTCGCCAGAGGAAAGGAAACACAGGAACATAAGCACCCTGCCCGTAAGCGTAGGCAGGATATGGAAATTTAAGAAAGGAACTATTTGCCTATGAATAAAACCGTAGAGGAAATTAACAAGATGATTATGGAAGATGCCCCGATGGAAGAAATCAATGATGCCATCGGCTATATTGATATTTACTCCTGCTTCGACCCGATTTTTGAGCCGCCCATTGATTTTTTGGAAGAATGCCGCAAGCATTGGGAAACAGCGCAGTCTTCTTTCCGCAAAACCATTGAGCGTAAGATCGGGAACACATGGTATGTGATTGAAACAGAATGTGACGGGAATGAGCCGCTTGCCGACAAGGTAAAACGGCTCATTTTTTCTGACAAGGGGGTGATTTGTTAATGACTGCGACACAAAAGCATGATATAATTTCAGTATGCACAACGGTACTGTCGGCTGACCAACAACCGAAGGAGGATATTATGTTGGATCAGCAGAAAATTACCATTCTCTACTGTCGTTTGAGCAATGAGGATGCCCAAGATGGAGAGAGTAACAGTATCGCAAATCAGCGAGAGTATTTAACCCGATATGCCCGTGACCACGGGTATACAAACCTGAAAATTCTGGTGGATGACGGTTATACGGGGACGAACTTCAATCGTCCCGGTGTGCAGGAGGGCTTTGAGCTTGTCAAGCAGGGGCTTGTAGGCTGCTGGCTGGTCAAAGACCTCAGCCGATTTGGTCGTGACTATCTGACTGTTGGACAATATACGGATATTATCTTTCCGAGCTACGATGTCCGCTTTATCGCCGTAAATGACGGTGTGGACAGCAACCGGGGAGACAGCGAGGGCTTCGCCGCAATCCGTAATCTGTTCAACGAGTGGTATCCCCGTGATACCAGCAAGAAAGTCCGTGTCAGTTTGCGGCAGAGAGGAACCAGTGGGAAGCACATGGGCAAACCGCCCTACGGATACCGCTGTGACCCGGAGGACAAGGATCACTGGATTCTGGATGAAGAAGCGGCTCCGGTAGTCAAGCTCATCTTCGACCTTTGCATTGACGGCAAAGGCCCGGAGCAGATTGCAAGGATTCTGGAAGAAAAGCAGATTCTGACCGCAAAAGCTCTGTATGCCAAGCGAAAGAAAAAGCCGATGCCGGAAAGACCGTACCACTGGAGCAACCAGTCCATTGTAGGGATTTTGGAACGGCAGGAGTACACAGGCTGTACCTGCAACTTCAAGACTTATTCCAAGTCCTACAAGCTGAAAAAGCGGATTCCCAATGAGCCGGAGAATATGTTTTATCTGCCGGACACACAGGAAGCGATTGTATCTCAGGCACAGTTTGACAGGGTGCAGGAACTGAGGAAAAACAAACGCCGCCCCGCAAAAGCGGAACGGCAGGGATTGTTCTCAGGGCTTCTGTTTTGTGCCGATTGCGGCGGCAAGCTCCACTTTGCCACAAGCAAAAGCTTTGAGGGCAAGCAGGATCACTACGTCTGCAACAACTACAAGAGCAACCGTGGTACTTGTACTGCCCACTATATCCGGGAAGATGTGCTTCGTGAAATCGTTCTGGAACGCATCCGGGCAGTCAATGAGTATATCCGAAGCGATGTGGACGGTTTTCAGGAGGAATGGCTGCAATGCCGCAGGACTGACCAGGAGCGCAGCATCCGGGATGACAAAAAGAAGCTGGAACAGGCAAAGAAACGCCTTGCCGATCTGGATGTCATCATCTCCCGGCTGTACGAGGACTATGTTCTTGGAAATCTCAATCAGGACAGATACAGAAAGATGTCTGCGGACTATGAAGCCGAACAGGAACGGTTAAAGCTCGAAATTGAAGTTATCGAAGAATGGGTGGAACAGCGGGAAGAAATGAATGACGGTCTGGATGCCTTTATCGCCTTGACACAGAAATATGTGGATGTGGAGGAACTGACACAGACCATCGTGAACGAGTATATCAAGAAGATCGTTGTCTATGCCCCGGACAAGTCCAGCGGCAAGCGCAAGCAGAAAGTGAAGATTTTTTTCAACTTTGTGGACGATGTGGATATTCCCGTTATTTCCGAGCCTATTGTCACACAAACAACCTATGAACGCAGAAAAACGGCGTGACCTTCGGGTCACACCGTTCTCTGCGACAAAATAGTTACTTGTCACTATTAAGCCTTGTTAAGTGTCCGTTTTTATGTTAAGATAAAGGAAAACATTTCCCGAAAAAAGATTAGGAGAGTGCCAAAATGGAATATAAGATGCTATTCACCCCTATGAATATCGGTACGGTTCAAATTAAAAACCGTGTTGTTATGCCCCCTATGATGCTTGGTTTCGGTCAGTTTAACGGTTGTCCGACAAAGGAAATGATGGATTATTACGAGGAACGTGCTATCGGAGGAGCCGGACTTATTATTACCGAGATAACGAGAGTTGATGATTTCAGTGGAGCATCGGCTTTCGCCCAACTTGCAATCAGCCACGACTATCATATTAAACCTCTTGCGGAAATGATAAGCAGAGTTCACTCACATGGTTGCAAAATGTTCATTCAGCTTCACCATCCCGGCAGACAAAATCTGGGTTTACTTATGGGTACCGTACCGGTATCGATAGGTGCCGAAAGAATAATGGGTAAGCTATATGATAAAATGTTTTATAAGGTTGCTCCTGCCGGCAAAATGCTCATGCAGAAAGACCTTGTGCTTCGTACATTTTCTCCGTCAAAATGTGACAGAGCATACTCTGCTGAGAGTTTAAACAGGGAAATGTCCGTTAAGGAAATCAAAAAGATAATTTCAGAGTTTATAAACGGTGCGGTTCGTGCGCAGAAGGCCGGTGCGGACGGTGTAGAATTACATGCGGCGCACGGCTATTTGATTCAGCAATTTTTGAGTCCTTACACGAATACGCGGAATGACGAATACGGCGGAAGCTTTGAAAAAAGAATGAAATTCTTAATCGATATTATCAATGGAATTAAAGCTGCATGCGGCAATGATTTTCCGATTGTTGTTCGTTTATCTGTTGATGAATGTTATTCTATGATCGGTAAACCCGAAATCGGCTATAAGCTTGAAGACGGAGTCAGGATGGCGAAATTTCTTGAAAAAGAAGGGATTGATGCCATTGATGTCTCCTGTGCCGGTTATGATACATATAATTATTGGTTGGAGCCTACCTCTTTTGAGCCCGGCTGGAGAAAATATATGGCCGCAGCAGTAAAAAAGGAAGTAAAAATCCCGGTATTGGCTGCTAACCTAATTCGCTCTCCTAAGCAAGCGGAAGAACAGCTCGAGGAAGGTATTCAAGATTTTGTCAGCCTCGGCAGAACTCACATAGCCGATCCGCACTGGGTAAACAAGGTTAAGGCAGGCAAAGAGGATGAAATCAAAAGATGCATCTGTTGCCTGTATTGTATGGAAAGTATGCAGAAAAACGCATACAAAGGAACACATGCCCATTGTTCTGTGAATCCTAAATTGGGAAAGGAATCGGAGCATCCAATTGCCAACGGCAACGGCAGAACTGTTGTAATTGTCGGAGCCGGTCCTGCCGGTCTAATGAGCGCGGAAGTTTTAGCTAAGCGAGGATTTAAACCGATAGTTCTTGAAAAGAACGCTTTCCCCGGTGGGCAACTACAACTCGCTAATAAGCCGCCTCTTAAGGAAAAAATCAATTGGTGCATTGAGGACTTGGTTACAAACGCAACACATTACGGTGCCGAAATTAAATATAATGTAATTGCCGACGAAAGTATTATAAAGTCATACAATCCATATGCTGTTATAATAGCTACAGGCGGTAAAGCAATTAAGCCTAAATCAATTAAGGGCTCAGATAAAGATAACGTTTTCACGACAACCGATATTCTTGATGGTTCGGTAGTGCTAAAAAATAAGAAGGTTGCGGTCATAGGCTCCGGCATGACGGGCCTTGAAACATCTGAAATGTTGGCTGAAAACGGCAATGATATTACCGTGGTTGAAATGGCTGATTCGATAGCTCCCGGCACTTGGATGCAGCACATTGATGATTGTATGCCGAGACTTAAAGCACACGGCGTTAAGTTTATTGTAGGTCATAAGCTTACGGAAATTACAGACAGAGGAATAGAGCTTAATAAGATGGATACGGAGAACATACTTTTGGTCGATGCGGACTATGTTGTTCTTTCTCTCGGCGTAAGACCCGAAAATAAGCTCTACAATGATATAAACGGAAAACTTAAAAATGTTTATCTCATTGGCGATGCGGAAAAAACAGGCCGAATTGCAGATGCAACCTCTCAGGCGTATGAGCTTTGCAAAAATATTTAACTAAAAATATATCGTTATAAAATTAACAAAAAAGAGAGGCCGCTGTCTCTT
>ENA-UAIC01000267-UAIC01000267.1-human-gut-metagenome-genome-assembly--contig:-NODE-267-length-20325-cov-11.909669_pt1 | contig 20325 bp, 10 predicted proteins | sample MGYA00244413_ERZ654377 | MGnify/ENA primary metagenome ERZ654377 (study PRJEB26926, sample SAMN06165148) | human gut metagenome | biome: ENVO:00009003; feature: ENVO:2100002; material: ENVO:00002003...
TCCATATAAGAACGTACAACGAGTTTTTAGTTATTTATATTGGGAGTTTTGACACGCCCTCCTCCTACAATTAGCTTTTCTCACCCCTTTTTACTTTTTTACCTTTTTACCCTTCTACTTTTAGAGGCAAATATTGTCCAAGTACCTTCGACTAAAACTCGCATTCTAGAGATTTGAAAAACATAAAACGAGCGTTTTTGCGGTTCATCCTCACCGAAAAAACATAAAAATTGAGGGTTTTCAGTGTAAAACGATAGGTTTTACACTACTTTTCGTGAGCTTTTACTGGGTAAAAGCATAGGTTTTACATAGTAAAAGCATAGCTATTACCAAGTAAAAGCTCACGAAAAGTTGGAGTTTGCCAGCCAAAGAACTGCACACTTTCAAGAAAAACGCCGCAACGCACTAACAGACAAACGCTTACGACTGCACGCTCAAAACTCGCGAAAAACCGGTCTTCTGTTTTGGTTTTGATTTTTCGAGCACTCTTGAGCGGTCAAATCGTGCAAATATTGTTTGGGCAAAAAGTGTGCCAAACTTTTTCTATTGCAACTGCGCGATGGTATTGCGCACGCGCTCAGCCGCAGTGTACATCAGCGTGCCTTCGTCGGCATCCTTCACACCCATGTACACGTCGGGATTGATGTACTCCATGCGGCTCTTCACGGGAACGCGCGCAGAGAAGTGGAACTCGCAGACGCCAGTCTCGGTCTGTATATGCTTTATGTTCTGCTCGTTCACGCCGCAACCAGCGAGAATAATGATGCGGTCAGCAGCAAGCTTATGCAGCTGGGCGAGCAACGGTGCACCTTCGAGCGCTGTGGGCTGCTGACCCGATGTCAGGACGCGGTCGACGCCGAGCTCAATGAGCTGTTCGAGTGCGCGGCGCGGATCGTTGCAGCGGTCGAAGGCGCGGTGGAACGTGACGGACATGCCCTGGGCAGCCTCAACCAAGCGACGGTTGGCATCCATGTCGAGCGATCCGTCGGCACACAGACAGCCTATCACCACACCATCGACGCCCAACTCCCGGCACATGCGTATATCCTCCAGCATACGCTCCACTTCGAGCGGCGTATAGAGGAAGTCGCCGCCGCGCGGACGTATTATCACGTGGAGGCGTGTAGTGCTGAGCACACGGCGCGCTACCTTAATCTCGCCGTACGACGGCGTGGTGCCGCCCTCGGGTATGCCGGCGCAAAGTTCTACACGGTCGGCGCCGCCTTCCTGCGCTGCCAGACAACTCTCTACGCCGTTGGCGCAGACTTCAAATCTATATTTCTTTTCCATAGCTATTTCCGTAGCGGAGGTCTCCGGCCTCCGCAGCAATCAATAACACTAATTACTTAATAGCGAGTTGTCGTGTTTAGAATACAACTCTTCATGCTATACACTTGGTGCTGCGGAGGCCGGAGACCTCCGCTACGTGCAAAATTAACCTTTACGTTTCAATGAGCAAAGAAAATCGGGGACATTATACAGAACGAACGGAAATTATTGCTAACTTTGTACAATAAAGGTGGTGAGATGGTGAGATGGTGTTGTGTTGACATTAGCAATGCATATCTCAACACCTCAACATCATATCTCAACACCTCAACATCACATCTCAACATCTCAACACCTCAACATCTCAATAACAAACAACCAATAAACAAATCATTATGAACAAATCTTTTATTCTCTCGGCAGCTCTCTGCCTCTCGTCGCTCTTCGCTTCGGCTGAGAACGCCCCCACTCCACGCAAACAACTTGCACCGAAACCGCCAATGGGCTGGATGACATGGAACCTCTTCCAGGGCAACATCAACGAACAGCTCATCCGCGAGACAGCGGACGCTATGGTCGAAGGCGGATTTCGCGACGCCGGCTACGAATATATCTTCATCGACGACCTCTGGCAGGGCGGACGCGACCGACAGAACAACATCATTCCCGACCCTGAGAAGTTTCCGTCGGGCATAAAGGCGCTCGCCGACTATGTTCACTCTAAGGGTCTGAAGCTCGGCATCTACTCGGATGCAGCGCAACTCACCTGCGGCGGATGGACTGCGAGCCTCGGTTTCGAGGAGCAGGACGCACGCACCTTCGCTTCGTGGGGCATCGACTATCTGAAGTACGACTACTGCAACGCGCCTGAGGACAGCGCCACAGCAAGACAGCGCTACCGCACAATGGCTAACGCGCTGCAGAACTCTGGCCGCGACATCGTGCTCGGCATCTGCGAATGGGGACAGCGCCAAGGCGAGGAGTGGTGCGAGGAAGTGGGCGGACAGCTCTGGCGCACTTCTTACGACGTACGCGACATGTGGAAGGACATAGTGAAGGAAGGCGGCATGGGCATCCTCGACATCGTAAACATTACGGCGCCACTCGCCAAGCATGCCCGCCCAGGACAATGGCCCGACATGGACATGCTCGTGGTTGGTCTGCGCGGAACGGGCGGTCCGTCGAGTGATCTCGGCGGCGTGGGCTGCACTCAGACCGAATATCAGACGCAGATGAGCATGTGGTGTATGCTCTCATCGGTGCTCGCCATGACCAACGACCTGCGCAAAGTGACCGACGACGACCGCCGCATACTGCTCAACAAGGAGATTATCGCCATCAATCAGGACGCTCTGGGCAAGGCTGCGGAGCGCATCGTGAACGAGCCGACGCATCAGGTGTACGTGAAACCGCTGGCTGACGGTTCACACGCCGTGGCTATCCTCAATCCGTCGGACGCAGCACAGCGCGTGAGCCTCAACTTCACCACCGTCGGACTCAACGGCAAGTACACCGTGCGCGACGTTTGGCAACACCGCAACATTGCGCAACGTGCAAACAAATGGAAGGGCACGGTGGCTGCGCACGAGACTAAAGTATTCGTACTGAAATAAAAAAGTAGCGGAGGTCTCCGGCCTCCGCAGCACCAAGTCTGATAGAAGTCTTTATTAATTTAAAGAGCTACCATTGTTGCGTGCTGCGGAGGCCGGAGACCTCCGCTACTTTTTTTTACAAGTTTTCTTATTATTCTCCCTTTTCAAAGTCGAAGCTGTCGTCACTTGAATTGGTTTCATCGACAACGATATCAGTGTCAAGACGGCTCTCCTGCGGCTGTTCCTCCTGCACATTGTTGTCGATTTGTTTTCTCGGTATGCGCTCCAACTTGAAGTGCTGACCCTCCGGGAAGCCCTCGTTATTGTAGAACGGCATAGGTCTTTCTGGCTTCCCAGGCTCCTCAGCATCGTAAGTTCTGAGTTTCTTCGCGTCAATCTCTCTTGGCTTCTTCGCGTCGAAGTACACATCATCATCGTATTCGCCATCGTTCTGCTGCATCTGCTGACGCTGCATAGCCTTCTCACGCTGAATGCGCTGGTTGCGGCGCGCACGCATCTCGCGCTCAGACGGTCTGCGCTGCTGCTGTTCTTCTGTGGGCACGCCCACGCTCTGGCGCTGCTTCTTCTCGGCAGCGTCACCCACAGCCGCACCAGCTGCTGCACCCGTAGCCATACCTATGACCGTACCTATATCGTGTCCGCGCGGTCCGCCTACGATTCCGCCGATTGCGGAGCCGAGCACCGAGCCCATTGAACCGCCTGCGTAGGCACCCGTGCCTGCGCCAGTGGAGCAACTGCTCACCGTTATCGCTCCACCTAAAAGCATTATCAAACATTTCTTCATAACTCTATTGTTTATATTGAAGGCAGAAGCCTTCTGTTACAGTTTGTAAATCGTCATTTATCTTTATCAAAACGTCGGCATAGCCGTCTATTTCTTCACAGCCGCCTCAATATCCTCCTTGTAGTTGAGGTTCTTGAGTCGGTAGATGTCATGGATGTGGAGCATACGCTGCAAGAACGAGTCGAGATTGCGCTGTTCCTTCTGCGTCCACTGCACCTCGCAAAGCGCAGCCAGACGCGGCAGCAGTTCCCACTCCATCTTCTTCGCGTCCTTCACCCATTCGGTCCAGATGCAGCCCTCGGCGCCGATTACGTTCTGCTGTTCGGCAGGTGTGAGTCCGTCCTGATACGGTTCGAGGTTGTACACACGCTCTATGCTCGGGATGCCGGTTATCTTGTTCAGACCTACATTGCTGAAGTAGAAGTGCTGTATGGGCGCTATGACCGTAGGGTGACCGGCTTTCGCCGCGCGCACGGTGGCTTTCGGGCTTGTCCAACCTATCACCGTCACATCCTTCGAGGGCGTGCCTTCGAGTATCTCGTCCCAACCTATCATCTTTCTGCCGCGAGCGCGAATCTCCTTAGCCACTTCGTCCATGAACCAGGTCTGCAGCTGCTCCTCCTTCGAGTGTCCCTCTATATCCTTCAGTCCGAGTTCAGCTATCTTCGCCTGACAGCGCTCACACTCCTTCCAACGCTCCTTCGGACACTCGTCGCCGCCGATATGGATATAGGGCGAAGGGAAGATGTCCATAATCTCGTTGATGACATCCTTGGCGAACTGCAGCGTCTGCGGCTTGCCTGCGCACATCACTTCCTTGATTACTCCGAAGTGGCGGCACACCTCGTACGGACCGCCCGTACAGCCGAGGTCGTTGTACGAAGCCAAAGCAGCCTGCATGTGGCCGGGCATATCAATCTCGGGGATAACAGTTATGTAGCGTTCGGCAGCGTAGCGCACTATCTCGCGAGCCTCCTCCTGCGTATAATAGCCCGAAACCGGCACGCTGTCGTACTCGCCCGACTGCGGAGCGGTTATCGTTCCGCTGCGCTTCGAGCCAATCTCGGTAAGCTTGGGATATTTCTTTATCTCGATGCGCCATCCCTGGTCCTCGGTGAGGTGCCAATGGAAGTAGTTGATGTTGTGCATCGCGAAGATGTCGATGAGTTTCTTCAGATAGTCGACGCTGAAGAAGTGTCTGCCGCAGTCGATCATGAACGCGCGGTAGGCGAAGCGTGGCGCATCGGCTATCTCCACAGCCGGCAAGAGCACCTGCTTCTCGCCCTTAACGATAGGCAGCGCCTTCATCACGGTCTGCATTCCGTAGAACACGCCGGCATGAGTTGCGCCGTCGATGGTGACCGCCTTCTCCGACACATTGAGGCGGTAAGCCTCTTTGCCGCCATCCACATCTGCAACGGCAAGGCGAATCTGGTTGTCGACCTTGCGTGTTGTGAGCGCAACGTCGATGCCAGTGAGTTCCTTAATGTAAGAAGCGAGGAACTCAGCGTTGCGTTTCTGCTTAGCGTCGCCGTCGGTGTAGAATATGCTTGTCTTCTTACTGAGCACAAACGGCTGTGCGTCGACAGCAGTCACCTGCTTCGGTAGCGGAATGACTTGCCAGTTGGCTGTTGACACTGTCTTTGCCTGCGCACAGAGACAGAACACGCAGAAGAAGATTGCGGTTATGATTTGCTTCAACATGATTAGTTTGTTTTTAACACGTTAATATACTTTGCATTACAAAGTTAGAAAAAATAGCAATACAAAGCCTCCTATTCATAATAAAATAAGACTAAATAGGTAAAAACAAACAATTATTCCTACTTCCTGCCCTTAGAACGCTTCTTATGAGTAGTCTGTTTCTTCTTGTCCACAGACTGCTTCTTCTTGTCAGGCGTATGCAACTTCTTTACATTAACCTGCTGATCATTGTTGTTGAAATGGAACACGCCGTCTTCGGGCAGCGTGTATTCGGTGACTTCGAAGTCGATTTCGGGCAGGGCGTCTTCGGGCTTGAACGGCACTTTCGTGTTACGCAAACGTTCCACCTTTACTACGGCTACGCCTTGCGCAATGATGCCGAGTTCGCTGGCGGCGCGATAAGAGAGGTCGATGATGCGTCCGCGTCCGTGCGGACCGCGGTCGGTGACGCGCACGATGACCTGCTTGCCGTTGCGCTCGTTGGTGACGCGCAACAGCGTGCCGAAGGGATAGGTGCGGTGAGCGCACGTCAGACTGTCGTGGTGCAGGCGCTCTCCGCTGCTTGTGCGAGAGCCGGTGGCACGTTTAGAATAGAACGAGGCCTTGCCTGTCTGCGTTTGTGCGCAGACATAGGCAAGGCTTATTGTTGCAAGAATTACTAATGTCGTATTTCTTATTTTCACGTATTCATATTGTTTTTTGCGGCGGTCGGGAGCATTATACGATGCCCTGAGCCATCATAGCGTTGGCTACCTTCATGAAGCCAGCGATGTTAGCGCCGCGTACATAGTCGATGTAGCCGTCAGCACGCTTGCCGTACTTCACGCACTGCTCGTGGATAGAGTGCATGATGTAGTGGAGCTTCTCGTCTACTTCCTTCTCGCTCCAGCTCAGACGTATAGAGTTCTGAGTCATCTCGAGACCAGATGTAGCTACGCCACCTGCGTTGACAGCCTTGCCAGGAGCGAAGAGCTGCTCAGCAGCAACAAACTTGTCTACAGCCTCAGCTGTGCAGCCCATGTTAGAAACCTCGGCAACGCACAACGGCTTCTGAGCGAGAATCATGTCGGCGTCGGCGCCGTTGAGCTCGTTCTGTGTAGCACATGTGAGGTAGATGTCGGCCTTAACCTCCCAAGGCTTCTTGCCTGCAACGAACTTAGAGCCTGGGAACTCGTCCTCGTACGGCTGGCAGACATCGTTGCCTGAAGAGCGGAGCTCGAGCATGTAGTCGATCTTGTCGCCTGCGATGCCTGCTTCGTCGTAGATATATCCGTCAGGACCAGAGATAGTGATAACCTTACCACCGAGCTCTGTAGCCTTCTTGGCTGCGCCCCAAGCTACGTTGCCGAAGCCAGAGATAGCGATTGTCTTGTCCTTAATGTCGAGACCGCGTGTTGCGAGCATCTGCTGTACGAAGTAGAGTGCGCCGTAACCGGTAGCCTCAGGACGGATGCGCGAACCGCCGAACTCCAAGCCCTTGCCTGTGAGCACGCCCTGATACTGGTGTGTGAGCTTCTTATACATGCCGAAGAGATAACCAATCTCTCTGCCGCCTACGCCGATATCGCCTGCCGGTACGTCCTCATCAGGACCGATGTGGCGATAGAGCTCTGTCATGAATGCCTGGCAGAAACGCATAACTTCTGCGTCTGAACGGCCGCGGATAGAGAAGTCTGAACCGCCCTTGCCACCGCCCATAGGCAATGTGGTGAGTGCGTTCTTGAATGTCTGCTCGAAACCGAGGAACTTCAGGATTGAGAGGTTCACTGACGGGTGGAAACGCAAGCCGCCTTTGTACGGGCCAATGGCGCCGTTGAACTGTACGCGGTAGCCGATGTTTACATGTACCTCACCGTTGTCGTCTGTCCAAGGAACACGGAATGTGATGATGCGCTCCGGCTCTACAAGGCGCTCGATAAGCTTAACTTTCTCGAACTCTGGGTGCTGGTTGTAAACGTCCTCGATTGAGATAAGAACTTCGCGTACTGCCTGCAAATACTCGGCTTCTCCCGGGTGCTTAGCCTCGAGATCATGCATGATTTTCTCTACGTTCATAGTATAAAAGGTTTTTTAGTTGATAATAGATTCTTTCGTTTTTAAATTGTTTGTCTTTCGTCGGCTAACGTCAATGCCGTTATGTAACTAAGACAGCGCAAATATAGATTATTTCGGCGTATCAGCCAAATAAAACCGCGAGTTTTTCTGCTTTTTCACGTTCTTTTAGATAGTTTGCAGCGTGTGTTCGCAAACAATTATTTCAGTGTTAACGCTGCAGTTGCCGTCGCTTTGTCATCGTTCACCGAACGCAATCCGATCGGACGGCGGACGCAATCTGATCGGACACCGAACGCAATCTGATCGGACGGCGGACGCAATCCGTTCGGACGGCGGACGCGAGCGGTGGCACGTTCCCACTACAAACAACCGATACGTATACACCAAAGAGCCGAAAAACTTTAACAAACACATTGCACGACACGATACTTATTTATATACATTTTGCTCATTTGAGCATAAATCAACTAACAAGTTGTAGGTATTTTGCGTGTCATTTTGTAAGAAAGGCAGTCAAACCTTTTATTCCTAAATCTTAATAATATATCTTTGCATAGAATTTCTTTTTTACAACTCTTTGTACACATTATAACCAATAAAAAAAATATGAGAAAAAAGTACACTTTATCAAGAATCGGGGCTGTTGCACTGTTAGCGAACTTCGCAATCTGTGGTGCAAATGCTCAGGTTAGAGCTACGCAGCAGTCTGCACCAAGCATTAGCAACACAATTATGCGTGTGGCATCCGAGGATGGTCGGAAGCTTTGGGGCAATGTACTCTTCGACAAATCGTGGGCCAGTATCAGCGAAGACTATTACGCTTACGGATGGTATGAATTTATGGCTAAAGATCCCGTAAAGGTTAAGCAGCTATATGTTGAAGACTTCTTCCGTGCTACGGGCAGTGGAGCATGGATTGGCAACAATCTCTACTTCATCATGTATCAGAACTTCTGGGGTGTTGATATGATATACTATTATAAGTATAACACAGACACGTGGGAGAAACTTGCAGAAAAGTCGATTGACAACAAATCGTTCATAGCCAACGAAACGGCTATTGCGCCCGATGGTTCGACGGTATATGGCGACTTCCTCAATTCGGAAGGAAACGGCGACGAGCTTTGCATTGTCGACTATGAGAAGATGACGCGCACCAAGATTGGCGACTTGCGCCACTCGTATGTGGCAATGGGTGTGACCAAGCAGGGCGTGCTTTATGGTGTAGCTACCGACGGCGACCTCTACAAGATAGACACCGATACTGCAGCAGAGACCTATATAGGCTCAACGGGCAAGCAACTGAAGCAGAGCGATGGTAGCTTCTACTACCAGAGTGGTGAGATAGACCAAAAGACCAACACCTTCTATTGGGCCTGTGTAGAGGCCGACAAGAAGTCGACGCTCTACACCGTAGACCTCACCGACGCAAGTCTGTCGCTTGTCGGCGATTTCGAGGGTCAGAACATGATAACAATGCTCTCTATCCCGAAGCCTGCAGCCGAGGACGGAGCACCTGCCATTGCCGAGAACCTTACATTCGACTTCAAGAACGGCTCGCTCACGGGCGATGTTTGTTTTGATGTGCCCACAAAGACGTTCGCCGGCGGCGAACTCAACGGCGATATCACCTATACCATCACCGATGGCACCGACACCCTTGCCGAGGGTAAAGCCGCAGCAGGCAGTAAGGTACGTCAGAACGTGACGCTGAAAGACAACGGTAACGTGAACTTCATCATCACTCTTGCCAATGAAGTAGGACAGAGCCCACGCCTTCTTGGCAGCAAGTATGTCGGTATGGACAAGCCGAAATCGGCTCAGAACGTAACAACCACCATTGATCAGAACGGCAAGGTGAACGTCATGTGGAGCGCACCTACAGAAGGACTCTACGGAGGTTATATGGGCGACATCAAATATAACATTGTGAGATACCCTGAAGGAAAGATTGTGCAGGAAGGCTACGCCGGCACATCCTATACAGAGACGCTTCCTTCCGATGCCAACAAGGCCGTATACGGCTATGGCATCACACCCGTCAACGGCGGAGTGAAGGGTGATGAGGTTGTGAGCAACTATGTGGCTTTCGGCAACGCCATCACGCCACCTTTCTATGGTACGTTTGACGATGCTTCGGAGATGGCGCTCTATGAAATAATCGATGGCAACGGCGACGGTGTAACATGGGCTTGGGACGAGCCTAACTGGTCAAACGATCAGGACGCATGTGCAACTACTGCAAAATCGGAGAACGCAGATGCCGACGAGTGGCTAATACTGCCGGCTCTGAAGGTGAAAGCAGGTAGCGTATACAATTTATCGTTCCGTGTCAAGGGCACCTCAAAATGGTATCCGCAGAAGTTTGAGGTGAAGTATGGCAAAAGCGCAACGGCTGCCGGAATGACAGAGACACTGCTGACCGAGGAGACTATAGAGCTCTCCGACTATGAGGTGCGCAAAGCCACCTTCACGCCCACAGAAGACGAGGAGTTGTATATCGGCTTCCACGACATCAGCAGTAAGGGACAGCAAGGTCTGAAAATCGACGATATCACTATTGGCGAGGGCATCTCGCTAAACGCTCCCGACAGCGTTAGCAATCTTTCTGTTGTAGCCGCTGAGAAAGGAGCACTGCAAGCCACTCTCTCATTCAAGGCCCCAGAAAAGAATTACAGCGGCAGCAAGCTCGAGAATATAACCAAGTTTCTCATCCGCCGTTCGGGCCAGGTAGTGGCCGAGGCACCATCAGCCGAACCTGGTGCGATAGTGACATTCACAGACAATACCGCGACAAACGGCATCAATATCTATAGTGTGGCAGCAGTGAACGAGCAGGGTGCGGGCTTCTACTGTAAGCCGGTAGCTATATATGTAGGACAGACAGCGCCGCTGGAACCCGAAAATCGTCGCACAGCAGAGCATCCCGACAAGGTGACATTCACATGGGAGGAGTCGAATGTCGGCAATTACAACGGATATGTAGACCTCTCAGACGTGACCTATGTCATTGCAGAGCGTGGCGGTTCCGACTACTATCCCACTTATACTAAAGTGGACTCGGTTAAGGGTCAAACAACAATAGACATACCAATGGTTACGAACACCGGTGCACAGGTTCTTAAAACACTCTGGATTTCTGCCAAAAACGATTACGGACAGAGTTCATACAAGGCGTTGCCTTCTATCATGCTCGGCAAGCCCTACGATCTTCCGTTCTCTGAGAGCGTGGCTAAGAATCTTCTGCACGGACGTTTGTGGACCACGTACGGCACGGGCAAGTCAGATTTCTGGACCATTGACGACACTTATCCCGACTGTGTTGACAACGATGGCGGAGCCTTTCACATGATTTCGGAGGCCGATACCGACTGGGCTTATCTTGGAACCGGAAAGATAGCACTCGCCGGCGCTGCCGAACCGAAACTCATCTTCTACCACAAGGCAGAAACCGGCAGCAATGCCAAGATAAAGATTGAAGTAGAGTTGCCCGATGGTACGACCGAAGAGGTGGCAAATATTGACGCAGCTAAAGACGAAGGGAAGTGGACCGCTTCTGCCGTTTCGCTTGCCGACTATGTAGATAAGGATTTCGTGTCTGTCAATTTTGTGGCGCAGGCCAACACCGGCAATGTAGTATACATAGACCGTATGTTCATACGCGATACATACACCTACGATTTGAGTGCAGAGATAGAAGCTCCGGAGACAGCAAGAAAGGGCGACACGGAGAATGTGAAGGTCACGGTGAACAACTTCGGCTCGAAGGATGCGCGCGGCTATAAGGTAGAGCTATATGCCAACAACAAACTTATTGCCTCTGAGGCTCCTGCCGAACCATTGAAGGCCTACTATTTCAAGACATTCAACTTTGAGTATCCTATCAGCATCCTTGAGGACAAGGAGGGTGTAGAGCTGAAGGCCGTCGTGGTATACAGCAACGACCTGAACACCGATGACAATGAGGTATCAGCATCCACTAAGTTTGAGATATCAACCAAGCCGCACCCCGACTCGGCTACAGCCACAAAGACAGAGAACGGAGTGGAGGTAGCATGGACAGCTGTTGATTCCGAATCGAAGACTGCAACAGAGAGTTTCGAGTCGTACACGTCATGGAGCACCGATTTGTTTGGCGACTGGAAGTCGGTGGCAAACAATACGGGAACGACGGGCAGTCCGTTCAAAATGAAGTATCCGTCACAAGGCCCATCGTTTGCATTCACTCTTGCCGACCCACTCGACAGATGGCTCACTAAAGAGCAACTCGAGCAGGTTCCGGGCTTCAAGGCACACACCGGCAGTAAGTATCTTGCCGCTTTCCACCGTGCCGACGATGGAGGCAATGACGTGACGCAGAACAACTGGCTCTTCTCGCCCGAATTGTCTGGCGAGCAGCAGACAATATCGTTCTGGGTGAAAAACGAGAACGATACCGACCAGAAGATTAATTATCCGGAGACCTTCGACGTGCTCTACTCTACTACAGATAGCAAGCAGGCTTCGTTCACAAAGATTGGTGAGACGCACACCACATCTAAGGGCGAATGGGAGGAAGTAAGCGTAGAGTTGCCGGCAGGCAGCAAGTATTTTGCCATCAACCATAATACAGAGGCAGCTAACTCTTTCGTATTCATGATTGACGACATTACTTACACCTACGGTCCGGGTGCCGTGATACTGTATCGCATATATCGTGACGGAACCCTCGTGGGCACAGTGCCGTCAGACCAGACAACGTTTGTTGACAAAACAGCCGATAGCAACACTAAATACGTCTACGGTGTAACAGCGGTTTATTTCGACGGCGAGTCTGAGGCTACCATTGCTACAGACACCACAACCGGCATCAACGACGTATTCAAAGCCGAGAAGACTTTCGATGTGTATACCGTCGACGGCATACGCGTTGCTACAAACGTTAGCAACTTCTCAACAATGAAGAAGGGAGTGTACATCGTAAATGGTAAGAAAGTTATAGTTAAGTAGACAAGTAGACGATATGAACATTAATAAAAGATACACATTCGTGCCTCTTGCCCTCATGTTTCTTGTAGCCGGCGCTTCTGCTGCGCCGCGCTCCAAGACACAGATGAAAGCCGTGGCAATAAAGCTATTAGGTAGCGCAAGAATGAAGGCAGCGGCAAGAAGATCGTTCTCAATCGACACGAAAGCAATAAAGGAGCTGAAAGTGTCAGAGGGCTATGTGGTATATGGTTCTGAAGGCAATGGGTTTGCTGTTATAGCAACCGACGACACTTCACCAGCCATATTAGGATATAGCGACACGAAGTTCGAGCCGAAGTCAACCAACACCAACTTTGAGTGGTGGCTTTCTATGGTGAACGAGGCGGTGGTCTCACGCGCAAAGGCGTCTAAAGTGGCTCTTGTGAACAAGGTGCCGAGTGGGTATGGCTATGCTGAGTCGGTAGCAGCTCTTTGCGAGACCCGCTGGGGACAGAATAAGCCATACAACAACCTCTGCCCTACTGCCACCAACGGCACACGCACACTGACGGGATGCGCCGCTACGTCGACAGCTCAGGTGCTTCGCTATCATCGTGCACCTGAGCATGGCATCGGCAGCCGCACCATCTACTATCCTGCCAACAATATGTCGGGCACAAAGATAAGTGCAGACTTCGAAAAGAGCAAGTACGACTGGAACGCAATGCTCGAGACCTACGACTCTAAGTACTCCTTAGAAGAAGGCGACGCCGTGGCACTCATAATGCATGACCTGGGTGTGGCGGTTGGTATGGAGTATGGCAGCGAAACCGATGGTGGTAGCGGTGCCCTGCACGAGAATGTGGCTAAAGGCTTGCAACGCTACTATGGCATTGAGGATGCCAAATATATCGTGAGGAAGGATTATTCTGACAATGAGTGGATGCGCATCATCTACGAACAGATTAACAATAAGCAGCCTCTTGTGTATGGCGGATTCGATAAGTCTATGGGTGGCCACTCGTTCGTTCTCGACGGATATGACGCAGAAGGCAAGGTGCATGTCAACTGGGGATGGGATGGCAACTACGACGGCTATTACGAGATAAACATCCTCGACCCACAGGCATACAAATTCTCAAGCAATCAAGAAGCTGTGATAAACATCACGCCAGACAAGACATCATCAACCTTAAAGGGCAGCATTGCTCTTGAAGCCGCAGGAACGCTTGCTGCACAAATAGAGGCCGACAAGTTTTACAACTACGACACGCTAACAGTGAGTGGAAACATCAACGCTGCCGACCTGCGCACGCTGCGTAGCATGGCAGGACGTGACGCTGAAGGCAACCGCACCCGCGGACATCTGCGCGTTCTCGACCTTAGTGAAGCTCGTATCATTGCCGGCTCCGACTATTACATGATGGAAAACGGCAAGAAGCTTATTGTAGAAAGAGATGCAAGTCTGCCCGACAAGGTGTTCTCAAATACGCGATTGGAGAAGATTGTGTTCCCAAAGACCGGCATCAGCAGTTTTGGCAAGGGAGTATGGGCATATACGAGCAAGCTAAAGGAAGTGGTGCTGACACCCGCTGCCGATGCCAACTTTCTATACGAAGACGGGATAGTGTACAATAGCGACAAGACTACTCTTATTGCTGCCTTACCATTTCAGCCGAATGGTGTGGATATAAAGCATGGGGTTATCAATGTGGCCGACTATGCTTTTGCGGGTTGTAACCTTATGCCACGTGTTTCGCTCAGTAGCGATGTAAAGACGATAGGTAAGGAAGCATTTGCCAACTGCTGGTCTCTTACAGAGTTCAAAGTCTTCTCTAAGAATATACCGCAGTTAAATGGCACTAACGTTTTCAAAGGAGCCAACGTTGAGAGTTGCTTACTCATGGTGCGTGCCGGCTCAAAGATGCGTTTCCAGAACACTGCACAATGGAACGACTTTGCTAACATTGTTGAGTTTGGCACTACGATTAAGGCTCGTAATCAGGCTCGCGAATATGGCGACGAAAATCCACGACTCACCTTCACCATTATTGGTGACAAGGTAGAAGGCAAACCCGTGCTTAGCTGCGAGGCTACTACAGAGAGTAAGTGTGGTCGCTACACTATTCATATAGAGCCGGGAACTATCACAGACGAGGCGGTTGATTTTGAAGACGGCTATCTCGTTGTGACACAAGCTCCGCTTTACGTAACCGTTGAGGACGCTACTCGTGAGACTGGTATGGAGAACCCCGTGTTCAACATCACCTATGACGGATTTAAGAATGAAGAGACGGCAGACGTACTGACTACTAAGCCGGTTGCTTCGTGCATAGCAGATGCCACATCGCAAGTCGGTAAGTACGAAATCATAGTAAGTGGTGGCGAGGCAGACAACTACGAGTTATTTTACAACAATGGTTGGCTAACGGTAACTCCGTCTACGGCTATCAACGGTAGCAGAGTAACGGAGGAAACGACCTTCAATGTGTATACTTTAGAAGGCGTTTGCGTAAAACACAATGCAAAGAACCTTGATGGTCTTGCAAGTGGTGTATACGTTGTAGCAGGAAAGAAGATTGTTAAGTAGATTACAAAAAGTGAAGCGCCCTGCGTCCGGTTTTGCCGAACGCAGGGCGCTTTCGTATATTTCTTTAGAAACCCTTGAAAAGCTTTCCGTTACAAATTACCAGATCTGTGCGCGCTTCTTCTGCGGCACGAAGAGCTTGTCAGACTTCTTGATGTTGAAAGCCTTGTACCAAGCGTCGATCTGCGGGAGGGCGCCGTTGACGCGAGCCTCAGCCGGTGAGTGCGGGTCGGTCTTTATCTGACGGTCTACATACTCGGGACGAGCGTTGCCAGCCCATACTGTAGCCCATGAGAGGAAGAAGCGCTGCTCTGGTGTGAAGCCGTCGATAGACTTGTTGAGAGCCGGGTTCTCCTTGAGCACGTTCTGCAGGGCGCGGAACGAAATGTTCAGACCGCCGTTGTCGCCGATGTTCTCTCCGAGAGTGAGCTTGCCGTTGATCTTCTTGCCGGGCAGAGCCTCGTAAGCGCTGAAGTAGTCAACGAGCACTTTTGTGCGAGCCTCGAAGTTCTTCTTGTCGGCTGGTGTCCACCAGTCGTTCTGGTTGCCGTACTTGTCGAACTGTGAGCCCTGGTCGTCGAATCCGTGCGACATCTCGTGGCCGATTACGCCGCCGATACCGCCGTAGTTAACAGCCTCGTCTACGTTCGGGTCGAAGAACGGCGGCTGGAGGATGGCTGCCGGGAAACAGATCTCGTTGGTGGTCGGGTTATAGTAAGCGTTTACGGTCTGCGGAGTCATTTGCCACTCGGTCTTGTCAACCGGCTTGTTCACCTTGCGCGAGATATAGTCCTGCGAGAGGAATGCGCGGATGTTCTGCATGTTCTCGAAGAGCGAGAGCTGCTCGTCTACGTGGAGGTTGGTGTAGTCCTTCCATGTGTCGGGGTAACCCACCTTCACGATGAAGTTGGCGAGCTTGTCCTGAGCCTGCGCCTTTGTAGCGGGCGACATCCATGTAGCCTCGTCGATGCGCTGCGAGAGAGCCTTCTGCAGGTTGCGCACGAGCTGAATCATCTGCTGCTTAGACGACTCGGGGAAGTACTTCTCTACGTAGAGCTTGCCGATAGCCTCGCCGAGCACGCCGCTCACGAGAGCTGTGGCACGCTTCCAGCGCGGACGGTCCTGCTGTACGCCCGACATCACCTTGCTCAGCTCGAACTCGGCTGCGCGGAAGTTGTCGTCGAGGTAGCCTGCTGCAGAGCTGATGGCGTGAGCCTCGGCGTAAGCCTTGAGGTCGTCGAGCGGCTCGTCAGCCAATATCTTCTCCACCTCGTGGATAGGTTCGATCTGTCCTACGTCGATGTGCGAGAATGCGGGGAAGCCCTCAGCGAGGAAGAAGTTGCCCCAGTCGATGCCCGGGAAGTCCTTCACAAGAGCGTTGTATGTCATCTTGTGGTAGTTGGCCTGCACGTCGCGCAGCTCTACCTGGCTCTTGCTTGCCTTGGCGATGCGTGTCTCGATGCGCATTGTGGCGTCGGCCTTGCGCTGAGCAGTAGCCTCGTCGTTGCCGGCGAGAACGAGCATCTTCTTGAGGTATTCGGCATAAGCCTTGCGCACAGCAACCACCTGAGCGTCGTCAGAGAGGTAGTAGTCGCGCTCGCCGAGTCCGAGTCCGCCCTGACCAAGACCCACGAGGTTGTTGGCAGCGTCCTTCATGTCGGCACCTACGCCGACTCCGAACATGAGGCAGTCGAGACCGCGTGCGTCGAGCTGTGCTGTGACGAGCTGATACTCGCGGCGGTCGTTCACGTCGTTAATCTTCTTCAGAATCGGCTTCAGCGGTTCTGCACCCTCGCGGTTGCGGCGCACGCTGTCCATAGCGAGGTTGTAGAGCGAACCTATCTTCTGTCCGAGTGTGCCCTTGGGCTGCGGCTTAGAAGAGTACTCCTCGATGAGAGCAAGGATGCGCTTCTGGTTCATCTCGTCGAGGTCGGTGAACGAGCCGTTGCGAGCGTGTTCTGCATCAAGCGGGTGGGCCTTGCGCCAGCCACCGATAGCATACTCATAGAAGTCTTGTCCGGGCTTCACTGCCGTGTTCATGTTGGCGAGATCGATGCCCTTTGAGGTCTGCGCGCTTGCCGACATTGTAGCCAGCAGCGAGCAAGCGAGGATGATTGATTTTACTTTCATATATAATTAAGTTTAGTAATAAGCTTGGGTACTCTCAGGGGGTGCTTTCAGGGGGTGCACTTGTCTCAAGTGCACCAAACTATCTGCACATATACTTATTAAGCATTATTCTTTGTTGGTGCACTTGAGACAAGTGCACCCCCTAATGATTGCAAAAGTAAGAAATTTGTGATAAATAACATATACTTGTTAGTAATCGTTAACCATTGCGCAAACGTTTACCTTGCAGTTTGGAAGAAATACTTTCATAACTTTGCAAAAAATTGCGTAATTGTTTAATTTTGCAGCAAAATACAATTAGAATCTAATAACGACTAAACAATACTATGCAAATTACTTTTAACATCCAATACAAGACAGTATTCGGCGAAGAGCTGCTGCTGAACATCGTTGGCGGACAGCAAGGCAACCGCACAGTGGCTATGTCTACAACCGACGGTTTGACATGGAGATGCGAGGTAGAGGCAGGCATGGGCGAACAGCACGTAGACTATTACTACAGCGTGCGCAACAGCTGCGGAATAAAGTGCAGCGAGTGGAAGACCATAATGCACCGACTCGACCTCAATGCGAACGCTTCGCACCGCTTCACCGTTGAAGACCGCTGGCACGAGATACCAAGCGACACATATTTATATAGTTCGGCTTTCACCGACTGCGTCAACCGACGCGCAAAGGGCAATGTTGAGCCGCTGGCTTACAAGAAAGCGCTGCGACTCGTGGTACGCGCTCCGCAGTTGCACTCGGGCTCACGCCTCGCTCTCACGGGCAAAGGCGCTACGCTGGGCAACTGGGACCTGAAGAAGGCGCTGCCAATGACCGAGCACAACTACAACGAATGGATTGTAGACATCGACGGCGACGCGCTCAATACAAACGAAAAAGAAGTAGGTTTAGGTAACAATAATAAGATTTGTAGTAAGTTAGTACACGAACTGGAGTTTAAGTTCGTGGCGTTCAGCGACAAAGGCGATGAGATGTGGGAGACATGCGACAACCGCAAGCTCACTCTCGAGCCTTTGGAGCAGAACGAAGTGCGCGTGGTGGCACTCGACCAGTCATTCTACGCGCTCTGCGACGAGAAGGTGGCGGGCACACTCATTCCCGTCTTCTCGCTCCGCTCTGAAGGCAGCTTCGGCGTGGGCGACTTCGGCGACCTTAAACTGATGGTCGACTGGATGGCAAAGACCCACCAGCGCCTCCTGCAGGTGCTGCCTATAAACGACTCTACATCCACACACACGTGGACCGATTCATATCCATATTCATGTATATCTATTTTCGCCCTGCATCCGCAGTACGCCGACCTGCGCCAGTTGCCCGCTTTGAAAGACAAGCTGGAGGCAGACCGCTTCGAGGTGCTGCGCGAGGAACTGAACGCTCTGCCGCAAATCGACTACGAGCGCGTGAACAACGCCAAGCTGAAGTATCTCCGTCTGCTGTTTGAGCAGGAGGGCAAGAAGGTGCTGGCGTCGAAAGAGTTCAAAACGTTCTTCGCCGACTGCGAGCGCTGGCTAGCGCCGTACGCCCACTACTGCTATCTGCGCGACTTCTACGGCACATGCGTATTCTCTGAGTGGCCCGACCACAAGCAGTGGAACGAGGCTGACCGCAAGGCGCTCAGCAACCCGAAGAGCGAACTATATAATAAGGTGGCGTTCTACTACTACATGCAGTTCGTGCTCGACCAGCAGATGCGCTCAGCTCACGAGTATGCCCGCGCTCGCGGCGTCATCCTCAAGGGCGACATTCCTATCGGCGTGAACCGCAACGGCTGCGACGTATGGCACGAACCCGAATACTTCCACCTCGACTCGCAGGCGGGCGCTCCGCCAGACGCTTTCTCGGTGAACGGACAGAACTGGGGCTTACCGACATACAACTGGGACCGCATGATTGCAGACGGATGCGAGTGGTGGATGCGCCGCTTCCAGAACATGGCTAAGTATTTCGACGCTTACCGCATCGACCATGTGCTCGGATTCTTCCGTATATGGGCTATACCTACCGACTGCGTAGGTGGACTGCTTGGACAGTTCCAGCCGGCACTCGCCATGTCGCGCGACGAGATACAGAGCTATGGTCTCAACTTCCAGGAGCATCTCTTCACAACGCCGTTCATAGCCCACTGGGTAGTGGAGCGCGTGTTCCGCGAACACACCGAGGAGGTTATCAAGACTTATCTCAACCACGAGCACGACGACATCTACTCGCTCAAGCCCGAATACGACACGGAGCGCAAGATTGAGGCTGCGTTCGAGGGCAAGACGACGGAGAAGGATGTGTGGCTGCGCGACGGACTCTACGCGCTGGTTGACGACGTGCTCTTCGTGCGCGACCGCAAGAACCCCAACCTCTTCCACCCACGCATCACGGCGCAGCTCAACTTCATGTACGAGGCGCTGTGGGACGGCGACAAGGCTGCGTTCAACCGACTCTATAACGACTACTATTATCGCCGCAACAACAATTTCTGGTATGGCGAGGCGATGAAGAAGCTGCCGATTCTGGTGCAGGCTACCCGTATGCTGGTATGCGCAGAAGACTTGGGCATGGTGCCCGACTGCGTGCAGTGGGTGATGCAGCAGCTGCGCATCCTGAGTCTGGAACTGCAGTCGATGCCGAAGGATCCGAGCGTCAAGTTCGGCTATCTCTCGCGCAATCCGTACCGCTCTGTGTGCACTCTCTCTACTCACGACATGCCTACGCTGCGCCAGTGGTGGGACGAAGACTGGGACCGCACGCAGGAGTTCTACAACACCATGCTCTACCGCGGCGGCGCCGCACCGCATCCGCTGCCGGGATGGCTCGCTCGCGACATCGTTTCGCAGCAGCTCACCTCGCCGTCTATGCTCTGCGTACTCTCGCTGCAGGACTGGTTCGCCATCGACGAGCGTATTCGTCTCGCTGATGCCAACGCCGAGCGCATCAACATTCCGTCTATCCCGAAGCACTACTGGCGCTATCGCATGCACTTGAACATCGAACAGCTCCTCGCCGACCGCGACTTTAACGAACAGGTGAAGGAACTGATTGATGAAGCGGGAAGAAAATAATTATAGGAGGGTATGGCATCCCTGCCATACCTACGCAGCATTATTGTTAGCAGACGGCGTGGAGGGTGTGTCAAAACTCGCAAGCGACACGCCCCGAAGGGGCAGCACCACATAGCCCAGGGCAGCGCCCTGGGTTAAAAGACGCACACGACCCATACGCCCTGCAAGGGCAAAAGCCTA
>ENA-UAIC01000311-UAIC01000311.1-human-gut-metagenome-genome-assembly--contig:-NODE-311-length-19025-cov-12.872641_pt1 | contig 19025 bp, 15 predicted proteins | sample MGYA00244413_ERZ654377 | MGnify/ENA primary metagenome ERZ654377 (study PRJEB26926, sample SAMN06165148) | human gut metagenome | biome: ENVO:00009003; feature: ENVO:2100002; material: ENVO:00002003...
GACGGCGAACGCAATCCGATCGGACGGCGAACGCAATCCGATCGGACGGCGGACGCAATCCGATGAAAAAGCCCTGCATACATTATGCAAAAATGCCAACAACTCTACACTTTTATTTGTAAGTTACGATAAAAAGGCTTACTTTTGTAGTTACAAGTAAAAAAGTAATGGAATGAATACAAAAACCAATACCAATAAAGAAGAACAGATACTGATAAGAATTACGGGCAACGACCGCCCCGGACTGACCGCTTCCGTAATGGAAATACTCGCCAGCAAGGATGCCAAGATTCTCGACATCGGACAGGCTGACATTCACTCTACCCTATCTCTCGGCGTGCTCATACGCATTTCTGAAGCAGCATCAGGACAGGTGATGAAAGAGTTGCTCTTCAAGGCTACAGAACTTGGCGTGAACATAGGATTCGAACCCGTCACCGACGACGAGTACGAGAATTGGGTGAACCTCCAGGGCAAAAACCGCTTCATCCTTACGCTTATCGGACGCTCACTTTCTGCCAAGCAAATTGAGGCTGCAACAAAGGTTATAGCGCAGCAGGGACTGAACATCGACTCCATACTCAGACTCACAGGTCGAATGAGCATAAAGCACCCGGAACACAACAGGCGCGCCTGCATCGAATTCTCGCTCCGCGGCACACCTGCCGATAGAACTGCTATGCAGAAGGAACTGATGCACATATCTAACGAGATGGAGATCGACTTCTCTTTCCAGCAGGACGACATGTACCGCCGTATGCGCCGACTCATCTGCTTCGATATGGACTCTACACTTATACAGACCGAGTGCATCGACGAACTGGCAGAACGTGCTGGTGTTGGCGCAGAGGTGCGTGCGATAACAGAGAGCGCCATGCGTGGCGAAATCGACTTTAAGGAGAGCTTTACACGCCGCGTTGCTCTGCTCAAGGGACTCGACTCGAGTGTTTTCGAGGACATCGCAAACAAGATGCCTATCACCGAGGGCGTAGACCGACTCATGGCTGTATTGAAGCGTTGCGGATACAAAATAGCCATTCTTAGCGGCGGATTCACCTACTTCGGCGAGTTCCTGCAGCGCAAGTACGGCATCGACTACGTATATGCCAACGAACTCGAAATAGACGAAAACGGCAAACTTACCGGACGATATCTCGGCGAAATTGTAGACGGACATCGTAAGGCAGAACTGCTGAAGCTCATTGCGCAGGTTGAAAAGGTGAATCTCGCACAGACCATCGCCGTGGGCGACGGAGCAAACGACCTACCCATGCTCGGCGAGGCCGGACTCGGTATAGCGTTCCACGCTAAGCCACGCGTGGTGGCCAACGCCAAGCAGAGCCTCAACACCATCGGCATCGACGGCGTGCTCTATTTCCTCGGATTCAAGGACAGCTATTTGGGCGAACAAGGCCGCTTCTAAGACTAAAACCTAAAGACTAAAACCTAAAAAATCTAACTTATATGAACTTTTTTAAAAAGCTATTCGGATCACAGAACACTTCTGAGGAAGTGAAGGAAGAAAAGAATTTCGACGTTCTGAAATACGACGGAGTGCGTGCGTTACGCATGCAGCAATTCGATTATGCGGCAAAATGCTTCGTGCTCGCTCTCGAACTGAACGCCGACGACCTCGAATGTCGCGACTATCTTTCACAGGCATACATCTCGCTCGGCGACATGCAGAACGCATATACACAGCTCATGGCGATATCTGCAGCACAGCCAAACAATGTTGCCGTGCTGCTACGCATGGCTGACGTGTTGTACATGACGGAGGACTATGCGGCTATGGCTGAGGTGTGCGAGAAGGCGTTGCAGCTCGATAGCGAGAATATCATGACCTATTATATCTACGCCAAAGCATACAAAGGACTGAACGACCTCGACGCTGCCGTTGCTATGCTCTCAAAGGCTATCGACCGACGCGAAGACTTCGACGCGGCTCGTCTGCTTCGTGGCAACGTGTTGTTGGAGAACAACAAAACAGCCGAAGCAGCTCTCGACGCTGACAATCTCTACCAGCGAATCGAAGAGAACGAGGACGTTCTCCTGCTAAAGGCTCGTGTAGAGAAAGCTCTTGGCAATCTCAAGGAGGCAGAAAAAGTATACACTAAAGCGATCGACTTCAATCCGTTCTTAATCGAAGCCTACAAGGAGCGCAGCGAGGTGCGCTCGGCGCTCGGCGATACCGCCGGAGCTAAGGAGGACCAGACAAGAGCAGACGAAATGGAGCAAGATATTCCGCAACCAACAGAAGGAATAGAAGAGAACATCAAGAAGAAAATGCAGCAAATGGATCCATACAAGGTGTTCTACAACGAGTATTAAGCCTTGATCTCAAATGTTTTTTTAATAAAACACTCACATTTTCAAGAGTGCAGACAAAAAAACTTTGAAAAAAGCATTGTAATTGAAAAAAAAACATTACCTTTGCAGTCGATTTGGAGGTTCCGTAGCTCAGTTGGATTAGAGCAACAGCCTTCTAAGCTGTGGGTCTTGGGTTCGAACCCCAACGGAATCACGAAACGCAACAATTTCAAATCTAAAAAAGAGAGGATTTTACTTAACGTAAAGTCCTCTTTTTCAGTTTTTAAGCTATACTTACAGCGGTAAGTGCCACAAAATCAAGGTGTTATTTAGAGGTTTAACGCAATGTCTAACTACGCGGTGGGGTCATACTCAAAGCGACAGAAGAGGACACAACGGTACAGAAAAATACCGAAAGGTGTTACACATGGTGTTACACGTTCGGCAAAAAGGTGTTACACATTAAGTGAAGGTGTTACACGTTAGCTCTCAAAAACGCTAGATAACGGTTTGATTGACAATTCTGTAAGTTAAAGTTTCTTAATAGAAAATTCCTCTTTCTTCCTTTATTATGATGAAATCGTCTTAAAAACCAAATGAGATGGAGAACAAATTGGTTACTGTCATTTACGACAGAAGAAAGCTTTCAGCAAAGAAAGGCATGGGTTACCTTGAAGTAAGGGTGAATTTGGGTCATAAGGTCCGCAAATACATTACTTTGTGTTACACTTCGCCCGACGAATGGGAGAAAGAGGCTGCTTCAGATGAAGCAAAACTCATTATAAAGAAATGTGAGGATATTCTGATTGCAATGTCTGTGCTTGGCGAGGAGTCCAACATTGAAAATTTTAACAAGCACTATTCCGGTGAGGAAAAGAAGGCAAAGCCGACAAAAGCAGTAGATGCATGTATTGGGAATGTACCGCACGAAGAAACAACTGATGAGGAGCCGGATACTTCTAAAAAGAGCTTTCTCAAATACATGGAGATTGCTCTTGATGCAGAAGAACTGCGTGAAGGAACACGCAAGCACAAGAAGTGTGTGATTGATGCTGTCCGTGCTTTTGGTAAGCTGAACACCTACGGCGACTTGACGGCGAAGAAGATTATGGCGTTCGATACTTGGCTCCATAACGGCACGAGAACGGATGTCACCTGCTACGGCTACCACAAGAACCTGCGCAAATGGGTTCGCCAGCTGTTCCAGATGGGCGACATCAAGCAGGATCCGTACAAGTTGGTGACTATCCGCCGCGGCAAGTGCAAGGAACGTGAGCCTCTGACCGAGGACGAGCTGAAGAGTCTGAGGGCACACAAGTTTGAGGGCAAGCTGGACAGGGTTCGCGACCTCTTCATCTTCGCCGCTTACACTGGACTCTCTTTCTGCGACAGTCAGAATTTCAACTTCGAGACGATGACGAAGAAGGTGGGCAAGATGTACTACATAGATGGCAGCCGTATCAAGACGGACACTAAGTTCTTCACTCCGATACTTTCTCCGGCAATGGCGGTACTTAAGAAGTATGACTACCAACTGCCTAAGATAAGTAATCAGAAAGCCAACGACTACCTTCATGTGATACAGATGGAGATGCACTTCAGGCAGAAGTTGACTTTCCACGTGGCTCGCATCCGAGCTGTGGTGGCCTCCTTGCGGAGAAACCATGGCTCTTTTCGTTTACATACTGAAAATGAAGGTGAGTTCGTAATTGTTGCTACTATCAACTCTATCAGCTCTTGCAATTACCCTGAACTCAGCGAGGTTAGTTCGGAGCTCACTGAACTGGAACGGACCATAATCTTTAGACTTCTTGTAAAATCCGATGGCGAAGCGGAAATGTCGGTTGATGCAGAGAATGTTATAGGAGCGTTTGCCAAAGTCAATGCGCACTTCCGAAAGCCTTTGCGTATTGGGGTCGATGATGGCACGGCATTCTCTAAACAGCGCGTTTGGCTGAGTGAAATACTTGCCTCTGTTCGGGTCGCCCTCCTTATCCAGACGGAAAGAAATCTCGTCGCCACTATTCACACTAATCTTTCGGTCGTCATAAAAGCGGTTCCAGCCACGTCGCCGTGGAAGATACTCACGCACACCGTTTTCATCCTCCTGCTTGCGACTTGTGCGCACCGAGTGTCGGAAAATGACCGGTGTAAGCCCTTGCCGGATATAACGGTAGGCATCCTGTATCACGAGAGTGCTGTCAGTGATGATACATTCAATGTGCATCTGCGTAGCTTGCTTCATCGTGGCAAACTTCTGAATGTCAGTTTGCAACGATTTTATCTGCGACGCAAGCGATTTGAGGTCAGATTGAAGAACTTGTATGCTTTCAGCGTTGTTTCCGATTTCATTGTTGTTCTTTGAAATGCGCAGGCTCAGACTCTGAGTAGCCTTTTGAAAATTCACAAGAGCCTCCTGCGCCTTATTCATAGAAGCGATGCATGAAGATAGCTCGGACTTGCATCTGTTCAAGTCCTGCACCTGCTGCGCACGCATGACACCGGCACGCTCGGTAGTGGCTTGGCGGATGAGAATGGAATTGTTTGCGATTTGGTTGATGCCAGTGGAGAGGTTCGCCTTTCCCAATGTGAAATATACGTTGTTGCGGTCGTCCGAGCCGATGGTGAGCGATGTCAGCACATAGCCGATGCGTGCAAGATCCGAGCGCCAATTATCAAGGCGACTCACGTCCGTCTGCAGAGCAGCTTTGCCCAAAAGGTCAGCGATTTTCTGCAACAGTGCGCCCAGAACTTCGGGCGTTATAGCCTCTTCGCGCGTCTCGCTGCGAAATGAGGTAATGAGAGATGTGATAAATGAAATAAGTGCCTGGGCGACGACACCGACGAACTCGTGAGCGATGTTGTCGGAGAGGAAGTCGCGGAGGTTCATGACGGAAGCGTAGTACTTACGGCTGAACCAGGGCTTCTTTTTGCGCTTGCGTTCACGTCCGATGTCGCCCTTGTTTCCACGAGGAATTTTTGCTTCGCAAGATTTTCGGCTGCACTCGGCATAGTTGGAGCAAGCTCCGCTCTGCTCTCGTTTGCGCGAAAATTCTTTACCAGTACCGAAGTTCTGCCAAAGGCCATATTCGATGAAGGACTGGCTTAGTCCTAACTCAATGAAACGACCGTCCACTCTTACAGGGAGGGACTTGGGGCTGTGAAGCAAACGTCCGGTGTCGATTACACCGAGGAGTGTCATTTGCTCACGCCATATTTTGAGCATCGTATCGTTGAAGGCAAGAACGAACTTTTGCCTCTGCTCAAATATTTGTTGTTCAGTAATTTGCTGATTCATAATGCAAAGATAGCAAACCTGTATTTTGCGTAGAAAGACAGGTAGTGTGATTATTTTCCCATAAATACCATTAAAAATGATGTTAAAGCGAGAAATATAAATGGATTTTCGTATTTTTGCTGATTAAATCAGCATTTGCAAAATAGAATGAAATATACCAAAGAAGATAAGCGTAAACATTTAATTCTTCTGTGCCGATACTACGACGGCACAGAAGAAGATATCTATCTCAAAAAGTTGGAAGCGCATGAGATAGACAAGAGTCATCTTCCACCTCCAGAGTGTATGAAGGATGAATATACTTTATCTGTAGAAGAAGTTGCACACTTGAAGAATGCTCACACAGCACGATGTTATGAAGAACATTGGGTAAAAGAGCAACTAAATGGTAAGAAAGATAATGGTTGTATAGGAGAGTATGTTGCCTATGGGAATAAGGATTTTGATGTTGATGATGGCACACCAATTTCACTAAAGGCTCTTTTATGGAACAGATTTTACTATTGGGGTGGCTGGATGCCTGACCAAGAAGCGTTTCGCAAATGGTATCGCACATATTATTCAAGTGAGCCAACGAACAGAGAGAAACGAGCGGTGAAACGTAGACCTGGACTTGTTACAAAGTGTCTATATTACCACGGAGAGGAAACAAATCCATGGGACTTTATAGGAGTAGCAGATGACAATCTTTGGCGGAAATGGTATTGGAATTTAGAAAGAGAATGGGTGGATGCGCTTAGTATGAGCTACAATACATACTTAGCGAAACACGACAGACTAAAGATGTGGGGTGTTGAAGATTTCTTCAAGAAAGAGGACGTTCCTCTGTCACTAATAAACCACATTTTAGGATGGCACAACCATATAGCAGAAAATAGTAACAGTTCGCTTGACCATGATAGCGCCATTGCGTGCTATAGGGAAAGCTATCTTAAATTGAAACCATAATATGAGAATGTTATATGTAATAAGAAGACCTAATCGCTGCCCTTTATGTGGCGGTGATATATGCGATATCCTTTATGGTGAGCCTACTGCAACGTGGTACGAGGATTATTTGAAAGCTACAGGACATCGTGCGGTACTCGGCGGCTGTTGCATTACAGACAATGATCCCGATTATGAGTGTGCAAAATGTGGACAGCAATTTTGGAAACTCACATTCCCTTCCAAGAGCAAACAACTGGCAAAAGATACTCTGTTAAAGGAAGGTTCCGCAACTTATTGCGATGTAAAATACGTAGGGGTTTATAAGAAACAAAAAGTTTATCGTGGAGTTGTTAGAGATGGCATTATAAGCGATGGATTAAACCTTGTATTCGTAAACCAAAATGGCGGTATCAAACAAATGCAAGGAATTGACATACTTCGAGTATTGGAAATAATACCTACATGAATTGTCGGAATAGCTCACGCATGGTGTCCATGCACTCCTGGCGTGCTTGCATATCGTCGAGTGCATGGCGCATAGCGAAGAATACAGTTTTGACTCTTCGTGTGTGCGGTGTCGTATTTAGCTCTGTATATCCTTGTGATGTATCAGAGACGGCAATGAAGTTAGCTGTGGATTGGAGATGCTGAATAGCTTCTTCAAATCCTTCCAGTTCGGAAACACGGCAGAATCGAAATTCTTCTGACTTAGCTAATTTGTTTTTGAATGCAAGTGTTTCAAAGAAAGATGACGCATCCCAATTGATATTCTTGTCTGTCATTTCGTTTGTCGTTTGATGTCTTCAACTTCTTTCGCTTTAGCATCGAGTTCTGTGAGTGCTCGCCATGTGTCCATCGAGAGCACTGCTTCCTCTTTGGTGATGTCGCCTCCAGTAAGCGCACGGATCTGTGCGTTCATGGCAGTCCGTAGCACCTCGCCAATGGGCGGTGCGTAGCTCAGGAGGTCTTCAGAAGAATTGGACATTGGCTGCAGGAAATGCGGAAACATTCGGGCGAGGTACTGCTTCAGCGATGCGGACCAGTAGAAGGCGCAGTAGAGAATCGGGCGTGTCAGGCAGCGTGGCTTGATGCCCGGATATAGAAGCTGCGTGAGGTCCTTCAGCCGCTCCTCGTCCTTCGTTTGCAGGAAACCCTGGTAATAGTTATCGCAGGATATGAACGTGGCGAATGGAATGCGTTGGAAGTCGGCTTCGAGCGTACGCGCCTTGACTATCTTGGTGATGCGAGTCGGGAATGTCCTTAGGTAGTCAAGGGCTGCTGTGGCAGACTGGATCTGCTGGAGTGTAAGCGTGGCCTCGAACTTTGGTCGGTGGCGCTGCTTGACGAGGAAAGAGCCGTTGGCGGTGAGGCAGAGAAGTCTGAGGTCAGCCCATTTGAATAGGCAGACAATCAGGACTTCTTCAATCTGCAGGTCGTGCGAGAGCAGACGGAAGAAAAATAGAAGTTGGCTGTCGGATAAGGACTGCCAATCGTTGGGGAGTGATATACGAAAAAATGCTTCCATACTGCGAAAGTATCATCTTAAATACAATTTTTAAAAGACATTAATTTGCCATTTAAACAAAAAATAGTATCTTTGCATCGTCAAAGAAAGTCTTTGATGAGATCGAGCCTACGAGCCATGTCTATTTTATGAATTTAAGAATAAAAAGATATGGATATATTTTCAATTATATTTTATATCATAATTGTTTGTAGGTTTAAATTCAAAATAAACATAAACCTCAACATAAAAATTTAAGATAGAAGATACGGCACAAAAATAATGTGCCGTAACTTCTATTTATTCTTTGTAATTGGTAGTGTAAAAAGAACTGTGTCACGGCTCTGATTTTTTATTATTTCCCTCTTATTTGTGTGCAGATTTCATATCTGCATACAAATAAGAGGAGCCTTTCACAGGCAAAGTTACATAATCTTGAATCTATCTCCAAATTTTATAGCAAGTTGTTGTGATATCAGTGCCCAATTAGACAGGGGCATAGTCCATTTCCCACTAATTTCTCGATAAGCAAGATACACAAGTTTTTCAAGTGCGGTGTCTGACGGGAACACGCCCTTGTTCTTCGTTACCTTGCGCACCTGACGATGATAACCCTCAACCGTATTGGTTGTGTAGATAAGCTTGCGGATGGCAGGAGTATACTGGAAGTATTCCGTAAGACGCTCCCAGTTGTCGCGCCAGGATTTGATTACTATAGGGTACATCTCGCCCCATTTTTCATCAACCATGTCAAGCTGTGCCAATGCAGAATCCTTGCTTATAGCACCGTATACGGTCTTGAGATCCTTCAGAAACTCTTTCTGATGCTTGCTTCCTACATACTTGATTGAGTTGCGGATTTGGTGGACTACACATAGCTGAACGGAGGTTTTGGGGAATACACTTTGGATTGCGTCAGGGAATCCCTTAAGACCGTCTACGCAACAAATCAGAATATCACGTACACCACGGTTTTGAAGGTCGGTCATAACATCAAGCCAGAAGTTAGCACCCTCACTCTCAGATATATACATACCAAGAAGATCCTTGTGACCAGACTTGTTTATACCTAATACGTTGTATATTGCACGAGTGACTGCACGACCCTTATCGTCCTTTACCTTGTAGTGAATGGCATCAAGCCAGCAAATGGCATAGACGGGGTCAAGCATACGTGACTTCCAGGCTGTTATTTCGGGAAGAACTCGGTCGGTTATAGAGCTGATGGTTTCGGCTGAAAGGGTTGTGTTAAACTCACGCTCAAAGTACTTGCTTATATCACGAGTGCTTGTACCAAGGGCATACATGTTGATGATTTGATCTGCCATACCTTCAGCAAGAATGGTCTCACGCTTCTTGACCGTTTCCGGTTTGAAGGAGCCGTCACGATCACGAGGCGTTTCTACTATCACCTCTCCATACTTTGTCTGTACGGTCTTGCTCATCTTGCCGTTACGACGATTGCCAGAACTACGGTCAGCACTATTAAGGTGGGCATCCATCTCACCTTCTAAGGCTGCGTTTAGGATACGTTCCAGCATAGGAGCCAAAGCTCCGTCTTTACCAAAGAGTGCTTCACCGCTACGCAGCTGCTGGGCTGCTTTCTTGTAGTCTATTTCCAAATTGTCCATATCATAAAAACTGTGTTAAACTATTATTATTATAGCCTGACACAGTTTATTTTACACTCTCCGACAGCAATAATTCCAATCAATGTGCATAATCCAATTCCTAAGGTCATGTACTTCCCCAAGCAATATACTGCGAGAAAATCTTTCCAAATACTCTGTCATTTCAGTGATGCCATTTATCAAATCACTATAATTAGCACGTTCAAGCGCATTTACACATTGATGTTTTAAGATGCAGATTTTTGACGTTGCAGTTCTTGCTTGATTCTGTCCTTCAGAGAGTCTATGAACGATTCAAAAGTTTTGCCTTCATGCAGAATCACATCTTGCGAAACGAGAACTTGATAACCACCAGCTATATGTACCTTGTCATCATTATTCAGGGTCGCATCCTTCAACCGCTCGTTAAGTTTGCCGATATTATCTAAAACTGCAATTCTAGGCTTTATTTCATCAAAACTTGGATATTCATGTCTTCTCACCCGATCCATATCATAACCAACCATATCTGTTGCCAGCAAAGCGTAGTTATCACTATTCTCATAAGAACGTCTATGCTGCATTGTACTCATCAGTACAGAACGATTACTTGTCCATCTTGATTTGATTTCAAAGTAATAGAAGTCATTTCCATTGAGACGTAATATCAAATCCTGACCACCTTGCTCGTTAGTTACAGGTTCTGGAATTTCCAAAACATTTTCACCCAGTTCTTCGTTGAGTTCCTTCAGCAAAATGTCCTCTACGTAGTTACCAAGTTCCTTCTTGAAATAGAAATCGTTAGCTTCTCTTGCTTCTTGATCAATAATTTCTTTGCTAATCCTTAGAATATGGTCAAAATCCGGATCGTTCACAAGATTTGCTATTGCCTTCAGCTTGGAATCATCCTCCACTTTCATCAATGTGAAGATGCTGTCTTTCTTTGTCTGGCTTTGGATGATGGAAAACATTATCTGCCCTTTTTTATTGTCTATGTCACTAAATAATGCATGCCACTGCTCACTTTCTATTCCGCCATTCGTAAGTTTCTCTATAATCTCTACAATCAGTTTCTGGTGCTCGTACGTTGTAATAGAATAGCCTTTATTCTGCACTTCCTTCTCAATTTCTTGACATTGGACGTGTCCCTCAAGTACATTTGTACCAACAAACCACTTGGAATAATCCTCATCAACGATGTCTTTCTTGATGCTTGAAGATCTGTTTATATCAGTTACTTTATTGATAATAGTGTCGTATATTTCCAAAGCACGTACAGGAAGAGCTGGTGATTTTTTCTTCAACCATTCTGCATATTTGTAATTGCCTTGCTGATCTGGATATACTTGATAGTACGACAGGTAACTCTTAGTATCAGAATAACTGTACACAAGTTCAACCATCTGTTTTACCCATGTAGCCTTTGTAATCTTGTCACTCATCAATGTGAATTTGAAGAGCGAATCATATATCAAAGTTGTATAGAACTGGCGGACATCTAGGTCATACTTCTTATTTAATCGTACAACATTCTTTTGTAAGCTTATTTCATAGAATTCTGCTATTACCGGTAGCAACTTAGCAGAAATAGCCTCGCTATCCTCTGGCAACAAAGACTTATAGAGATTGAGTATGACAGCAACCGCATCATCACTAAGCTTCTTAGTCTCATAATTGCTTGCATTGAAAAGCTGTGCTGATTGAGGGTATTGTAGGTCATGTTGCTTGTAGGTCATAATAGAACCTCGTACTCCATTCTGCTCTGTGTTATGATTGTTTATGTAGTTTGTAATACTCTCCTTGGCTTTTGCATAATCAAATACAGTATCATTTACAACATCAAAGAAGTCCGAATGTGCAAAATTATCTACAGTATCTGTGTCCATCAAAGATAGAGCTTCCTTCACCACATTATCGAAATCTGCGGGTTTCATCAGATGTGCTTTTTTCTGGAGTTTTAGCACTTCATTCGGTATTAAAGTGTAGGTGTCGAGTAAGCCATCCTGATAATCAAAAATGTACTTATCAATCTTGTGGAGCCAAGAAAGGTCACTGGCCGCTATCGTTAGCTTTGAGATAACAGCAGCTAGTGATGTTATCGTGAACTGGTGACCGTTCTTTTCTTCTTCATCTTGATACCAACGATTGATCGTGTTGCTCCAATATACCATATCCTCCTTCTTTGGAACAATCCAAGTGTTCAGTTTTGCAAACAATCCATAAATAGCATCAAGAAGTTCTGAGTCTTCTTCACAATCCTTGGCTAATGTCTCATCCAATACTTTCGTTTCACTGACAAAATGCTTGGCAGAATCTGTGCCATCTACAATGCATAGATTCTCGAATTTGTTTCGCCAAAATGCTTGCAAAGTACTGTAGTATTCACTCAACTTATTATCTGCTTGTCGTGTCTTAAATGATGCTCTGCACAAATATTTAGCATCACGTAAGATTGTTACTTTCTTGTCAATGAACTGACAGATAAGTTTGTTCGCAAGGTCTATGATGCTTCTATTAGCTGCAGCCTGGTCATCGTTATTCTGTCCATTGCCCACTAATCGTAAGCTATCGCGGCTATCCTTATCGCATGTAAACAGAGAAGAATGAAGCAAGTAATTGAATCCCCATTCTTCAGTACCTAACAGAGGTAGATAAATATACACTTGTGGCAATGTCTTGTCGAAACGTATCACACGTAATGCGCCATCTTCATCTTCTGTGATTGGTAAAGTTACGACCACTTTACTGCGTTTGGGCTCATTATCGGTTTCTTCGTTACTGATTATGCAATATATGTAATAGTCTTTATCATTTTCACCAGCGTTAGTGTTTTTTGTACGATGAACCTTTGTCTTGCAAATCTTGCCATCGGTCAAATTTTCGACAAAGTCCATTTTTTGACGTTCTCGCACATAAGTGACTTTTTCACCTGTCAACTTATCATCGAAGCAGATACTCTCAACATTAGAATTTATACTTAAAACGAAAGGCACCATGTCTGGCGCATCCTTGAATGCGCTCTCAGCATTCAATTGTGCTTGTTTGCCTTCATGCTGGTAACTGAACTGAGTATGTTCAAATGGCTTCTCTGTAGTTTGTGAGAAGTCCTTCCCCCAGTTCTGAGTTTCATTCCATTGAGCTTTCAGTTTTTCTCGCATAACTTCCTTGTCTGTAGCAGATCTGTCAATTTCGAAATCAGATATTTTGTAGTACCGAGGAAATTGTTCAGAAGTAAGAAGTGGTGCAGTCAGCTTGAATTTCAAGCCAAACAGATGAGTTGTCAAGAATCCTGTTCCATACTGACCTACCTGCACATTGTTGCTGCTAACCTTGGAACTTGTTTGCATAATTAATGCCTCTATAGTCTTATGGGTAAATGGTATGCCATCGTGAATAAAATCTAAAGAATTATCATTGCGAGTAAAAACAATCTTAGCCCTTTTTCCATCACACACAACATCACGTGCATTCTGCACCAACTCCCAAATGGCACGGACAGGACGGATACCGCCATTGTTGCCTATACCTGTTATAATATCACGTGCAGGTTTGCCCCACGTTGTTTCATCATGCGCTTCTTCTTGAGATTTTTGTACAGAAGCAATATATTCTTCTGTTGTCATATTTCTTTTGTTTTTTACCAATACTCTGTTAATTCGTAGCTACTCACCCCCACAGCATAAGATAGTCAAGTAAGTACTCACCATCAACACCAATAGAACCCTTACATCTTCTCGCTGTCAATATTCACATGATTGACATTGACGTCTTCGTGTAGGAAGATGCGTGCTGTTTCGCGGAAGCGTTCTTCGCTTTCTGTGGTGAAATAGCGGCATGTGCCGCCTTTTGTGAGCTTTTGCTCCATCTCGGGATGACGGTTGAGGTAGTCGGCAAGCGAGTTGGCTACGTAGGTGCCCTGCGCCATTATGCGCACTCCGTTAGGAACGTTCTTCACAACCGAGCTCATGAGCAGCGGATAGTGGGTGCAACCGAGGATGATGGTGTCGACGAGCGGATCCTTGCGCATCAGTTGGTCGATGCGCTTCTTCACGAAGTAGTCGGCGCCGGGCGAGTCTGCTTCGCCGGCTTCTACTATCGCTGCCCAAAGCGGGCAGGCAATGCCCGAAACCTCAATGTCGGGGAAGAGTTTCTGAATCTCTATCTTATACGAATCGCTCTTGATTGTGCCTTCTGTGGCGAGTATGCCCACATGACGTGTCTTTGTTAGTTTGCCCACCTCCTCTGCCGTGGGGCGGATGACGCCAAGCACGCGACGGTCGGGGTCGAGTATGGGCAGATCGCGCTGCTGAATGCTGCGCAGCGCTTTTGCTGAGGCTGTGTTGCAGCCAAGGATGACGAGGTGGCAACCCATGCTGAAGAGTTTCAGAACCGCTTGACGCGTGAACTGGTAGACCACTTCGAAGGAGCGCGAGCCGTATGGGGCGCGTGCGTTGTCGCCGAGGTACATATAGTCGTACTGCGGGAGGAGTTGGCGGATGCCGTGAAGGATGGTGAGTCCGCCGTAACCAGAGTCGAAAACACCGATTGGACCGGGATTAGAGGGAAATGGCATAATTTTCTATTTTATATAAAGCGAAAATTGATAATTGAAACCTGTGGCAGCCGTGTATTTACGGCGGTCAGCAATTTCAATTATCAATTTTCTTTTTTCCTAATATGTAGCAGCTTTCTGCCTTTAGTTCAGCGCCTCTTTGATAAGCTCTGTAGCGTCTTCGCCCATTTCGGGGTTGACGTACGGGCAGGCGTCGCCGTCGGTGTTGAGGATGAAGGCGTAGCCCTGAGCCTGACCTACCTTTGTGAGGGCATTGTAGAGCTTGTTCTTCACCGGCGCGAAGGCGTCTGCCTCTGCCTGCTTCAGAAGTCGCTGCGACTCGTTCTTGAAGTTGATGTTCTTCTGCATCATCTCCTGGAGTTCAGCCTGGCGCTTGCGCAGGATGGCAGGCACGAGGTCTTTCTGTACGTCGAGAAACTCTTCGTATTTGCTGTTGAACTCGTCTTCAGCGCGCTTCATCTCTGCGTCGTACTTCTGTCTCAAATCGTCGATGCTGCGCTGTGCCATGGCATAGTCGGGCATTGATTTGAGAACGTTGTCGAAACTGAAATAGCCGAAGCGTGTCTGTGCGTTCGCCGTGAGCGAGAGTACGCCGAGCACGATGAGAAGGAACAATTTCTTCATGTCTTTTGCTGCTTTATATTGTTGTCAATTGAATAGTAATAGTTGAGTGTGCGGCTGCCACGGCAGCCGCTGCTTGCGTAAGAGAGCTGTGCTTTCTTACTTTGTTGTCTTGTTGAGCTGAGCCTTAACCTCTGCTGTAACGTCCTTGCTGAGAGTCTCGCTGATGTAAGGTATACCGCTTGTTACGTCCATGATGTAAACGTAGCCGCCTGCCTTGCCTACAGCCTTGATAGCCTCAACGAGCTTGTTTGTGATAGGGCTGATCTTGTCCTGCTGGAGCTTGCCGAGAGCCTGCTGGTTGTCCTGCGCTGTCTGCTGGATCTTCTGGTACATCTGAGAGAGGCTATCCTCGGTCTCTTTGCGCTTTGTCTCGTTCATTGTAGACTTGTTCTTCTCGTAGTCCTCGTACTTGCGCTGCATTTCGTCCTGCATAGCCTTGAGGTCGTTGTCGTACTGCTTTGCCTGTGCTTCTACCTCGCCGCGAGCCTTGATGAACTCAGGCATAGAAGCCATGATCTCCTGTGCGTTTACGTGACCGAACTTCTGTGCGAATGTTGCCATTGGCATGAACAACATAAGCATTAAAATCAATTTCTTCATTTTTGCTTTTTATTTTTTTGTTATTAATTATTTCTTTTTCTAAGCCGAACTAAGCCTTCCTAAGCCTCTTTAGGCCTTTCTAAGCCTTTCTAATTCAAAACTCTTTAGTTGGCGTAGCCCAGCTTCTGCAGCACTTCGTTGCTGATGTCAGCCTTTGGCGAACCGTAGATTACGCCGGTGTTGCTTGAGCGGTCGAGCACGAGCGAGTAGCCGCGCAGCTCTGCTATCTCCTTAACGGCGGTGTATATCTCCTCCTGGATAGGCGACATGAGGCTTTCGCGCTTCTTGAAGAGTTCGCCTTCCGGTCCGAAGTACTTGCGTTTGAGGTCGCTGGCGTCCTTCTCCTTCTTCATGATTGCCTCCTGGCGTGCCTTCTTCTGCTCCTGCGAGAGGAAGACCATCTCGTTCTGATAGTTCTTGTACATGGTAGACGCCTCGGTGTTGAGCGCCTCCACTTCAGCCTGCCATTTCTTCGACACCTGGTTGAGTTGCTCGTTGGCGCGCTCGTATGCAGGTATGTTCTTCAGAACGTACTCCATGTCGAGTAGCGCGTACTTCTGTGCGTTTGCCGTCAGCGCCGTAATGGCAAAGAGGCAGATAAGCATTAATTTCCTCATAGTCTGATTCTTAATTCTAAATTGAACAATTCCTAATCGGCATTAAGCCGACAATTCAAAACTCAAAATTCAAAACTCAAAATTCAAAACTCCTTCAGCCATCGGCTGTTAGAATTCCTGACCGAGGATGAAGTGGAACTGCGATCCGCCCTTCGTTCCGAATACCTTGTCGAAGCCGTAAGCCCAGTCGATACCCATCATACCCACCATCGGGAGGAAGATGCGCAGACCTACGCCGGCAGAGCGCTTCATATCGAACGGGTTGAACTTGCGGGTTTCGGTCCAAGCGTTACCGCCTTCGATGAATCCGAGGCCGTAGATAGTGGTGTTGCCGAGCAGGAACGGGTAGCGCAGCTCTAGCGTCATGCGGTCGTATGCGTAGCCTTCGTGGCCGTACGGTGTGAGCGATCCGTTCTCGTATCCGCGCAGACCGATGGTCTCCTCGGCGTACGATGTAGAGTAGCCGGTCATGCCGTCACCACCCATGTAGTAGGTCTCGAACGGCGACTTCTTCCACTTGTTGAACGAGCCGAGCAAGCCGAACTCTACGCGTGTCATGAGCACGAGGCATTTCTGTCCGCTTGTGAGTGCGGTGAACATGCGGCCCTTGAACTTCCACTTGTGGTATTCTACCCAGCGGTACTTCTCCTGCTGTTCGCGGTTGTATGTAGCCGACTTCGGGTTGTTGGCGAGGTTCTTGTAGTCCTTGCCGTCCCATGCCGACCACGGCGGGGTGATAGTTACCGAGGCTGTGAACTCAGAGCCGCGGCGCGGGAAGAGCTGGTTGTCGGTAGAGTTGCGCGAGAGCTGTATGCTGAGGTTGAGGTTGTTGGAGTTGCCGTTGGTCATGAGGAAGTAGCTCCAGTTCTTCAGCATGTAGCGTGTGTACTGCAGCGAGAGCGACAACTGGAAGAAGTCGTCCGGCCAGCGCAGCTGCTTGCCCCATCCGAGCGAGAATCCGAACAGCTTAACGTACTTGTCGGGGTCGTAGAAGCTCTCGTAGTTGTTGTAGCCGTTGTAGTTGCCGTAGCCGTACATATAGTTATAGTAGTTGTTGAAGTAACCACTATTATAGTAGTTGCTCGACACGTCGGTCTGCTTAGAGAAGTAGGCGCCTACCGAGAACTGTATCGGTCGTTTGCCTCCGAACCAGTTGGTAGAGTACGACATGTTGTACGACTGGTAGTATGTACCGTTGGTCTGTGCTCCGATAGAGAGCACCTCGCCGTCGCCTACGGGCAGGAATCCGCGGCGCTCCTTGTTCTTTCCGAAGAGGTTGCGCATAGAGAAGTTGTTGAGCTTCAAGCCGATGCGTCCGATTACGCCGGTCTGTCCCCATCCGAGCGAGAACTCAATCTGGTCGTTCGACTTCTGTTCGAGGTTCCAGTTGATGTCTACGGTTCCGTTCTCGGGGTCGGGCTTCGGGTCTGGGTTGACCTTCTCGGGGTCGAAGTGGCCCATTGACGCTATCTCGCGAGCCGAACGCTGCAGAGCCTCCTTAGAGAAGAGGTCGCCCGGCTTTGTACGCAGTTCGCGGCGCACCACATTCTCGTACAGACGGTCGTTGCCGTTGATGCGCACGTGGTTGATGTGTGCCTGCGGACCCTCGAAGATACGCATCTCGAGGTCGATAGAGTCGCCCACGATGTTCACCTCTGTCGGGTGGAGCGAGTAGAAGAGGTAGCCGTTGTTCCAGTAGTTGTTGCCCACAGCGTCCTCGTCTTCGGTGAGTCGCTTGTTCATAAGCTTCTGGTTGTAGACGTCGCCCTTCTTCATGCCGAGCACGGTAGCGAGATAGTCGGAGCTGTATATCGTGTTGCCCACCCATGTGATGTTGCGCACGTAGTACTTCTTGCCTTCGTCCACCTTCACGCGCATGCTCACGTGCTTGTCGTCGACGTTCCACACCGTGTCGCTCACGATGTATGCGTCGCGGTAGCCCAGCTCGTTGTACTTGTCGATGAGCTTCTGCTTGTCGTTCTTCCAGCGTTCGGGCGTGTATTTCTTTTTGAACTTCAGGAGCGTAGCCATCTTGCCCGCCTCGTGAGTCTCCTTGAACACACCTTTCTTTATGATGTTACCCTTTATCTTGCTTGTGGCGAGCGCCTTGTTGCCCTCTATGAAGATGTCGCGCACCTTCATCTTCTGCTTCTTGTCGATGATGACGTCGAGAATCACCTGGTTCTTGTTAGCCACGTCGTCGCGCTGCACAATCTGTATGTCGGCGTTCTTGAAGCCCTTCTCGTCGAAGTATTTCTTTGCGAGAATCTTCGCGCGGTCTATCATGTTAGGTGTAATCTGTGCGCCCTTGAGCAGTCCGAGCTTCTCCTCCATGTCCGTACGCTCCGACTTCTTCAGTCCGACGTAGTTGATGGTAGACACGCGCGGACGCATCTGCAGATGGATGTGCAGATAAGCCTTGTCGTTTACGAGCGAGTCGACAGAGATAGATACCTCTGAGAAGAGTCCGTACTTCCAGTAGTGCTTCACGGCGTCGGTGATAGCCTCGCCAGGCAGTTCTATCTGTTGTCCGATAGAGAGTCCGGAGATGCCAGTGAGCATGTAGTCCTCGTAGCCTTCCGCTCCCGACACGGCGAGTCCGCCGAGTGTCACAGTGCGCGGGGTTCCTGCATACGAGATGTCGGGGTATGTAATCTTGTCCTGCGCTTGGGCTGCGAAGCTGCTTACAAGGATGCAGGCTGTTGTCAACACCTTAATTATATTCATCGTTTTTCTCTTGATTGTTCTTTTTTCTGATTGTTATTGGCTGCGTTTAAGCCTTTCTAAGCCTTCTTGAGCCTCTTTAAGCCTTGGCTGTTTTTTCTAAGCCTTAGCTGTTTTTTTCTAAGCCTTCTTAAGCCTCTTTAAGCCTTGGCTAACTAAGCCCTCCCCGACGGGGAGGGTTGGGAGCTGTCTCTTATACACATCTCCGAGCCCACGAGACCGATCAGTATCTCGT
>ENA-UAIC01000376-UAIC01000376.1-human-gut-metagenome-genome-assembly--contig:-NODE-376-length-16894-cov-7.750104_pt1 | contig 16894 bp, 20 predicted proteins | sample MGYA00244413_ERZ654377 | MGnify/ENA primary metagenome ERZ654377 (study PRJEB26926, sample SAMN06165148) | human gut metagenome | biome: ENVO:00009003; feature: ENVO:2100002; material: ENVO:00002003...
ACATGGGCAGCAGCGGCCCGCCCCGCGTCAGCCGCTGCTCCTCCAGCAGCCGCCCGTAGACGGGGAACGCTCCCGCGCCGTAATGCTCCTCCGTCAGCCGTAACAGAGAATCCTTTGTCATTGTATGCCATCCTTGTCCGTTGTGGTAAAAACCAGTATAGCAGGCCGGGTGGACAGGGGGTGTCACAGCGCAAAGAAGACTGTGCATTTTGCGCTGCTGGAAACAATAAAAGACAGCGTAAGAATGCCGCTTCAGCCGCTGCGGCAGGCAGCAATATAAGCAAAGCGTAGGGAGCCGGTCATTTGACCGGCTCCCTACGCTTTATGACTCCTTCAGCTGTTGTGGCGCCTTTTGAGCGAACTTTTGGAGCGGCTGGCGCCTTTGCTCCCGCAAGCACAGGCGTTTTAACGAAAATGAGCGTGCCTTACGGCAGATTGGAGGGCACCACATGAGTAACATCTTTCGGGACAACGCCCCGGCCCCCGCTGCCACCGGCGTCCAAATCGCCCGCAAGCGGCTGGCACGGCTGCGGGCAAAGAAAATGTCCATGGGCCATAAGTGGAACGACCACGAGGATGAGCAGAACCACGGCATGGGTGGTATGGGCGGCATGTAAGAGGTGCAAAACCCATGCCTCAATGAACGAAGAATAGTAGAGACAAAACTGCTATAGTAAATGCCCATCCATAATATCCTTGAGTGCATCAATAATTTTCCCGTAGTGCTTTTTGATTTTTTTATTTTCGGTATATACGGCATCAAAACGCACGAGACGATCTACGATATGTTCTGCGATGATGCTTTTGTAATCTTCTGCATCTTCGTATCTGCGTATTATCAAATTTCCACACGATTCCTCATCAAGAAGACGGGAATAGAGATCATTAACGGCAATCTCACGAACAACAGCAACTTCGTTTTCACTGACAAACTCCGGACTCCACGATGTCACTCCTCGCATAAAGCCCTCATCACTAATCTCATAGATAGAGCATTTTTTGCCTTTGAAAGATAAGCGAAAAACATCTGGATAGCACTCCATAATAACAGGAATGCCATTTTCTTCGCTGATAATAAAGTCAAAATCATCATGCGGCGCACCAAACAGAAGCCCGGTAACCACATTTTCGATGGCGTACACATACGCCTTTTTGTGTGTTGAAACCTGCGGTTTCAATATTTTCAAGCCTGCGATTTTCGATATGTGGTAAAGCATAATTATTTCTCCAATCTAAAGGTCAACCCATTCGTAGTTCTCGTCAATCATCATCAAGTAATAAACTCATGCTGCCATCGGTGAATTTCAATTCCACACAGCAGTTATCGAAGTTATATTCGCAGGAATCAGTTTTTTCATAGGGTTTGCCTCCCAAATCGTTTTGTTTGGAAGTAATGTAAGCGTGGGTTTTAGTGTGGTATCTTTAACTTTGGGAAACGCCCCTCTGGAATAGGATACCATACACTTCCGGCCTCGACAACAAGAAAGATGAGGCGCGCTGGTGGAAACAATAAAGCGCATCATCAAAAACGTTCTCGGCAAGACGCAGGCGGAGTGCAAGGCAAAGCTGGCCGCTGCTATGGAGGTCGCAAAGGGCGTCGACGTCAGCCGCGCCGACGAATACACCGTGGCCACGTGGCTGCGGAGCTGGTACGACATCTACGCTGGGCCACTATGACGCCGGATTCACACTCCGTACCTACACCCACGCCACCCGCCAGAAGCAGGACGAAGCCGCGCAGACCATGGGCAGCTTCATGACGCAGGTGATGTGAGCAGAAAAAGAACATAAGAAATATCGGAGAGAAGGCAAACGCCTCCTCTCCGGTGCTCTTTGGATCTATCAGGATATTTCCGCGTGTGGGTCACGGTGTGGGTCAGGCAGTTGATCCACATTTTGACCCACACCATTTTCGACGTTTTTGCAGCAAAAAAGCACCGAAAACCGAAGTTTTCGATGCCTTTTGGAGCTGCTGGGCGGATTCGAACCGCCGACCTCATCCTTACCAAGGATGCGCTCTACCTACTGAGCTACAGCAGCAAATGTGGCGACCAAGAAGGGGCTCGAACCCTCGACCTCCAGCGTGACAGGCTGGCGTTCTAACCAACTGAACTACTTGGCCATGTGCGCTTTCGTCTTGGAACTCAAGCGTGATTATTATAGCAAGAAGGCTTGCGGATGTCAACACCTTTTTCGCATTTTTTTGACCGGGCCGTATTGCCGTTCAAATCGGATTGTCAACCGCGGTTTTCTGTGCTATAATACCCTGTCAAACTGCCATAGGGAGGTGCGCCATGAAGATCGGCAGCGTTACCGTCAACGGAAAACTGTACCTGGCTCCCATGGCCGGCGTCACGGATCTGGCCTTCCGCCAGATCTGCCGCGAGCTGGGTGCTGACATGAGCTGCACCGAACTGGTCAGCGCCAAAGCCCTGTGCTATCAGGATAAAAAGAGCCGCGGCCTTCTGAAGCTGGCGGACAATGAGCGCCCTGCCGCCGCCCAGATCTTCGGCAGCGATGCTGGCTGCATGGCCGAGGCCGCTCAGATCGCGGCGGAGGTGTCCGGCGCGGCGGTCATCGACATCAACATGGGCTGCCCTGTGGGCAAGGTGGTGGCCAACGGCGACGGCTCCGCCCTGATGAAGGACCCCAAGAAGGCCGCCCGCATCGCCGAGGCCGTGGTGAAGGCCAGCCCCGTGCCGGTGACGGTAAAGATGCGCCGCGGCTGGGACAAGGGCAGCATCAACGCCGTGGAGCTGGCGAAAATGCTGGAGCAGGCGGGCGTCAGCGCCATCGCCGTCCATGGCCGCACCCGCACCCAGATGTACGCCGGTCAGGCGGATTGGACCACCATCCGCGAGGTGAAGCAGGCCGTCTCCGTGCCGGTCATCGCCAACGGCGACGTGTTTGCACCGGAGGACGCCGTCCGCATCCTGGAGTTCACCGGTGCCGACATGGCCATGATCGGCCGCGGCTGCTTCGGAAACCCGTGGCTGTTCCAACAGGCCCGGGCCGCGCTGGAGGGGGAGCCCATCCCGCCCCTGCCGCCGCTGGCGGAGCGGTGGGCCACGGCGGTGCGTCAGGTGGAACTGGCCGCCGCGGATAAGGGCGAGCACATCGCCGTGCTGGAGGCCCGCAAGCAGCTTTGCTGGTATCTCAAGGGCGTGAGCCACGCCAATTATTATAAGGAGCAGATCGTCCGCATGGACACACTGGAGGATGTCTACCGCGTGTCGGCGGGGGTCAAGAGGGATTTGCGATGATAGAGGAAAAGGACCTGATCCGCCGGGCCGGACAGGGGGACAGCGATGCCTTCCGTCAGCTGGTGGAAACCTATCAGGCGCCGGTGTACCGTCTGGCGCTGCGTATGTGCGGCGGCGATGCGGCGCTGGCGGAGGACGCGGCGCAGGAGGCGTTCCTGGCCGCATGGAGGGGCCTGCCCCGCTTCCGCGGCGACAGCCGGTTCTCCACATGGCTGTACCGCCTGACCACCAACGCCGCCATCGACTGCCTGCGGCGGGAGAAGCGCCACCGGGGCACAGACGATTTGGACGGCGTGGAGCTGCCGGACGGCGGCGACACGCCTCAGGAGACGGCGGAGCGCAGCGAGACCCGGAACGCCGTCCGCGCCGCCCTGTGCCAGCTTACCGACGAGCATCGGGAGGTGCTGCTCCTGCGGTATATGCAGGAGCTGGATTACGGCGAGATCGCCCGCGCCCTGCGCATCAGCGAGGGCACGGTGAAATCCCGCATCAATCGGGCCAAGACCCGCCTGAAGGAGCTGCTGTCCGGCGGGAACCTTTCCGCCGCCGCGTCCGTCAAACCCACAGGAAAGGAGGGACAGCAATGACCCCGATGTTTGATGAACTGGATCAGGAGCTGCGCGAAGCACTGGCATTGGAGGCGCTGCCCTCCGCCGGTTTCACGGATCGCGTCATGGCCCGCGTGGCCCGGACGCCGCAGCAGAAGAAGACCCCTGCGCCCTACCGCAAGTGGCTGGTATCGGCGGCGGCCTGCCTGGCGGTGGCCGCGGCGCTGATCCCGCTGGTGCGCAGCGGCGGCGTTACCGGCGCGGGGAGCGCCGGTAACGATACCGTGGCGGGCAGCGCCAACCTTGAACTCTCCATGCAGAGCGTGCCCGACGCCTCTGCGGACGGGAACGAGGCCGCCGGAGACGGCGCCCAGCAGAAGTCGCGGGAGGACGCCGTCGATCAGGATAACGGCGCCGCCGAGGACCTGACCCTGTCCGCTCCGTTTTCCATGGAGGACGCGCTGACCAGCGCCGCCGAAGCTCTGCGGGAGCAGGGCTGGGACCTCACCGTGGTGGATCGTCAGGGCAACGCGGTGCAGGTGACGCTCACCGCCGCTGGCGGCGCATCCGGCGATCAGGCGCTGCTGGACGAGACCATGGAGTCCGCGGGCTTCACCGCTGCCGGCGATTGGTATATTTTTGAGAATTCCAAGGAGGAAACAGATTCGTGAAACTGCACACCCGTCAACTGACCTGCGCCGCCATCGTGGGCGCGGCCTATGCCGTCCTGAGCATCTTCGGCTCCATCTTCGGCATCACCTATGGCCCCATCCAGTGCCGCTTTTCCGAGGCGCTGTGCGTCCTGCCCTTCCTGCTGCCGGAGACGGCCTGGGGCCTGGGCGTGGGCTGCCTCATCGCCAACCTGCTCAGCCCCTACGGCGTGCTGGACATCGTGGTGGGCTCCGCCGCCACACTGCTGGCCGCGCTGCTCACCGCCCGCTGTAAAAAGAAGTGGCTGGCCCCGCTGCCGCCGGTGCTGGCCAATATGGTGCTGGTGGGTCTGGTGCTGGCCTACGAGCAGGCCGGTACCACCGCGGCCTTCTGGCCCACCTACGCCTTCAACGCCCTGACCGTGGGTGCCGGCGAGATCGTGGCCTGCTACGGCCTGGGCATGCTGCTGCTGTGGCGTCTGGAAAAGAGCAAGGCCCTGCAGAATTACCTGCAAAACCGCTGAATGCGGGAAAAAACCGAAAAAATATCGGGAAAAGTACTTGACTGACTTGAAAAAACCGGTATAATAAATAGGCTCGCATATTTGCGGGCATATCCTTGCTCTCATCTGAGAATGAGGGCCATTTGTCCAAAAGGAGGTGCAAAAGTATGGCAAAGATTTCCGCCAACTACGAGGTCGTCTACATCATCGACCCTGCACAGGGTGAGGAGGCAGTTGCCGCCACCGTGGCAAAGTTCCAGACTCTGGCAGAGCAGCATGCGTCCAACGTCGTCGTAGATGAGTGGGGCAAGCGTCGTCTGGCCTACGCGATCAACTACAAGACCGAGGGCTACTACGTGCTGATGAGCTTCACCAGCGGCCCCGAGTTCCCCAAGGAGCTGGATCGTATCCTTGGCATTACCGAGGGTATTATGCGTTCCATGATCGTCTGCAAGGGCGAGTAAGGGAGAACAGCAATGCTGAATCAGATCATCATTATGGGTCGGCTGACCCGTGACCCCGAGCTGCGCCGCACACAGAGCGGCACGGCGGTCTGCTCTTTCTCTGTGGCTGTGGATCGTGATTTCAAGTCCCAGTCCGGCGAGAAGGAGACGGATTTCATCGACGTGGTCGCGTGGCGTCAGACCGGCGAGTTCGTGTCCAAATACTTCACCAAGGGTCGTATGATCGTGGTGTCCGGCAGCCTGCAGTCCCGCAAGTGGCAGGACCGCAACGGTCAGAACCGCATTTCCTGGGAAGTCATCGCGGACAACGTTTATTTCGGCGACTCCAAGCGCGACAGCGCGGGCGACATGGGCGGCAGCTACGCGGCTCCGGCCTATACCGCCCCCGCCGGCGGATACAGCGCCCCTGTGGGCGGCGGTCCCTCCGGCTTTGCCGAGATCGACGAGGAGGACGGCGACCTGCCGTTCTGATGTGCCCTCAGCGCACATGAAACTTTATAAAGGAGGATACTTCCATGGCTATGGAACGCGAAAATAGACCCGCCCGCGGCGCCGGCAAGCGTCGCAAGAAGGTTTGCCAGTTCTGCGTGGACAAGTGCGAGTGCATCGATTACAAGGACGCTGCCAAGCTGCGCCGCTTCATTTCCGAGCGCTCCAAGATCCTGCCCCGCCGCACCACCGGCACCTGCGCCATGCATCAGCGTCAGCTGACCGAGGCCATCAAGCGCGCCCGTCAGATCGCGCTGCTGCCCTTCGTGACCGAGTAATTCCGGCCCGAAGCCATTGCAACACCAAAAAGACCTGCCGCAAGGCTCCCTGCTGGTAAGACAGTAAAATCAAAATTCTTGGAACAGGCATGATCTCGGTCATGCCTGTTCCGCTTTTAGCAGTTCATCCACGGGAATGTAGCCCACAAGGTCGTACTCGATATGTACCTTCTGCCTGCGCTTGCCGCTGGACTTGTCAGGTGCGTCCACATAGACCGCCTTGACAAGCTCTCTGAGGGCATAGGGGGTCAGCTCCGTGAGGGTGCTGTTTCTCTTTACCCGCTGAACAAACTGCTCTATATTCTCTGCCTGTTGTTCCTGTTCATGTATTTGCTGTTGCAGACCCTTGACCTCGGCTTTGAGGCCTTTCTGTTCCTCGGTGTAGTTCTTGCTCATCATGGCAAAGCGCTCATCGTCCAGCCGTCCGGCGACATTGTCCTCATAAATGCGGATGAAAAGGCGGTCAAGCTCTCCTATTCGCTTCTCAGCCTGTGCCAGCCGCTTTTGAGACAGCCGCAGTGATTCTTCGCTCTGCATACGGAGCTTTTGCTCCATTTCAGAACGGAAATACGCCTCATAGCGAGTGACTACCGATATGACCTCCTGAATGTGCTTCCAGACGATTTGTTCCAGCACAACAGCACGGATATAATGTCCGCTGCACTTGTCCTTATTGGCACGATGGGTGGAGCAGATGAAGAAGTCCTGCCGCTTTTCAAAATAGCTGGTGGTGGAGTAGTAGAGCTTCTGCTTGCAGTCGTTGCAGAACACCAGACCGGAGAACATATTGCTCTTGCCCGTCGCCGTTCTGCGGTGCCGCTGCTGCCTGATCTCCTGCACCTTATCAAAGACTTCCAGAGAGATGATCGCCGGGTGGGTGTTATAGAAAATCTTGCGATTCTCCATTGGATTTTCCCGCTGCTTCTTGTCCCAGATGGAGTTGGTGTAGGTCTTGAAATTGACCGTGCAGCCTGTGTACTCCATGTATTCGAGGATGTAAGCAACGGTGCTTTCGTGCCAGCGGTACTCATTCTCCGGAGTCTGATGCGGTGTTTTTCTGCCCTCCCGCTGTTTGTAGGCGGTGGGATTCAGCACCTTTTCCTTTTCCAGCAGGGCGGCGATCTGGCTCGGCCCTTTTCCCTCCATGCAGAGCGCAAAGATCCGCTTGACGACCTGTGCAGCTTCCTCGTCAATCACCCACTTCTTAGGATCGTCAGAGTCACGCTTGTAGCCGTAGGGAACGTTGGTGGTCAAGCGCTCTCCACGCTCCCCCTTTGCCTTGTTGACGGCACGGATCTTGCGGCTGGTATCCTTGGAATACCACTCATTGAACCAGTTCTTGATACCTGCCATGTCGCTGTCGGTGCTGTTGGGGTCAATGGTGTCGAAGTGGTCGTTGATGGCAATATACCGTACGCCGTACTGAGGAAATGTGTAGTTGATATAAAGCCCTGTCAGCGAGGAATTACGACCGAGTCTTGAAAGATCTTTCGTAATCACCACTTCCACATGACCGGCTTCAATTTCCGCAAGCATCTTCTGAAAACCGGGGCGGTTGGAAAACTCCACGCCGCTGTACCCGTCATCAATAAAGAACGTCGGGTTCGGAAAGTGCTGAGATTTTGCATACTCCATTAACATGATCTGCTGATGCTGTATGGAGTTCGACGGGTCATCTTTGCCGTCCTTTTCTTTGGTGTCCTCCACGGACAGTCTGCAATAAAGCGCTGTGATTTTGTCGGTTGCCCTTAACATATTGTTGTCCTCCTTCGGTGGGGCAACTGTCTGAACAGGATTGGATTTTTGGTTTATATCAAGAGAAACGTCGTTACTCATCGGCGTCCTCCGTGATACTACTTTTATCATCGGCAGCGTTCTGCTCCATAATGCGTCTGAGCTTCTTGTCGAGGGTTTCCGTTCCATCATAGCTGCCAGTTACGGTGTATTCCGTGCCGCCGTGTTCCTCCACGATTTTGACATCGGGCAGCCAAAAGGCGGACGGATTCTTCACAACAATGCTGCCCTTTTCATCGAAAGAAAACTCCCTCTTGGGGGCATCGTCTGGGCGCGGCTTGACCTTGGCATACGGGTCAGGATTGGAGAAATGAAACGAGCGGATTTCGCCGTCCTCCTCGCCGTTATCAAAATCATCATCGGCAAAAATCTCGTCCAGTTCCTCGTCGGTCAGCTCAATGATCTCATTGTCATTTTCTTTTGGATTCACTTCGTCAAGCCTCCTTCGCTTCGATTCATTTCATTCAAAATTATAGTCGGAGTAGCAAAACGGACGAACGCCGTCAATGGTTAAGATGAACGGCTGCGCCGCCATTGACAGCGCCCGTCCGTTTCGCTTTTTGGCAGACAAGGCGGCGGTTGCCGCCGATTTCCATTTGGAAAATGACGCTTGCTATCATGGGAAACGGAGAATAGCAAGCACAGCAAGTGTAGCTACACTTGCGAAAACCGGCGTGGTACGACCGAGATTTCCTTGCAGAATAGCAAGCAAATCCGGTGAGTACCCACACCGGAGCTTACCATTCTGGCAAGCAATGCACAGCGGTACCCACTCGTGCGTTTTGCAAAATTTCAGCCTTGCTGACCTTTTGCAAAATCTTGTTGGGAAACATCCCAAACCCTTTAACGATTTCTAAGAAATTGGCTACGCTCCTGCGGAGCTGAATATCAATCTATCTTCGGAAAGTGAGTCATAGGTTTTTGGGTTCACGGCGTTCAGGCAAATCAGGATTTGCTGCATATCCGTCAATCGCCACTTGGCGAAGGTAAGCGCTCATATTCTCTATCCCAAGTTGCGCCATCCTCGTCTTTATCAAGCCGAGTTCTTTTTCATCTACGAAAAATTTGACCTGTATCGGTCGCTTGCGATTCCTGTTGTCGGGCATCTGGATTCCTCTTTACTCCTACGGATTATTTCTAATCAAAACCGATCAATTATTGATATGCAGTTCTGTGTTCGCCTACAAAGTCACGCATAGAATACGCTTGTAAATTCCTGTTCCTGAACCTTCATCTTTGCTGTAAACTCTGAATAATTCTGCGCATCTATGGGAATTTTCAAGCCATGCTTGGTAATGCTGATGTCATCACGCGGCACGACATTTTCCTCATAGGTCGAACCACGATTCAACCACAATTTCAAATCGTCAGACCCTTCCGCTTCTGGATAGAGATAGTAACCAGCCTTTGCATCAAAACGGAACATATAGGCAAGTACTTGTAAATAATCTCGATTTCCAATATTATCAATCGGCTTATACTTTGCATCGGCAATAATTCTCATTTCGCTGTTCCGGCTGATGAAATCAGGATAGATCAATCCCACATTTCCATCAAACAATCTCTGCGCGCCTTTACCGCCTTTATTCATTGGGTGATAAAACACATCTTCTATCAGCGAATTGACGTATTCCTCCCATAACCATGCTCCATCGAACAGGATGCCATATATCTGTCTTGCCCCTGCCCCGATTTGGTGTTTCTGATGTTGGAGAATCAAAAGGCACAACCGCTGCAATGCAAGATACTCTCTGAAATAAGCGTGTCGGACAGTATTCTTTTTGTTTTGCTCAATAATTTTCTGCCTGTCACACGGCTCATATTCTGAAGTCGCATCTATAACGAGTTTTACCTCGTCTTTCACTTTGATAAGAAGTTTATTTCCGTAAGGCTTTCTTTTGATAAACTCTACGGTATGCCGTACCAGTTCCATCAGGCTGTTATCGTAGGAAAATTCTCTCTGGCTGTATGCAACATTTCCTACAAATGGGGTGTTCTTCTCTATATGTCTTGCGACATCAATCGTGCCTTTTACATTTCCATCATTGTACCTGTGGCGGATATACTTTTTGAACAAGCCCTTCCGCATCGCTGCTTTGAGGTAATACGGAAACAGAAACAGCAGAAAATTGAACAGCCGATTGTCTTGATTGGCATCTGCATCCAAATCTACGATGTTTGGAAAGTCCAGAACTTTGTCTAAAAGATACTGGAAAAAGTAATCCTCACCCTCTCCGCAAAAACGGGATGCGATCACAAGCCGCTCATCACCGTAGCCAAGAAAGCCCATCACATTGCCGGAGCGATAGGTGTCATTAACGCTTTGGAGGATCATTTGATCTTGCGTAATATCCGCTGCATCTTTTACGGTTTCAGGAAATACGAACACACCTTCACGCTCAAGCTGTTCCAATGTCTTATCTGCAATTTTGCCTGTCAGCCTCGCTACTTGAGAAAAGGCATCTTTTTTCTGCTGGGAGTTATCCTTGATCCTGAGCAGCTTCATTCGCATCACCTCTGGCAGGTTTCTGATAGCCGTATGCCCTTGCGAACCGATTCATAATTCCTTCCTCATCGTACATTCCCTGAATGTATTCCTGTAGGAGCGGTTGCAGATAATCAGTCCAAAGCTGGTCAAAATCAAGTGTTTTCAACTTCAGGAAGTAAGACGCTCCGATCTGATAATTTTCATTCAGATCCTCGACCTCTGCGATTGCCTTATTGAGCGCAGCCATCCTTCTGATTGCCTCAGCCTCCAACTCCTCGTTTTCCAGCGACGCAAGCATCTCAAGGCGCTCATCCGCTCTGAGTTCTACGAAACGGAAGCGACGACGCATGGCAAAATCAAAGCTGTCCACAGAGCGGTCGATATCGTTCATGGTGCCGATGATATAGACATTTTCAGGAATATAGAACTTTTCGCCGGGGTCAGAGTGCAGATTGGAATACTGCGTGGAGATCTCTCCGGCTTTACCGCGATAACCGGGATCTATTGCAAAGAACAATTCACCGAAAATCTTTGAAATCTCACCGCGGTTGATTTCATCTATGATGAATATGTATTTTTTCAGTTCCTCCTGTTTTGCCTTTGCTTTTGAAATTGTACTTTTCTTTACTTTGATTGCTTTATAGATGGCAAAGTCATAGGAATATCCTTGCGTAGCAAACGTCTTTCCGAAAAAGGACGTGATATCCTTTATTTTTTCAAACTTTTGTCCGGATTCCAGCATCTTCCGAACCTCATCCAGATTCAGAGCAAGCCTGTTGACAGATGCGTTTCCGGGAATGGAAATATGGATATGCCCGTCATCCACGCCGGTAATGGTAAATTCATTTCCATTGATCGTCTTAAATGTGTCAACGCCAAACTCAACGCCGGAGAAAAACTCCGTCATGGATTCTTGAACCGTGACCTCCTTTTCTACGGTTTCTCTGGATTTTTGGGAGTCCTCAAAGTTCTTTCTGGCACGGGCAACAAACTTCTTGAAAATGCCATCCTGCAATTCAAAGCCCATTGTACCATCATCATTGATTCTCGGTCTTAGTCCTTCAACAAAATCAGAGTAGTCATAACTCGGATGGAACTGAACGAACTCAACCTGTTTTTTCTGCTCGTCAGTAAGAAGTGTGTAATCGTCAAAGTACCCATTGCTGATGATGTCCGCAGCGATTTCTTTGGCAAGATAAGATTTTCCGGTACCGGGCGCACCTCTGAAAATCAGATTTTTTGATTCAATCAGCATGGAAGAAAACGGATTTCGGTATCCCTTGAACTGTTGAACAAGCTCTTCCTGAACAGCAGCTTCCGTTTCTGCCGCTGCGGTTTCCTTCTCATCTTTTTCGCGGTATGTCAAAATGAACTGATCTCCTGGTTCACCGAAACGCTTCAAACATTCCTGAACGAAGATAATCGTAGAGAAGATATTCCAGCAATAGATAACAAACTGCCGTCCGTTGTCATAGCCGTATGTCATGTACTCTATTGTGTTGCGGTGCTTCTTGAAATCGTCAACACTCGCATAAATACCTCTGATTACGTCGCTGTCCGGGTTATATTTGCAGACAGGGAAGTTCTCCTTGTCCTCAACCGATAATGCAGCAAGCTGCTTCTCGAACACCTGACAGGCAATGCGGGGCAAGGTTTGATTGGAATTTCTTCTTTCGCCTTTGCTGTAGGCTCGCTTGATTACGTCTCCATTTGCCCTCTTGAAACAGGCATCCAGCGGCTTATAGTTATCACCGAGGCTCAGATTATTCATTGTAAAGCGTTCATCTGTTGACTCGACGCTTTCGGCAGTAATAGATAACTCAAATTTTTCTTGCTGCTTAGTCTCGATGGAGAAGCCCAGACTTTCCAGATAGTTCTTTGCATCAACGCTGTTAAAGGATTCTGTCGAAATATCTGTGCTGTTTGCCAAATGGTCAGCAACGGCTACCACATACTTCGGCGGATATTTTTTCCCATCCTCAGACACAAGTACATATTTTACGCTTGTATTATGTTCGGGAACTCCGTTCTCGTCGATAAATTTCAGGGCATCAATAACATCCTGCTTTTTCAGCTTTGGTATAGCCATGCTGCACCTCCTCGAAAGTGTGTACACACATTATATCACAAGGATAGCTCTGTTTTCAATACAATACCCAGAATTTATCGCCCTAAAATGTAACTTTTCTACGAATATAAGCTGATTTTCAGTTTCCCCAGTGTCGAACATACTCTGCATCGAAATACCCCTCTATCGACTTTGCGGTTTTGTGGGGTATTTTGCACGACCGCAAATATGCGCACTTCCCAGCGAACCGTATACCTTATACAGCGATTCGCTGTTTCACAAAGGAACTGCATGAGAGCGATAACTATTTCACCCTTTTTACTATCCTTGCTTTACAGAGCAGAAAGTCGGTGATTTTCAACCCTTAGATGTACAAAAACAGGCAGCACCCAACCGAAGCTGAGTGCCGCCTGTTTTGTTGTCCAATCCTGCTTAGCAGATGCCGATTTTGTAGTTTTCTCAAATTACTGTCTTATCGGCACACGGCAAAGGCAGGTCTTTTTTTACGTCCCGACCGCCCCTTTTCCTCCATTTACCACGCATTTTCGCCCTTGTAAACTTCAGGTTGCGCAGAAAAATATCCCTCTGACAACCTGAGGTTGCTGGACACCGCCCCGTAACTCCTGCTATAATACCATCAGTTAACAAGGGCAGACACGCCTGTCACCGCGCCTTTTCGGCGATTTTTGCCCTTGTCAACTGATGGTAGACATAACAACGATAACAGGAGGTGCCCCCATGGGACTGTACGATGCTGTGGACCGCGGCGGCGCAGGCCGCAAAAAGGAAAAGACGCTGCGCAAGCCGCTTCTCATCGCGGCGGCCATCATCGCCGCCGTCATCGCGCTGGCCGTCTGGGCCTGCCGCTACCAGCTGCAATTCCGCTCCTGCGTCTCCACCCTCACCGACGCCACCCGCCACGCCCGCAGCGCCGGTGACTTCACCGTCACCGTGGACGGCGCAGCCGTCCCTGCCGGCGCCGATGATCTCAGCGACCTGCTGCGTCTCATCACCGCCTCCGGCGCAGGCCGCACCGGGACGGCTCCCACCGACCCGCCCCTCATCACCATCACCTACGGCGACGGCACGGTGCTGGACATCTGGCAGGTGCCGCTGGAAAACCCCTCCAACGACTGGACGGAAGGGCCGTTTTTCCGCTGCACCTTCCCCGGCGGCAAGACCTACGGCTACGATACCGACCAGATCCCCATGACCCGCCTCACCCGCCTGTTTTCATAGCTTTTCCACAGACGTAAAAGCAGCCCCGTCCGATGGACGGGGCTGCTCTTTATCCGGAAATGCCTGGGGAAATGTGTTACTTCAGCGCCAGCTTGGCAGCGCGCTTCTTGCCGTACACGCAGCAGCCCACCACATAGGCGGCGGCGCACACCACACCGATGATGTAGGCCGGCGTCCAGGGGATGTTGAAGCCGATGTGGGCGTTGGCGATGTAGGTCACGCAGATGAAGGCGTAGAAGCAGCCGGGGATCATGGGGATCCAAGCCCACTTACCCTTGCCGTTCTCAAACATCCACGCGGTGATGCACAGGAAGGCGAACAGGGACAGAGTCTGGTTGGCCCATGCGAAGTAACGCCACAGGATCATGAAGCCGTCGTTGTTGACCTTGGCGAACACGAGGATGGCGATGACCAGTGCGAAGATGGGCAAAGCCAGCTTGATGCGCTTGCCGTTGGTGGACTGGTCGATGTGCAGCGTCTCGGACAGGCTCAGACGCAGAGCGCGCAGTGCCGTATCACCGGAGGTGATGGGCAGCACGATCACGCCGATCAGGGCGATGATGCCGCCGACATGGCCCAGCAGGTACTTGCAGACGACGCCCACGGTGCCGGTAGCCAGCGCAGCCTTAGGCTCCTGCAGAGCCAGATTGTACACGCCCATAGCACCGGCAGCCCAGACCATGGCGATGAAGCCCTCCAGCACCATCATGTTGTAGAAGGTGTTGCGGCCCTGACGCTCGCTCTTCATGGTACGGGAGATGATAGCGGTCTGGGTGGAGTGGAAGCCGGACAGAATGCCGCAGGCCACGGTCACGAAGAAGATGGGCAGGAAGTGACCGTTGGCGAAGTAGTCCGCGTAGGTGAAGGTACCCACGGTGCCGTCAGCACCGGTGAGGCTCAGCACGGGAGCAGCCCAGCTGTCCCAGACGTTCATCAGGGGCATACCGGTGACGAAGATGCCGATGAAGATACCGATGGCGGAGAACAGCAGGATACCGCCGAAGATGGGGTAGATCTTGCCGATGATGGCGTCGATGGGGAACACGGTGGCGATCAGATAGTACAGGAAGATGACACCGTAGATGACCCACGTGGAAACAGAGGTGGCCTTGCCGTCAAAGCCGAACACCTGCGTGGCGGCGATGTCGCCGGGGGTGTAGATGAACACAGCGCCCACCAGCAGCAGCAGTACGCACACGAACACGTTGTAGAACTTATAGATACCCTTGGTGGAGTAGCGGCGGATCATCTCAGGCATCTGGGTGCCGCCGTCGCGCAGGCAGATCATGCCGGAGAAATAGTCGTGCATGGCGCCGCCGATGACGTTGCCGATGGGGATGGTCAAAAACGCGATGGGCCCAAACAGGATGCCCTGGATCGGCCCGAGGATGGGGCCGGTGCCCGCGATGTTCAGCAGGTTGATAAGGCTGTTCTTCCAGCCGCGCATGGGCACGTAGTCCACGCCGTCCTGTTTGGTGTACGCCGGAGTCTTTCTGTCATCCGGTCCGAAAACCTTTTCGCAGAAGCGGCCGTACAGGGCCGCGCCGCCCAGCAGGATGACAAGACCAATGATAAATGTTGTCACAAAAACACACTCCTTTACGAGATTTCCTTTCGACATCCGGATTGTCGAAACTTGATGTTCATATGGTAACACTATCTTCATAAAATTGGCGCTAATAAACGTTCTAAAAAGTACAGATTTCGTTAACGCTGCATACAGACCCGTTAAAAATCGCCATTTTTCGGCAAACATAGTGCTTTGCGCCGAAAACGTTTCCGAGAATGAAAAAAGTGGAAAAGCAGAATATTCCTATTTTGTCCCCGCGCTATGGCATCTCCTGCTCTCACCACCCCCGACGCCTATCGCGCACCTCGTTCTATCGACGGCTGATCTCGCTTTTTCGCCCCGCACCCCGCCCGCATTTTCCGGCGCAGCTCGATAGACGCACCCCGTAGGGGCCGGCGTCCCCGACGGCCCGCTCATGTTTCCGCCATGTCCCCAGCGGGGAGAGTTCCGCGCTCCCGAGCGCGGGTCACTTTTGGCCGCAGCCCCAAAAGTGACCAAAAGGTCTGCTTGAAACCGCAGGTTTCAAGACTTCCTGCGCGCCTGCCCACGCCGCAACCCGCCGCCGCGTACCCCGCGAAAGCCCAAATGTTGCAAATCGTCGTACAACGAATCACTTGTACTTCTCTCCCCGCTGCCGCTCCCACGTCCCGCACGGAAATTCCCCCCCTCGCGCCCTGTATAGTAAAGGTACTTTACGCTCCTCGCCATATCTGCATCCGCCTCCATTCTCCCTGTCCCCATCCCCCGTCCCCGAGGGGTGGGTTCCCCAAGGGAGGGGACGCGCACGTCCCGCTCCCTTTGGCCGGTTGGGGGATTGGGATTCTCCCCCTCAGACGCCGCTCTTTGGTCACTTTCTTGCGGCCAAGAAAGTGACCCGCGCCCGCAGGCGCGGCCCCACCGAAAATTGCATGAAAAGGACGCCTTCTGGCGTCCTTTTCAGCTGTTTATGTATATTTCCTCACATGCCCGCTGTGCTTCCTCCAGGAGGAGTCCCACCCGCATAGGCACCCCCAATTCTCCGCATGTCCCCATATTTTCCTCCAAAAGCGTCAGCGCATCCTCCGTCGCCGCGAACAGTACGCGGTACATTTTCTGATAGTCAGCCATATATTTCCCCTTTCTTAGCGAACGCGTTTTAGATATATTATGCGTTCACTTCGCCCATTATAGCATATGGCATATCTAAAATAAACATAAAATTTGTTTATTATGGGGTGATTTTATGGCTATCAAAAGTCTTTCTATCCGCATTGATGACGCTGTGCTGGATAAGCTGCACGTCGTAGCCGATTACGAGGGGCGCTCCGCCAACAGCCAGATCAATATCCTGATCCGCGACTGTATTGCCGCATACGAAAAGCAGCACGGTCCCATCGTTCTCCAGCCGCGCACATAACCTCCCGCGGGTCCAGCAGCCCATTCTTCATTCTCCTGCCAAAGGAACATTTCGCGCTCCGGCGCGGCAGCCTTTCGCCCCCGGCGGCAGACCAGCGCACCCTGTCTCTTATACACATCTCCGAGCCCACGAGACCGATCAGTA
>ENA-UAIC01000385-UAIC01000385.1-human-gut-metagenome-genome-assembly--contig:-NODE-385-length-16742-cov-11.921436_pt1 | contig 16742 bp, 14 predicted proteins | sample MGYA00244413_ERZ654377 | MGnify/ENA primary metagenome ERZ654377 (study PRJEB26926, sample SAMN06165148) | human gut metagenome | biome: ENVO:00009003; feature: ENVO:2100002; material: ENVO:00002003...
ACGAGATACTGATCGGTCTCGTGGGCTCGGAGATGTGTATAAGAGACAGGCATAATGGCTGCATGACAATAATAATCCTTAAGGACTATATATAAAAGAAAATCTAAATAAAATCTACAGACATGAAAGTATTGCAAAGTTCTGTTTTTCGCGCTATATGCGCAATAATTATCGGCATACTGCTGATAAACAACCCCGACAACACCGTGAAAGGCATAACCATTGCCATCGGACTGCTGTTCCTCGTGTCGGGTGCAATATCGTGTGCGGTATATCTGAACGCCAGGGCGCACGCATCAGACACTGAAATTTACGACGCTCAGGGACGACTTATTGTAACGGGCAAGCCTACATTCCCTATTGTAGGAATAGGCAGCGTGCTGCTCGGTCTGATACTGACCATAGTGCCGGGTCTGTTTGTCAAGTCGCTGATGTACTTTCTCGGAGCCATAATCATCCTCGGAGCCATAAACCAGTTTATGGTTCTGGTCAATGCCAAAAGGATGTTCCGCGTGCCACTGTGGTTCTGGATATGCCCGTCGGTGATATTCCTCACTGGCCTGCTTGTGCTGATTAAGCCAATGGAAACGGCATCGCTGCCGCTGCTTATCATAGGATGGTGCCTGCTGCTTTATGGCGCAACAGAATGCGTCAACGCATTTAAGATTCACCGTGAGCGCAAGCGCATCGAGACAAATCTGACAATAAAGGACAAAGACTAATAACAATAAAGGCTGCCGTGACAATGTCGGGCAGCCTTTATTGTTTTGTTATAAGAATGAGGTCTAATGCCGTCAACGCTACAATGAAGAGGCATTAAACGTTTACAAGACTTTCTATGTATTTACAAAGGATGTTTATTCCCTTATGGTTCTCTCCTCCCTGCGGAATTATGAGGTCGGCATACTTCTTTGTAGGCTCGATAAACTGTTCGTGCATGGGCTTAAGCACTTCGAGATAACGGCTGATAACCATGTCTACGGTGCGCCCGCGTTCGAGCACGTCACGCTGTATGTTGCGTATCAGACGCTCATCCGAGTCGGTGTCAACAAATATCTTCAGGTCCATCATGTCGCGCAGTTTCTTGTTGAGCAGAGTCATGATGCCTTCAATGATTATCACCGGTTTCGGCTCAACGTGCAGTGTCTCTTTCAGTCGGTTACACTTGATATACGAATATGTGGGCTGCTCAACGGCCTGTCCGTTTCTCAGTTCGTTTACCTGCTTGATAAGCAGTTTCCAGTCGAAAGCGTCCGGATGGTCAAAGTTTATGGCATGACGCTCCTCCTCGGTCATGTGCGACGTGTCGTTATAATATGAGTCAAGCGGAACCACAACCACATGATGCGGCGGCAGCGCCTCGGCTATCTTTCTCACAACGGTGGTCTTGCCCGAACCTGTTCCACCGGCTATTCCAATAATGGTCATACTCTATATGTTTTTTAGTCGCAGGCAGTTGTCTTATATTTAATAAGGTAGATATGCCCTGCGGATTTATGGTTAATAACTTTATTGCTTAAATAAGGCCAAGTTGCCTGAAGGCTTTTTCATAATATTCGGCCTTACGCTCAATCTTCATCGGATATGCGCGCGAACTGCTCGGCATGCGGTATAGCGTCAGACTGCGGCCTAAGGCAAAAAAGCCGACGCCCTCGCCCACCTTCGGCTGCTTTATTCCGAAGTAAGAGGCAAATGTGTCCGTAGCCTTCTGTCCCGTGGTTATCACGGCGCGGCATGTTGGTATGGAGGCCAGCAGCGAGCCGAGGTCGGTGGCTTCAACAATCTCAAGGTCTTTGTCTGATGCCGTATTCTTTGTGCGGCACACCTTGCACGCCGTGTCGTAGAGACCTATGCCCTTTTCGTTAAGGAAACTGATGATGTCCTCACGTCGGAAAGTCTTCGCCTCACTGTCTACAAAATGCAATTTGTCGCCGAAGAAGATATGGCCGAATATGCGCCACATGTCATTGATGAAGTTGGGATAAAAGAAATCCATACACCAACGGTTGCGTGCCGGCGGAAAACTGCCGAGCATCAGCAACCGTGTGTTTTCAGGCAGAAAAGGCCTTAGCGGATGTTCTTCTGTAACGCTCATTTCTGCTCTTTTACCAAGTAAACAACAACAGGCAGGTGGTCGCTGTATCCGTCGAGCCAGATGCCTCCTCCGTGTGTACGCTTAGGCGTGCCCTTGTATTTTCCTTCATTATTGAAGAGATAGTCGCGGCGGAATATCTGATTCTTCCAGAACTTCAGTGTCGAGAAGTCTTTCTTGCCGTCGCGGTTAAGCATGTTTGGCGTAAGCACTATCTGGTCGAAAAGATTCCATGAGCCCTGATATGAGAGCGTGCCCACGCCCTGCTTGGTCAGGATGTTATACCACGGATTATACATGTCGCCGTCCTTTACGTCCTTCACTTCGGCCTTTGCTCCCAATATGTCTTTCATGCTCTTGTTTGTCGGGTCGTCGTTCATGTCGCCCATAACGAGCACCTTCATTGCCGGATTCTCGCTGACAAGCGAATCCTTGATGTTCTTGACGAGCTGTGCAGCCCTCTCACGATATGAAGATCCTGAGAAACGGCTCGGCCAGTGGCACACGATGACCGTAACAGGCTCGCCGGCAAGCTCGCCGGTAACGGTGAGAAATCCGCGCGTGCGGAAGTTGGCAGGCATGGTCTCGTCGGGTATGTATGGCAGCAGTGTAGACTTATTGACTGTGAACATAGACGGATTGTAGAGCAGCGCACAGTCGATACCGCGGCTGTCGGGTCCTTCAATATGTACATATTTATATCCACGCGCGCGAAGAGGCTCCTGCGCCGTAAGGTCGTTGAGCACATTGGCGTTTTCAACCTCCGACAGTCCTATCACAGCACATCCCACGTCAGGCAGCACGTCGGTGCCCATATCGGCCAGCACCTTGGCCATGTTGCGCAACTTATGCGAATACTTAAGACCGTTCCAGCGCGACGAACCTGTGGGCAGATACTCATAGTCTTTCTTGCCTTCATCGTGACATGTGTCGAAAAGGTTTTCCTGATTGTAGAAACCTACGGCATACACTGAGTATTTCTTCTGTGCAAAACTGCTCACGGCAACAAGCCAGAGAGACAAAACAATTAACAGATTAAACTTTTTCATAATATAAAAATCATTGTTTCTTCAATACAATTTTCTGATTTATCCCCCATGGCAATGCTGAAAGCATGGCTTTTCGGAGGTGGTGGTTATTTTTGCAAAGATAATGCAACTTAAAGATAATTCAAAAAATTAGATACTTTATTTTTTGATTATCCGGATTTTGAAACAAATTTGTAGAAAACAAGTAACAATAATGACACACTGCGCCAAAAACCCACATCAGCGCCAACCGGGTGAAACCTGAAGGATACGTCACAGCACGCCAGCATGTGCTCATATAGTAACTTAAAGCCCGCGCCGGCCACAAACAACGCATCGGCCCAAGACTGCCGCAACCGGCAAAATCACGGCAAGCCTCAACGCAGCTCAACATCTGCATGGAACACGCTGGCCAAACTGCACATACGCACAAGCCCACATCCGGACAAAGACAGCCGTGCGCACGGCGCTCATACACAAAAAGATAACACACTGACATACAACAAGTTACAAACGGCATTGTAAAAGGTATCCTTTTAGGCTGCAAAAGGTGGCATATTGCAATGTAAAAGGTGGTCTTTCGGAAGCCAAAAGACCACCTTTTGCAAAACGGCATTTTGCCAACCATAATACACGGACAAAAAACTGCATGAAAGAAAAACAAAACAGCATTGTAAAAAACGCAGGCTAAAACTGCATAAAAACCGTGGCATGCGAAAAATAGAACAAAAAAGCAAACTGCAAGAACACCGCTTGTTAAAGTTGCATAAAGCTAGTAAAAACGGGCTATTCAAGGCCAATGAACGTGAAGATATTACACTCTGATTAAATTTAACACAAAAAGAAGCAAGCAAAAAGATTATTTTTTGTTTTATTTTTGATGTTTATCTAAAAAAAATTATCTTTGCCAAAAGTTTATTACCTAAAACCATTATTATGCAAAAAAAGCTGAAATTAGCAGTGATTGCTTTATGCTATACGCCTTTGCTGCATGCGCAAAGCGATTCCATAGGGCAAAGGGGTGCCGTCTTGAGTGAGTCGGCATTCACATTCACGGAGGCACAATTGGGCGAAGACGATGACATGTCACAAAACGTAACCATAGTGAACTCTAACTCAAACATCTATGCAAGCGAGGTTGGATATCTGTTCTCACCTATGCGTTTCCGCTACCGTGCATTCGACCAGAAATTCAACGACATCTACATTAACGGCGTACCGATGAACGACATCGAGTCTGGACAGTTCCGCTATTCGGTCGTAGGCGGACTCAACCAGCAGACACGCAATATGGAATTCTCATTGCCCTTTGAGAGCAACAACTTTGCCATGCCGTCAATGGGCGGTGCAAACAACTATAACTTCCGCCCGGCTGCCATGCCCACAGGCCACAGGCTGACGCTGAGCGGCGCAAACCGCAACTACACCCTGCGCGGAATGTACACATTCAACTCAGGACTCAACAGCAAGGGATGGGCCTTCTCGGGCAACGTAACTTACCGCTGGGCCAACGAGGGATATGTTGAGGGAACATTCTACAACTCGCTCTCTTACTTCCTCGGCGTGCAGAAGGTGTTCGGCGACGGCGCACATTCGCTCTCGTTAGTAACATGGGGTAACCCAACAGAGCGTGCATCACAGGGTGCAGGTACTGACGAGATGTACTGGCTGGCAAACGACCGCTACTATAACCCTTATTGGGGATATCAGAACGGCAAGAAGCGCAACTCGCGCATCGTGACAGACTTTGCACCTACAGCATTGCTGACATGGGACTGGAAGATTGACGACGAGACAAAGCTCACCACGTCGCTCATGGGAAAATACAGCATGTATAAGAGCACAAAGCTCAACTACAACAATGCTGACAACCCACACCCCAACTACTGGAAGAACATGCCGAGCAGCTACTATGACGTATGGGACGAGACCGACGCCACCAACCGCACTGAGCAATGCCTGGCTGACTGGAACACGGCATACGACTACTGGACTTCGTCGAAGGCCAACCGCCAGATAAACTGGGACCGCCTGTACTATTCTAACCGCCAGGTTTCAGCACAGGGAGCCGACGCCATGTACTACATCCAGGCCAAGCACAACGACGCGCTGACAGTATCACTCGCGTCAACGCTGAACAAGCAGCTCAGCAAGAACAGTCAGCTCAACTTAGGTATCATCGCATCTACAAACAAAGGCATGCACTATCAGACGATGGAAGACCTGCTCGGAGCTACCACATATCACAACATAAACACATACGCCCTGGGAACATACGACCGCAACGCCGACGAAATACAGTACGACCTTAACAACCGCAACGGTGTGGTAAGAGAGGGCGACAGATTCGGCTACGACTACAACCTGCTCGTAAACAACGGCAAAATATGGTCGAGCTACAGCGAGAACTTCGGCATTATGCATTACACGATAGCAGCAAAACTGGGATACACCAGCATGCAGCGCGACGGTAGAATGCGTAACGGTATGGCAGCCAACAACTCTTACGGCAAGAGCAAGACAGCCCAGTTCCTCGACGGAGGCTTCAAACTCGGCACAAGCTTCAATCTCGGACGCGGCAACACGCTGACCTTCGGAGCCGGATATGAGCACCGCGCACCTCAGGCAAGAAATGCGTTTGCATCTCCTGAAATCAACAACGACTTCGTGCTCAACCTCAAGAACGAGCGCGTGTTCAGCACCGAAATCGGCTATCAGCTGCAGACATCATGGCTGCATGCCAACATCAACGCTTATTATAGCTATCTGACAAACGTAACCGATTGGCAGAACTTCTACTTCGACGATATCAACTCGTTCTCATACGTATCTCTGACAGACATGAAGAAAGAGTATTACGGAGTTGAAGCCGGACTTAAGTTCAAGGTTACAAGCGCATTCGACATCAAGCTTATCGGTACTATCAGCGACGCCAAAATCAAGAACAACGCTCATGTACGCTACATGAACTCAACAAGCGCGCTCTACACCGACGAAATAGTATACAACAAAGGCATGCGCGACTCTGGCACACCGCTCACGGCAGCAAGCCTCGGCTTGAGCTATCACAGCGGCGGATGGTATCTCGACCTCAGCTGCAACTACTACGACCGCATCTACCTCTCTTATTCTCCATGCTACAGATACGAGAGCACACTCAATGCACGTCAGGAGGCTGTAGGCGACATCTACGACAACGAAGGCAACGTGCGCGCATCTGCATTAGAGCAGGCACAGGGCCACGGCGGATTCATGCTCGACGGATCAATCGGCCGAAGCATCTATCTGAAACGAGGATCGCTCTCTATCAACCTCATGGTTACAAACATCCTGAACAACCAGAACCTCTGCACCGGAGGATATGAGCAGAGCAGAAGCGACTACACAAGCTCTGGCAACATCCGCGCATACCGCTTCTCTAAGAACCCGATGAAATTCTATGCTTACGGAACTAACGGCATGCTGAACATTACTTACAGATTCTAAAAATCAAAAGACGATGAAAAAAATTAAATATATAAAACTGATAATGCTCACGCTGGCCCTCGGACTTTCAGTTACATCATGCATGGACGAAGACTGGAGCGACCCGACAGGAGACACCGCGCCCTACGGCAATAACGACATACAGGAGACAAACGTAATATCTATTGCCGACCTAAAAGCAAAATATGCATCAACCCTGGCCAACCAGAACGATACAGCGCGCATAACAGACGACCTGCAGATAAAGGCCCGCGTAACAGGAAACGACATTGGCGGAAACATCTATAGCGAAGTGGCTGTCGACGACGGCACAGGAGCAATACTTATCTGCATCTCTCAGGGCGGACTCTTCGGATTTCTGCCTGTAGGTCAGGAAATACTTGTAAACCTGAAAGACCTCTATATCGGAACCTACGGCTACCAGCCGCAAATCGGCACTCCGTATACCAATGCAAGCGGAAAGACATTCCCGAGCAGAATGAACAAGACTGTATGGCAACAGCACTTCAAGCTGATGGGCGCAGCTGATGCGTCAAAGATAGACACTCTCGAGTTTGACATCAGCAAGGCAAAAGACGCCAGCTACATGAAAGAGAACTGCGGACGCCTCATGGTTGTAAAGGGTGTAAGACTCAAAGATGCCGACGGCGTGAAGACTTTTGCACCTGAATCAGAGAAAGACGGCGGCAACGGCGTAAGCCGTCCAATAGAAGGCTTCTCTTCAAACGAATTCGTAGTACGCTCAAGCACGTATGCCGACTTTGCCGGAACAGTAATGCCACAGGAGAAACTTGACATAACAGGTATCTTCACACGCTACAGCAACACATGGCAGATACTGATGCGTTCTGACTCAGACTTCAAAATATCAGAATAAAAAACATTTAACAAAACAATAAAAGAACAACAGTTATGAAAAAGATATTATTTTCAGTGCTTGCCCTCGCTATGGCAGCATTCTCATTCACAAGTTGCGAAGACGTTCCCGCTCCTTATGACGATCCCAACGCAGGCGGCGGTGGTGAGGTAGTTTTGCCAGAGGGCGTATTGCTCGACCAAAGCTTCACCAACTCATTAGGCAGCTTCACATCTGTATCAGCAAGCGGCTCGCTCAAATGGTACAACGACTATTCAAGCGCTATGGTTACAGGATTCCAGGACTTCAATGGCGACGGTCAGAAAGAGAACCAGGCCGGAGTTACATATCTTGTTGGCCCCGAAATCGACCTCACAGGTGTTGAAAACGCATACATAACCATCAACCATGCGCTTAACTACGAACGAGGCGACATCAATACAAACAACACTATCCTGATAAGTAAGGATTATTCAGGCGACGTAAACACAGCCACATGGGAGCCGTTAAGCTACAATACAGACGGTCTGAACTCAGGTTTTGAATTCTGCGAGAAGAGCGTAAACATACCTGCATCATACATGGGAAGCAAGGTTGTTATCGCACTGCGCCACACCTGCTCAGAAAGCCAGTCATCAACATGGGAGGTTAAGAGCATCAAGGTTCAGGAAGGCAAGGCACCTGAAGAAGGCGGCAGCGAAACTCCTGACGGCACATATATCGACCAGGATTTCTCTTCTTCACTTGGTTCATTTACATCACAGTCTGCAAGCGGAAGCCTTAAATGGTATAACGACTACTCAAGCGCCATGGTTACAGGTTTCCAGGATTTCAACGGAGACGGCTCTAAAGAGAACCAGGCAGGTGTTACATATCTCGTAAGCCCTGTAATCGACCTTACAAGCACAACAGAGGCATATATCACCATTAATCATGCCATCAACTATGAGAAGGGTGACATCAACGCCAACAACTCTATCGTTATAAGCAAAGATTACAACGGCGACGTAAAGACTGCAACATGGAAGATGCTCGAATATGACACAAACGGCTTAGGCACAAGCTTCACATTTATGGAAAAGAGCGTCAACATTCCTGCTGAGTATATTGGAAGCAAGGTTGTTATAGCACTGCGCCATACATGCAACGACCAGCAGTCATCAACATGGGAAGTTAAGAAACTTTCTGTAAAAGACGGTTCTGTTGAAGAGCAGCCGGGCGGAGACACAGGCGATCTTACAGCTCCCAATGGCGACTTTGAGGCATGGGTGTCAGGTCTTCCCAACAACTGGTCGACAACATCTACAGCCGGAAATGCAACACTCTCTATGAGTACAGACGCTCACAGCGGTTCATATTCAGTAAAAGTTGCCGGAGATTCAAAATACAACAAGCGTATATCATACAAAGAAATAGAGCTCAAAGCCGGTGAATACACAATGACATTCTATGCCAAGGCTGCCACATCTGCAGGAGCATCAGTACGTCCGGGATACGTACCTGTTACAGACGGAAAAGTAGGCAACTATTTCTATGGCGACTACACAAATGACATTACAAGCAGCGAATGGGTAAAAGTTACACACACCTTTACTATTGATGCAGACGGAACATATTGCGTAGTGATTATGAACTCTAAGAATCCTGGCGGAGATGTCCTCATCGACGACTTCACCTTGAGCATGGGAGGAACAGTCATTATAAAATAATTTATAAAAATTATTACCAAAACATTTGGCAGGCTGCGGAAATCTTCGTATTTTTGCAGCCTGTAATGTGTAATTATATTTTTAACAACAATATTTAAGAACAAAATGAAAAAAGGTATTCATCCAGAAAACTATCGCCCCGTCGTATTTAAGGATATGTCCAACGGCGATATGTTCCTTACACGTTCTACATGCAAGACTACAGAGACAGTAGAATTTGAAGGCGAAACTTACCCGGTGGTAAAAGTCGAAGTTTCAAGCACATCTCACCCGTTCTATACAGGTAAGAGCAAGCTCGTTGACTCAGCTGGTCGCGTAGACAAGTTCATGAGCCGCTATGGTAAAGCTCGCAAATAATAGATTACCATATTTCGATTAACATACAAAGTGCGTTTGGGCGTAGTTGCATATACGTTTAAGCGCACTTTTTGTCTAAAGACATTTCTACTCTTTCCGCATCTTTTTCTTGCTGGCTTATGCGGATTGTTCATTATCACACCATCATAGTTATTAGTAAATTTATGTCTGTAAAAAGTATTTTTAGCAAAACAGCCCTGCTCAAACTCGCAATAATTCTGCCGTCATTTATTCTGCTGACAGTCTCATGCAGCAATGACGACAACGACAACGGAGGGAGCGGAAAAGAAGAGATAAATCTCAATAAGAATGAGGTTACCACAGACAAGGCTGTCACCCGACTTGAATTTCCACGCCTGAAAGGAGGCAACAGCATAGTTCTCATATACAGGACCAAAGGCGATAAACAGTATGACAAAGACGAAATCAACTATTGTGTCGAATGGGACTGCAGCAAGAAATCGCAGCGCTGGTCGTGCTATCAGATGCACCAAGGCTACACCGGAAATTACAGCCGTGTGACTGACAGCTATCATAACGACACCAACCTCGACTCAGAGTATTATTGGGCTGAAGACTATTATTATGGCTCCGGATATGAGCATGGGCACATCTGCCCTAACGCCGACAGGAAATTTTCTTATGATGCAAACTACCAAACTTTCTACATGACCAACATGCAGCCGCAATATCACAAATTTAACGGCTACACAAACAGTGGTCAGGATCAAGGCGAAGGCCTATGGGTAAGAATGGAAGATCAGGTACGTTCATGGACTCCCAGAGCAAAGACTGATACGCTATACGTCTGTAAAGGAGGAACAATAGACAATGAAGACCAGATAATTTCAAGAATACAGGGTAAACTTATCGTACCAAAATATTTCTTCATGGCATGCCTTCTAAAAAACAGCGAGGGCTATAGAGCTATAGGATTCTGGGCCGAACAGAAAAAAGACGAATGGCGGACAGACGACCCGCTTTCACTATATGCAGTTACAATAGACCGGCTCGAAGAACTTACGGGCATCGACTTCTTCTGCAATCTGCCTGACGATACGGAGAACAAGGTGGAAAGCAGCATAGCCATTAAAGCATGGGGAATGAAATAACCGATTACATCATTTAAATATCTGAAGAGTCATATCATTACTCCAAAATGCAGAGATTGATATGGCTCTTCACATTTATCATGTCAAGACAGACTCGGCTTAGATATAGCATGAAAATACAAACGTGGATATCGCCTTAAAGACCTAAAATAGACACAATAGCAAATAAATTCATTAGATATTTACGATTCTGCAAGTTTATCCTACCAATGTATCTTTAATGATATTATCATCAATATCTATTTTTATTCCGTCATTACTTATTGTCAATCAGAACGATATATACAGACAAGAAACATCTTGCCAATTTAAGATAAAATTCAAATATAGTTGCAGCATTATCGCGGCTGATACAGATTCAATAAAACAAAAAATCGGCTCAAATCAGAATTGGATTTGAGCCGAGTGTTACATCTGAAAATCAATCATTTTCCATTTATTATCATTGTAAAGAGAGTATGCAAAAAAACATAATGACTAACAACTGCATAATTGTGACTATGAGTAAAATTACATTGTATGGTAAATCCGTGTTTTGTTTATCAGCACCCGTCTCGCCATAAATGTTTTTTATGCAAGTCCCTCCTTACTACAACTGAATATAAAGACACTGTGCCGCTTGCATCACTGCAAGATTCGGCTATACACAACTTATTCCCAATAATTTATATCAACCTAAATTTCAACATCCATCAACTTTGTCTCTATATTCCATCAACCATATTATAAATAATCATCAAGTCATTTTCATCAATCCGCATGACCGGACAATATTTAAGCATTTCAGCCTATGGAATCAAGAGCATTTATGTTTTTCTTAATATCGTCATCGGACAACGAACAGTTAATCAGGTCTCCGTTGAGATACTGATCATAAGCAGTCATGTCTGTTAGGCCGTGACCGCTTAGATTAAGCAATATCACCTTCTGTCTCCTCTATCTGCACTTAGCTGCCTCACGTATGTTTGCCGCCATGGCGTGGCAGATATCAGGAGCCGAATATCGAGCGCCTTTTCAAGCGCATATCCTCAAGCGGTGCTGAACGTTAATATTTACGCATATCAAGCACCTCATTGGGGATATCCATCCATGCATGCTTATTGTCAAACTTCTATCTGCAACACTATTCACAGAACACGAGAAAAGTTTTTCAATGGCTCTTTTGTTGCCAGATTAAGAGGCTGCAGCGGTTTGCTAACCACGTCTATCTAGATATTATACCACCATGTGTGGCATCTCGTTTTCTTGCAGCATAGACCTCTTATGCCCCTTTATATCTCAATTTATATTTCCGTTTGTTACTCTCAACATCTTACGACGACAAATTTAATATTTTTCTTTATAAAAACAAGAAAATTTCAAATAATTTATTCAAAAAACTTACAATATGATTCCATACCTTATTATATAACGGCAAAAAAGGCCGATAAACGGATTTTTGTGACAAAATTAACTGCGAACAAGCTCTGCCGGTTACAAATAAAACACTGAAGTATCTTTGTTGTTTACAAAAAAACACTACCTTTGCATCATGCTTATTCTGATTACTGTCTTGATTTATTTTGCCGTTCTCTTCGGCATAAGCCGGCTAACATCACGCAAGGCCGACAATGAAACATTCTATCGCGCCAACCGCAAATCGCCATGGTACATGGTTGCCTTCGGCATGATCGGTGCGTCGGTGTCCGGTGCCAGTTTCGTTTCTGTGCCGGGCATGGCGATGCACATGGACATGACCTACATGCAGACGTGCATCGGATTCATACTGGGATATTTTGCCATAGCCTTCATCCTGCTGCCTGTATACTACAGACTAAATCTTACCACAATATATTCGTACCTGCGCGAACGCCTCGGGACGCGGTCGTACAAGACGGGAGCCGCATTTTTCATTCTGTCTGACCTAACGGCCGTGGCAGTGAAATTCTACGTCGTGTGCATCATCCTGCAGCGCTTTGTGCTCGATGCCTATAATGTGCCCTTTGCCGTAACTGTGCCCGTGCTGATGTTCCTTATATGGCTCTATACTCACAAGGGCGGAATAAAGACTCTGGTATGGACCGACACTGTGCAGACGGCATGCATGCTGGGTGCGCTGGTGCTGATAATAATAAAGGTGGCCGGAGAACTCGACATGAACTTAAGCGAGGCTGCAAAGGCTGTTGTTGCCGACAGCCACAGCCGCATGTTTGTGTTTGACGACTGGATGAGCACGCAAAACTTCTGGAAACAGCTTGTCAGCGGAGCTTTCATCGTGATTGTCATGACAGGACTTAACCAGAACATGATGCAGAAGAACCTTACGTGCAAGACTCTTGCCGAGGCACGCAAGGACATGTGCACTTACGGCTTTGCGTTCGTGCCCGTCAATCTGCTGTTTCTCTCTCTCGGCATTCTGCTCATGATGCTTGCCGGGCGCAAAGGCATGGCCCTGCCCGACAGTCCCGACGAACTGCTGCCCATGTTTGCCGCCACAGGCGAGCTGGGTTCTGCCGTGGTGGTGCTGTTCATCATTGGCATTGTGGCAGCTTCAGCCAGCACTGTCGACTCGTCGCTTACGGCTCTCACCACGAGCTATTGCGTCGACATTAAGGAGCGTCCGGCCGACGTTGGCCTGCGCCGCCGCGTGCATGTGGCCATAGCCGTGATATTTGCAGTGTTCATACTTTTGTTCAGGATGATAAACTCAACAAGCGTAATTGACGCCATATTCATCCTCTGCTCCTACACCTACGGCCCTCTGCTCGGTCTGTTTGCCTTCGGTCTGCTCACCAAAAGAAAGGCGAGCGACACAGCCGCTCCGTATATCGCCGTGGCATCACCTCTGATATGTCTTGCAGCCAACTACATAGTGCCGGCTGCAACGGGATATAAATTCGGTTACGAACTGCTGCTTCTCAACGGGCTCATAACCTTCTGCGGACTATGGATAAGCGGAATCGGCAAAAATCAGGATGCAGGCAAAAACATAAGATAAAAAGACATAAAAGAACAATCTGCAGGCACGAAACATCTTTTTATCATGATTATGCGCCTGCTTATTAAATTTGTTTTGTATTTTTGCACCGCAAATCAGTTTTAAGGTAAAAATTTTTCCAGGTAATATCATGGAATGGATTAACGGACTATTCACCACACACTCTGCCCTGCAGACAATGGTACTGCTGTCGCTAATCATAGCGGCCGGACTGGCATTGGGCAAGCTCCACGTCAAAGGCATATCACTCGGCGTTGCCTTTGTATTTTTCGTAGGCATCGTGGCCGGACACTTCCAGCTCAGCGCCGACAAGAGCATGCTCGACTTTGCCGAGACATTCGGACTTACCGTGTTTGTTTATACACTTGGGCTCTACGTAGGCCCCAACTTCTTCGGACTGCTGCGCCACGAGGGCATAGCCGCCAACCTGTGGAGCCTTGGCGTCATAGTAATAGGCACCGTCATGGCCCTCGGCCTCTGCCTTGTCCTGCCCGTCAGCCTGCCCGACATGGTAGGCATACTGTGCGGAGCAACAACCAACACGCCCGCACTCGGAGCTGCACAACAGGCACTCGAGGCTGCAGGACAACCTAGCGGAGGGGCTGCCCTGGGATGCGCCGTTACTTATCCGCTGGGCGTAGTGGGCGTAATATTGGCAATGATACTGATCAGAAAGCTGCTTGTCAAGCCGGCCGACCTTGAGCCGCGCATATCCATGGAGGAAGACAACACATACGTGGCGCAGTTTGTCGTTATCAATCCGGCCCTGGAAGGCAAGACGCTTTCACAAATATCGCAGAAATCGCATATCAAGTTTATCATTTCACGCATCTGGCGCAACGGCGAGGTGATAATGCCGCTGGCCAACACCCAACTGCACATCAACGACAATGTGCTGGTGGTCACCATGGCCGACGAGATTCCGTCGATAGAGATTCTGCTGGGAAAGAAGATTGAAACCGACTGGAACAAAAAGAAAATAGACTGGAACGCCATAGACGCCCAGGTGGAAAGCCGCGTCATTGTGCTGTCACGCCGCGTGCTCAACGGCAAGCATCTCGGGCAGCTGCACCTGCGCGACACTTACGGAGTGAACGTCAGCCGCATACAGAGAGGCGACATAAAGCTGCTGGCCACCGACGACATAAGGCTGCAGTATGGCGACCGCGTAACAGTTGTTGGCGCACCAGAGGACATAAACCACGTGGAAGGATTTTTGGGCAACGCCGTACAGACGCTCAACGAGCCCAATCTTGCGGCCATATTCCTGGGCATAATGCTCGGTCTGGCTCTCGGCACCATACCGCTCAGCCTGCCCGGCATGAGCGCCCCCGTAAGACTCGGCATAGCCGGAGGCCCAATTATCATGGGCATACTGGTAGGCTCGCTCGGCTCTCGTGCCCACTTCATAAGCTACACCACGCCGTCGGCATCGCTCATGCTGCGCAAGCTGGGCCTGTCGCTCTATCTTGCCTGCCTCGGCCTTGAAGCCGGCTATCAGTTCTTCGAAACCGTGGTGCGCCCCGAAGGTCTGCTGTGGATAGGCATAGGCTTCGCACTGACAGTGGTACCGGTGCTGATAATAGGAGCAGCCGCACTGCTTACACGCAAATATGACTTCGGCACTATATGCGGCATCCTATGCGGCTCTATGGCCAACCCGATGGCCCTAAGCTATGCCAACGACACGCTGAAAGGCGACTCTGCATCTATCAGCTATACGTCGGTTTATCCGCTGGGCATGTTTGTCCGTGTGGTCATAGCCCAAGTGCTGGTGATGTTCCTTGTATAGGACAAACCAATAAATATGGCAAAAGCGGTATGCTGGCGCAATGACATGCACCGCGACTAACATAAAAATTGCAGCAAAGAAGGATTTTCACTTTGCTGCAATTTCTTTATATGCCCTTACTATCTGAAAAACGCAGACGCTCCAGAACTAAGTTATTTTAAAAATAAAATATTTTGTCCGCAAATACGCTGAAAGAAGTGTGCAAACGCAACTGCACTGTCAACAGCATTTTACAGAGAATCTACAGCATTATGTGCAATAAAATTTGATAAACAACGCCCCAAAAAGCCCATAAAACAGAGTTAAAAACAACCGTTTTGGCACTCAAAAAGCGGCCACTTTCGAGTCAGAACCATATCGTTTACGATGAAAAAGCATACGTTTTTTCTTACTTTGTAAATATTCTTTATCAGAGAAATGCGTTTTACATCCAATGTATTTCTATTTTGCCGTAAAATCCGGACATAAATCAAATAACATTTTGCTATATATAACGGATAAAGCACTGTCATAAGGAAACGCGCACAAAACACCGAAATCCATATCAAACTTAGGGAAATCCCTAACCACTTGTAGGGAAAACAATTCTGCCGGCAGATATTTAATGCCTATCTTTGCAACAGAAAAATAATTAAAAGCAATGCCTGAGCATACTGGAGACAGAGGCTTAGACCGGCAAAAAAAGAAATAATAACAACAAAATAAAAGGAGACTACGCTATGAGAAGATTCAGACTATTATCGCTGCTAATGCTTCTGACGCTCACATGCGCAACAACAGGAGCCTCTACACTGACTGAGACATCGTATATAACTCAGCCCAAACACCATAAGAAACGTCACCACAAGGCACCGCCACATAAAAAATATCATCACAAAAAGCGCCCTGCTCCGCCGCCGCACGGACGCCCGCCTGGAGTGGTGATACATCATAACCACAGGCCGTACATCTACTCACACGGACGTTACTATTGCGACAGGGGCGGCACATACGTTGTGGTAAAACCGTCAATCGGAATGATTGTGCCAAGTCTGCCCACCGGCTATGTAACGGTTAAGCGTCCGCACGGCAGAATAGGCTATGCATTCGGCGGAGTGGTTTACGAGAAAATTACTTCTAACGGAGCATTTAAGTTCAAAATTGTAGGTTTCTTATAAAAAATAAATTCCAAATCTAAAATGATATAACCCCAAGACCTAAAATGATATAAACCTGGAAACCCTAAATAATGCTTTAATTTTGAATATAAAAAGAAAGTATGAACGCTGCAACAACCCCATGCTGAGAATATCGCCCCAATGGTACCGTTGTAGCGGTCGATTGGTACCGCGCG
>ENA-UAIC01000403-UAIC01000403.1-human-gut-metagenome-genome-assembly--contig:-NODE-403-length-16293-cov-10.960217_pt1 | contig 16293 bp, 22 predicted proteins | sample MGYA00244413_ERZ654377 | MGnify/ENA primary metagenome ERZ654377 (study PRJEB26926, sample SAMN06165148) | human gut metagenome | biome: ENVO:00009003; feature: ENVO:2100002; material: ENVO:00002003...
ATCAAGTTTATGCTTTATTAACGAGAAGTTTTCTATAGGGGTGCTGAGTAGTTACAAGTGCCTGTATTTGCGTGTTTGTTGACGTATCAGTACCTGAATATAGTGCTGCTCCCTGCGTTGAAAAGCGCCATTTTCCATCGTTTCCTACGCTGCCATATCGAGAAGAACGGAATGTTTCATCCTTAATTTCATCACCTGCCTTTGCGTGTCTGCCGTGAGCTGCTGCATCGGCCTTTATATTACGTGATACCTCATCTTTTTTATCCATCAACTCCATTTGCTTTTTGTAAAGCTCCGTGAGCTGTGCGAGGCGTGCTGCTGCTCTTGCTCTTTTGGCAAAGGCCTCAACAACAACACTTGTGTTATTACTAAATATTTTCTCCGCATCCGCAACATTATTCACCTCAAGACCTAAATCTTTGAGCTTGTTTTTGTTTTCAGTTATCCATGCGGTTTTTTGGTGTTCTGAGGCCAACGATGAATATTGATTCTTCAGCTTTGTATATGTTGTCATTAGCTGAGAATAGGTGTCGACCATTATTTTGTTGTAGCTGTCTTGCGCATCTGCTGCCTTATCTGTCGAGCTTGCTTTTTGCTCTTCTGCGTCCGCTGCATCTGAAGTACATACGGCATATGCTGTCAACGCAGTTGCTCCCACCAATATCAATCCGGTCCAATCGCCTAATAACGCTTTTGCCACTGCTTTTGTGGTGTTCCATACTCTCGTTGCTGTGGTATTTGCCACTGTTGCCGCTGTGTTTGCTCCGACGGCCACCGTATTTGTTGTGACTGCGACTGTATTTGTTGACTGTGCTGCGGTGGATGCGGCGAGGCGTACTTGTTTAATACGGTGCATTAATACGCTATCTTTATTCAATGCGTTTGCTATTGCTTGCACACCATTCAACGCTGCCATTACACTCTGTACTTTCAATATGGCTGCCTGTACTTTATCATTCTCCACTCCCAACATTCCCATAACGCCTGTTGCCGTACTCGCTGCACCGGCTATAAGTGAAAAGCCTTCGGCCATTGCTGACAACTTCATGTTACCATCTGCAAAACGACTTATTGCATCATTAGCATCGGCCATTGCGTCCTTCACCTCGCCTGCATACATTGCCATTTCTTCAAAGGCATGAGTATTGCTGAGGCCGTCCATATTCATTTGCGACATCAAAGCTTTAAGGTCTCTGAGCTGCCTTTTCAATGGCGCTGAACTGTTTTGTATTTTGTCAAAACGCTCTTTTATCTTATCGAGCTTTCCTGTTTCTTTGCCTACGTCGGCGAGGCTATTTTTTACATTTTTTATGGTGTCGCTGAGGTTGTCTTGGCCGCTCAACTTCACGATATAATCTGCTGCCATTATAAATCAATTCATTTTTGTTACTTATTAGATAAATAGTCTTGCGCCATCTGTTTAAGTCTTTTCACATCTTCCGCTGATACTTTTTGTTCTTTTTCATCGGCATCATCTTCCCATGGAAAAGTTAAAATATCACTGAGCTTTAATGTTTTTCTACTGTTCACCTGCGCCACCATGTATGTTATTAGGCGTGCTTGCTCCCATGCGTCTTTGTGTGAATAGTGTCGGTATTTGAATAATGCGTTTACTTCTATCCATTCCATTTCATCTAATACGTACTGAGGTGATATTTTCATTTCAAGTACAAGGATAGCGTATATCTCGCTGATGTTTAACTTTTTTTTTCACCATCCGGATCCGGTGTGCTGTCTTCAAAAATTTGTCTTGCTTTTTCCTGCTCGGCTACTATATCATTAAGCTTTTGGAATAGTGTTCTATCGGCATCGAGAGCGTCTAAAAAATCATCCCATTGGAGTACATTATCTCTATTTGATGCTAACAGCATCGAGTAGAAAAAAATGTAGTTATCAAGTAGTGTCTCAATTTTGAACGGCTTATTTGTTATTTGTTCAAAAATAAATAACGCTCTGATAGTGTATTTTACTGTGTATTCTGTGCCGTTGATGATTACGGTATTCTTTTCTTTTTTCTTCATTTTCCTTAAAATATCTTATATATAAATATACTGTTATTGAAAAAAAAGCTCAAAATCGGATAAAAAAAATAACAGATAATAATAATATTATCTGCTATTAATGGATGTTATATAGTACCTCTTTTGAGGTTGAGAGTGATATTTTACACTGTCTTCTTTTTCAACTCGCCAACTCCTGTGAACTGCACGCTGTAAGTAGCATACTCGCCATTTGGAGCGTTGAGTGACAAAGATGTAATAACAACTTTGCCTTCATACACGCCTGTTGTGTTTGCCGTCCATCCTGTTTCCGGTACGTTAGTAGCTGTTTCTTTTTTGCGTCCAAATACTGCGTCTATTGGCTGCTTTTTCACCATGATGTCAAAAAGGCTATCATAACCTTCTCCGTTACCCTCAACAGTGAAGAGGTTTTCTGATGACGCATTCCATGCCAACGAGCTTACTTCTGAACTCGCCCAATCACCTCCACCTTCATCTTTATTTGAAGTGTCAGCGGTCTCGGCCGTCACCTCAAGGGTGTGGCTTGTTGCTGCTGCGATGCTCTTACCGCCAACAAATAACATTAGCTCTTGTCCTTTTATTTTTGCCATTTTATAACGTTATAAATTAATTTATTTTTACTGATATGTTTATTTTCTGAATGAAGCTATCTGAGAGATATTCTTCAAAGATATTTGTTAATGTGATTTCTTCCACATTCTCGCTCTTGTACGCTTGCAAAATATCCGCTATATTGTTTGCGATTTCAACACTCTCGGCGTACTCTGTAGTGATAACGGCAAGCTCAATAAATACAATTTCACTCTGAAAGTCTTTGTCGCCGTTTGGTGAATAACCACTGCGTCTATACACAATAAATGGAAAAGTAGTGTTTGCCGGAGCTATTAATGGAAAGATTTTTTTCTTTACATTATCGCCGAGAGCTGATGATAAAATATCACGTATTTCTGAGCCTATTTAAGGGGGATAAAACGAAACGTATAAAAGTGGAGTGAGAGAGAAATCGGGGAAAGCGTTGATTTACAAAGGGTTTGAGGACGATGGATAAAATGAGAGGGAAAAACGAAACGTTACATTCGCTTTACATTTGCTTTACGTTTGGGTTCGATTTGAATGGTGTTTGAAGGGTATTGCTTTACATCGGGGCTGAGAATGTTATGTTTTTGGCTGTCCTGACGGCTGTATGGGGCATTTCGTGGGCTTCTGGGCGCGTATGGCTGCTCATGTGGGTGCTTTATCGTCTGGACATGGAAATGGACGCTGGTGGGGCTTTAAACGGCTTGTTTGGGTGGTGATTGAATGAAGGAGGGTGTGGCTGCGGCCATGCCTTTTATTTTGCTTGTTTCTTGATTTTTATGATTGTAAATTCTTCCAAATAGTTATTATTTGGTATATTTGCAAGCGAAAACGAATATTTAGGAAACAGAAAAGAACAGTTATGACAAAGGTTATACACGTGCATTTGATACATGGGCGGAAGAACTACTATTTCGGCTCAATATCGGCGATTTATACGGTTTTGACAGAGGATGAGGTGGGTATAAAGAAAAGCTCGCTGCTGCACGCCGGACTGGCTGACGGAGGTGTTATTCTCAACAAAAAGGCTATGATCCAGCAGGGAGAGCTGATAAGAGGACCCAGGACGGAAAAAGAGAAGAAATAAGGGTGATTTAAACGGCTAAAACGTTGATATAACGGCATTTGAACGGCTTGAACACTGATTTGAACAGTGGTCAAGCCGTTTTTGCGTTCTGACTGCTCCTGAGAGGGGCGAAAAATGGCGTTTTTCGGGTTTGGGGTGACACTTGGGGTGACGTTTGGTGTGACAAGGAAAAACGAAATGTTCTACTTGGTGTGACATTTGGAGTGACAGTTTTAACATTGAAAACAAGTGATTGACCCCCTATATAACTCCGAATAAATTGTGATTGATGTCATTTTCGGGCGTTTAGGGGGTGGGGATAATCCCACGTTTTGACATGTTATAAACCTTTGCGGAATGTCGGGAACGCCCTGTTTATCGGGGTTTTGGCTGCTTTGCTACCCTATTATACCTATGTATGTGCGTGCGCGACACGGTTTGCGGTGTGGAGCGTGTGCGTGATGCGTGTGACGTGAGTATCAGACGAGGCGGACGAGTCCGACGATGATGCTCAGGCTGCGTATGTCGTCGCGTGGAAGGAGAAAAGGGTGATGAACACTGCTGTTTTCCGACACGCATAGAATGCTGTCGGCATGATCTACGCTTTCCTGCACGCGTTTGACGAGTACCCCCTGGCTCGTTTCGAGGACATAGACGGTACCCCATTGGAAGAAGCGGATGTCTGTGATTTTGCGACAAGCGAGGAGGTCGCCACTATAATATAGCGGCACCATGGAGTCGCCAGACACCCGGATAAGGAAGTTTGCCCCTTTGTTCTCGAACTCAGGTATGACATAGCGCTCGCAGTCCTCCAGGCGTACACCACCGCCACTTTCGGCAGGGAAACCGGCGACTGCATCGAGCGGTATGAGTGGGATGCCCTCGCTGCTGCCATGGGGAACCTGGCGGGCTATCTCAACAGTGTGCTTAGAAGTCGGCGCATTATTATTTTCTGTTTCCTGAAGCATTGCTCCCTCACCAGTGAGCAGCCATGAGGGATTAATATATCTACACTTTGCGTATATAAGTTCAGCATCAAACGTATTACGAGCAATCCATGCACTTATTGTTTGGGCAGATACGCCCAAAAGCTTTGCAAATTGGGCTTTATTGCCTTTTGTATAATGCCTTATCAGCCCCTCTAACATCTTTGTTTTATCCATAATCTGTATATAAATCTACACTTTGTGGATAAAAATATCCCCAAAAGTTTTGTTAGTATCCACATTTTGTTTATCTTTGCAGCGTGTTTAAGATTAAACGCGCGGTCAAAGATAGTGAAAAAGGCCGAGAATTACAAATTTTAGCAATTAAAGAATATGAACGATAAGGAATTTGCATTGAATGCGGCGATGAACAGAATGCGCAAGAAGTTGAACCACCTGACGGGTGACATTGAAAGTTGGAAAGAGGACATGGTGAATGACTATGCAGAGTTTTTCCGCTGGCACGCCGACGATCTGTATGAAGCAATGGCCGCAAAGGCGATACTGGAGCCTGTGTATGAGACGGCCAAGGAGCTTGGTCTTGCGGCACTTGAGGAGTCTTTGCACCACAATATAGAACACCTGACAGACGACCTGGTGTATGGTGATTTAGAGCGTCAGAGCACAGGCAAGATGAGCAACATGGCATACGGACTGGAGCTGAAGGCGAAACAGAAGATGATACAGTTCTTCAGTGCAATTCAGACGATAATAGCCGAGGGTAAGAAGATTGAAGGATAACACGGAAGCCCCAAAGGCTGCACTGGATAGTCAGCCGCCGCACTGGATAGTCGGCAGGGGCGGCCTCGGATGACGGCGGGAAAGACCGCAGGAGTGGCAGGTTTGCCATGCGCTGGATAGCCATGTGGGGTTCGACTCCCCTACACTCCACGAACAAAAGTAATAACGAACTAAAAACAGCGGACAATGAAAAGAGTGATAACAGTAACCCGCTCCCAGCGGGAGTTTTTGGCAAAGGCCTTCGGCGTGACGAAGGAGATGGTGAGCTACGCATTGAACTTTCACCCGGTGAAGGGTCAGAGCGACCTGGCAAAGAAGATACGCTGCCTTGCCGTTCAGCGTGGCGGTTTTGAGTTGGTGACGGCTCCTGCGAGCGAGGTGGTGCATGACGCAGACAACATGATGCGCCAGCACTTCGAGAACGGCTGGATGTGGGAAGGCGACAAGAACACGGGCGTACTGGAGTTGAAGGACGAGAAAGGCGACGTGGTGGAACGCATCGAGCACGCCCTGCTGACAGACATCAAGACCGTGCAGGAGAAGGTGGAAGCCATGTGCTGCGCCACTATGTAAGGAGAGAACCGCAAGAAGGAAAACAAAGACAAAAGGAAATGGAGTACTACAACAAGATATTGTGCGTGACGTTTGCCGAGCTGACCGGTGGTGTTGAGCCGGTGATGAAGGCGAGCACCTTGCGTCAGAACGTATGCAGGAGCAACATTGCTTGTGCGAGGCGTGGCGGCGGCGAGGGGACTCAGGCACTGTATGTGTGGAGCAGTATTCCGGAGAAGTACAGACGGCGGTTTGTGGCGACATACGGCGACCCAGAAGAAAAGATGCGAGAGGCTATGACGAAGGCAAGCATAAAGATAGATGCGAAGGCGCGTGAGTATTACGAAGCCTACACCTATATGGACAAGGACGGGCAGGAGCGCCACCTGACGGAGAAGATGATAGAGGAATATACCATCAACGCCTCGGTGCTTGGCGAGCTGGAGAAGATGGCTGCGAGACGCCAGGCCATCCGCAGCAGCTTGAACGCTCCGATGTCGGGTGCGTGGGACTTGATACTTGACAGTTCGGAACGTATGCGCGAGAGCTACGGCCACACGCTCCCGGGCACATTGGCGCGACTGAAGACGCGACTGAAGGCTTGGAAGGCCGATGGCTACCAGAGCGTGGTGAGCGGCAAGCTGGGCAACTCTTCGGCACTGAAGATAACCGGTGACTTTCTGAAACTGATTGTGGCTTTGAAGCGCAGCAAGGTGCCGGTGTACACCGACGCGCAGCTGTTTGAGAAGGCAAACGAGATAGCCGAGGAAAGAGGCTGGAAGCCGATAAGAAGCCTAAGCGGCATGAAGAAATGGCTGAACAGCCCGTCGGTGGAGCCTTTATGGTATGACGCCGTATATGGCGAGCAGGCAGCCCGTCAGCGTTACGGCAGAACGCACAAGACGGCACTTCCGACACGCAGGGACACGCTATGGTATGGTGACGGCACGAAGCTGAACCTTTACTATAGGGACGAGCAGGGCAAGGTGCGGACGACCCAGGTGTATGAAGTGATCGACGCGATGAGCGAGGTGCTTCTGGGCTACTGCATCAGCGACACAGAGGACTATGAGGCCCAATACCACGCCTACCGCATGGCAATCCAGAAGAGCGGACATAAGCCTTATGAGATTGTTTATGACAACCAGGGCGGCCACAAGAAGCTGGACTCGGACGGCTTTATCGGGAAGATTTGCCGCGTACACAGACCGACACAGCCCTACAACGGCGAGTCGAAGACGATAGAGAGCGTGTTCGGACGGTTTCAGGCTCAGGTGCTGCACAAGGACTGGCGCTTCACGGGTCAGAACGTGACGGCTAAGAAGGCGTCGAGCAGGCCGAACGTGGAGTTTATCGAAGCCAACAAGGACAGTCTGTACACTCTGGAAGAGCTGAAAGATGCCTATGCCGCAGCCCGTAAGGAATGGAACGAGGGTGTGCACCCTGCCACCGGCGAGCGCAGGATAGACATGTATGAGAAGAGCGTGAACGAGGAGACCCAGGAAGTGACGCTGCACGACATGGTGGACATGTTCTGGGTGTTTACGAAACGCATGGCTACGTTCACGGACCAGGGCCTGCAGGTGACGGTGAAGGGCGAGAAGCGGCAGTACGAAGTGTGCTCATCGCCCGGCGTACCCGACCACGAGTGGCGAAGGAAACACACCTACGAGCGTTTCATCGTGGCTTACGACCCTTACGACTTTGCAAGCATCAGACTCTATACAAAAGGCACAGACGGCTCGCTGCGCTTTGAGCGGACGGCAGAACCCTACATACTGATACACCGCGCCCTGCAAGACCAGCAGGGGACGGACGATGCGAAGTTTATCCGTCAGGAGCAGGAAGCCAACCTTCAGGACCGCATAGAGCGGACGGTGGCCGGACGGACGATAGCCGCCGAGCATGGCACGGACGCGGAGCAGCAGGGTCTGCACAGTCCGAAGCTGAAGGGAACGACGGCAGCCGTGCAGCGGCAGATAGACCACCGCATGGAGCGTTACTCGCAGCCGCCTGAGCAGTACCAGCTGGGAAGACACACGAAATCGCTGAGTCTTGACGACTGGCTGGACGTGATGGAGGGCGGTGATGATGGCGACACGCCGAGAATACCGCTTCCGATGGAGAAGAAGATTGCATCAAAACTGTAGAATCAATAAAAACAAACGATATGAACGAGAAACAGAAAGAACAGATACGCGAGGCCCTGCGCCTCTATGTGATGAAATATCCGAGCCAAAACAAGGCAGCAGCCAGTCTGGACGGTACGAGTGCGGGCACGGTAAGCTCGGTGCTGAGCGGCAAGTGGGAGAACATCAGCGACGACATGTGGCGAAAGATAGCCTCTCAGGTGGGAACCGCCACCCCTGGTACCTGGCAGATGGTGGAGACCACGGCAGCAAAGGAGATGGCCTATGCGATGACTGACGCCCAGGAATGGAAGAACGTGACCTGGGTGGTGGGCGAAGCCGGATGCGGCAAGACCACGGCAGCGCGGCTTTACGAGCGTGAGCACAGCGGTGCCTACTACGTTCTGTGCTCGGAAGACATGAAGCGCAGCGACTTTATCCGCGACATTGCGAAGAAGATAGGCTTGAGGACTGACGGCATGACGATAAGAGACATGCTTGACGCGATCATCGGCGCACTGATACAGACGGAGAACCCGGTGCTGCTGTTCGATGAAGCTGACAAGCTGACGGAAAGGGTGTTCCACTACTTCATAGACCTGTATAATAGGCTTGAGGACAAATGTGGCATCGTGTTTTTCTCGACCTCTTATATCAAGCGCAGGATGAAGATGGGACTGCGTTATGACAAGAAAGGCTATAACGAGATACACTCCAGGATAGGACGCAAGTTCTTCGAGCTGGAGCAGACAAGTCCGAACGACGTTTATGCGATCTGCGTGGCTAACGGACTGACCGACCGCAAGAAGATAGCTGAGGTGGTGAAGGACGCTGAGCAGTATGACTTCGACCTGCGGAGGGTGAAGAAAGGTGTACACAGAGTGAAGCAGATGGACGCTTAAGTAAACTTGATGCTTCGCTGCGCTCGGCAATGGTGAACAAGTTCCCATTGCTCTCGCTGGCAGAAGCATTGAACGGTGTTCAAATAACATTCAAACGATATGAAAAGAGCGATAAGCGTGAGCGAGCTGCTTGCGATGAAGAAGCAGACCTACAAGCTTAGCGACGAGTGGCGCGAGGCTTTCGGCGAGCCTGAGCGGAACGGAGTGTGGTTCGTGTGGGGTCGAAGCGGAAGCGGCAAGACGAGTTTCGTGCTGAAGCTGTGCAAGGAACTATGCCGATTCGGGCGAGTGGCTTATGACAGTCTGGAGGAAGGTTCGAGCCTGACGATGAAGAACGCCTTTATACGAGCCGGGATGCAGGACGTGGCACGCCGAATGGTGCTGCTGGATGCCGAGAGCATGGAGGACCTTGACAAGCGGCTGTCGAAAAGGAAAAGCCCCGACACGGTGGTTATAGACTCCTACCAGTATACGGGCATGAGCTTTGAGGACTATCTGGCTTTCAAGTCCCGTCATCCCAACAAGCTGCTCGTCATCATCAGCCAGGCCGAGGGCACACGCCCGAAGGGGCGTACAGCAGTGAGCGTGATGTTTGATGCCTCGCTGAAGATATGGGTGGAGGGATATAGAGCCATATCGAAGGGGCGATATTTCGGGGACAAGGGCTACTACACCATCTGGGCGGAGCGAGCTGAAGAATATTGGACCAATAACGACAAGAAGCAATGAGTAAGGACATGAACGACTACCGGCAGGGTGACACGATATACATCCTGCTGAAGAAGATCCAGGCGGAGAGCGTGATGGACGAATGGCTGGAGGGTAACTGGCAATGTGACCTAACGGTACACCGCAGCCAGAAGAACAAAGGGTGTGTGGTGCTGGAAACTACCGACCTGATGTTTGCGGCACGGATTATCCAGTGGCACACTTATGAGAGAGTAACATATAAACGCGAGAAACAATGAGCAGTAAGCATCGAATGATATGGCTGACGCCACCAGTTTACGGCAGCAAGGAAGAACGTATCGAGAGCCGAGGATATACTTGCGAATACTGTCATGGTCAGGGCGTTTTTTTAGGCGACCGGAGCAGCCCGAACGACAGCGAATGGAAAATTTGCCCCGTATGTGAGGGCAGCGGCAAGATGGACACCGAAGTGACCATAAAGTGGAAACCAAGTAAAACGGAAAAGAAATGATATATATTGGGATATTGACCGTAACAACGAATGTCTATGGTTCGCGCAGGACTTTACGCTTCGGCATTGTTCTTGACAAGAAGCGGAAAGGCATAGAGGATAAAATAAAAGAGACGTACCGCAAGAAGTTTGAGGAAAAGATGCAGGAAGTCGGTCTTCCAGCATCGGCTTGCAAATTGTCTTTTAGGTTTGAAACGACACTGCTTGCAGATATAGACCTTGCATTTTTTGAAGATAAAGCAACTGTAAATCCAATAAACATCAATGAAAGTGGAAATACTGACAAACATTAAAATGTGGCTTAGCGCAAAGCGCAAGGCCCATAGAGAAAGAAAGGCTGCACAGAAGGCTGCTGCCTTAGTGAGAGAGAGCGAAGCGATAGTTCAGGCTCGCGAGTTTAGCGGTGAGGTGTACGTATGTTTCAACAACGTGCCTATACTGCCAGCCGACGGGCTGACCTGGGACGTGCCGACGACACTTGCCGTGGCGAGAGAGGCGTGGCTGAAATGGAAAGAAAAGGAGGCTGAGCATGAACCACGTCGATAACTACGGGAAGTTCTACAAGCTGCTGAAGCTTCTGCCAGGTGCGGACAAGGAGACCTTGGTGCGGCAGTTTACCAACGAGAGAACCGAGCACCTGCGCCAGATGACCGACAAGGAGTATGAGCTGATGTGCAAGGAAATGGAGCGTGTGGTGGGCTACGACGAACGGCGTGCCGCTCTGCTGAAGGAGAAGCGCAAGGCGCGTAGCGGCGTGCTGCACCAGATGCAGCTGTGGGGTGTGAACACGGCAGACTGGAAAGCCGTGGACCGCTTCTGCGAGGACAAACGGATAGCGGGCAAGGCTTTCCGCTTCCTGGACAGCGTGGAACTGTCAGACCTGAACACGAAACTGCGTGCCATGAACCGCAAGAAGAAAGAAAACGAGTAATGAACCCATAAAAAGAAAAGACAATGGAAACAAAGAACGAGACAGTGGACCCTTTGAAGGGTATGACAAAGGAGCAGCGTGCCGAGCTGTTAGCACGGCTGCAGACCGAGGTGAAGAACGACCGCATGGCGAAGCGCGAGAGCTACGAGGCACTGCGTGGGCAGTTTATGCATGACGTTCTGGGCAGAGTGGAGAACTTGGAGAGCGAGGTTTCGGGCTTCAAGAAATGGCTTGACGACGAGGTGACGGCTTTCACGAAACTCATGCGCGAGTATGGCGCTGTGAAGAACGAGAGCCAGCAGAGCTACACGATCACAGACGGAGACTTCAAACTTGAGGTGAAGTTTAACAAGGTGAAGGGCTTTGACGAGCGTGCAGACCTTGCGGCCGAGCGCCTTGTGGACTACCTGAAACGCTACATGGAGGCGAGCGAGAAAGGTGTGGAGGACCCGATGTACCAGATGGCGATGACGCTTCTGGAACGCAACAAGACGGGCGATCTGGACTACAAGAGCATCTCCAAGCTTTATGAGCTGGAGGACCGCTTTGACGAGGAGTATGCAGAAATCATGCGTCTGTTCAAGGAAGCCAATGTGGTGCAGGCAACGGCTACGAACTACTACTTCTCTAAGCGCAATCCGGAGAACGGCGTGTGGAGCCGCATAGAGCCGAGCTTCTGCAGGTTGTGAGATGTGGGGCATAAGCCTCGACAAGCCTTTTTTAGCCTTTCTGCGTAACGGGAGGGCATGAATTGAAGAAAGCCACCTAAATATGAGCGATTTAGGTGGCTTTTTGCTTGCGGTTTAAGGGAAAAAGTTTATTTTTGCAGACTATGAGCAAAGGACGAGACAAGGCACTGATAAGCGCAAGAGACAGAAAGCTGTTTGAGCGCTATTACTATTGGACTGAAGTGAAAAGACTTCGGTTCGATGACGCATTGCAGAAACTCTCGTCGGAAGAATTTTTCATCAGTGAAGGTCGTATCATGCAGATAATCCGCAAGATGATACGCGAAGGCGAGAAGGTGGACGGTGCGGAGCTTCCAGCCGTTGGTTTCAGCGGTTTTCGCGTATCACCGAAAGCGAAATGCGACGCGCGGCAACTTTCACTTTTTCCGTGACAACGGACTCTGATACCGTTGTCTTATAAGTCATTTCATAAACCTTTATACCATGGCTGAACGTGTAGAAGCGTGAGGCTGTGCGTACGAGAGCACCATCATCTGCAGGCCGAAAGTTCTGCAGGACGGTATGTAACTCATGGCGCAGAGCGTTGCGCTCATTGATGCGTTCGGTGGTGTCAGAGCCATAGTGCGTGTCATCGTAGCAGTCGATGCAGAGGCGTATGCGTAATGTACAGACCCCCTTCTGAATGCCTGATGCGAGATTGGACCATTCTGTTTCTGGTGCATCGATGAGGACGCACGGGAATGTGATGGGGTACATCTGGCGTTCATCGTCGGTGTCGTCGATGTTTTCGAGTTGGCCGTAGTCCTCGTCAACAAGCGAGAGCGCAGGAATGGACGTAGCAATAAGGGGTATGAGTTCAGATATTAAGTATTCCATTTTCTATACGTTTAATAGAGTCGTTGATAATCGTGTTAATTTTCTGTTTCAACTCACGGCTATCGCCCATGAACTGACGCTGCGGGATGCGAGCAGTGATGTTCAGTTTGGACTTCTTGGTGAGTGCAAGTGCACGCCACTTGGCGGCTGTAGCCGGGAGCTGTTTTGGCAGCTTGCCCTTGCCCTTGACACCTGCGAGAGCATAGACCTTGGCCCATGCGAAGCGACGCATGCGCTTGGTGACAGACGGGTGTGTGTTGAGGGTGCCGCCATTGTTGTGTATGGCAGCATAGGGCACAGGGTTTGTGACCGTGACCTGTCTGGGCTGTGAGGAGTACTGAATGGATCGCATAAGGTGGTCACGGCGCGAAGTGAGCGGCGTGTACTTGGCATCGGGACCGCCTTCACGTTGTCGTTGTGTAGTCTTCCATGGGTGTAGCCCGTCGTCACGCCAGCCTGCATCTCGGAAGTTTTGCTTGAAATGATTGACGGCTACGATGCCCACCTTGCGCGGCAGTCGGTCGCGGACTTCGCGCTCTATGTCGTCCTTGAGGCGGACGATGCGCTTTTGGATTTCTTTTGCGTCCATGGTCAGAGAACTATTAAGTGAAGAACTATGGCGGCGACGAAGAAGCCGCTGATAATTTGCTTGTAGCGATTGGACGCTGCGAAAAAAAAGAAAAAATTGTTCATAACGTTTGTTTATTAAATAATTATTATTACCTTTGCGATGTGGGGGGAGCGTTTAATCCCGTAAGGGACACGTCCCCCATTCCAGCCAGGGTTTTCACTCTGGCTTTTTTGTTAATATTATTTTTTCTTTGTCTATGCAATAAATGTACTTGAAGAGACGATACTGCGATGTGCCTTTTAGTCCATTGAATTTGGCAAATCCTGTTTCAAAAGTCTCACGGTCAAAATTATCATTCGGGAAGAAAATTACCGCTACTTCAGCATCTGGTTTTGAAACGCAGTGTTTGAGAGCTTGCCGTATGTTATTGGCGGTTGCCGTTTCAGCTCCTGCAATCTCAAAGAGCATATCGTCCCATGTGCCTTCAGTATTTTTATGATTGAGAATGGTATGGTCCTCTTTTTCTAAGATGACCTTATGTCCATTTCTAAAACCAATGTCCTGCGCCGTTATCTCATACCAGCCTTTCTTTTTGTCTATATTGTGGTCAATATGAGTGGCTTTTAACCCCATACTCGTTTCATCGAAAAGGACATCCTTATAAGAAGTATTATTGCTATACTGCAGAAATTCTCTGTATCGATCGTCTCGCTCCTTATTTGGGAATGTGGCGTTGATTTTCGCACACTCAAAGCAATGCTTTTTCTCGTTTTTGAAAAACGCTTGAGCCTTATTCTTTACACCATTGTTGAACGGACACGCTACGCAGGACTTAGGGAAATAGGGATGGTCTTGTGAGAAGGTGTGCCCATCCTTTCCGGGGTTGTTTGTGAGTCCTGGCTGTGGCGCCTCGCCAGCGAACTCCGCCTTCAGTTCTGGCGTAGGTGGGTCGTCGGTCTGTTCAAGTGAACACTTGCAATTCCATCGGTCGCCGGGGTGGTGTTCGTCCCAGAACGGGTCGGAGACGGGCAGCGTGAGCTTTCTCTCCCAAAAGGCTCGGTGGCTGCTCTCGGGCGTGGGCGACGTGGTTGGCATCCAACGGAGGTTGGGCATAACATCAGCATCGCGGATGAACTGCTGCCAGTCGGCGGCATTATGGGCACGTATGAGAGCCGTGTCGTACTCGGTGCGCAGCCACGCGCCGACATAGTGGGAAGATATACTTTTTACATCGTCAGCCCACTGGCGGAACGGTTTTAACGTGCCGTCGGGATTGAGGAGGCGTGCTGCCATTCGCTCGGACATGGAATGCACCTTGAAGGCAGCAAAGACCTCGTTGGAATGACGGAGGGCGGCGAGGAAGTTGTCACGATGTGTAGGCGCACTACTCTGCAGCAAGCCCGAGACCGTGGCTTCGTTGAGAACGCGCAGTACCTCGCGCCACATTGTAGGCTCGACGGCACGGGAGGTGTCGAAGCCGTTGTATATGGCACGGAGATACTGCTGCAGCACATCGGTGGAGAACGTGAACGAGGGCGCGACATTGTGGAAATGTCCAGAGCAACAGGCACATGAGCCGTCGTAATAGAGCCTATCGATCAGAAGTCGGAATCCGCCCCTGGCAACGGGGCGAGCCCGAAAAAACCTCTCAAATGGTTTTTTATCGTTTTTTGAACGGTGTTTGAGCCGTCTTTTTTGTTGTCCTCCTTATGGTTGTGCCCATCATCGTCTGGAGCGTTGAGCGCATTGCGCATGGCGGTCCTTTCCGCCTCCTTCTGCGCCTTGAGCTCGTCGTAGTTGTCGGGCTTGGCTATGCAGAAAGTTTCGTAGAGATAGTCATCGTCTATGGGGAGTCCCATGGAAGAGAGCTTCTGCACGATGTCGATTTGCTGCGATGGATTGATTTTGTCCTTTTTGGCATAGACGAACTCGCCACCCTCGACATTGAACCCGAGGTCGGCGAAGATCTGCCGCATGTCGTAGTTGAGAATGTCGAGAATGAAATCGCGGTCATCGGCGTTCATTTCGTCCTCTTCCTCCTTGTGCACCTCACCAAGCGCTTGTGTTCCTGTTTCTTTGGCATCGGTTGTGAGTGTATTGCCGAGCACGCGGATTGAAATTTTGGAGTCCCAATATTCGGCAAATGTTTTGTAAAGCTCTGACGAGCCCGACTTGTTGGCAGCCTCGATGAGCGTAAGTTCGGAATCCTTTGGGTGTATGTAGACCGCATTGGCACCCTGCGAGCGCGCTTCTGCGACCAGTCGGCGACGTGCCTGCTCGTCGCCAGCATCATAGGTATACTCACGGATAGGCATACCGAAAATATTGCAGAAGCGTGCCCAATCAGCCATGTCGCCACGCTTGTAAAGGACAGCGGGTAGGAGTTCGGCAAAAATTCCGAGCTCACGCTCCTTCCCGACAAAGAGCATATTGGGAAACTGCTCAACCGGTATACCATCTATCTCCCCTTGGTACTTGAGAATGCGCCGGTGTATAGGGTCATAGTGTTTACGGTTGATGAGATCATAGCGTATGAAGCCATCATCATCGCGCCAGAACTGCATGATGGAGAAGCCGTAAAACTCAGAAAGGACACAATCCTTTCGCAACTGCTTGAACCATGGCGAGCGAATCTGACTGTTGATTTCCTCGTCGGGTTCGCCGTTGCGCTGGAACTCGATGGGAATCTTGGTAACCCCTCTCAACCGCTTTGCGAGCACCCCCGATAGATGGAGGTCGAGCATAGCGGACTCATACATGTCGTAGAGTCGGACTCGGTTGGAATAGTCGATGCCCTGCGCTGCCTTGACAGACGCCATATAGGCTTTCATGTCGAAGAAGAATACCTCAGGCATCTGCAGCACGATGTCGGGCTGTCGCTGCCCGGGTGATGTGAGCATACCACCCTGTGTGATGCGTTTTTGTGAGGTACGCATAGACCTATTTGTTTTTAAGTTCTTGTTAGCCATATTGATGATGGTAACTACTCAGCACCCCTATAGCTGTCTCTTATACACATCTCCGAGCCCACGAGACCGATCAGTATCTCGTA
>ENA-UAIC01000417-UAIC01000417.1-human-gut-metagenome-genome-assembly--contig:-NODE-417-length-15874-cov-6.726974_pt1 | contig 15874 bp, 10 predicted proteins | sample MGYA00244413_ERZ654377 | MGnify/ENA primary metagenome ERZ654377 (study PRJEB26926, sample SAMN06165148) | human gut metagenome | biome: ENVO:00009003; feature: ENVO:2100002; material: ENVO:00002003...
TACGAGATACTGATCGGTCTCGTGGGCTCGGAGATGTGTATAAGAGACAGTTTCAATACTTCAAACTACTTCGACTACACTCACAACTTAATGACTTCTTGAATACTTCCCGAAAAAGAAAACTGCCATCAATTAAGACAGCAGTTCCTTTTCGGCTGGTATGCTATTAGGAATACACAATATCGTTCAATACAATCTCATCTGCACAGGCTCGGATATTATTCATCAATCCGACCCATCTCATCATATCCTCCGCTTTCAGTTGTTCCGTCACACCTTGTTTTCTTGCCATTTCCTTTATCAGATACTCCGCCATATTACACGCCGAAGTATCAATTTCAGCAAGGTGTTCATATAACTTTCCGCTTGTAAGCAGATTGAAATATAAGACTTTCTTGTGTTCCCTTAAATATTTTTCCCTCGTTCTTCCGTATTTTATGAGCGTAGACGGTTCTTCGTTTTCTATCGTCAAGCAGGGATAGTAATAATCTCCGATGAGTTCGTACTGGATACCGGTTCTTTCGTCTGTAATAAATCTTTGCATTCTGATTTCTCCTTTCGCTTCTTGTGATAAAATTCCAAAGATTTCTCGTTGTGATTTTGCTTTTGACATTCTTCGGAACAGAATTTCTGCTGACTGTGTGCAGGCCAGTAGGTACTGCCACACACAGCACAGACACGCTGACGATAATAATGATTTCCTTTTTCTGCTTCTCTGTCGGCTTTTGTCTTATCCTGCCTTGCCTGATAGCAACAATCCTTTGAACAGAATATCTGTCGGTTACTTGTAGGCACAAACTCTTTTTGACAGTGAGGACATATCTTTGTCTTGACGATTTCTCCACCGTTTTCAGCGAGTTTTTTCGCCTTTCGCTTCTCTCGGTAGGCTTTTTCACGCTCACGCTGTTTTGCCAAGCGTTCCATCTCAATCTGTTCTTCCTGTGCCTTTATTTCAGCAAGTTCTTCTTCTGTATAGGCAATATCGACCTGCCCGACATAGTTGAAGTAAATATCAACCTTTTGTGTCCTTGCTTTTCCCACACCCTCTGCTTCATAAACCACAATCTTGTCAATGAGTTCAGCAAACATCAAATCGGAAATTTCTGTCGGCTCTTTGCACTTGCGAATTAAAGAAATGAAATGCTTAATATCAACAGCATTTACTTTTTCTTCGGTAAGTTCCTTTTCCATTTTCTCAATCTTCGTTTCCAGCTCAGCCTGTTCGTCATCGTACTGCTTCATCAGTTGCTTATACTGTCTTTCGGGCAGTAATCCCGAAACAAGATTTTCATACAAGCCACGAATAAGTTTAGACAATTCATCGTATCGCTTCTGAAAACGGTGCAATTCCGATTTATTGTGCTTTGGCTTTTCTGTCTGCTTTTCATTCCAAAGTGCTTGAAGTTCCTTTGCAAAGGCTTCTTCGTCATTCAGAACAAATCTTGATAATCGTTTGACAGCCGATAATATCAAGGCTTCAACATTATCAGCACTAATTGAATGGGCAGAGCAGGAGTTTACTTTGCTTGCATATCCGCCGCAACGGTAAGAATACTGCACCGAACGGTCTTTTTTACTGTAATGCGTTTGCAGGGTCATTCTTCTGCCACAATCCGCACAGTACAGATAACCGCTTAAACGGTTGCTATGCGTACCTTTGGCTGCTGTCCTGTTCGCTCGTTTCTTTCGCTTCTGAACGCTGTCCCAAAGTTCCTGCGAGATGATAGGCTCGTGCGTATTATAAAATACATACTGTTCATCTTCATCGGTATTCTTTCTTTTGTGCAGTTTGAAATTGGTGCTGACCGATTTACGCAAAACAGTATGACCGAGATATTCCTGTCTGCTTAAAATCGCTCTTATGGTTGACATTCCCCAAAGATACGGGTCTGAAAACTTTGTTCCGTTATACTGTTCGGGGTGATATTCCTTTGCGTGTGCAGCCGGAATTAAAACCTTTTCTTCGGTAAGCAATTCAGCGATTGCTCTCGGACTTTTGCCCTCGTTGGCAAGCAAAAAGATACGCTTTACCACCGCAGAAGCCACAGGGTCAACGACAAGCGTTTGTTTGTCGGTTGCTAATCGGTTATATCCATAGGGAATTGAACCGCTACAACGCTTTCCGTCTTTCATACGGGCGTCAAACACAGCCTTGATTTTATTGCTTGTGTCTTTTGCGTACCATTCGTTCATTATATTCAAAAATGGGGCAAAGTCATTGTCAGAAGCATTATTGCTGTCGATACTGTTATTTATCGCAAGGAAACGGACATCTTTCTGTGGGAACAGAACTTCCGTATAAAAACCGACTTGCAGATAGTTTCGCCCTAATCGGCTCATATCCTTAACAATAATCGTTGCGACATTTCCTGCTTCTACTTCCTTAATCAACTCCTGAAAACTCGGACGATTGAAATTTACACCCGAAAAACCATCGTCAGTAAAATGACGGATATTCGTAAAACCATTTCTTCGGGCGTAATCTTCCAAGTATTGCTTTTGATTGGTGATTGAATTTGACTCACCATTAAGGTCATCATCTCTCGACAAACGCTCATAGAGTGCTGTAATCTTTGAACTCCTTGACATTCTCTTATCCTCCTTTCCTTATGTAATCCGATTTAGCATTACAGGGATTACTCCCTCTGCTAATAGGAGAAAATAGGGGTACAAAGCGGAACTGTTTTTCAAGAAAATCAAAAAAATTCTTGAAGTTCCAAAACCGATTTTGATATCCTATTTTCAATTTAGGAACGCATTATTTATCGTCTTACTAAAGTATAGCCCTCCGGTGTAAGTTCCACTGCCGTAATGGTTTCTCCGAAAGTGGAAGCCCAGGCATCAAAGTGCTGCAACCCATTTTTCACAAGCGTGTTGTACTGCAAATATCGCTGTATCGTATAGAGTTCCACCATACTGTTTGAGATAGGTGTACCCGTTGCAAATACGGTTCCTCGTCCTCCGGTAATCTCGTCAAGGTAACGACACTTCATAAAGAGGTCGGAAGATTTCTGTGCTTCCGTCTGTGCGATACCGCCCACATTACGCATTTTTGTATAAAGATAAAGGTTCTTGTAATAATGGCTTTCATCAACAAAAAGTCTGTCTACACCAAGTTCCTCAAAGGTTACAACATCATCTTTTTTCGTCTGGTCATTGAGTTTATCAAGTTTCTGCCTGATAGATTTCTTTGACTTTTCAAGCTGCTTTATGGAGAAGTTTTCCCCTCGGTTTCGCTTGAGTTCCGCAATTCCTCCGGTTATCTCCTCAAGCTGCTGTTCTAAGATTGCCCTCTGTCTTTCAATGGACATCGGGATTTTTTCAAACTGTGAATGTCCGATGATAACTGCGTCATAATCTCCAGTTGCAATCCTGCCGCAGAACTTTTTACGGTTCTTGGTTTCAAAATCTTTCTTTGTTGCGACAAGGATATTCGCCGCCGGATAGAGCTGCAAATACTCAGCCGCCCATTGTTCGGTCAAGTGATTTGGTACAACAAACAGTGACTTGTTACAAAGCCCAAGCCTTTTCGACTCCTGTGCTGCCGCTACCATTTCAAAAGTTTTTCCTGCTCCGACTGCGTGTGCAAGAAGTGTATTTCCTCCGTAAAGGATATGAGCAACCGCATTTTTCTGATGTTCCCTGAGTTCAATTTCAGGATTCATACCATTGAAGATGATATGACTTCCATCATACTCACGAGGTCTGACGCTATTGAATTTCTCATTGTAAGATTTGCAAAGCCTTTCCCTTCGTTCAGGGTCAGACCATATCCAGTCCTGAAATTCCTGCTTAATCATTTCCTGCTTCGACTGAGCAATCGCTGTTTCCTTTTTATTTAGGACAGCCTTTTTCTTTCCCTCATCATCTTCGATATAATCAAAGATACGCACATCTTTTAAATTCAGCGTTTCCTCAATAATCTTATAGGCATTGATGCGGGAAGTTCCGTAAGTGTTATATGCCCTTACATTTCCTTTGTCATAGGATTTTCCCTCAATATTCCACTCACTCGTAAATGGAGAGAAGTGAACTTTGATATTCCACTGTGCATAACGTGGTGTTTCAAGCAAATGAAAGATAAACTCCTGCACATCGTCCGGTGGCAGCCAAGTTGCACCAAGTCGCACGGAAATTTCACTTGCAGTCAGGTCTTTCGGCTGCACCTTTTGAAGTGCTTCTACATTGACCTTATAATCTTCCGGATAGAGTTCTGCCGAGTTCTTTGCAATCTTCAGCTTTTCCCTGACATTACCCGAAAGGTATTCATCAGCCATCAGATACTTCGGTTCGTAAGAATTTCCATACTCATAAAGCGGGTTTAGGAAGATAACACCCTTTAAGTCCTCAAAGATTTCATTCTCCGATTTACCGGAAAGCCCCATCATATAGTCCATATCAATCGTGGCTTTTTCTCCAAGAGATACCGCCAACGCTTCGCTTGCCGTATCAACAGAAGTAACCGGAGTATGCGGCTTAATTGTCCTCTTAGAAAACATATCAGCCTTACGCTCCAGTTCTCCGTCCTCTCCGATTATCTCCAATGCGGAAAGCAAAGAGAATGAACTGTCCTGCGAGAAAGCAGAAGTATTTGCACGGCTGTTAATGAGTCCGTACTTACCTGAAAAGGTATCATAAAGTCTGTTTAATCGCTCCTGCTCCGCTTTGATTTCGCTGTCAGGGTAATCTTCTGTCTGCAATTCAATCAGCGTTCTGACGGAATTTCTAATAGCAATCATACCCTTAATTCGGTTCTCTGCGGTTGCCGACACTTCCACCGGAGTCATACGGGAATTTTCACGATAGTAGATTTTATCGTCTACCACCGTATAGGAAAAGTTTCTCACTGTCGGGTCTGCCGGAATAGAATTATCTTCCTCCTCCAGTTCTTCCTCAGTTTCATATTCCGTGATTTCTCCGTGAATGTTTGCTACTGCTTCATCAAGCTGTGCTGCAAGGTCTGCATTTTCATACGGCACACAAGTTGCTTCCATACCGAAACGCCCCGATACCATTTTCATTTCTCCGAGTATCATTTCGGGGTGCTGCACAAAATAAGAGTTCATCTTAATTCCGTTCTCATCGGTATCAAGATAAACCCAATCCGGCTCAATATCTATCAGTCTGTCACGCTTTTGTAGGATAAGAATATCCGAAACGACTTCCGTTCCTGCATTACCCTTAAAGGTATTATTCGGCAATCGAATTGCTCCAAGAAGCTCTGCTCTCTGTGCAATATACTTTCGTACTGCTAAAGTTTCCTTATCCATTGTGCCTTTGCTCGTTACAAGAGCCATCACACCGCCGGGTCTTAACTTATCAAGGGACTTGGCAAAAAAGTAATCGTGTATCAGAAACTTATGCTTGTCGTACCTTTTATCCGATACCTTAAAATCTCCAAAAGGCACATTGCCAACCACTCCATCAAAAAAGCTGTCCGGCAGATTGGTTTCTTCAAATCCTTGTGCCGCAATGGTTGTTTTCTGGTAAAGCTGCTGTGCAATCCCTGCGGAAATCGTATCAAGTTCCACACCGTAAATCTTACTGTCCTGCATTGCGTCCGGCAGCATACCGATGAAATTACCGATACCGCAGGACGGCTCTAACAAGTTGCCTTCCTGAAAGCCCATCTGCTCCATAGCCTTATAAATGGCTGTGATTACTTCAGGCGGCGTGTAGAACGCAGTCAACGTGCTTTCTCTTGCCGAAGCATATTCCTCCGGTGTTAATACCGAAGAAAGTTCCAGATATTCAGTTGCCCACGCTGAATTATTTTCATCAAAGGCTTCTGAAAGCCCACCCCAACCGACATATTTTGATAAAACAATCTGTTCTTCAGGAGTGGCAAATCTGTTTTCTTCCTGACATTTTTTAAGAAGCTGTATCGCCATAATATTTCTGCGGAAGCGTTCCTTTTTACCAACTGTTTCAACCTCATTTTCCCTGAGATTAAAGGTGTGGCGTTCTGCCATAGACACATCAGGGTGCAAGTCAAAGCCTTTGACCTTTTTCTTCTGCTCCCAAGCGGGAACTACCGGCTCAGGCTCTTTTTCATTTCTTTCTTCGGCAGGTTCTTCCTTTACAATCAAATGCTCATTCATCGGATTCTCACGCACTTTTCTGTCAAACTCTGTGCGTAAAAATTCCTTATTGAACAGTGGCATATCATAGTCATAGAGCATTACTCTCTCATCATCAACAGATAAGATTTCGTACTCAGAAGCACCGATATACACCTTATCGCCAAGATGATATTCATACTGCACATCTTGCGACTGTTCTGCTTCTTCAGGTTCTTTTTCGGTTGGTTCGACCTCCTGCTCCGGTGGTGCATTAGAGAGTATCTCACGGTTTCTTTTCGTTTCTTCGATTTTGGCTCTGCGTTCCTCTTGACTTTCAAGCCACTGAGGATAGTGTTCTTTTTCCTTTGGATTTAAGTATCTGTCTGTTCGGATAAGTTCCCCGATACGTTTCTCCACCTGCGACCACGAAAGCGTGATATGTGGATTTTCTTTACCGATACCTTTCGTAATCGTAATACCTTTTCCATCGTGACTCTCATCAATTCCTGCTCCGATTATTACTGGATAAGAGCCGCCCCAACCGTACTCATTTTTTAAGAAGTCTGCGTTTTCTTTTGCTGAAAGGCTTTTTTCAAACTGCTCATAGATACGCATTTTACCCTCAGTAAATCCGCTTTCATTCGCAAGAACAGCGTCGATAATCTCCTGAGAAAAAGTAAAGGCAGAGGTTTTCTTTTCCTCTGCCCGACCGTCTAATATGAATGTCATCTGACCGTCCATTGACGGTAATGGTTTTATGCTGTCACTTAATTCTCCCAATAATCGCATAGCTTCAAAATGTCGAGCAATAACAGCCCAATCATAAAAACTCTGTGCGGTTCTGCTGTCGTATTTGCCCTCCCACAAATGCAGAACGTTTTCAAAGGTCTTGTACCCTACTGTCCTGCCATCCTCTAAAGTAAGCTCGGTATAATCATTATTGAAAATACTCTTTACATACTCTGTGCGGTCTTTGTTATCAGGATTACGTTCATAATAATCTTTGATTTCTTCCAGACTAGCCGACAAATGTGGTGTCGTTCTGAGAATTTCATTGATTACTTCATCACGTCCAAAGAACGGAAGGCTTTTATCCTCGTGCGTTCTGTCGTAATACTCTAAGCGAATATCACTTCCGCTTTCACGATTTCCTGTGCCGAACTGCGAAGAGAGTTCATCAGACGAACCCATTTCATCATATCCTCCGCTTTCATCTGTTCGGTCACTCCCTCTTTCTGTGCCATCTGGCTCAGGATTGTTTCCTCCATCTTGCTGGCTCTCTGTTCCACTTCCGCCAAGTGCTGTGTCAGTTCGCCCCTCGTCAGGAGATTGTAGTAAAGGACTCTGTGATGTTCCTTCAGAAACTCTCTCCTCATCTGAGCGTACCTGCCCAGCGTCACTTCCGGCTGCTGTGGAAGTTTCAGGTTCGGAAGGCTGTAATCGCCCACCATCGTGTAGGTCAGTTCGTTCATCGTCCAAACTCCTTTCGTCGTTATTTTCAACCTTATTGTATTCATTTCTGTCCTGACCGACAATTATGCGATTTTGACGGTTGAGTGCAGTAATTGTTTTAGATATTTCCGTTAATCCCATTTCTGCAATATCACTGGTAGCAAATCCAAGTGCATTGAGTGTTTCCTGCGTATTGAAGTTAGTAACATCTCTGAAATCATCAAGTTCAAAATAACCGTCCGTATCAACGCCAAGCCTTGACATCATCATATATGCCACACTATTTGTCACGACATTTTTATAAATGAAAGCTACAATATCCTCTTCCACTTCCTCGAAGGAACTACCCTCGGTTGCATAGTAAAGGTCTTGTAGATAATCAGGGATATTATCCTCTGCCGCATTTCTTGCTGCTCCCATAATTGCTTCGGCAAGACTGCTCTTATTCTCAATCTCTCCGAAAGTGCTTTCCAATGTTTCAATCACATCAGCTTCGTATTCCTGACGCATATCCCAAATCGGGACTGTTCTTGAATATCTGCTTTCGTGAGTATCTGAAATATCAAAGTAATGTGTCAGTCTTTGCCGTGAACGGTTTTCATCAGCAAAAACAGCAATACCTCTTGCACCTCGGTTGACCCATCTGCCAAAAATTTTGTTCCACTGCTCTATCTCAAGAACCGCTGTTGCATCAGGTCGCTGTGCATATACAAGTAGCTGTTCGTCATAACGTAACTTATAATTTCGGCAAGCCGAAGCCAAGAATGCCTGCCAGTTCTGAGGATTTGACACAACCGTTTTGCAGGTGCGGTTGTAAAGCTCAGAAATAAGGTCATATTTTCGTGCCATTACTCTTGCACCTCCTTATCGCTGTTTTTCTCTATTTCTGGTCTTGTTTTTTGACGGTTCGGATTGATTGACAGGTTCAACTTTACTTCCACTAAGCTCCATTTTTTCAGCAAACTCGCATATATGATAGCAGCAATTTCCGACATACAAATGGTAGTCATCAATATACTTACACGCTCTGTCTGCTGTGTGTCCATCACGAAAAGTAATCCTGATTTTCCCTCCATCGGGAATATAGAATTTTAAGTTGTAATGACTGTCTATAAATCGAATTTGCTTTTCCTGCGACTCTGCTCTATTCTCCTGTTGCTTCATTTTCCTTACCTCTCATTTTTGTTGCTTCATCAGAACCGCCGCCCAAATACGAAAAGAGTTTACCGGACTTTGTATTCTTCTGCAGCTCCATAATCACACCCATATCAGGAATCGTGATATTCGGGATTTTCAGGATTGCTTCCATATCAAGCTGCTGCAACTTTTTCTCCGTATCACAACCGGAGTCAAAGAGTTTATTCAGCACCTTGACCTTATTCTGAAAAGTTGCTTTGTCTTTCACGAAAATACCTCCTTAGCTAATGTTGATTACAATAGAAATACTGCCGCTCTGTTCTTCTTTCTGCGGATTACGTGAATACTCAGGAAAAAGGGACTGTACTCTCTGCCTTGCCCTGCGTATGGTTTCAAAACAAGGAAGTCCGTATGCTCGGTAATTAAATACAATATCCTCAAGCGGAAGATTTCCGGCTGGTATATATCCGTACCGATTGTAATAATGCAGAATGAGAAGCATATCATCATACCTCGACATCGGGCATTCCTTTAAGATTTCAAGCACTCGGCTCTCCACCGTTTTCTGTTGTTTCATAATGTTCCTCCAAAAATTAAAGGGACAGAGTTTTTTACGCTCTGCCCCGACTGGTTAATGTTCGCTTGTTACTTACTTCTTACGGTTTTTAACCTGAAGAAAGATAAAGCCGCCGACAATAACGGCGACTAATGCGATAGCGATAATTGTCTTTGCTTCCATTACTCGTTACCCTCCTTTTTCTTCTTTTTGTGTGCAACAACAGAAGTTATGGCGATACCGACAGCAGAAAGTCCAGCAAGGACATACCAAAGTTTCATATTGGTATCATCTCCTGTTTTCGGAGTATCCCTCAACTCATTGTGCATTTTTACAACGGCTGTTTCATCAAGTTTGATAGTAACATTCTGGTCGGCAGGTGTGATATATGCAGCAGAGGCATTGTTTGCCACTTCGGATACGGTATATTCGCCAATACGAAGTCCCTCAATCACGATTTCGCCGTTCTTATCTGTTTCAAATGTCATATCATAACCGTTTGCTCCGGTTACTCTGAACGCAAAACCTTTAACCTTACCATCTGAAGATGTCTTGACGATTTTCAGTATTCCACGCATAGCTTCATTGAAAAATCCAACACCAGCCTTATTCTCAACGGAATAAGTTGTTTCGTCTTTCTCAATGAAAACAGAGTATTCTCCCTTATCAAGCAGGAAGCCCTCTGGTGCTTTTGTTTCACGGACAATATATTTTCCGTAAAGCAGCTCTTTCATCTCATAAATTCCGGTTTCGGTTTCTTCAAGATTTCCGATAAGTTCATCGCCATCATCAATCTTTCCGTTCTCATTGGTGTCCTTATATACCTCAAAGGTTGCACCCGTAAGTTTGTTATCTGGATATTCAGCGTCCACCTTCGTGAGTCTGATATTGCCGTGAACATACTCATTGACAATCTCAATTTCAACTACCTGCTCGGCTTTGCTGATATTGACCTCATACGCTTTTTCATCAAGAACAAATCCCTTTGGCTGCTCGATTTCTCTTACAATCCATTTGCCATAAGGAACTTTTGCAAAAGAAAAACTACCGTCTTTTGCAGAGGTAGTCGTCATAAGTGCAGTATCTTTTGTAAATTCTGTTTCTTCGGCTTTGAAGATACCGATAACAGCACCCTCAAGTGCTTCTCCGTTCTCGTCAATCTTCTTACCTGATACAGAACCATAGATAAGTTCGTTCTTGATTTCTTTTCCGTCATTCACTTTGATTTCAACTGTTGTGGTATCCTGACCTGCGTATTCAAATACAACCGGATACTTCGTATCAGAGAGAACATAATGCTCATCGGTTGCAATCTCTTTGACATAGTATTTGCCAAACGGAAGGTCTGACTTCATAACAGCAGTTCCATTTTCATTTACGCTGACAATCTCAATCAGTCCATCAGCCGGAATAACTGTACCGCTTGCAGATACAATATCTTCTGCGGCATAAAGACCAAAGCTGATGTTTTTGATTTCTCCGTTGTCGCCAATACCAAATGTCTTATCCTTTTCAATGGCTTTTGCAAGGCTTACCTGCACTTTCTGTCTTTCGTTATAGAACGATGTGGAAGTTTCGGTAACAGAGATATTCTGACCTGCATAAGTAAGCTCAACCGTATGTGTTTCGCCACTGATTACCATTCCATAAGGTGCGGTAATTTCCTTGACCTCGTATTTTCCGAGATAAAGTTCTTTGCTCTTCACAAATCCATCGGAGCTTGTTGTGATAGTATCTACCACTTCGCCCTTTGAATAGCGAAGTGTACCGTCCGGTGTGCTAATATCTTCCGCAGCACGGACTTCATAAACTGCACCCTCAAGTCCTGCCACTTCATAAACAGGCTGATAGATAACATCACTGTCCTCAGAACCACTTACATTGACACCACTAAATACTTCTCCGGTCTTTTCAACCGTGATAGTACCTTTCTGTGCCATATTCGGCTTATTGACTTTCACAACAGTTACGCCGCCTTCCTCTGTGGAATTTTCTTCGGTAATATCAAAATATACCGGAGTATCATCAAGTACATATCCGTATGGAGCTTGTACCTCTACGATGGAATATCCCTTGCCGTAATCTAATTTCTCAGGTGTTACAAGAGAACCATTTGCGTCGGTATAGAACACATCAATCGTGGTTGGTGTCGGATAAGTAAAGGTCATTTTGACCTGATTGCCCTGCGGGTCGTAAATCTTAAATCCTGCTCCTGCATACGGAATACTCTTTCCGCTTTCTGCGTCCACCTTGACTACATTGACAAAGCTCTCAAAGTTACGGTTATTGATAAGATAACGGTAGGTCTGTGCGTTCTGTGAAATGAACACATCAAAATCGTCCATCATCTCTCTGCCTTCCCAACCGGAAGTCTGGTGTACGGTATAAATACCATACGGCACATCTTTTGTCTGACCGAAGCCATATTCATCGCATACGATAGTATCTCTCTCGTCTTTATTGGCTGCGTCATAGCTTCCGGCAGATTTCAGGTAAATCTCAAAGGAAGCACCCTTTTCAGGTGTTTCAATCTTTGTTTCTCCGTCATCGGTATGTTTGATGATAGCCACATTGCCTTTGATTACCTGCTCGGTTACATCATTGGAAGTAAGGTTGTGTTCCACCTCATAAAGTTTCGGGTCTGCACCTACTTCATGGATAGTCTTATCAAGCAAATATCCCTCTGACGGTGTGATTTCTCGGATTGTCCAGTCGGTATCACAAACATATTCTTTAGTAGTGAACTGACCGTTTTCATCAGTAACATACTTATCTACAAGCGTTTCGCCCTTATAGATACCGTAAACTGCTCCCGAAAGTTTGGCATTGCCCTGTGCTTCGCCTTTCTCAGCGTCGCTCTTTGTGACTGTTACAGTAAATTTCTTCAAAATGTTATTGAAGTTTCTTGTGGTTACTTCTTTCCACTTCACTGGTACAGTCTGATTTTTCGGTACGACATAACGGATAGCTGTGTCTACTTCTTCAAGTGTATATGGTTCAGAACCACTGATAAGCACATCTTTGAAAGTTGCCACACCGTTTTTGTCTGTAACTGCATACTGGTCAACAGCATCACCGGAAAGAGAAGTACCGAAAAGATGGAACTTCACACCTTCAACAAGGTTATCTTCTGAGGACTTCACTACCTGAAGGTCGCCACGCTTCAATTTGTTATTGAAAGTGACCTTTGCAATCTGTCCTGCTACAACAGTAACTCTATGTGTTTCCTGCGGCTCGTACTTATCGTATGCCTGCTCGGTTACAGTATAGATACCCGGCATAAGATTATCAATCTGGAACTTACCGCCATTAGCTGTTGTAACTGTCTGATTGATACCGTTTCCGGTAATTGTGAAGTTAATACCGTCAACTTTACCGTCCTCACTAGTCTTTACAATCTGACAAGAACCATAGCTGACTTTCATCTTCACATAACCGTTGATACTGTCGCTTACTTCCTGAGCATAGCTGACAACATCCTGCACACTGGAGTTCTGACCGTGTTTACCCTCTGACCATACAACCACACCTCTTCGTACTGCATTTTTCTTCGTTGCGGTAATCGTAAATTCCTTACTCGGTGCAGTATCCATAGAAACAGTAAGTTTGTTACCATTCACTGAAAAGCTCACTCCACTGATACTTGCCTTGAAATTATATTTAGACAGCACATTATTGGAGTCTGTCAGAGTAGTTGTGTACTTACTTCCGTTCCACTCAAGTTCTATTGTCTTTGCCGAACCGGACGATTTATTACAAAAGCTCGGTATGGTCGCATGGTTCTGTACACTCTGCACCATACTGTTGTAATAACTGAAAATCTTATTGCGGAGCGGATGCTTTGCATTGATGACATCTTTCACATTGCTGCAACCACTGGCTGCTACATGATTGAAGTTCGCATCACGCTCTCCGATAACAGTTTCCCAGATAAGAAGCTGTGTAGCATAAGCCTGTGCAATGCTGTTTGCTGCCGCTTCATTCTGTGACCTCCAAGAAGTCGAGATTGTCCCACGATAGCCATACTGTAAAATACGACCAACAAAAAGACGGATTTCATCTCCGGAAATAACCCCATTGGCTGCAAGGTTATTAAAATAATTTTCGTCATACTTATTCATTGTCTGACCGACCTTGAGCGAAATTCCCGGCTCAATACAATAAGCAACATTGCCTGAGTATGAGCCAATAGCCTTAAGATTGGTAAAATTGGAACGTCCGGTATGCCAACCATTTTTCAAGGTCAAATTGCTGTGTCCCCATACCCCATCGTAATTAGCATCGCCATCACGAGGGAAATCGACCATATAAACATCGGCTTTTTCTCCCGAAGCAGCATATGCTGTTGTCGAGCCAATGCCTGCAAAAGTGGTCACACACATAAGGGTCGCCAAGAAAAGCGACGTGACTCTTTTGAATTTTGACTTTATCATTGCGTTTCCTCCTGTAAAAATTGAAAAACACACCGTATCTCTACGATGTGCCTTTGTGGATTTTCTCTTACGACAAGATTTACCTGCCGAAAAACAAATGCGGATTTTTCGTTAATTTTTCATTTTACCATACACCTCCAGTCCGTTCATACTGTGCGATTGCCCCTAGAGGTAGACATATACTTTGAGATAGTTATATTCAAGTGAGATAATATATATCATTTTCGGTAGGTAGAAGTATAACTAAGGGGTTAGAGTGTGAGAAAGGGGAACTGTAAAACAGGCTATCTGCTGTCACGCTCTGCACGGTTACGCAAAAACTTGTTGTAATGCTCCAATGCCTTGCAGACAAAATCCTCCGTTTGACTGACGGGAATGTTTTTCGGGATAAGCTGTCTTACTCTGTCGCCCCTCAACACGATTTTTTCCTTTTGGTTCGGCTTTTCCTCAGACATAACAGCGTGGATTGCTTCGGTTGTAAGGTTGCCCTCGTTGAATAACTTTCGCATACGGATTGTCTGGTCGTGTGACGGGGTAGCGTCATTCAGGTCGATTTCGTCAACCACATCACGCTGGCAATCTTCGTCAAGATAAGAAAGTTCTACGGCAGGACGCATTTTAATACGCCCCTCATCAACAAATTCAAGCAGTTCAGGAACAAGATTTGTCAGACGAACATATCGGTAAATTTGATTTTTGCTTTCGCCCGTCTTATCAGCAAGTTCATCGCTTGACTTTGCAAACTCTAAATTGTTCCCCACTGGGGAATTATTTTTTGCTGGTCTGCCTGCTTGTCTTTTCATTGCTTCCAAACGCATTTTATAGGCAAAGGCTTTTTCACTCGGCAATATCTCTGACCTCTGAAAATTACTCTCAACCATTAAAATGGTCGCTTCATCTCTATTCAGGTCTACAATCTCACTTCTCAGGGTTTCAAATCCTGCCAGTTCACAAGCTCGCTTTCGTCTGTGTCCTGAAACAAGTTCATATCTGCCGTCCTCTTTCTGCCTTACCGTTGCCGGAGTAATAACCCCTCTTTCCTTGACACTCTCCACAAGCTGCATCATATCTTCATCGTCCCTGACCTTAAACGGATGGTCTGGGAAATCATCAATCAGCTCTAACGGAATATCTCGGATTTTTGAAAGCTGTTCTTCATCTCTCTGTGCCTGAGTGGTAAATAAATCATCGAGCTTCGTGAGAGTGAAGTCGCTCTTTCTTCCTGCCATCGGCTAACACCTCCTTTGTAAATTCAGCGTATGCCTTAGACACTGTGCTGTTTGGCTCATAAGCATAAATGCTTTTGCCTTTAGAAGAAGTTTCAGCGGCTTTTACGGCAATCGGGATTTGTGTTCGATACATTCTTATCTGATTACCAAAGTTTGCCCTGAGTGCTTCCACCGTACTCTTTGCAAGGTTTGTTCGGCTATCCACCAAAGTAAGCAGCATACCGTCTATCTTAATATCCGGATTGATATACTTCTTTACTTTTGAAATGGTCTGCACAAGCTGTGTCATACCCTTTGCAGGCAAATACTGAGCCTGAACCGGAATGATAACACTGTCTGCTGCCGATAAAGCATTGAGAGTAACCATACCAAGTGAAGGCATACAGTCTATAATTACATAATCATATCTGTTTTTCACTTGACTCAGATAGTTCTTGAGTGTAGTTTCTCTGCTCATTGCGTTCATAAGGTTAAATTCCATTGCTGAAAGCTCAAGGTTTGCCGGAACAAGGTCAACACCTTCTTCGTGGTGCAGGATACCAACCATAGGGTCTGTCATCGTTTCATTGATTACATCTGTGAGTTTCGTTGCAAGCGTGATACCCAAGCCGTCTGTATCCTGCCAACCAAGACAAGTCGTTAAATCTCCCTGCGGGTCTGCGTCTATGAGCAATACTTTCTTGCCCTGCATTGCAAGCCCGACTCCAAGATTAACTGTTGTGGTGGTTTTTCCGACTCCGCCTTTCTGGTTACATACGGAAATCGTTTTGCAGTTTGACACTTCTTTTTGCCCTCCTTTCTGAAAATTCATAGCCACCGCATTATGGCTATGTACCTGACCGACTCATTTCCTAATCGGTCATAGCAATATTTGTTCTCAACCCCCCTTGCCAAGCAAAATGCTTATGGGAAGTCACTAAGGAACAGACTGCTTATCTGTATCATAGGATTCTAACCTCTGCCGGGTACTCCGCCAGCTCCGTAGAGAAGTATCATTATCTTTCT
>ENA-UAIC01000434-UAIC01000434.1-human-gut-metagenome-genome-assembly--contig:-NODE-434-length-15529-cov-6.441321_pt1 | contig 15529 bp, 10 predicted proteins | sample MGYA00244413_ERZ654377 | MGnify/ENA primary metagenome ERZ654377 (study PRJEB26926, sample SAMN06165148) | human gut metagenome | biome: ENVO:00009003; feature: ENVO:2100002; material: ENVO:00002003...
TACTGATCGGTCTCGTGGGCTCGGAGATGTGTATAAGAGACAGGTTGTACATGGAGCCGTTGTCAGCGTGGGTCTTATAGCTCATGTAGACGGGCATCTTGGGGTCGATGTCCTCGCGGATCAGATCCTCGCGGATGATGACCACCACCATGCCGGCGGGGCCTACGTTCTTCTGGACGCCGGCGTAGATCATGCCGTAGTCGGAGACGTTGCAGGGCTTGCTCAGGAACATGGAGGACTGGTCGGACACCAGCACGTGGCCCTTGGTGTTGGGCAGCTTGCTCCACGTCACGCCGTGGATGGTCTCGTTCTCGCAGATATAGACATAATCGGTATCCTCGGGGATGTCCAGATCGGAGCAGTCAGGGATGTAGCTGTAATTCTTATCCTTGGAGGAGGCGGCCACGATGACCTCACCGTACTTCTTGGCCTCGGCGATGGCCTTCTTGGACCAGGCGCCGGTCTCGATGTAGACGGCCTTGCCGTTCTTCATCAGGTTCCATGCCACGGCGGCAAACTGCAGGGTGGCGCCGCCCTGGATGAACAGCACCTTGTAGTTATCGGGGATGCCCATCAGGTCACGCAGATCGGCCTCGGCCTCGTCGATGATCTGCTGGAACACCTTGGAACGGTGGCTCATCTCCATGACGCACATGCCGCTGCCGCGGTAGTTCATCATCTCATCGCGGATCTCCTCCAGGACGGGCTCCGGCATCATGGCAGGGCCCGCGGAGAAATTGAAAGTACGACCGTATTTCATTTGGTTTTCCTCCTGTTTATATGGTTGATTGGTCCTTCTTTGTTCGTTTTGCTATTGCTAATGTATAGTATACGGCAAAGCTTCGGCGGAATCAACAGGGAAAACGAAAATATGTCAGTGTGCCTGAAAAATTTTCAGTTTCGTACAAAGAATATTTGTCCGCCATAGGCGGTTTGACAGTCCCGCCGGAACATGGTAGAATACCGTGCTGCGGGCTTGCGGACGCAGGCCCCGGAACAAGAGAGAAAAGGCGGTAAGTGGAATATGGAAGGGCTGCGGAAATATCTGGAGCGCATTGGGCTGTACGCCGACGCCATGCTGAAATGGCTGGTCATCGGCGGGCTGGTAGGCGGCGTGGGCGGCGTGGTGGGCGCGCTGTTCCACCTGGGCGTCAGCTATGCCACGGAGGTGCGGCTGGCCCACCCCTGGGTGCTGTATCTGCTGCCGGCGGGCGGTCTCGTCATCGCGGGGCTGTATAAATTATGTAAACTGGAGGGCAGGGGCACCAACGCCGTCATCGAGTCGGTACACTTCGGCAAGGAGGTGCCGGTGCTTCTGGTGCCGCTGATCTTCGTGTCCACCGTCATCACCCACCTGTGCGGCGGCAGTGCCGGACGCGAGGGCGCGGCTCTGCAGATCGGCGGCGGCATCGGCTACCGCACGGGGCGGCTGCTGCATCTGGGGGAGAAGGACCTGCCCCTGGCCACGCTGTGCGGCATGAGCGGCGTGTTCTCCGCCCTGTTCGGCACGCCCCTGACCGCCACGGTGTTCGCGCTGGAAGTCATCAGTGTAGGCGTACTGTACTACGCAGGGCTTGTCCCCTGCATCACGGCGGCCATGGTAGGGTATCTGGTGTCACTGTGGATGGGTGTGCCGCCCACCCGCTTCACCGTAGTCATGCCGGCGCTGGACGGCTGGACGCTGCTGCTGGTGGTCGTGCTGGCCATCCTCTGCGCCCTGGTGAGCATTCTGTTCTGCCGCGGGCTCCACATCACGGAGCATCTGGCGGAGCGGCTGATGAAGAACAGCTATCTCCGTGCGGCGGCAGGCGGTGCGGTCATTATCGCGCTGACGCTGCTGCTGGGCACCACGGACTACAACGGTGCGGGCATGGACGTCATCAGCCGCGCCCTGACCGGTGAGGCCAGTGGGTGGGCGTGGCTTCTGAAGCTGCTGTTCACCGCCGTCACCATCGGGTGCGGCTTCAAGGGCGGCGAGGTGGTGCCCTCCTTCTTCGTGGGGGCCACCTTCGGCTGTGCCGCCGGGGCTTTGCTGGGCCTGCCGCCGGGCTTTGCCGCCGCCATCGGGCTGGTGGCCGTGTTCTGCGGCGCGGTGAACTGCCCCATCGCGTCGGTGGTGCTGAGCGTGGAGCTGTTCGGCGCCGACGCCATGCTGTATTTTGCCATCGCCTGCGCCATCAGCTACGTGTTGTCCGGCTACTGCGGGCTATACAGCAGCCAGACCATCCTCTACTCCAAGCTGCGGGCGGAGTTCATCAACGTACACACCAAGGAGTGAGCAAAACAGACGGAAAGAGGCATCTTCGGATGCCTCTTTTTTTGCGTGCGGCGCTTTCCGGGACGGATGCAGGGTCTGCATGTTTACAGGGCTTGACGGGTTTGGTATAATATGGGTTTGAAGTAATATGCGAAAGGAACGCGGCCTATGGAACTGTCGGCAAAGTTAGTCCGCTCACAACTGAATTTCTTCAAGCCCTTTGTGGCCAACTGCTCGCTGGAGGTGACCCGCAAGGGGCAGGACAAGCTGGGCGAGCTGATGACCGCCCTCCACAAGCGGGAGGTACTGGTGAAGGACCACGCCTTTGACAGCTTTCAGGGCGCGTGGGTCATGCCAAAGGACCAGCGGCGCAGCGGCGTCATTCTGTATCTCCACGGCGGCGGCTATACCTGCGGCAGTCTGGAGTATGCCAAGGGCTTTGCCTCCACGCTGGCGTCAGAGTGCGGCGTTCGGGTGTTCTGCGCCGCCTACCGGCTGGCGCCGGAGAACCGGTTCCCCGCCGCGCTGGACGATGCGCTGGAGGCCTATCGCTATCTGCTGAAAAAGGGCTACGGGCCCAAGCAGATCCTGCTGTGCGGCGAGAGCGCCGGCGGCGGGCTGATCTACGCGCTGTGCCTGAAGCTGAAGGAGCTGGGAATGGAGCTGCCCTGCGGTCTCATCGGCATTTCGCCGTGGACCGATCTCACCGGCTCCGGTGCGTCCTATGAGGAGCACAAGGACATTGACCCCTCCATGACCAAGGCGCTGCTGGAGTTTTACGCCAAGTGCTACACCGACGATCCCACCGACCCGCTGTGCTCGCCGCTGTTCGGCGATCTGACGGGGCTGCCGCCGTCCCTGCTGTTCGTGGGCGGCGACGAGGTGATGCTGGACGACGCCCGGCTGCTCCACGAGAAGCTCTTGCAGTGCGGGTGCCGCAGCAAGCTGCACATCGCGCCGGAGCGGTGGCACGCCTATGTGCTGTACTGTCTGGAGGAGAACATGGCCGAGGATTTTCAGGCCATCGACCACTTCCTGACCCGCAACCTCTCCCCCGCCCAGAGCCTGCGGTGGATGCGGCTGGACAACGCCGCCAAGATCTACCCCGCCGCCAAGCGCCGCAACTGGAACAACTTCTTCCGCCTGTCCGCCACACTGACGGAGACGGTGGATGTGGCGGTGCTGCGCAGTGCGCTGGACGTGACGGTGCGGCGCTTCCCCTCCATCGCCGTGCGGCTGCGGCGGGGCGTGTTCTGGTACTATCTGGAGGAGATCCCCCACACGCCGCCTATTCAGGAGGAGAAAAGCTGCCCGCTGGCCCATGTACCCTTCCAGGAGGTGCGGCGCTGCGCCTTCCGCGTGCTGGTGTACCGCGACCGCATCGCCGTGGAGTTCTTCCACGCCCTGACCGATGGCACCGGCGGGCTCATCTTCCTGAAAACCCTGTTGGCGGAGTACCTGACCCAGAAGTACGGCGTGGCCATCCCCGCGGAAAACGGGGTGCTGGGCCGGTTGGAGGAGCCGGATCCTGAGGAGCTGGAGGACAGCTTCCTGCACTATGCCGGTGACGTCACCGCCAGCCGCAAGGAGGCCACCGCCTACCACCTCAGCGGCACGGCGGAGCGGGATGGCTACAAAAACCTCATTACCATGATGCTGTCCGCCGATGCGGTGCGCGCCTGCGCCAAGGCGCGGGGCATCTCCGTGACGGAGCTGCTGTGCGCCGCCATGATGCAGGCCATTCTGAACCTGCAGGTGGAGAAGGTGCGGAACCCCCGGCGGCGCAAGCCGGTGAAGGTACTGGTGCCGGTGAACCTGCGGAGCCTGTTCCCCAGCCGGACGCTGCGGAACTTTGCGTCCTACATCACACCCGAGCTGGACCCCCGCATGGGCGAGTGCAGCTTCGAGGAGCTGTGCGGCGAGGTACACCACCGGATGGGGCTGGAGAACAACCGCCGCACCATGCGGGCCAAGTTCGCCGCCAATGTGGCCAGTGAGAAGTCCCCCGTACTGCGGGTGATGCCGCTGTTCATCAAGAACATCGCCATGAAGGCGGTGTTTGACGCCGTGGGCGAGTGCAAATCCTGCCTGTGTCTGTCCAATCTGGGCAACGTGCGGCTGCCGGAGGCCATGGCCCCCTACGTCCGGCGGATGGACTTCATCATCGGTGTGCAGGCCGCCGCGCCCCACAACTGCGGTGTGGTGACGTGGAACGGCACCATGTATATCAATTGCATCCGCAGCATCCGCGAGCCGGAGCTGGAGATGTATTTCTACCGTGTGCTGCGGCAGCTGGGGCTCCACGTGAAGGTGGAGAGCAACCAGCGCTGACACGGGAAAGGAGCGAAAACAATGTATTGTATCAAATGCGGCGTGGAGCTGGCCGACAGCGAAAAGGTGTGTCCTCTGTGCGGGACCCGTGTGTTCCACCCCGATCTGCCCTGCGGGCAGGCCGAGAGCCCGTATCCGCCGGATGTCAGCCCCCGCGTAGAGGATGTGAGCCGCGCGGGCGTGCTGTTCGTGCTGACGGTACTGTTTCTGCTGCCGGCGGTGATCTCCGTGCTGTGCGACTGGCGGCTCAGCGGCGGCATCGTATGGTCCGGCTATGTAGTGGGCGGGCTGGTGCTGCTGTATACCACCGTGGTGCTGCCCCTGTGGTTCAAGCGGCCCAACCCTGTGATCTTCGTGCCGGTGGACTTCGTGGTCATCGGCGTGTACCTGCTGTATATCAACTGCGCCACCCACGGCCACTGGTTCATGAGCTTCGCCCTGCCGGTGACAGGGACAGCCATGGTGCTGGTGACGGCGGTGGTGGCGCTGCTGCGGTACGTGCCGGCGGGCGCACTGTATATCTGCGGCGGCGGGCTCATCCTGTCCGGCGGCTACGCCGTGCTGGTGGAGTGGCTGCTGAATGTGACGTTCCGGCTGCACGACACGTTTCTGTGGTCGTTCTACCCGCTGGCGGTGTGTACCGTGCTGGGCGCCATGCTGCTGGTCATCGCGGTGTGCAAGCCCCTGCGCCGCAGCCTGCACCGAAAGTTTTTCCTGTAAAGAAAATATGAAAAAACAGGACCGTTCCATGTGAACGGTCCTGTTTTTGTGTGTGGCAGTCAATTGACGTTGTACACGTAACGAACGCCATCAGGAAATGCATTGGCGGCCACAGACACCGCATTCCACTGGCTCTGGCTGCCGCCGTAGCGCACGGTGGTCAGATTGTTGTAGTAAATAAATGCCTCCTCCCCGATCGTTGTAACAGACGCAGGGATATAAATACTGCTGATGTTGGGATTGCAGTAGAACGCCCAAACCCCAATGGTGGTCAGCCCCTCCGGCAGCCGCAGACTCTGGAGCTTCTCACAGTTCATGAATGCGCCGTCTCTCAGCTCCCCGAGGGTGGAGGGGAAGGTGATGGACACCAGCCCCGCTGCGTTGAAGGCATCCTCCATGATGGTGGTCAGCCCCTCCGGCAGTTGGATGCTCCGCAGGGCGGTGCAGTCGTTAAACGCGCACTGTCCGATGATCCGCAGGCTGGTTGGCAGTGTCACATCAGACAGATTGCCGCAGCTGTCAAAGGCGCAGCGTCCGATATAGGTAATCCCCTGCTCCACGCGGAGGGCGCGAATGCTGTCCCTGTACTTGTTGGCAAGCCAGGGCGGCGTAGTCCCACCCCTGTCGGCAGGCCACTCATAGTCGTACATCCGGCCGGTGCCGCTGATGGTCAGAGTACCCTCGGCGTCCAGCTTCCACGCTGCGCTGTCGCCGCACTTGCCGCTGGCCACCGTAGCGGCGGCAGGCTTGCGGTAGGTCACGGACACAATGCTGCTCCATGCGCCCGCCGTGCCGTTGGCATCCAGAGCGCGCACCTTGTAGTAGTAGGTATTGCCGTTTTCGATGTAACTGGTGTTGGTGTAGGACGTACCGGTGACGGTAGAATACTTGATGTACTCACCACTGCGGCTGCGGGCACGGTACACCTCGTATTTGGCCGCGCCGGTGACGGCGTTCCATTTCAGGGTCGGACGGCCCTGACTGTCGTTGCCGCCGGTAACGGTGGGGGCGGGCAGTGTGCCTGTCGAAGCGGCGCGGTAGGTCACGGACACGATGCTGCTCCACGCGCCCGCCGTGCCGTTGGCATCCAGAGCGCGCACCTTGTAGTAATAGGTGTTGCCGTCCTCGATGTAAGATGTGTTGGTATAGGACGTGCCGGTGACGGTGGAATACTTGATGTAGTCGCCGTCCTTGCTGCGGGCGCGGTACACCTCGTACTTAGCCGCGCCGGACACGGCGTTCCATTTCAAGGTCGGGCGGCCCTGACTGTCGGTGCCGCCGGTGACGGTGGGGGCCGTCAGGCCCAGTCGGCAGGTCACAGCAACCACGTCGCTCCAAGGGCCTGCCGTGCCGTTGGCGTCCAAAGCGCGGACCTTGTAGTAATAGGTGTTGCCGTCCTCGATGTAGCTGATGTTGGTGTAGGACGTGCCGGTGACGGTGCTGTACTTAATGTAGTCGCCGTTCATGCTGCGGGCGCGGTACACCTCGTACTTGGCCGCACCGGTGACAGCGTTCCATTTCAGGGTCGGGCGGCCCTGCGCATCGCTGCCGCCGGTGACGGTGGGCGCGGACAGGCCGGTGCAGTGGACATCCGCGTTATACAGAGCGCTGTTCCCCTCGCCGGCGATCTGGATGGAGGTCCACTGGGTCACGGAGCCGTTGAAGTAGACATCCTTCAGCGCAGTGTCATAGCGGAAGGCGCAGATGCCGATGGATTTCACCGTGTTGGGCAGGGTGATGGTTTTCAGGCTGGGGCAGTCGTTGAAGGCGTAATTGCTCAGATAGGTGACGCCGCCGGACACCGTGGCGGTGGTCAGCTTGGCCATCTGGCTGCAGACGGCATCGCCCATAGTCCGCAGGCCGCTGGGCAGCGTGATCGCGGCGATGCTGTCGCAGTGGGTGAAGGCGTTGGACTCGATGGTGGTAACGCTGCTGGGGATGGTGATGGCGCTCAGTCTGGTGCAGCCCAGAAACAGGCAGGAGCCGATGCGCTTCAGGCCGCCGGGCAGCGAGACAGAGGTCAGTTGGGTGCAGTTGGAGAACATGGAATAGCCCAGCTCCGTAATGCCGCTGTTCACCACGACCTTGTTGACGCGCTGGATGCGGGCCTTGGTACACCATGGCGCGGCACTGTTGCCGTCGTCATCCATGTCGTAGTTATACGTGGCGCCGGTGCCGCTGATGGTCAGGGTGCCGGTGTTGTCCAGCGTCCAAGTGGCGCTGTCGCCGCACTTGCCGCTGGCCAGCGCGGCGGCGTAGGCGGTGTCCACCATGCCCAGCGGAAGGGCGCTGAGCAGCATGAGAACCGCCAACAGGATGGATAGGATACGTTTTTTCACAGAAACTCCCCTTTTCTTTATGATCTCCGCCGGTATGTGCCGGCAGGTCATTACAACGATAGAATACACCTGTTTTTTTACGATTTCAATAAGCTGGCTGCATAGTATCGAGGGTTTTTTTGCAAAAACGGAAAAATCGCATAAATAAAGAGAACGGCGGAAACCGTTCTCTTTTTTGCGTATGTGGGCGGTCACAGGATGGGGCCGCGGCGGTCGGGGTCCTGGGGTGCGAAGTCCGACAGGCCCTTGCGGCACACCACGCAGCCCACCACGCCCACCGCCGCCATGACGGCCAGCGCGGCTCCGACGCCGCCGGTGCCGCTGAACAGTCCCAGCGGATCGTTCATGGCGTTGAAGGCGGCATGGGCGGCGAAGCCGGGCAGGATGCTGCCGGTGCAGCGACGGAGGAAGCCGAAGGCCAGACCCATCAGGAAGGCGTAGACCATCTGGATGGGCGTCCCATGGACCAGGCCGAAGATGGCGGCCTGTAATACCAGAGCCAGCCAGGGCGGCATGGCACGCTCCAGACGGGTCTGGATGACGCCGCGAAACGTCAGTTCCTCCGCCAGCGGGCCCAGCACCGCCATGGTCAGGAACGTGTTCAGGCCGGTGGAGGTCAGGACGGACATATCCGCGTTGTACGCGGCCATCCACGCCTCCGGCAGGAGGGACAGCGCCAGATCCGTCAGGACGTACAGCACGATGCCGGCAAAGGAACAGAAGCCGGCAGTCCAACCGGAGCAGCGGCGCAGGCACACGGCCTCCGGCAGCGGCGTCTGGCGTATTTTGAACCACAGCAGCAGTCCCGCCGCGATGAAGAAATCGGCCAGCAGCGTGGCGGTGTCCGCGCCGTCCAGGATGCTCTGGGGATCGAAGCCGCCGGGACGCAGCGCGGAGCCGGCGATGGCGATGGCGGCGTAGATCGCGCCGGTCAACAGCTGCACTCCCAGAAAGAACAGCACGTACAACGCAGATTTCCCCAGCGCGGTCAGCACGCCTCTGGCGGTATAGGGGTGTCGGTGTTCCATACAGTCTCCTTTCTCACAGATCAGGTCTGGGTACGGTCAGGGTCAGTATAGCAGGGCGCGGCGGTTGGTGTCCAGCAACTCTGCGTTGCGTTGGTGGTTTTTGGGCCAAAACGGCGCAACTTCAGGTTGTCAGGGATAGAAAACAGGGGAGCGGCCCGTGTGCCGCTCCCCTGTTTTTACAGCTTGATGTCGCAGGACATACTCATGACAGCGCGTCCGCCCACGCGGACGGTGACGGTATCGCCGTCTGCATACAGGCGGCTGCGGATCTCCGAGGGGCGGTGCATATGCTCGCCCTGCAAAAATACGTTCTCCTGCTCCGGCTGCACCAGCCCATGGCGGTAGAGATAGTAGGTCAATGCGCCGTTGCTGGTGCCGGTGGCGCACTCCTCGGGAATGTCGTACAGCGGCGCATAGTTGCTGCAATAGGCGGTGCAGCCGTCGCCGAGGCAGAACATGTGGACGCCGGTGACGTCATACTTCTTGGACAGCGCCGTCACCGCCGGTTCATTCTGGACGGCGCGCAGCAGCGTATCGCGGTCGCGGACGGGCATCATGATGTCGGCCAAGCCGGTGGACACGATGGCGGGCAGCAGGCTGTCGGGGCGATCCGCCGGAGTCAGGCCGTAGGCTTCGTACAGCTCCGGCAGCTCCGGCTCCGTCAGCTCCCGTATCCAGTGGGGCGGCGCCATATCCATCCACACCGTATCGCCCCGAACGCCGATGGTCAGATCCGCGGCCTTGGTGTGGGCGGTGATATCGCCGTCACCGATGCGCCCCAGCGCCCGCAGCAGCGCGAAGGAGGCGATGGTGGCGTGGCCGCAGAGCTCCACCTCCCCCGCCGGTGTGAAGTAGCGCAGGATCACGCTGCCATCAGGGCTTCTGGTAACGAAAGCGGTCTCGGAGTGCTTGAACTCGGCGGCGATCTGCTGCATCACGCCGTCGTCCAGCGGGCGGTCCGGCAGCACCACGCCGGCCTGATTGCCGCCGAACAGGCGGGCGGAAAAAGCGTCCATGACATAGGCTTCCATAAAAAATACCCCCACAGATTTTTTAATCAAGATAATTATAAACTGTCTTGCCATTCATGACAAGAGTATTTGACAGAACGGCTTTTTTTCGTTAGAATAGAATTATATATCCGAAACGGAAATCAAAAAGAAAGGAACCTCATCCAAAATGCTCAATGAGCGCAGTCTGTTATCGCAATTCCTGCATTTCGCAGCCGCTACGGTGGCATCCCTCATGGTTTTCAGCCTGTATTCCATCGTAGACGGGCTGATGGTGGCCAAGGGCGTAGGCGAATACGCCATGGCGGCGGTAAATCTGGCGGTGCCGTTCACCAACGTGCTGTTCTCCATCGGCGTCATCTTCGCCGTCGGCACCAGCACCATCATCGCTATCTATCTGGGACAAAACCAGGGCGAGAAGGCCAATGGCCTGTTCTCCCAGAACATCGTGCTGCTGACCTGTATCGGCCTGACCATCACTGTCCTCGTCTTTGTATTTCTGGAGCCGTTCGCCGTGCTGCTGGGCGCAAAGGGCGTAACGTATCAATATACTATCGATTATCTCAAGGGCCTTGCGCCCTTCGCCGTGTGCTTCATCATCTCCTATAACATGGAGGTGCTGATCAAGACCGACGGCTTTCCCCGTCTGGCCATTCTGACGGTCATCACCGGCTGTCTGGCCAACTGTGTGCTGGACTACGTGGCCATCTTCGTTCTGGACTGGGGCGTTTGGGGCGCGGCCTTCGCCACGGGCCTTTCCCAGCTTCTGACGTGCATCATCTATCTGCGGCACTTCCTGGGCGGACACAACACCTTCCACTTCGTAAAGTTCAGGATGGACTGGAGCATCTACAAGCGTCTGATCCCGCTGGGCTTTGCCGACGGCGTGACGGAGCTGTGCAACGGCGTGATGATCTTCCTGTTCAACCGGGTCATCCTCCGGTGCCTCGGCGACGACGGACTGGTGTGCTACACCATCATCGCCTATGTGAACACCCTCATCATCAACACTATGCTGGGTATCTCGCAGGGCAGCCAGCCGCTGGTCAGCTACCACTACGGCAAGGAGGACGCGGCGGGCTGCAGGAAGCTGCTGCGGTACGGTTTTACGGCGGTGGGCATCATGACGGCGGTGATCTTCGCCGGTGTGATGATCTTTGCCCCCCAGATCGCCGGGATCTTCCTGGGCGCGGAAAAGCCGGAGCTGCTGGGCAGCGCGGCCGGTGCGCTGCGGCGGTACGGTCTGTGCTACATACTGCTGGGAAGCAACATCCTCATGGGCGGCTTCCTGACGGCGGTGGAGCGGCCGAAGGCTGCCATCTCCATCTCCGTGGGCCGCGGACTTGCGTTTCAGGCCGGTGCGCTGCTGCTGTTGGCGGCAGCCGTGGGCGGCACGGGCATCTGGTTCGCGCCGGTGATCTCCGAGGCGCTGTGTGCGGTGATGGCGGTATGGTTCCTCCGCCGGTTCCTGCGGAAAACCGCGGCATAACGAGCATACAAAAAGTATCCCACGGCACAGCCGTGGGATACTTTTGCGCTCTATGGGATGTGTGCCTTACGCCTGCGCGGCCTTTTCCGCCATCATGCCCCGTATCACCTCGTCGATGCGGCGGGCAATGCGGCAGAAATCCTCCGCCGTGTAGCCCCTGGTGGTCATGGCGGCGGTGCCGATACGGACGCCGCTGGTCTGGAACGGGGAGCGCCGGTCTCCGGGGACGCAGTTCTTGTTAAGCGTGATGCCGCAGCGGTCCAGCTCCTCCTGCACCTCCTTGCCGGTGAGACCGGTGTCCGTCAGGTCCAGCAGGAACAGGTGGTTATCGGTGCCGCCGGTGACCACGCGGTAGCCCATGGCCATGAACTCCGCCGCCATGGCCCTGCAGTTGGCCACCACGCTGCGGGCGTAGGCGCGGAAGGCCGGCGTCAGGGCCTCCTCCGCCGCTACGGCCTTGCCGGCGATGACGTGCTGCAGCGGGCCGCCCTGGGTGCCTGGGAATACGGCGCTGTCCACCTTCTTGGCCAGCTCCGGACGGCAGAAGATCAGGCCGCCGCGTGGCCCCCGCAGGGTCTTGTGGGTGGTGGTGGTGATGACATCCGCCAGACCGAAGGGGCTGGGGTGTTCCCCTGCCGCCACAAGCCCCGCAATGTGGGCCATGTCCACCATGAAGCAGGCGCCCACCTCCTGCGCCGCAGCGGCGAAGCGGGCAAAGTCGATGGTACGGCTGTACGCCGAGGCACCGGCCAAAATCAGTTTGGGATGCAGCCGGCGGGCCAGCTGCTCCATACCGTCGTAGTCGATGAAGCCGTCATCGTCCACATCGTAAAAGTGCAGGTCGTAGAGCTTGCCGGAGAAGTTCACCGGCGATCCGTGGGTCAGATGACCGCCGTTGGAGAGGCTCATGGACAGCACGGTGTCGCCGGGCTGCAGCAGAGCCATGTAGGCCGCCAGATTGGCCGACGAGCCGCTGTGGGGCTGGACGTTGACGTGGTAGTCGGTGGAAAAGACCTCCTTCCACTTGGAGACGCAGTACTCCTCCAGCTCATCCACGATATGGCAGCCGCCGTAGTACCTGCCCTGATTGCCCATGGCCCGGTGGGCCGGATACCCCTCTGAATATTTATTCGTCAGGCAGCTGCCCACCGCGCGGAGCACATCGCTGCTGACGAAATTTTCGCTGGCGATGAGCTCCACCGTGGTAGCCTGGCGCAGTTCCTCCTGACCGATCAGGTCAAATACGCGGGACGCCATAGACCTCTCCCCTTCCCTATTGTGGTAATGTGATTCCTATTATACACTATCTTGTGGTTTTGGCAAGAAAAATCTTCTCTCCATGGCAGATGGCACGAAAACGCCTATATCCTTTGTGGGTTTTTTTAGAAAAAATGCAGAAAGAGAAAAAAGGGGTTGACATTTGCCGCCAAAAGCGGTATGCTACGCCCAGCTTCGGCAAAGTACAGTGAGGAGGAAAGCAACATGAAGCGTCGCGGCACCGCTATGATGATGTGCGAGATGTGCATGGGTATGATGTCCATGTGCATGTTTCTGCGCGCCCAAAATGATCGGTTGCTTTCCAAAAACTGTTTGTCGGCTTGAAAAAGCCGGTGTGTGAACAAGCAGCGGAAGGTCGATCGACCTGCCGCTGTTTTTTTGTTTGTTCCGGTGGGCAGCTGGGCACGTGCACAGTCCTGCGGCTCGCCGTCAGCAAGATCATACAATTCCTTCAAAACACATTTGAAAAGGAGACATAAACCCATGAAACACAACACTTTCACCCGTTTGGCCGCTCTGGCCCTGTCCCTGGTGCTGGCCCTGAGCCTGGCGGCCTGCGGCAGCAAGGACAACACCAATGACACTACTGGCGACAATGATGCCACCGCTGCCACCACCGTGAAGATCGGTGTACCCAACGACACCACCAACGAGGCCCGCGCTCTGCTGCTGCTGCAGGAGAACGGCATCATCAAGCTGGCTGACGGCGTGGGCATCACCGCCACCAAGAACGACATCGTGGAGAATCCGTACAATGTGGAGATCGTGGAGGCTGAGGCTGCCCAGCTGCCCAACCTGCTGCCCGACGTGGATTACGCCGTCATCAACAGCAACTACGCCATCAACGCCGGCCTGAACCCCGTCAATGACTCCCTGCTCATCGAGGGCAGCGCCTCCGCCTATGCTAACATTCTGGCGGTGAAGGAGGGCAACGAGAACGAGCCCAAGATCCTGGCCCTGAAGGCCGCTCTGGAAAGCAAGCAGGTGGCCGACTACATCAGCGAGACCTACAACGGCTCCGTGGTGTCTGTGGTGGAGAACCCCACCGACGGCTATGATGCCTCCGTGGATTACGACGCTCTGAAGGGCCAGACCATCACCATCGCCGCCTCCCCCACACCTCACGCCGAGATCCTGGAGGTGGCCAAGGAGATCCTGGCTGCCAAGGAGATCACGCTGGATATCCAGTCCTTCAACGATTATGTGGTGCCCAACACCGTCGTGGATGACGGCACCGTGGACGCCAACTACTTCCAGCACCTGCCCTATCTGGAGGACTTCAACACCCAGAACGGCACCCACATCGCTTCCATCGCTGCCATCCACGTGGAGCCCATGGGCCTGTACGGCGGTAAGCAGACTACGCTGGACGCTCTGACCACCAAGTAACGAAGAAAGGAGGGAGACGTCCATGATCGAACTCAAGCATGTCAGCAAAACATTTGATACCGGTACAGCCGGTGGGGTAGACGCTCTCAAGGACGTCTCCCTCACCATCGAGGACGGCGACATTTACGGCATCATCGGTATGTCCGGCGCCGGAAAAAGTACGCTGGTGCGGTGCATCAACCTGCTGGAGAAGCCTACCAGCGGTGAGATCATCGTCAACGGCCAGCGGCTGGACACCATGACCCCCGCCCAGCTGCGGGCGGCGCGGCGGGAGATCACCATGATCTTCCAGCGGTTCAACCTGCTGATGCAGCGCACCTGCCTGCGGAACGTGTGCTTTCCCATGGAGCTGGCGGGCGCGAAGAAGGCTGAGGCCGAGCAGCGCGCCCGTGAGCTGCTGGAGCTGGTGGGTCTGCCCGACAAGGCGGACTCCTACCCCGCCCAGCTGTCCGGCGGACAGCAGCAGCGCGTGGCCATCGCCCGTGCGCTGGCCACCCATCCCAAGGTGCTGCTGTGCGACGAGGCCACCAGCGCCCTGGACCCCAACACCACGCGGCAGATCCTGGAGCTGATCCGCGACATCAACCAGAAGCTGAACATCACGGTGGTGGTCATCACCCACCAGATGAGCGTGGTGAAGGAGATCTGCAGCCACGTGGCCATTCTGGACGAGGGCCGCGTGGCCGAGTCCGGATTGGTAGGCACGGTGTTCGCCGCCCCCAAGTCCGCGGCGGGCCGTCGGCTGGTGTTCCCCGGCGGCGCGGACGCCCAGGTGTACGATCCGTCGGAGGAGAAGCTGGTGCGGCTGGTGTTCAAGGACAGCAAGACCACCAGCATCCCCTTGATCGCGCGGCTGGCGGCGGAGGAGAACATCTTCTGCAACGTCATCTCCGCCAGCACCCAAAAGCTGTCCGAGGAGGTCTACGGCAGCATGATGCTGGGCATCCCCAGCAGCCAGTTCGACAAGGCTGTGTCCTTTATTCACAACGTAGCCAACGTGGAAGTTGAGGAGGTGGAGTGAGTATGTACAGCGATCTGTTTTCCCAGAAGTCCGTGCAGGACCTGCTGACCGTGCTGCCCTCTCTGCCCCTCGCCGTGTGGGAGACGTTCTATGTCACCGTGGTGAGCACGGCGCTGTCGCTGGTCATCGGCCTGCCCTTGGGCGTGCTGCTGGTGGTGGGCGAAAAAAACGGCGTGCTGCCCCTCCCCCGCTGGCTGATGCAGGTGCTGAACGTCATCATCAACCTGCTGCGCTCCATCCCGTTCCTGATCCTGATGATCATGGTATTCCCTCTGTCCCGTCTGCTCATCGGCACCGCCGTGGGCACCACGGCCACTATCGTTCCGCTGGTGGCGGCGGCGTTCCCCTTTGTGGCGCGTCTGGTGGAGAGCAGTCTCCGCGAGGTGGACGGCAACATCATCGAGGCCGCCCAGAGCATGGGCGCTACGCCGATGCAGATCATCTGCAAGGTAATGATCCCCGAGAGCGTACCCTCTCTGATCCAGAACGTGACCATCGCGCTGACTACCATTCTGGGCTACTCCGCTATGAGCGGTATCATTGGCGGCGGCGGTCTGGGCAAGATCGCCATCGACTATGGCTACTATCGGTACAAGTACCTGGTAATGCTGGTGGCCTGTCTCTTATACACATCTCCGAGCCCACGAGACCGATCAGTATCTCGTAT